>Ga0134122_10001028_pt1 | contig 19928 bp, 16 predicted proteins | sample KB302_FD_96461 | JGI IMG/M metagenome (GOLD analysis project Ga0134122, IMG submission 96461) | Terrestrial soil microbial communities without Nitrogen fertilizer from Kellogg Biological Station, Michigan, USA - KB3-0-2 | ecosystem: Environmental > Terrestrial > Soil > Unclassified ... | reverse complement strand
TTCACCGGGTGGTCAACATCGACCAGGCGCCCATCGGACGAAACAGCCGTTCGAATCCTGCGACCTACATTGGCTTCTACGACAATATCCGAGACCTCTACGCCAAGGCTCCGCTTTCCGTTGAACGCGAGTACAAAGTCGGCAGATTCAGTTTCAATGTGAAAGGCGGGCGTTGCGAAGAATGTCAGGGAGAAGGAACCATTCGCACTCAGCTTTACTTCATGCCGGATGTGGAAGTGACCTGTGCCGCGTGCAAAGGCGCGCGGTTCAACAGCGAGACGCTCGAAGTAACGTTGAAAGGCAAGACGATCGACGACGTCTTGGATATGCCGATCGAAGAAGGTGTGGCGTTTTTTGCGGACGAACCGGCCGTCGGAAAAAAGATCGAGGTGCTGAACGAACTCGGTTTGGGTTACCTGACGCTTGGCCAGTCCGCCACGACGTTATCCGGCGGCGAAGCGCAACGCATCAAGCTGGCCGCCGAGTTGAGCAAGCTCCAGCGCTCGAAGCACACGCTGTATATTCTCGATGAACCGACCACCGGGCTCCATCTCGCGGACATCCAGCGCCTCCTCGACTGCCTGCACCGGCTGGTCGATGCCGGACACACCGTGCTTGCGATCGAACATCATATGGATGTCATCAAGACCGCGGATCACGTCATCGACCTGGGGCCTGAAGGCGGGCACGCGGGCGGCCAGGTTGTGATTACCGGCACGCCGGAGCAGGTGGCAGCATGTAAAGGTTCGCACACCGGCCATTTCCTGAAAAGTCATCTTCAGGTTCGTTAGGGTTACTGGCCCGGGGTTGCAACGACACCGTTTCGGACGAAGACCACCGCGCCGCCGCTGAAGTACAACGTTTCACCATTCATGTTCATGATGAAGGCAACAGGATTACCGTACTTCTCGATCACCTTGTCTCGAGGCGTTCCCAACGCCAATCGTGTGTCGTCCTGTTTCGCCGGTTCGTGCTGGTCCGCAGTCAACGGGCGATTGGATCTATCGATTGAAGTCCCGCCGCGGCGGGAACTGTTGGGAGTTCCTGGAGCCAGTGGCGAGTTTGGAACCTGTGGAGACAAAGGCGCGGTTAGAAAGACACCCTGTTGCATGCCGGGGCTGCTTTCGACCACCAGCGTTCCGGCCGGCACGAAAATAATTCCGCCGGGGGGCAGAACGCTGACGCCGTTGGTTGCAGTTCCGGTGACGATCTGGGGGACCACGGTGGTCTGAAACTGTGCAATCCCTCCGCCCATTGGCATGATTGGCGGAGTGGTCATGCCCTGAATTGGCGGTGTCGTCATACCCTGAACCGGGTTCGGGCTGGCCGGAGTTGCCAGAGGACTCTGCGGTGGCGCGAGACCAATTCGAAATCCGGTATTCTGCGCCATAACCGGGGCGACAGATGCAGCGCAAATCAGGACCACCAATATGACCGTCATGACCGTCGCGGCTTTGATGTTCATAAGAACTCCTTAGGTTTGAGGCCATTTTAGACGAACGGTGATACTATTTCGACTACATATAAGTAAGGAGCGGGCCACAATGCCGGAAGCCATCATCAAGAACCTCGAAATTACCCCCAAACCGAAATGCATGCGGTGCGGATCCGACCATACGGTTTCCGACGTCGGACACTGGCTGCCAGGATGGTGGACGTGCCAGATCTGCAATATCCGCTGGGAAGAAGACGAATACGAGGATTAGGGGTACAACACCGAATCCGCCTATTCTTTTACCCCTCACCCGGCCTTTCAGGCCACCCTCTCCCTTCGGGAGAGGGATTAGCCCCGAGACATCCTTAGTTTAGAGACTGTTTACCTGCCGTGCATTGAGCCCATCGGCGGAACAAGCCACGATGGCTGCATGAGGAAGCAGATCTCCATCCCAGGCAACGCGGCTTTCTTCCGCTGGCTCAAATTCAACGCCGTCGGCATCATGGGTACCGCCGTTCAACTCACGATGCTGGCACTGTTGCTTCAGGTACTGGTGACGCATTTCATCTGGGCCACGGCCCTCGCAGTGGAGACGGCGGTCCTTCACAATTTCTTCTGGCACTGGAAATGGACCTGGGCCGACCGGCACGATGGCAGTCTCCACCGCATGGCGGCTACATTGGTGCGGTTCAATCTGTCCAACGGTCTGATTTCGCTTTCGGGCACACTCTTGTGCACGGGAATCCTGGGCGTCGCCGGGATTCACCCCATTCTGGCCAATATTCTTTCGATCATTCCCTGCTGCGTCATCAACTATCTTGTATCCGACCGGCTCATTTTTCTAAACCCGGCGGAAGGAGGCTTCTCATGAACATTCGATCGGTCCGCCGATGTCCGATCCTGCTTGCACTGTGTTTGTGCCTGGTCACGCCCATCGTTGCGGCCGCTGCAAAACTGCAGCCTCGGACGCTGCAAGCCTGGGACGAGTACATACGGTTCACCGAAAAGCGAATCACAAACGAGTTGCGCGGCGGTTCCGCATTCCTTCGCACGGATTTTATGAAACCAGCCGACGCCGCAAAAGTTCAGTCTGCATTGAAGTCCGGCAAGGTCTATGTCGAGCGGCTAAAGACTCTGGATGACCGCGGCCGGGAGATCGACGTGAATGGCGGGTTGATTCACCACTGGTATGGGACGATTTTTGTTCCAGCCATGAAGGTCGATGCGCTGCTGCGCTGGATACAGGATTACGATCAGCAGCACAAGTACTTCAAGGAAGTCGAACAGTCGAAGCTCGTGTCTCGAAACGGCGACACATTCCGGATCTTTCTGCGGCTGACCCGCACGAAAGTGGTGACCGTCCATTACAACACGGAACACACGGTGATCTATCAGAACAACGGCGCGGGCCGCGCTTCCAGCCGCAGTTTCACGACCAGGATTGCGGAAATCGACAATGCCGGCACTTCCTCCGAGAAGGAAGAACCTGTCGGCGATGACAGCGGATATTTGTGGCGATTGAATTCTTACTGGCGGTTTCGGGAACAAGACGGCGGTGTCGTTGTCGAATGCGAATCGGTCAGCCTGAGCCGGGGGATTCCATTTGGGTTTGGATGGATTATCGGCGATTACGTGGAATCCATTCCCAGAGAATCTCTGGAAAGTGCCCTGACGTCCATCCGGGACGGTGTCAAAAACATACGTTAGCCGGCCCGATTCCTGCGGTGGTCGATGCTGCGCATCAGGATCAGCTGCGACATGGGCGGATAAACCATTAGTGCCGAAAGCACGAGCGCCCATTCCGGTCCGATGGTGTGCACCGCAAGAAACGGCGATGCCGCCCAGATCCAGTCCCATGGCATCAAATACGGCAGCATGCGCCGGTATTTCAGCCCGGCCGCCGGATGTCCCAGACCAATCGCGAATGCCAGGTACAGCCGGACAGGAATGCTGGCCGCAGCGCCGATCAGCAAGGGCGCGGTCAGCCACTCCAGTCCGGCCCTGGCCAGGACAGAGGCCGCATCGTACATATGAACCAGCGCAAGACAGTAGGCCGTGAGATACATCACTTGAATGACAATAAACCAAATGCGTGCGTGCACTGCAGGCAGGGCAAACTCACGCTCCAGCGTCTCTTCGTCCGGAGTAGATGGCGGTGGAACTGCTTCCAGCCGCACCGGGACGGGTTCCGGATTTGGCGGCTCAGGCGCAGTACCGGGTTCAATCCCGGGTTCTGCGGCGCTCGTCAGATCTTCGATCGTTGCGATGAATCGGTAGCCTTTTCGCGGCAGGGTCTCAATCAGGCGTGGTTTTACCGGATCGTCGTTCAGTGCTTCACGAATTTTCTTCACCGCCACGTTGATGGCGTGTTCAAACTCGACAAACTGCCCATCCTCCCAAAGCGCAGTCTGGATCTCGTCCCGGGTGACAAGCTTTCCAGCGCGAGAGACCAGAAGAATCAGCAGTCTTGACGGCTGATCCTGCAGTTTCAGCCGGGTTCCGTCTTTGAAGAGTTCGCCGGTTCCGCAGTCCAGTTCAAAGGATTCGAAACGGACACGAGGGGGTTGTGGTGGTGTCGCTTTCACTTGTCTAGAGCCGAGACTGTATGGCGGAACGCCAGTCTCTGTCTAGATTTGAATCGGGAGATGAAGGGAGAGGATGGCCCATCGAGAGATGGGCGACAGATGTGGGGTCAAGTGACGGTGCCGTTTCTGTACCCCTCACCCGGTCCTTCGGACCACCCTCTCCCTTCCGGAGAGGGAATCAGCTCAACCGTTCTTCGGCGTAGAGTCTGGCGGTGTTCCGGAGCGTTCCAATCACGGCGACAGTGGCGATGAACGGTATCGCCACGGCAGCACCGACATCCGCCAGCAGGAAGTGATGTCCGGCGATGGTGACGTTGGGTTTGAACATCAGCGCGATATTTCCAATTGCCAGAACCACTCGAAGCTCTGTCGGTCCCCAGATTCCGTACGACAGTTTGAAAACTCCGATCGTATATGTGGCGAGATAAATCTCAATGTTCAGCAGGTAGTAAGCAATCAGAAATGCCATGGCCACGCTAATGCTCATATATCCGGACAATCCCATCCCGGCCACCAGGAACAGAATTCCAAACGCATCCACAATATGGTCCACATAAAAACCGTAGCGTGGCCGCTGCCGATTCCGAAAGCGGGCCAGGGTTCCATCAAGGCTGTCGCCGAACCAATTGATGGCGAGGAAGACGATGCCCACCAGCAACATCCGGCGATCCCATTGGGCCAGAAAGTACGCAAGGCCGGTCAGAATCATCCCGGCGAATCCAAGGATGGTGAGGTGGTCCGGATGGACCCACTGCGGCAAGCGGGCGGCAAACCAGAGCAGCGTCCGCTTTTCGATGCTGGTCAAAAGACTTTGCTGGTCGCGCACGGCAGTCTTGAAGGTCAATGACGGTGTCATAATCGACTCCTTGTTCGAAGTTCCGCTCTGAAACTGAGAGTAACTATGCGCCGCCGTCCCAAGGCCATCAATGCACCGCAGGTAAACTGTTTCTAAACTCCCTTATTGTGTTCAAAGAAGATTCTTCAAGTAGTTTGCATAGCTCGATTTACCGAGGCTTTGGATCTGACTCTCCAGTTGTGCGCGGTCGATCCATTCCTGGCGCCAGGCGATCTCTTCAAGGCACGCTATCTTCAGGCCCTGCCGGCTTTCGATCACGCTCACGAACTGGGCCGCATCGATCAGCGAGTCGTGAGTACCGGTGTCCAGCCACGCCGTCCCACGTCCGAGGATTTCAACCTGGAGTTTCCCGGCTTCCAGATAAAGCCGATTCAAGTCCGTGATTTCAAACTCACCGCGTGCGGATGGCTTGAGCGACCGTGCAAGTGGAACGACATTGCGATCGTAAAAGTAGATGCCGGGGATGGCAAAGTTGGACTTCGGATGCACCGGCTTCTCTTCGAGCGACAATACCTGGCCGTTTGTGGAAAATTCCACCACACCGTAGGCCGCCGGATCGGAAACGTGGTATCCAAAAATAGTGGCGCCATCCGTGCGGTTGTTGGCTCGTTCGAGAGCGCTCGTCAGATCCTGACCGTAAAAGAGGTTATCTCCTAGAATCAGCGCGGACGGCGCGTCCCCAAGAAAGTCGGCCCCGATCACGAAGGCCTGTGCGAGTCCGTCCGGCCTGGCTTGTTCGGCGTAAGCGAGTTGGATGCCAAATTTCGATCCATCACCAAGGAGCCGCTGGAATAGTGGAAGGTCCTGCGGTGTGGAAATAACCAGGATTTCGCGGATTCCCGAGAGCATCAATACCGACAAGGGATAGTAAATCATCGGTTTGTCGTAGACCGGCATCAACTGCTTCGAGACGGCGATCGTCAGCGGGTACAACCTCGTGCCGGACCCGCCTGCGAGAATGATTCCTTTTCTAGCCATGGGTCCAAAGCCTACACGAAATTCACGCCACGCCGATATGTTCTCTAGCCTTGCGGAAGATATCGTCCAGCATGCCTTCAGTGAGCCTTCCGGTTTGCGTGTTCTGTTGGCTGGGATGGTACGACGCAATCACGATGGTTCCGCCATCGAGAACGGTCCGGGCGCCGTGCCCAAATTCCGGCGTTGGCGTTGGATTCTTCCATCCGAGTTCCTTCCTGGCCGCAAAGTAGGTCTTGAACCCAATCGATCCCAGCGGCACAACGACGCGCACGCGTTGGAGCCGCTGCAATTCTTCCAGCAGATACGGCCGGCAGTTCGAAAACTCGGAAGGCAGCGGCTTGTTGTCTGGCGGAGCACAATGGACGGCCGCAGTCACATAACAATCCATCAACCGGAGACCGTCCTCGGAATCCACCGACTGCGCCTGATTCGAAAAGCCAAATCGATGAAGTGCCCGATACAGCCAATCGCCGGAGCGATCGCCCGTAAAGACGCGGCCGGTGCGGTTCCCGCCATGTGCGGCAGGCGCCAGTCCAATGACCAGCAGCCGCGCTTCGAGCTCTCCCAGACTGGGAACGGGCTTTCCCCAGTATTCCCAATCGCGAAAGCGACGGACTTTGTCGCGCGCAACCTGTTCGCGATAATGCGCCAGCCGCTCGCATCGCCGGCATTCGATAATTTCGGATTGTGCCGCGATATTTGCCATAAAAAGGACCGTTGGGACCTCCGCTATCATAGGACATGTTAGATTCACGGCTGTATGTTTGCCGTCAATGAATTGGTGGAGAAGCTGCTCGATGGCCGTGTGGAAGTGACGGACGCCGGCGCGCTGCTTCTGGATCATCTTTCAGGAAGCCGGCTGGACGTTCCTTCGTTTCTCAACGATCCGTTGCTTCTGCTCGGACCGCCGTTTTCGGTTTCTCGATACCTGGCGCAAGTCACCTTGCGCGCACTACAAAACGACTACGATTCGGTGGACGATGTGGTCGGCGGGCTTCAGGCACTGTTGGACCGGAATCCTCCGGTACTGGAGCCAGGACGTCCGCCATCCGCAGATCGCATCGTGATTCCCGAAGCAAGAGTTCTCGATCTGAGAAAACCAACTCAAAAGGAAGCCGGACACTGGGAGTCTGGCATTGTCGCCCTGGTTACCTCCGGGAAACTGCGCGGCCGTGAGATCGATATCCACCTGCGATCGGATGAGAGCCACCGCGCCTGTATGCTGGTGCCGTTGCTGTGGATTCATGCCACCGTTGCGGTCTACAACATCGAACCTGCCGGTGAAGGTTGGTTTATCGGTTGCCGCGAAACGTTTGTTGTGATCGAGCCCATGCGCCAGGTGAATGCGACAACAGTGGCGCGCGCACTGCATTGCACAAAACCACAGCTGGACCAGATCCGGCGAGGGAAGGGGGACACGACGATTCCCACTCTGAAGGGAATCCTGGTCCACGCGGTTTTCGATCGATTACTCGAAGGGGATACCGATCTGGAGTCCCTGTACGCGGAAGTCCTGCCTAAATATCTTGCGCCGCTCGCCGCGGTTGCCGGCGAATCCTTCGATGAAGAGGAATTCCGTTCGGACGTGTTGCGGCATGTGGCAGCCTTGCGGAGTTTTGTCGAAGCAAATCCGAATTTGAGGAATGATGCGCAGGTCGAACTCAAGCGTTACTCCGCCACCATCGGTATTCAGGGCCGCATCGACGCGGTTTTCCGGCAGGACAACCGGATGCATATCCTGGAGTTGAAGACCGGCTCGCGGCTTCGCGACGAAGATCATGCGCAACTCTTCATCTATCGACTGCTGCTGTCGGATCTTGTCCGGCGCTGGCAGCGGGGCAACGGCCGCGGGATGGAGATCACGGCTCGGCTGCTTTCGTCGGTCGATGGCGTCGATGTGCCGCTGCAAATTCGAACGGATTTCTATCAGGTGCTCGACGCGCGCAATAAGATCGTTGCGGCGCACTATGCGCTTAGCCACGAAACTCCCCACTTCCGGTATCGCTACGAGGGTTTTGACAAACAGGTCTGCGGCGCGTGCATTTCGTGGACGCGGAAACGGTGCAAGGAAACATCGGATGTGTTTGGGGATCGGCCGGGAGCGGAAGAAACGACAAAACTCGCATACTTCCGGAAGTTCACACGTCTTGTGGAGCGCGAGCGCTGGTCTGCCGAACAGGACCTGGCGGATCTTCTGGACGATACCCGCATCGAATCTCGAAGGAAGAACTTTCGAACGCTGATCGACGTTCGCATTGTCGTCGACGCTGAGCCGTTTACCTTTGAGTTCGATCACAATTCTTCGGATCTTCAGGCCGGCGATGCCGTTCTTATCCATTGCGGCAATATTTCCAGTACCCCGACGTTTCACGGATACGTTCGAAGCATGGATGTGGGGCGCATTTGCGTGTCGATTCCCATAAAGAATCTCGATGTCCGAGCCTTCTCCGGGCAATCCTGGATCGTCGATCGATTTCCATCCGACGTCACCGCCGACGCCAGCCACACCGCCCTCTACGACTTCCTGACAATTGGGGTCAGACCCCTCGTTCCCCTATTTCCAGATGGAAATGGGGGAACGAGGGGTCTGACCCCAATTTTGTCCCCGGTATTCAATGCGAGTCAGAGGGAGGCGGTTGAGAAAGCGAGTGGGTGTGCGGAATTCCATCTGATCTGGGGACCGCCGGGTACCGGGAAGACGAGGGTCATACCGGAGATCGTACGCCGGATCGACGGCCCCGTCCTTCTCGGCGCATTTACAAACACGGCAGTGGACAAAATGCTTCTTGCATTGCTGGACGAGGATCCGGAGATACGATTTCTTCGCATGGGCCGCGCCGCCGATTCACCCGAACTGGCCAGTCGCCTTGCCGATCCAGCCGAGTATTTCTCCGAGAATCTTGCCGCAAAACACCGTTCGGTTCATGCGATACGCAACGCGATGGATGCCCGCAGGATCGTTGCGGCGACTTCGCATCGCGCTTGTACGATGCCTTATCTGCGTCAACGGAAGTTCGAAATGTCGATCGTCGACGAAGCCGGACAGCTCACTGAACCGTTGACGCTCGGCCTGATTTTGCGTGGCCGCCGGTTTGTACTGGTTGGCGACGATCGCCAGCTTCCGCCGGTGGTGCGGACGCGCGGCCTGGCGCTATCCATGTTTGAGAGGCTGAAGCAGGAAAGCGAAGCTGCGGGTTCATTAGCCCTGACACTGCTCGATACGCAATATCGCATGCATCCGGAGATCATGTCGGTATCGAACCGGTTGTTCTACGATGGCCGGCTGCGTTCGGGCGTGCCGCACGCCGAACGTCTGCCGCCGGATCGGCATTCGGTGGTGTTCGTGCCGGTCGTTCCTCCCGGAGGAAAGGGAAGCGATTCCCGCAGAAATGATGCCGAAGCAGCAATGGTTGCGCATCTGGTTCGCCGGTACCTGGCAATGCCGGAAATCACACCGGCATCGATCGGAGTTGTTTCGCCGTTTCGCGCTCAGGTTGTACTGATGCGGAAGATGCTCGAGGATACGAACGTCACCGTGGATACCGTCGAGCGCTTTCAGGGAGGGGAGCGCGACATTATGATTCTGTCGCTGGTACGCGCCGAGGGCAGCGATTTTGTTTTCGACGAGCGGCGCTTCAACGTCGCCATCACCCGCGCTCGACGCAAGCTGATTCTCGTCGCTCATCCGGGCTTGTTCCACAACTCGCGTTACGATTGGCTGTCGGAGTTCGTCCGCTCATGACGGTGTGCATTACAGCAAATACCCGCCTGGCCAGAGCTTTGCGACAGGCATACGACAGACAGCAAATCGATGCCGGACTTGCGGTGTGGGACGCGCCAGATATTCTTCCATTCAGCGCCTGGATAAAACGCTGCTGGGAGGCATGGCTGTATGGCGTGAGCTCGACGAAGGCGGCGAATCCCGTTCAACTTCTGTCACCGTCGCAGGAACGCGCGATTTGGGAGGGTATTGTTGCGCGATCGGATGCCGGCAACGCGCTGCTTCAGGTTGCACCCACCGCCGATGCGGCATTGGAAGCATGGAATCTTTTGCATGCGTGGCATGTCCCGGTCAATTCTCGGGACTGGGACGACAGCCGAGACACGGAAGCTTTTCGACTCTGGGCCCAGGATTTTCAGCGCATTTGCGACAAGCGAAATTGGCTGCCGGGGGCGAGTCTTCCGGGATTCATCGCTGCGCGAATGACGTTGGATGAAATCCCCGTCCCTCCGCATATTCAATTCGCGGGATTTGCGGAGTTTACGCCCGCGCAACAACACCTGATGGAAGCCATGCGCCGAAAGGGCGCCGTCGTTGAGTTGCGCAATGCTTCGCCCAGGCATGGACAAGGATCCGCCCTGCGAATCGGCTTTCCGGACACCCAACAGGAGATTCGAGCAGCGGCCCGCTGGTCTCGAAAAGCGCTCGAATCGGCGGAACAAGCCGGAAAGCCAGAACCGTCCATCGGCATTGTGGTGCCGGAACTGTCAAAGTATCGAAGTACCATCGAACGGCTCTTTGCCGAGGAACTTCATCCCGGCGGTCGCATGTCTCCGGATTTGGATTCACGGCGTGCGTTTAATATCTCTCTCGGCCCCGCATTGTCCGAATATCCCCTGATTCAGTCGGCGTTCCTGATTCTTCGAATGAATCCAGCCGCAGCGATGAGTCTCGATGATGTGTTGAACCTCCTGCGCTGTCCGTTCATTGCAAAAGCGCAAACCGAGAGTCCATCACAGGCCTCTCTCGATATTCATTTGCGAAGACTGCGGGAACCGGAGATGCCGTTATCGGAAATGATGACGCATGCGCCGCCCGGTCTCGCGTCCGCACTGCAGCAATGGGGCCGTGAATATGCAAAGGCCGCGCTGCGTCAGATGCCCGGTGACTGGGCCGCTGCATTTTCCAATACGCTGAAGGCCATCGGGTGGCCGGGGGAGCGGACTCTGACCAGTTCGGAATATCAGACAACCACGGCATGGAACGAAATGCTCTCGGAGTTTTCCGGTTTGGATTCCGTAACCGGGGAATGGACTCGCGGCGCTGCGATCGCGATGCTGCAACGTCTCGCTGCCGGCCGGCAGTTTCAACCGGAATCCGAACCTGCACCGATTCAGGTGCTCGGAGTGTTTGAAGCATCCGGCATGGCATTCGATCACCTCTGGATCATCGGCATGCATGACGGGGCATGGCCGCGATCCGCAGGACCGAATCCTTTTCTCCCGCTGAGATTGCAGCGTGACGGCAATCTTCCGCAGTCCTCCCCAAGGAGGGAGCTGGAGTTCACAAGCTTGCTGACCGAACAATTGCTGGCGAGCTCAGCGAACGTCGTCGTGAGTTATCCGAAAAAAGAGAGCGACGCCGACCTGCGTTCGAGCCCGCTGTTCTCGAATCTTCCTGAAGTTTCCAGTGGGGCGCTGGATTTGCCGGATTCACCGGGACACGCAAAGCTTCTTCTGGACTCATCAAAGATCGAGATGTTGGACTCGGACAAGGCTCCTCCATGGAACGGGGCCAGGTTTCTGGGCGGTACCGCCATCTTCACGAAACAAGCGGCATGCCCGTTCCAGGCATTTGCGAAAGTTCGGCTTGGCGCCGAGCGATTGGAAACTGCGAGGCCCGGATTGAGCCCTCTGGATCGAGGGAATCTCATTCATGACGCTCTCCTGCGCGTGTGGAGAGAATTCGGTTCTCACGAAACATTGGTTCATGCGGGTCTTGAATACCGGGATGCCGTTATTCGCGATGCGGTTCAGGCAAGCATTCTTGAAATGGCATCCAGGAAGCGTGCACTTTGCCAGCCACGCTTTGCCTCAATAGAACAATCACGCCTCGAACGGCTGGTCCGCGAATGGCTCGACGTAGAAAAACAGCGGCAGCCCTTTCAGGTTGTCCGCCTGGAAGAGCAGCGTCACGTCAACGTTGGCGGGATCGATCTCGATATTCGAGCCGATCGCGTGGACAAGCTGGATGACGGTACCTATGTGGTGATCGACTACAAATCCGGGTCACAAAGCGCCAGGAAGTGGGATGGCAATCGACCGGACGAACCGCAGTTGCCTCTCTATGCGGTCACGTCGGAATTCCCCCTTAGCGGCGTCGTTTTCGGGATTGCGAAGCTGGGAGAAATGAAATTTTCCGGCGCCACTTCAGCGGACGGTATTGTGCCGGGTGTGAAGGCGGATTCCGGAGACATCTCCTTATCCGGTCGAATTCAAGGTTGGCATTCTGTTTTGAATCAGCTCGCCTCCGATTTCCGCAGCGGCCACGCGGCTGTCGATCCCAAGAACGTGAACCAGACGTGCCGGAATTGCGGACTCGACATGCTATGCCGGGTCGGAGAAGCGAAGCGTGGCGAGACGGACGCTGAAGCAGACGACTCCACAATGAACGGCGAGGGGCTGGATGAGGGGCTGGATGAGGGAGTGGACGAGAATGATTGAGCGCGCCAGCGATCACGCGGAGCGGCTGGCTGCGCTCGATCCGTCGGCATCATTTATTGTCCAGGCGCCCGCGGGCTCCGGCAAAACCGAGCTGCTGATTCAGCGATTTCTGACTCTGCTTGCAACGGTGGAACATCCCGAATCGATTGTCGCCGTCACCTTTACCAGAAAAGCCGCCGGGGAGATGCGTCACCGCATTATCGACGCGTTGCAGAAAGCGGCATCCGAGGCGGCACCGGACGAGGAGCACAGACGGCAGACCTGGGAATTGTGCCAACGCGTTCACGCGCGCGATGAAGAATTGGGATGGCAGTTGGTACAGCATCCCTCCCGTCTTCGAATCCAGACGATCGATTCTCTTTGCGGAATGCTGGTACGGCAGATGCCGTGGATGTCGCGCATGGGTGCCGTCGCGGCTCCGGAGGAGAATTCCGACTATCTTTATCGGGAAGCAGCCCGGCTGGTAATGGATCAAACCGAAAGCCCCGAAAGCAACGAAGCATACGCCGCTTCGGTCGATCGCTTGCTCCGGCACCTCGACAACAACCTGGATACGGTCGAGAATCTTCTCACCGGCATGCTGCGCAGCCGCGACGCCTGGCTGCGTCACGTGTTTTCGAACGAGCCATCCGCCGAACTCCGTTCGGCCCTGCAGGCCGCGATGCGACAGATTATTGCGGACGACTTGCAGATTGTGCGATCGCTTGTTCCGCCGCAGATTGTTTCTGAAACGATGACGCTCGCGGATTTTGCAGCGCGAAATATTGCGGTGGAGAATCCGCTGAGCGACCTCGCGCATTGTGCCGGACTGGAAGGGTTGCCTGGCGCGAGTCACGAGTACCTGACCCAATGGCGAGGCCTTGCCGAACTGTTTCTCACCAAGGATGGAGGGCGGCGCAAAGCGCTCACGGTAAAAAACGGGTTCCCCGCCAAGCCGGAGTGCAGGGCGGAAAAGAACCTGTGCCTGTCGCTGGAACTGCCGCCGGAGTTGATGAGGGCTCTGCATGGAGTTCGGTCTTTGCCTCCGGAAGGCTTCAGCGAAACCCAGTGGGAAGTGTTAAGTGCACTCATGCAGTTGCTTCTCCTGGCGGTAGCTCAATTGAAAATAGTGTTTCAGCGCGAGGGCAAAGTGGATTTTACGGAAATCGCCCATGCCGCCCGAACCTCATTGGGACCATCCGACAACCCGACGGATCTTGCTTTCTCGCTCGATTGCCGCATCCAGCACCTTCTGGTCGATGAGTTTCAAGATACGGCACAGGGTCAGTACGAATTGCTGAAGGCGCTGACCGCGGAATGGAGTCCGGGCGACGGCCGCACACTGTTTCTCGTCGGAGATCCGATGCAGTCCATTTACGGTTTTCGTGATGCGGACGTTGCTCTCTTTCTGGGTGCGCAGCGCCAGAAGGCGATCGGCAATGTTCGACTGACGCCTCTGAATCTGAGAGTCAATTTCCGTTCGAATGCCGGGATTGTGACCTGGGTGAACGATGCGCTGGGCAACGCTTTTCCAACAAGAGCAGACAGTTTTCGAGGCGCGGTGACCTACGAACCGTCGATTGCCAGCGACATCGGAGCGGCTGCACAGGCGATCCACATTCATCCGTTGCTCGATATGAAGCTGGATAGGACTATGGGAACGGAAGCGAAAGAGGTCGTGAAAATTATCCTGGAATCCCGCCAGCAGAATCCAGCCGGCCGGATCGCCGTGCTCGTGCGTGCACGCACACATCTTCCTGCCATCGTCAATGCGCTCCGGGCTAATGACATAAAATTTCAGGCGGTGGAAATCGACAGCCTTGCTGCTCGTTCCGTCGTTCAGGATTTGCTGGCTGTCACGGGCGCATTGCTTCACCCTGCGGATCGCACGTCATGGTTATCGATACTGCGCGCTCCGTGGTGCGGGCTCACACTCGCAGATCTTCAATCCCTGGTGGGGAATGATTACACGTCGACACTCTGGGAACTACTGAACGACGAAGCCCGATTGAACTCCATTTCGGCAAATGGACGTGCCCGCATCGAACGCGTGAAGCCTGTCCTGGCTGCGGCCATCGCCGAGCACGGCCGGTTGCCTCTACGGCGTTGGGTCGAAGCGACATGGATGGCGCTGGGCGGACCGGCTTGTCTTGAGAACGAAACAGGCCTGGAAGATGCGGCCGTCTACCTGGATTTGCTGGAGTCGTCCTCTGCGGGTGCGGATTTGCGGGATTCCCAGAGATTCTACAGAGATGTCGCTGGCCTCTTCGCGCGCCCTGATGCGGAAGCCGATGAGAAGCTCCAACTTCTCACGATACACAAGGCGAAGGGACTGGAATTCGATACGGTGATTATTCCTGGACTCGGCCGGCGCCCGAGAGGGGACGATCGGCGTCTGCTGTTGTGGCTCGAATACATCAACTCCAGGGGCGTATCCCAGTTGCTTCTGGCGCCGATCAAGGAAACAGGAACAAAAAGCGATCCAACGTACACCTACGTACAGAAAATACAAAACGCAAAGCTGGAGAACGAAAGTCTGCGAATGCTCTACGTGGCCGCCACTCGTGCGAAATCCCATTTGCATTTGCTAGGTCATACCGGCCTGGATCCCGAAACCAAAATGGTTAAGGAGCCCGAGTCGCGCAGCTTGTTGAGCAAATTCTGGACCGCCGCCGCCGCGGAATTCGAAAAGGCTGCTGCAGAGTTGAAGGAGATTCCGGGCGTGCCGGCCGCTGCTGTTGAGATTGCAGATGCACCAATCGGCACCTCTCTACGCAGATTGAGCATGACGTGGGAGTTCGTCGCTCCTCCGCCGGATATCCATTGGCAGCCGATGGGGGCGAACACCGCATCCGGCGAGGATTCCAACGTGGGGGAGCATGTGTCTTTTGAATGGGCGACAGAGCTGCAACGTCGAGTTGGCATCGTCGTTCATGCGATGTTGCAACGGGCTGACGAAACGTTCGATGTCGAGACCAGCCGCCCCACAATATCCGCGGCGTTAGTCGCGCAGGGACTTTCCGGAGATCGATTGCGCGAAGCGATTGGCCGCGTTGAAAAGGCGCTGCGCGCAACGCTGACCGACGCTCGCGGCCGATGGATTCTGCGCCAGCATCAGGAAGATCAGCGGGAATATTCGCTATGCGGTCTTATAGCCGGTCGCGTCCGGCGCGTGACGCTCGATCGGACGTTCGTCGACGAGGATGGCCTTCGCTGGATTATTGACTACAAGACCGGATCCCACGAAGGCGGAAATCTGGAGGCATTTCTGAACAACGAACACGAGCGATATCGTCCTCAGTTGGAAAACTACGCGCGACTGATGGCGCTCCTGGATCCTCGTCCGCTACGGCTTGGACTGTACTTCCCAATGTTGCAGGCATGGAGGGAGTGGACCTGATTTATGCAGGCATGGGGTACATCGCTTCTGATTGCCGTTCTGGTGTCGACGGTTCCATTTACCATTTTCATCAAACGGCTGCTGCAGCTGCCGCGCCCGCTGGCGCAATCGCATCAACGCTGGCCGCTGCCGCTGAATTATGGACTGGTTGCCGCTGCCACATCGTATACCGCCTATTTTGTCCATCGGGGATATGTGTCGCACCGCACGCCGATGGAACTTGCCGGAGGATGCCTGATTGCCGCCGTCGTGTATGGGTTTGCCCTGGCTCTGTTGCAACGCCAGTTCTGCGGCGTCTATTCCGAATTCATCATCACGGCCGGACCTTTCGGATTTGGCCTGCGCAAAACCCGGTATCGGAATATTCAGGATGTCGATACCGTCGCGGAGCGGCGCGGCGAAACGGAATTGCGAGTCGAAACGGTTCACGGCCGAGTCCTCACCCTTAGTCTTCCGCGGCGCTATGTTTCGATTTTCTTCGATCAGATACGGAAGAAGCTTCAAGATGGATAGTTTATGAAACACGTCATACGTCAATACAAGTTGGAAGCGGGCGCTCAGGAAGTGGCCTATATGGAAGAAATGTTCAGCGAATTTTCCGGCAGGAAAACCGCAAATGAGATCATTCGCCGGCTACGCGACCGGGAGCATCTCATTCTGTTGTCGATGGTGCCGTCTCCGGATGATCCCGGGCATGAAATTCCGGTTGCATTCAAGGTTGGCCATGAACTTCGACAATCCGAAGCGGATCTGCCCATGTCGGATCTCGGATTTCACCTGCGCGACGTGGTGGATTTCAGCGGACGCAAAGTGTTTTACAGCTGGATTGGCGGCACGCGTTTGGCGTGGCGGGGCCAGGGACACTATCGCGCGCTCACCGAACAGCAGGAGGAATGGGCGCATCTTCATGGGTACCACGAGCTTGTTGTGAAGACGAAGAACAAGTTCTATTCCATGCGCGCGACCCTCGATCATCTGCGCTTCGACATCATCAAATACGAGGCCGACTCGGGAGACAACACCGAATCGAAAGTGTATTTGAGCAAGAAAATCGGAACCGATGTTTTGAAGGGTCATCAGACCTCCCGATCGGTTGTGGAAGCCGCGTAGGTATATGAGAAGCGTATGGACCCCGCATCAACCGTAGTCATTGACGTTATCCAGGACGGCAAACAGGGCCGCGTCGAATTGATGGTTGGCGAATGGCACGGCACTTTCATCGATATTGCATTTCGCGACCGTCTTCACCGCAATTCGGGAATGATTCGATTCAATGGCGAAAATGCCGGTGTCGTCGTGCAGACGATTCGTCCATACACGGGCGAGCTGGAAGATCCGAATCGATTCAATAATTACTTCGGAACGATTGCCCGGACATTTGCAAACGCGTACACGTTTGGATGGTCTCCTGCCTCGGATAGCATGATCGCCTACGACGCGAACTACCATAAATCCAACCAGTACATCCAAGGCGATCCACTGGAAGTATCGATCAAGAAGGTTCAGGCGAAAATTATTAAGGAACTCGCTGGCGGTGGAAAATGCGTGATCGGCGGTTGCTCCAACGGCGAACTGATTCGCCAATGCCGCGTCATCGGCATCGATGCCTGGGGTTTTGATGTGATTCCGAATATTCGGGACATCGCATTTCCTGAAGCGCGCGAGTTTCTTCGCATGGGATCGCTCACGGGGATTCCGTACAGCAAGGAGGATGGTTTCGAGACGCTGATCGCCATCGACGTACTGGAGCATATTCCGGAGCGCGACATTCCCCGCATGATCGAGGAATGGAAATCCCTTGGCGTGCGCAAACTGATCCTGCTGATCAATCTCAATCAGTTCTGGTTTCCGGGACACATCACGCTTCGGCCGCTATGGTGGTGGGAGAAGCAATGGCAGACCCATTTCAGTCTGGTTTCCACCACCTCCAATTTCCCGAAGTTGCCGGCGGTCTACAGCAATAACGGTCTCTATAACCAGCAGTGGACGTTATGGGAGGGACTATGAGTTCTTGCGTTTCGCGCGTTCGAAATCGACCTTGTGGTAGATGCGGGACAACGAAAGGCGGCAGGTGACAGAAGAGAGCTCCATTGAACTGTCCGGATGCGTGTTTTCGGAAAAGAGCCAGGTTCCATCACCTTGTCGCGAAAAGCGTTCAACACGGCATTCGGTCTGAGATACGAGCAAATACTCGCGCAGGGATTCGAGGGCCCGATAATGCGCGAACTTTTTCCCGCGGTCATAGGATTCGGTGGATTTGGACAGCACTTCAATAATCACCTGCGGATTAATTAATGTATCCCGATGCTCGTCTTCGAATTCCGGTTCACCGCAAACAACCACGACATCCGGATAGGTGTAAAGCCCAGTCGGTGAAACTTTCACCCGCATATCGGGGCCATGGACTTCGCATGGGCGATCCATGAATTGCGTGTTTACCTCGGTCGTGAGGTTAATGACGACGGTGCTGTGCTCGCGAGTGACTCCCGACATCGCGAACATTTCGCCATCGAGGTATTCGCTCTTGATTTCAGCCTGCCGCTCAAGCACGAGGTATTCTTCCGGCGAAACGCGAACTTTCGGTTGGGTGGACACTTCATGCTCCATGGCTGGAAATCGACTATAGCACGGCGCTATGGGCTATCCGCCGTTCGAGTGGGATGCACGTCGAGCGCCACTTCGGCGCATTTGCATTCATTGGTGTTCCCATAAAGATACAAACTTGGATTCTCCGTTTATCGCGGAAAAGACGTTCGTCTTTTCCGCCTCTTTCGCGACTATTCGGCGGGTGCTCATGGATAGGTGTATTGCTCTTGGACCAATGATCAACTGGAAATCCGATGAGGCCCCAAGCGGACGAAATACTCCGAAAGCTTCTTTGCGTTGATTCCGGGAATCGCGATCAAAATGCCAACGAGAAGCGCGATTCCCGCAATTTCGACAATCGCCCAAACCACGGTGACAATCATCGCGCCCAAAAATGCTCGAAGAGAATCTCCCGGGGTGTCCACTTGCAATTCCTTCACGGTAATGGATGAGGAATTCTCCAGGATGACAGCGCCGGAACGGTTTGCATTCACGGACGTACTGCCTGGACTGGAGCCGACTCCCTCGAGAATCAGATTCGACGAGGATTCCACCAGGATCCCGACGAGGTTATTCTGAATCGACGTCTGCCCGCCTGACATCGCGATGGACTTGTAGAACGGATGGATGTTCTTCAAGTGAATACCGGCGCCGCCGCTATTCGTGATCGTCATGTTCCGCAACACGAACGGGACGGTGACTCCGTCGATAACGACCCCATCCCAAGGGGCTGCATTGATGGACCAGGGACCAATCACCCAGGTTCCATTGACGAGCATGGCGCATTTGCAACCGGACGCACTCCCCGGCGGGGTCAGATCGGCGTTTCCAGAAATTCTGATCGGCGGGATGGTGTGAACTGGACGAACGGCGGCATGGCGGCTCAAGACTGGCATTGGATAGATGGTCGTGTATATGAAGAGAAACAGCAGAATTAGAGCCAAGCCTAAATAGAGCGTAGCGCCAAGATCGCGAAGACGCATGAAAATCCTCCATGGGGGATTTGATTTATTCGGGCCAGCATAGTCTTGAAAGTCTACTTCGCAAACTCTGCGCTCTCGGTGGGTAGATCATCGTTTGGAGGATGCATTCTCACGATGCGTCGGACAGCAACGCAAACGATTCCGATCCATACCAGGCCGATCCACAGCGCGACATAGTCCGACCCACCCCACATCACAACTGGCGACTTCATCCACGACGGAATGGGTTCTCCCAAGCCAAAATCCGGATCGCTCATCTGGCGTAGTGAACCAAGAAACATATAACTTATCGATGGCACCCAAACGACGAGAGGACTGAGTAGCAAAGCCCGCGTCAGAACTGCGGTTCGGTGCGTCCTGGATAAAGCCAGATTCCAGAGCAGGACGAGCGCTACGCCAAGCCACGAAAGCGCACCGATTGGACCAAACAGAACAAGCCCAAGTAAAACGATTTTGAAGTAAGCGTTGATCGTGGGGTAGGGCTCACCAACGCCTGCACCTCCGACGGCGAAAACCAGGCACAACGGAATTCCTGCTCCAACGATAAAGCCTCGCGCCGCCTGTGCGGGACTGCTTCGGACCGCCATATCGGACAGTCTGCCGGGATGGTAGAGAAGTGGCCAAATGGCTACAGCATCTTCCCTGACGTCTCTACTGACCTCCTTTGATTTCTCGCCTGACG
>Ga0134122_10001027_pt1 | contig 19938 bp, 17 predicted proteins | sample KB302_FD_96461 | JGI IMG/M metagenome (GOLD analysis project Ga0134122, IMG submission 96461) | Terrestrial soil microbial communities without Nitrogen fertilizer from Kellogg Biological Station, Michigan, USA - KB3-0-2 | ecosystem: Environmental > Terrestrial > Soil > Unclassified ... | reverse complement strand
GACGGTCAGCGTGACGGTGGCCGGCGACGAGCCGGCGGTGTTGTCCGCCGAACCGCCCTGGGCGGCGGAGGAGATGCGGGGCGCGGTGTTGTCGGCGCGGTGGACGGGCGTGGCCGTGGAGGGGTCGACGAAGTTGCCGATGATGTCCGCCGGGATGACCACGAAGTCCACCCCCACGCCGTTGGCGAACGGCGTCTGGATGCCGTCGGCGGCGAACCAGTCGAACGCCGCGGGCAGGTTGACCGTCGCCCCCGGCGTGGGCGTGCTCCCGATGGGGGTGCCCATCAGCTGGTAGGCGCCGTTGTTGCCGGTGTCCTTGACGTAGACGCGGTAGGTGTTCGCGCCCGCGAGCGGGTTCCACCGCAGCGTGAACGAGGTGGTTCGCCAGTCCACCGTCAGGGGGGTGACGGTCAGGCCGGTGACCTGGCCCAGCCCCGAGCCGGTGACCACCTCGCGGAAGTTCCGGTTGAACGTCCCGGTGGCCGAGTTGTCCGCGCGGACGGTGATGTTGAGCCGGTAGTTGTCGCCCACCGTCAGCTTGCCGCCCGCGGGGGTGACGGTGACGATGGAGGAGGTGGCGTCGAACGCCAGGCCGGTGCCGATCGTCCGCGCCTGGTCCGTGTCCGTGAGCGTGACCACCACCAAGTCCTTCACCAGGCCGCGGTTGAAGACCAGCTTGAGCGAGTCGTTGCCGGCGCCGTCCGCGGCGTGCGTGCCGTCATCCATGTTGGACGAGAGCAGCAGCACCGAGTTGGCGGCCGACCGCAGGTCCACGTCGACGCGGGTGACGACGTCGGGGAACGTGTTCCCGGAGACCTGCACCACGCCGTAGTCCGCGCGGCCGTCCCCGTCCTGGTCGAACGGCTGGACCACCACGGTGACCGGGATGCCGGTGGGCGAGCCCGGCAGGCCGGTCATGTTGAAGTCGCCGTTGGCGTCCGTCTTCACCTGCTGCGCCAGGTCGAAGTTCGACCCGCGCAGGTCGATGCCGACGACGGCGTTGGCCGCGGGGTTGCCGCCGGAGAGGTACACCCGGCCGGTGATGCCCGCCTTGTCCGTGGAGAGCGCGGTGTTCACCTCCGCCACCGCGTTGCCCTGGGGGTAGTTGCCCGCCGCGTCCGGCAGCGTCCCGTCGCCGAAGCGCCCCACGTATCCGGTGAGGGAGAACCTCACCCGGTAGGTGTTCCCCGCCGGGAGGTCCTTGATCTCGTAGTAGCCGTTGGAGTCCGTGGTCACCGGCGCCTTCAGCGCCACGCTCACGGTCACGTCCTTGAGCGGGCTCCCGTCGATGAGGCTGGTGACCCTCCCGGAGATGGAGCCGACGGGGAACGACGAGCCCTGGCCACAGCCGGTGCACCCCTGGACCAGCGCGGCGGTGAGCGCCGCGAACACGACAAGGCGACGATGCATGAGAAGACCCCTCGGGCGCCCGGCCTCCGGCGCCGTCCAGCGAATGTCCTGCGGTGAACAATGATAGCGCTAGGATGGCGGCCCTGTCGCACTCAGCGCGAAGGGAGGGGCCGTGTCGACCACTGGACGCATCCTGGCGGTAGCGGCGGTCGGTGTTCTCCTGGCGGGTCCCGCCGCCGCGGCCGGGACCACCACCACGAAAAAGCGCCCTCCCACCGGCTCGAAGACGCAGCCCACCACCGCCACCACGCCCGCGCCCGAGGTGACGCCCGCGCCGGAGACGCCGGCCACCAACCTGCCGATGCCGCCGCCCCCGGCCCCGAAGCCACCCGCGCCCAAGCCCGCGGCGGCGCCGCCGCCCCCGCCCGAGGAGCCGAAGCCCGCGCCCGCGGCCTCTTCCGCTTCCCGCGGTCCAGGCTGGTCCGCCTTCGGCGCGCAAGGGCTGGACGGCGAGGGCCAGGCGGTGACGGTGGAGCTGGGGTTCCCCGGGCTGTCGGTGGGCTACCTGCGCGCGCTGAACGCCACCACCGACGTCGCCGTGCGCCTGGATGGGAACTACGCGTACGAGAGCCTCCCCTCCAACACCGGACTGCTCGGCGGGCACCTCGAGGCGTCGCTCCGCATCCGGCTGCTGGAGATCGCCGGCATCAGCGGGGGAATCCACGTCGGCGCGGGGCTGTTCTCGTACTTCCCCATCGGCGACTTCGTGCTCGGGCTGGTGCTGCCGGTGGGCGCCACCGTCGGCATCCCCATCGGGCCCACGCTCTCCGCCTCCCTGGGCCTCGAGCTGCCCATGTGGATCACCTTCAACGCCGCCGGCGGCTTCGCCGTGCCGATCCTGGGCCAGGCGGTCCTGGAGTACTTCATCGACCGCAGCTGGGCGGCGACCCTGCGCGTGCGCGCCGGCACGGCGGTGAACCCGTCCGGCTTCCGGTTCGGCGGCCCGGTGGTGCCCGACGTGGCGGTGGCCGTGGGCCTGGAGTGGAAGCTCCAGTAGCGGGCGGAGGCGCCGCGGGTCAGCTCCCGGTCCGCAGCACGCTCATCGCCTCGCGGAAGAGCAGCTCGAAGGAGGCGTCCTCGCCGGCGCGCTCGGCGGCGGTGTCGGCCGCCTTCTCCGCCTGCGGCGCCTTGTAGCCCAGGTTGAGCAGCGCCGAGACCAGGTCCGCGCGCGCGCCCTGGGCGGCGGGGGCGGGCGCCGGCCGCTTCTCGCCGCGCGCCTCCAGCCCCACCGTCTTCACCCTGTCCCTCAGCTCGAGGACGAGGCGCTCCGCGGTCTTCTTCCCCACCCCGTGGATCTTCGTCAGCCGCCCCACCTCGCCGCGGGAGAGCGCGTTCACCAACTGCTCCACCTCCAGCCCGGAGAGCACGGTGAGCGCCAGCCGCGGCCCCACGTGGGAGACGGACGTCAGCAGGAGGAACATGTCCTCCTCGGCGCGGCTGAGGAACCCGAACAGCTCGAAGGCGTCCTCGCGGACCACGGTGCGCACGCGGACCTTCGCCCGCTGGCCCTCGTCCGGGAGGCGCGTCAGCGCCAGCAGGGAGAAGCTCACCCGGTAGCCCACGCCGCCGACGTCGATCACCGCGTCGCCCAGGTTCTTCTCCGCCACCACGCCCTCGAGCGAGGCGATCACCCGCGCGCACCTCCGAAGCGCTGGTAGGCGGGGGCCAGCCGGTCGGCGATCGCGGAGAAGCGGCCGCCGCCGGTGCCGCGCGAACGGGCGGCGGTGGAAGGCGCGCGCGCGACCAGCCGTCCGCGGGCCGCGTTCAGGTGGCAGATGGCCACCGCCAGGGCGTCGCTGGCGTCGGCGCGCTCGATCTCGGAGACCTGGAGGAAGGTGCGGACCATCCGGGCCACCGCGTCCTTGCCGTCCGCCCCGCCCGCCCCCACCGCGCGCTTCACCCGCGCCGGCGAGTACTCGTGCACCGGGAGATCGCCCTCCGCGGCCACCAGCAGCGCCACCCCGCGCGCGTGCCCCAGGATGAGCGCGCTGCGCGGGTTGCGGAGGGTGAACACGCCCTCCACCGCCACGGCCTCGGGCTCGTAGGTCTGCAGCGCCAGCCGGAGCTGCGCGCCGATGTGCTTGAGCCGCTGCTCCAGGGGGCCCGCGCCGGCGCGGATCACCCCGTGCGCCACGTGCTCGAGCCGCCCCCGGGCCTCCTCCACCACGCCGTAGCCCATGAAGCGACTGCCGGGGTCGATTCCGAGGACGCGCAACGCTCCCCCTCCGGGAACGGAACAGGTGTTTAGCGTTGTACCCCAGGGCGATCCGGCCTGTCGATCCCCGCAAAGACGCGGCCGCCGGAAAGGGGGTCCTCTCCCCGGCGGCCGTGGAGCCCACTGCTGGCTCAGCGCGCGCAACGTCTAAGGAGTCTCGTTCACCCGCGCGAAGCCGATGAGGTAGTCCGCCCCTCCCGGGCTGGTGGCGTAGACGATGAATTCGTTGGCGGGCGAGACGCCGTTGTGCGCCTCGAGGACCTCCCAGGTGTTGTGGAAGCTGCTGTACGCGTCGCATTGGGTGAGGCCGCCGTTGCCGGTGCCGATGCAGACCTGCCCGCTGCGGACCCAGACGTAGGCGACGGCGTCGGTGTGCGCCGGGCCGTTGGCGGTGCACGAGGCCGAACCCGGGAACACCTGCACCGCGCCGTTGGACGGCGCCCAGGTGATGACGTGGAGCATCTTGGTCATGCCGGCGAGCGTGGAGTTGAGCTGCTCGCTGACGATGCGGCCCGGGTTGTTGGTGAAGAGCGTCCAACTCGCCGCCGCGGAGTCGCCCGCGGTGCCCGGGACGACGGTCGTCACGTCGGTGAACGTGCCGCCCGGGCCCGGCTGGGCCATGGTCGGGTTGGAGAGGAGGTTGGGCGAGAAGTACACGGAGGCGTAGTCGACGTAGAACTCCGCGCCGCCCGGGCTGGTGGCGTAGATGATGAATTCGTTGGCCGGGATGCCGCGGTTCTCGGCGCGGATCAGCTCCCAGGCGCCGGTGGTGGTGCTGAACGCGTCGTAGCCGGTGCCGCCGCCGTTGCCGGTGCCGATGGCGACCTGCCCGCGCACCACGTACACCATGGCGGAGGCGATCACCTTGGTCGGCCCGCTGTTGTAGGGCAGGAACACCTGCACCAGGCCGTCCCCGGGAGCGGTGGTGAGGACGTGGATCATGTTGGTGAAGTCGAACGGGCGGGTGGACGGCTGGAGGTTGGTGCGGATGGTGCCCGGGTTGTTCATGAACAGCGTCCACTGGTCCGCCGCGGACGCACCGGCGCCGCCCGGCGCGCTCAGCGTCACCGTGGTGGACGAGCCGAGCGGCCCCACGTTCTGGAAGCTCGGGTTGGCGAGGTAGTTGGGCTGGGCGCAGAGGTCCTGCTGTGACTGGGCCATGTCCGGCGCCGGCGCCGGGGTGTCGCCCGGGCCTGGGCCGCACGCCGCCAGCAACGGCAGGGCCAGCCACAAGGCTCGAAGGAGGTGGGTTCTCACGGTGGAGCGCTCCGGAAGGTGTAGGGTTCGACCGTTGAACGGAACCGGCTCCAGAAATTCCCGCCGGCTGTTGCTGGCGGTGGTCCTGTGCGCGTGCGCCTCCGCGTCCAAGGACCCGTTGCGCACCTTGTGGGTAGGCAACAGCTACACCTACGTCAACGACCTGCCCTCCATGGTGGGCCAGCTCGCCGACGCCGGCGGCGCCCGCCGCTTCGAGCAGGTCCAGGAGTGCCCGGGCGGCTCCACGCTGAAGCAGCACTGGGACTCCGGCGCGGACACGGCGCTGCTCTCCGGGAGCCACTTCGACTGGATGGTGCTCCAGGACCAGAGCCAGGAGCCGTCCTTCGACCTCTCCGTCCTGGAGACGGACCTCTACCCGTACGTCACCCAGCTCGACGCCGCGGGGCGCGACGCGGGGACGCGCGCCATGCTGTACCTCACCTGGGGCCGGCAGAACGGAGACCTCGAGAACGTCCCCGGCGACACCTACGACGCCATGCAGGACCGGCTGATCCGCGGGTACGAGACCATCGCCGCGCGGCTGCACGTGCCGGTGGCGCCGGTGGGTATCGCGTGGCGGACCACGCGCCAGCAGCAGCCGCAGCTCCAGCTCTACCAGTCGGACGGGAGCCACCCCTCCGAGGCCGGCACGTACCTCGCCGCGTGCGTGTTCTTCCAGATGCTCTACGGGAGGAGCGCGGTGGGGAACGCCTTCACCGGGGGCCTGGACGCGGGGACGGCGAAGGCGCTCCAGCAGATCGCCGCGGACACGGTGTCGTCCTACCGGCAGCCCTGACCGGAGTCACTCGGCGGCCAGCTGCTCCATCAGCGCGTCGTCCATCTCGAAGTTGGCGTGGACGTGCTGCACGTCGTCGCACTCCTCCATCAGCTCCATCAGCTTGAGCATCTTCCGGGCGTTGTCCGCCTCCAGCTTGATGGTGCTCTCCGGGACGAAGATCCACTTCTGCTCGCCCAGCTTCACCCCGGCCTTCTGCAGGGCGGAGGCGACGGCGTGGAGGCTGTCCGGTTCGGTGCGGACCTCGAAGCCGTCCGCGCCGTGGTTGATCACGTCTTCGGCGCCGGCGTCGATCGCCTTCTCCATCACCTGGTCCTCGGTGGGGCCGGGCTTCACCGCGATGCTGCCCTTGCGGTGGAACATCCAGGCCACCGCGTGCTCCGCGGCCATGTTGCCGCCGCCCCTGGAGAAGGCGGCGCGCACGTCCGCCACCGTCCGCGACCGGTTGTCCGTCAGGCACTCCACGATCATCGCCACGCCCGCAGGGCCGTAGCCCTCGTAGCGGATCTCCTCGTAGTGGGTGCCCTCCAGCTCGCCGGTGCCCTTCTTGATCGCGCGCTGGATGTGCTCGTTGGGCATGTTCGCTTCCTTGGCCGCGTCCATCGCTACGCGGAGGCGCGCGTTGCCGGCGGGGTCCCCGCCGCCCAGCCGGGCCGCCACGGTCAGCTCCTTGATGATCTTGTTGAAGAGCTTGCCCTTGGTGGCGCCCATCGCCTCCTTCTTGCGCTTGATCTTCGTCCAGCGGTTGTGGCCGGACATGGCTTCAGCGCTCGAGGAGGGTGCGGGCCTCGGGGGCGAACTGGCCGTCTGGATCCACCGCCAGGTAGCGCCGCAGCGCCGCCTTGGCCTGCACCGGCTGGTTCATCCCGTACTGGATGGTGGCCAGCAGCAGCAGCGCCGGGCCGCTCTCCGGGTCCACCTCCAGCGCCTGGACCGCGGCGGCCTTGGCGGCCTCCAGGTCCCCCTCGTCGTAGTAGCGGCGGCCGAGGGTGACCCAGCTCTCGGAGGTGCCCTCCGCGCGCGGCGCCAGCCAGTCCGGCAGCACCGAGAAGCTCGCCGCGGCCGGGGCCGGCGCCTCGGTGGCCGCCGGGCGGAAGAGCACCGACCCCACCGCCGCCGAGCCGAGGAACAGCGCCAGCGCGCCCGCCGCCACCTTCGCCTGCGCGCTCCGCCACCACCGGCGCGGGCGGATCGCGGCGATCGGCAGCGGCTGCGTGATCGTCCCGGACGCCCGCTTCGACGCGAAGTAGTGGACGTCGACGATGGACGTCCTCGGCGGGGTGAGCGCGGCCAGCGCGGTCGCGGCCGCCGCGCGCTGGAGCGCCTCGTCCAGGCGTTCGGCGAAGTCGTCCTGCAGCTGGGCGCGGAGGTACGGCCGGGCCGGCTCCGCGGGCGCCGCGGTCGGGGTCGGGGCCGGGGCAACCTCCGGGGGCGGCGGCGGCGGCGCGGGCAACGACTCGGCGGCCGGAGTCGGCGCGAGCGCGAGCGCGGGAGCTGGAGCGCGCTCCGCGGCGGAGGCCAGCGCCTGCTCCAGGTTGTCCGGCGAGGTGATGGTCACCACCGCCAGCGGCGCGTCCGGCGCCGCCAGGACGCGCGACTCCTCGGGGCCGAGCGCGCCCAGGCCGTAGAGCCGGGTGGTGATCAGCAGCGCGCTCGCCTCCGGCAGCTCGCAGCGGAGGAGCACCTGCTTGAGGGTGCGCTCGCCGTTGAACAGGCGCACCAGCGAGCTCACCCCGTCCGGCAGGTCCGGGAGCACCTCGCGCAGCCGCGCGGTGTCCGGCTGCAGCACCGCCTCCAGCGGCAGCGACCGCTCCTGCGCCCGGCGGGACCGCGCCACGTCCGGCAGCACCGACCGGCACAGCTCGCGCAGGTCGACGCAGAGGGAGCCGCGGGCGAGCGCGGGGCCGAAGGTGACCTGGTACGGGCCGCGCGCCAGAAGCAGCATGCGCGAGAGCGCGCGGGCGCCGCGGACGCCCTCCACCTCGCAGTCCACCACCTGGCCCTGCCGGAAGGAGAGCCGCGCCGTCCCGTCCTTCAGCTCGATGTGGCCGGAGCGCATCCCGGCCAGCAGCGCGCGGAGCAGCTCGCCGATGGGGAGGTGGGCGCTGTCGGCGGCGAACACCGCCTGCGAGGCGGACTCGCCGGCCTTGAGCTTGGCGAGCGCCACCACGTCGTTGAGGAACATCGGCTTGGGCAGGTAGTCGTCCGCGCCCGCGCCGCCGGCCATCTCCAGGTGGAACGACTCCGGGCGCTGGGAGAGCATCACCACCGGCACCTGCGCGGTGCGGAGGTCGGCGCGGAGCTGGCTGCAGAAGCGGAAGCCGTCCTCGCCCCGGAGGTCCGCCTCGCACACCAGCATCGACGGGAGCGGGCGGCCCACGCCCATCAGGTCCTGCGCCTCCGCCAGGGTGTGGGCGACGATCACCTTGAACCCGGCGCGGGACAGCCCCACCTCCAGCAGCGAGCGGGTGCGCGCGTCCGGCTCCACCACCAGGATCCGCAGCGGCGCCACCTCGGCGACGGAGCTGGCCATCAGCGGGCGGCGCCTGGCCGGGCCGGGCGCGCCTCCGTACGCAGACGCCACCCGGTACGCCACCGCGGCGGCGCCGCGCGGCGAGAAGGAGTACAGCGGTGTGGCGCTGACGGGGGGCATCTCGTTCCTGTTCCCTGCTACCTAAAAACCGAGTGAACGCTCACGTTTACTCGGACCCGGCCTGTTGAAAGGGGGCGCATTTTACCTCTTTTGTGCTGGACGGTCGAGGCGCCCCGCCGCCATGGTGACGCTTGATGAACGTGTCAGCCGCCATTCTTTGGATCACCCTCGCCGCGACGGGGGCTTCCACGCCCACCTCCCCCTCCGACAAGAAGGAAAGCTTCGGAGCGGCAGTAGGTCCGGCCTCGCTGCCGGCCGGCGCGACCGCCGCGTACGCCTTCATCGGCCTACCGGAGGTGGGCGCCGGGTTCCGCCAGGGGCTGGGGATCGCGGAGTGGGAGGCGCGCGCGCGCGTCGACTACCTGACGCTCACCGTCACCGGGGAGCTGATCGGGAAGTACGCGCTCTACCACTGGGGGCGGCTGGATTACGGGCCGTTCCTCGGCGTGGGGGCGACGCTCAGCTCGGGATCGCGGTACTTCGACCCGGCGACGTTCGGCTTCGCCGGGCTGCGGGTGCTGGGCGGCGCGGCGCTCACGTACCGGGTGATCGACACGCTGCAGATCCTCGCGCGGGTGGACGTGCCGTTCGACTGGGCCATCGGCGCCGGCGGCGGCGGGCGGCTGCGGGCGCTCGGGGGCGGCGGGGTGGAGCTGTACCTGTCGGACGACGTCACCGCGACGGCGCTGGGGCAGGTCGGGATGGACTGGATCAAGGAGCCGCTGGGCGTGACGGTGGGGCGGCTGGGGTACGCGCTGGTGCTGGGCGTGGGGATCCGGCTGTTCTGAGCGCCTAGCTCAGCCCGTACCGCTCCAGCTTCTTGAGCAGCCCCTGGCGGGAGAGGCCGAGGGCGGCGGCGGCGTGGGTGCGGTTGTTGTTGTGCTTCTGGAGGGCGGCCTCGATCTCGCGGCGCTCGAGGGACTCGATCTTCTCCTGGAGGGTGGAGCCGGGCGGGCCGTCGGCGGCAGGGCGGGGGCGCTCGGCGCCGGTGAAGGAGAGGTCCTCGGGCTGGATCTCGCGGCGGTCGCCGGCGAGGACGGCGGCGCGCTGCATCTCGTGGCGGAGCTCGCGGAGGTTGCCGGGCCAGGGGTGCTGGGCGAGCGCCTCCAGCGCGGCGTCGGAGAGGAGGCGCGGGCGGCCGTCGGTGGTGAGCTGGGCGGACTGGTTGAGGAAGTGCTTGGCCAGGAGCGGGATGTCGGCGGTGCGCTCGCGCAGGGACGGGAGGCGGATCTCCACGCCTTTGAGCCGCCAGTAGAGGTCCTCGCGGAAGGCGCCCTCGCGCTGGGCCTGGAGGAGGTCCTTGTGCGTGGCGGAGATCACGCGCACGTCGACGCGGGAGGGGCGGTCCGCGCCGACGGGGAGGATCTCGCCGTACTCGATGGCGCGGAGGACCTTGACCTGGAGCGACGGCGGCATGTCCGCCACCTCGTCGAGGAAGAGGGTGCCGCCGTCCGCCTCGACGAAGAGGCCCTTGTGGTCGCGGGTGGCGCCGGTGAAGGAGCCCTTCACGTGGCCGAAGAGCGTCGTCTCCAGGAGGGTCTCGGCGAGGGCGCCGCAGTTCACCGCGACGAAGGCCCCGTCCTTGCGGCGGCTGGACTGGTGGACGGAGCGGGCGAGGAGCTCCTTGCCGGTGCCGTTCTCGCCGGTGACGAGGACGGGGAGGTCGCTGAGGGCGATCTTCTCGGCCATGGCGACGGCGGCGAGGAAGACCGGGCTCTCGCCGACCATGGCGCGGTCCGGGCGGGCCTGGGCGAGCGTGGCCTGCAGCGAGCGCACCTGCGCCTCCAGGCCGAGCCGGGCGGCCGCGCGCTCCACCACGACGAGGAGCACGTCCGGGTCGACCGGCTTGGTGAGGAAGTCGTAGGCGCCGACCTTCACCGCGGAGAGCATGTGGCGGGTGTCGCCGGCGCCGGAGACCACCACCACCTTCGCGCCGGGCGCGCGGGCCAGGACCTGCTCCAACTGCTGCAGGCCGGCCTCCACCGTCCCGTCCGGCGGGAGCATCAGGTCCAGCAGCACCACCTCCGGCGGCTCGCCCTCCAGCGCCTTGCGCGCGCCCTCGCGGTCCGCCGCCTCGCGCACCTCGTAGCCGGCGTCGCGGAGGAGCCCCGCGTACACCTTGCGGAAGGCGGCGTCGTCATCCACCAGCAGGACTCGTCGGCGAGGGGCGGCGGTCACGGGCCCTGGGACTCTAACGCCCCCGCGGCGGCGAGCACCGCCTGGATCTTCGGGAAGGAGATCTCGAACTTCGCCCCCCCGAGCGCCTCCGACTTTCCCGCGGAGATCTTCCCGCCGTGCCGCTCGACGATGCCGCGGGCGATGGCGAGCCCCAGGCCGGTGCCGCGGCGGGGGCCGTCGCGGCCGCGGCCGGTGACGAAGGGCTGGAAGAGGCGCGGCGCCAGCTCCGGGGGAATCCCCGGGCCGCTGTCCTCGATCGCCAGCGTCGCGCGATCGCCATGCACCGCGGTGGAGATCTTCAGCCGCGGCGAGGGCTTTCCGTTGAGCGCCAGCAGCGCGTTCTCCACGCAGATCACCAGCACCTGCGAGAGCTGCGCCTGGTCCGCCTCCAGCAGCGCGCCGTCGCCCGCGCGCTCGCGCACCACCTCCAATCCCTGCGGGACGGCGTCGCCAAGGCCTTGGCGTGCGGTGGAGAGCGCGAGGTCCACGGTGGCGTCCAGGTCGACCATCCGCAGCTCCAGCGGGCGCGGGCGGCCGTAGCGGAGGAGCTCGTCCACGAAGTGGCCGGCGCGCTCGATCTGCTCGCGCATGGCCTGGACGGACTCCGCGTCCACGCCCTTGCGCTCCAGCCCCTTGAGGTGCGCGGAGAGGACGCCCAGCGGGTTGCGCACCTCGTGGGCCACGGCGGAGGTGAACTGCCCCAGCTCCGCCAGCCGCTCGGCGTGGTCCGCGCGCGCTTCCCTGTCCGCCAGCGCCGTCGCCAGCTCCTCCGCCCCCGCGCGGCCCTGGAACAGCCGCCGGCCGATCCACCCCTGCACCTGCTGGCGGAGCGGTTCGAAGGCGAGCGCGGCCATGAAGAGGAGGAAGAGCGCGCCCACGCGGTACTGGGCGAGGAGCGGCTCGGCGTTGGAGGACATCAGCGACATCACGCCGAAGAGGAAGCCGGCGGAGAGGAGCGCGGCGAGCGCGGAGTAGAGCAGGCTCCGCTCCAGCAGCCTCCGGTCGCGAGGGGGCTGGTGGGCCCGGATGACGTTGGCCAGCACCAGCTGCGACGCCAGCACCGCCAGCATCCCGAACGGGAGCGCGCGCCCGGAGGAGAGCAGCAGCGCGTTCCCCATCCCGCCCGCGTACCCCAGCACTCCAGCCACCGCGAGGTTCCGCAGCAGCGCCTTCCGCTCCGCCTCCGCGCGCCGGTACGCGATGGCCAGCGTGGTCAGCGGGATGGTGGCGGAGATCACGGCCAGCGCCATCGCCGGCCAGAAGAAGGGACCCCGCGCCATCGCCAGCGGCCCGTAGAGGAGGCCGGGGCGGAGGACGCCGAGGAGCGTGATGGTGAGCGCCGCCAGGTACGCCAGCACCACCAGCTTGTAGGAGCGCTGGGCGGTGACGTCGTAGGCGGCGTGGAGGTAGCCGGCCGCGGTGAAGGCGCCGATGGCCGCCAACCGTTCGCCCAGCGGCGCCACCTTGGGGAAGGAGATGCACAGCAGCGCCCCCGTCCACACCCCGATGGTCAGGCAGTAGATCGCCAGCCCCCGCGCGTTCCGCCCCCGCAGCGCCGCGGTGAAGAAGAGCAGGAACGCGACCGACAGCACCGGCACCAGGCTGTACGCGTAGAGCGGACCCATCAGGCTTCCGCTCCGCAATCTACCCCGCCGCGGCCATCAGCCCCTCGGTGACGTCCTCCACGCTGTCCGCGACCTCCTTGAACAGCTGGACCACCTCCGCGTCCGGGCGGCCGGCGAAGCGGAGGAGCTTCAACCGGGAGCTCATCTCCTCCAGCTTGAGGGAGATCTTCTCCAGGTCCTCCAGCGTCCGCTCCCGGATGCCGTGCAGCCGTTCGATGTTGCGCACCCGGACGCTCAGGCTCTGCCAGCGCGCGTCCGACTCCGGGATGCCGCGGGCGGAGATGCGCGAGAGCGCCGCGCGCGTCGCCGCCAGGTCGAACTCCTCCGTCTCCAGCAGCGCGTCGATCTCCTTCACCCGCCGCTCCATCTCCGCCACCTGCCCCGTCACCAGCCGCACCCGGGCCACCTCCGGGGCCACCGCCTGCGCCACCCCCTCCACCTGGGCCAGCGCCTCGAGCAGCTTCGCCTGCGCCGCCTGCATCCGCTCCCCCAGCGCGGCCGCGTCCGGCGACCCGGACCGCGCCGGCTCCCGGGCCCGCTCCGGCGCCAGCAGCGAGGGCGCGTACAGCGGCCAGAACACCGCCCCCATCGCGAACAGCGCCACCCGCGCGGGCGCCGGCGACTCCGCGCTCCGCAGCACCAGCGCGGTGGCCACCGCCAGCCCGATCAGCCCGTAGATGATGCCCGTCTCGAGGACTCCCATGGCGCACCCTCCCCTGTCTCACAGCCACCGGCCGAACCACTCACCCGCTCGGTAGAGCGCCACCGGCGCGATGGCGGTGAACAGCGCGCCCCAGGCGAGCACCATCCGCTGCACGAAGTTGCCCCGGCGCGGGTGCGTCACCGGCAGCACGTCCACCATCGACCGGAACGCCCGGTACACCGATCCCACTCCGAACAACCCCACCACGAACGGGATCAGCATCCCGACCATCAGCGTCGCGTCGATGTCCTGGAAGACGCCCACCACGCTCCCCAGCACCCACGCCGCGTAGAACGGCGAGGCCCCCAGCAGCAGCACCGCGGTGGTCGCCACCCCGCGCAGCGCCTGGGCCGTCACCATCCGGAAGGACGCGTCCAGGCCGGAGAGCTGGGTGAAGAAGTAGAAGCTGGGCAGGCAGATGCAGATCGCCCCGATGAACGCGAGCACGAACGACAGCGGCATCCAGACCGCCGGAAGCCCGCTGGCGAAGAACGAGCCCGGCACCAGCCGGTCGCGGACCAGCTGCGCGCTGGCGCCCACCACCAGCCCGAAGACCGCCAGCCCGATGACCGAAAGCGAGGCCAGGTCCTGGACCGCCTTCGAGAGCGATCCTTCGTCGCGCAGGACGCGATCCAGCAGCCGGGGCCGGCGGAGCACCAGGTCGAACATCGGCGGGCGCACCGCGGGCATCTCCTCGACGGGCTCCACCACCGGGGGGGGCCGCTCCGCGGCGGCCAGGGCGGCGGCCAGCCCGTCGGTGGGGATCACCACCGTCTCTCCAACGGGAAGGGCCTGAATGACGGGATAGGTCGTAGCGCTCACGAGTTGGTCCCCCACGCGAAGAGATCCACCAGCACCATCAGCTCCGCGCCGATGACGCCCACCAGCAGCAGCCAGACCACCGCGAACGCCCGGCTGCGGCCCGGCTCCAGCGCCTTCATGGTGCGGAGGAAGACGTCGATCATGCAGATGCCCACCGCGGTGAAGACGATGACGTTCACCACCGCGCGCACCAATTCGTACGGCAGCGCCAGCGAGAAGAACCAGCTCACCGGGACGCTGGCCAGCATCGCCAGCGCGCCGAAGCTCACCGTGGCCAGCGCCGCCAGCACCGTCGTGGACGCGTCCAGCTTCGACCCCAGCGAGCTGTTGATGATGTAGAGCGCGGGCAGCGCCACCGTCCACGCCATCCCGGCCGCGAACGGCGCCTTGATCGCCCCCGCCAGCATCCCGCCCACGCCCAGGTGCAGGCCCATGGTGAGGCCGTAGGCGGCGATGCCGAGGATGGCGTTGATCAGCAGCAGCGGGAAGACCAGCCCGGGCGGCGCGTCGGCGGCGCTCTTCTGCCGGTCTCGCCAGCGGATCGCCAGCGCTTCCGGCCGGCGGAGCGCGAGGCCGATCTCCACGATCCCGCGCCTGAGTTGCAAAGCGGTGCTCATTCGAGACGTCCCTCCGTAGGTTCGCGGAGGGCCAGTGCAGCGCGCGTGCCGCCGCGCAACACCTCGGGAGGACGAGAGGAACCAACGCCCGTCGCCGTCAACGCCGTGGACAGCCTGCCTCCGGCGTTGTCGCCGAAGGCGCTACTTCACCCGCGCGAGGTGCTCGGCGAAGAGGCCGCGGTCGTCGGTCCAGGTGCGCTCGCGCTGGAAGCCGGCGCGTCCCAGGATCTCGTCCACCATCTCCGGCGTGTACTTGTACGAGTTCTCGGTGTGGATGCGCTCCCCGGGCTCGAAGCGCACGCTCAGCCCCAGCGCGTCCACCGCCACCACCTGCGCGCGCTCCGACTCCAGGTGCATCTCGATCCGCGACGCCTCCGCGTTCCACACCGCCACGTGGCGGAAGGCGCCCAGGTCGAAGTGCCCGCCCAGCTCGCGGTTGATCCGCGCCAGCAGGTTCTTGTTGAACCGCGCGGTGACGCCCCGCGCGTCGTCGTAGGCGGGGACCAGCAGCGCGGGGTCCTTGCGCAGGTCGGTCCCCAGCAGCAGCGCGTCGCCCGGCCGCATCGACGCGCGCCACCCGGCGAGCAGCTCCACCGCCTCCGCCGCGTCGAAGTTCCCCACCGACGAGCCGATGAACAGCACCAGCTTGCGCCCCGGCCGCGCCTGCACCTTCTCCAGCGCCCGGTGGAACTCGTCCTGGATGGGCACCACCTCCAGGCCGGGGAAGCGCGCGCGCAGCGTGGCCCGCGTCATCTCCACCGCCGCGGCGGAGACGTCCACCGCCACGAACGCCGCCCTCGGCGCGACCTCCAGCAGCGCCTCCAGCAGCACCTGCGTCTTCTTCGCGCTGCCCGACCCCAGCTCCACCACCGCGGAGACGTCGCCCGCGGCGGCGGCGATCGCCGGCCCGTGCGCCTGGAAGAGCTGCAGCTCCGCCCGCGTCAGGTAGTACTCCGGCAGCTCGGTGATCGCCTCGAAGAGCTGGCTCCCCTCCCGGTCGTAGAACAGGTGCGCCGGGAGTCGCTTGGGCCGCGCGGTCAACCCGCGCCGCACCGCGCTCGAGAGGTCGGTATCGACCGGCACGGCGGCGCAGACTGCCAGACTTCGGCGCGGCGCGTCAGCCGGATTTTTGGCACCATTCGCCGCATGCCCCGCGGAAAGACCCTTGCCCTCGCCGTCACCGCCGTGGCCGCCGCCACGGTCGCCTGCGTCTCCCTCGGGAGCCTGTCGCGCCCCGTGTTCGCCATGACCGAGGGCGACAGCCTGTGCAACTCCACCGTCGCCCTGGAAGCCCACCGCGAGGTGTGGGGCGAGAGCGGGTGCGAGCTGGGCTCCTCCGGCTGGAAGCACCTCCGCGACGCGACCGAGGAGCAGGAGCTCCGCATCATCATCGCCTTCGCCGACCTGCCGGACGCGGGCGATCCGTGCCCGAACCTGCCGGACGGAGGCGCCCCCACCGACACCGGCCTGCAACTGCAGCTGCTCCAGAGCGCCGCCGAGTCGCGCTGGACCGTGTGCGGCGAGGAGGACGGAGGCATCGCCCCGCCCTTCGCCGAGGCGGTGTCCGCGATGCGCGAGCTGGGTCCGCCGCCGCCGTAGCGCGGGAGGGCCGCCGCTCAGCGGACCTTCTTCAGCTCCGTCAGGAACCGATCCGGCTCCAGATAGCCGGTGATGCGCGGGTCGTGGAGCATCTCCCCGCCCGAGGACACGAAGGCCACGGTGGGCAGGCCCTGGACGCCGAAGCGCTGGTAGAGCGCGTCGATGGTGTCCCCCTCGTTGGTGCCGTCGACCTTCACGCTCACGAAGCGGCTGGCCTCGTCCACCACCGACGGCGCCACGTAGACGTCGCGGTCCAGCTCCTTGCAGGCGGCGCACCACTCCGCGAAGAAGTCGATCATCACCGGCTTGCCCTGCGCGCGCGCCTGCGCGAGCAGCCCGTCGATGGTGGCGACCGGATCGCCCTTCTCGTTCAGCTTCGCCACCCAGGTCACCGCCACCGCCTGCGGCGGCGCGGCCCACCCCATCCTCACCCACAGCTCGCCGGGGCCGGAGGTGTTCATCACCCCCGTGCGGACCAGCAGCGCCACCGACACCGCGGCCACGCCGGCGCCCTTGAACAGCGAGTTGGTCGCGCCCTCCTTGAACGAGCGGTGCACCGCGCCCGCCAGCACGCCCGCCGCCGCCACCGCCGCGGCGATGAACGTCCCCGGCGTCCGGCCCAGCTGCGCCGCCGCCGAGGAGAACCACTCGCGCATCGGCGCGAACCCGTCGCGCAGGTAGGAGACCGCCAGCGCCACCAGCGCCACCCCGAGCACGCTCTTCACCCACTCCATCCACGCGCCGCCCTTGGGCAGCTTCACCGCGAAGACGCCGATGACGAAGAACGGCGCGCCCACGCCCAGCGCGTACACGAACAGCAGCCCCGCCCCCAGCGCGGTGCTCTGCGACTTGGCGACGAACGTCAACAAGCTGGTGAGCACCGGGCCGGTGCAGGGCGCCGCCAGGAAGCCGGAGACGCTCCCCATCAGGAACGCGCCCGCCACGCCCGCGCCGCCCACGCCGTTCAGCTTCAGCTGCAGGCTGGGAGGGAGCGCCAGCTCGAAGGCGCCGAACATGGAGGAGGCCAGCACGCCGAGGAAGACGGCCAGCCCGATGCTCACCGCCGGGTTCCCCAGCATCGACCCGAACGCCTGCCCGCCCTTGGCCGCCAACACGCCCAGCGCGCTGTACACCGCCGCGATGCCGAAGATGTAGGACGAGGTGAGGAGGAGTGACTGCAGCCGGCTGGTCTCCTTCCGCGCGCCGAAGACGCTCACCGTGATGGGGATGAGCGGGTAGACGCACGGCGTCATGGAGGTGAGCAGGCCGCCGAGGAAGACGACGGCGGCGGCCAGCGCCATCTGCCCACCGGCCAGGTAGGCGGTGGCGTCCAGGGAGACGCTGGGGCCGGTCGGCATGAGCCAGGGGACGGCGACCACGAGGACCGCCGTCGCGAGCGCCAGGATGAGGACCTTCTTGGGCATGCTCTCCCTTGGTTAGCCAACCGGCCCGGCCCGATCAACCCTCCATTGTCTTATGACCATTGGGCGGGGTTGGTTTCAGCCCGGCCGAGCGGGCGATCCCCATCACGCCCTCCACCGCGGCGGCGATGAACCCCAGGGGGTTGGCCCCGTCCACGGCGGTGACGTGGATCTCCCCCATCTTCTGCTGGAACGCGGCGGCGATCGCCGGGAGCTGCTGGGCGATCTGGAGCTGGATCATCTCCGGGGAGACGGTGTTCTCGATCTCCTTCAGCTGCCGCAGGCGCGCCAGCTCCGCCTCGTGGCCCAGCCAGGCGCGGCGCTGCTCCAGCTCGGCGATCTTCACCTCGGCGATCACGCGCGCCTGGTGCGCCTCCACCACCTGCGCCTGCGCGTGCGCGACCTCCGCCTGGGCGGACGCCACCTCCGCCTCCAGCCGCGCCTTGTCCGCCTGGGCCTGGATCTGCGCCTGGTCCAGCTGCGCCGCCGCCGCCACCGCCTCCAGCCGGGCGCGGGCGATGGCCGCCTCCCGCTCGGAGTGGGCGTGGGCCTCCAGCCGCTGCTTCTCCATCTCCGCGGCGATCTTCGCCTGGTGGGCGCGCTGCTCGGCGGCGATGCCCTCCAGCCGGGCGCGCTCCTCCGCCTCGGCGCGCCGCTGCTTCGCCAGCATCTCCGCCTGCAGCCGGGCCTCCGCCACGCGCGCCTCCGCCGCCAGCTTGCCCAGCGCGGCCTGCTCCTCGGCGGCCTGCTTCTCGTTGCGGATCTCCTTCTCGGTGGCGACGCGGGTCAGCTCGATCTGCCGCTGCGCCTCCGCCTCGCTCAGCCGGACCGCGCGCTCCTTCTGCAGCTCCGCCTCGCGCGCCTTCTGCTCCTGCTCCTGGCGGAAGCGCGCCTGCATGTTGGCGAACACCTGCCGGGAGAGGACGCGGACGTCCTGCACCTCGATGGTGTCGATCACCACGCCCCAGCCCTTGCTGGCGCGGTCCTCCGGGCGGCCCACGCCGGAGACCACCGGGGCGATCTCGCGCATCAGCTCCACCGCCAGGCCTTCCTTGCGGCGGGTGAGGCACTGCTCCACCGAGAGGTTCGCCACCAGGCGCCGCACCGCGCCGACGAACATCTCGCCCAGCATCATCTCCAGCTTCTCGGCGGCGCGCTCCGCGTAGGAGAAGTTCAGCATCCGGAACGCCACCAGCGGATCGGCGATGCGGTACACCGCGACGCCGGTGACCTGCACGCCGACCTTCTCCGACGTCACCTGGTCCGCGGTGAAGTGCAGCCGCTGGATGGTGGTGGGGATGATGGCCACCGACTCCCAGGGCCACTTGAAGCAGGACGCGCCCTGCCCCGCCTGCACCACCGTGCCGCCGCGCATGCGGATCAGGAACTCGCTCGGGCGCGCGGACATCATCCCCCAGCGCTTGAGCTTCTCCGGGTCCTCCTCCGGCTTCCCGGCCCGCCAGCCGCTCTCGTAGCGCGGGCGCGCCTCGAGGGTGATGACGGCGCCGCCGTTCGACTCGGGTGCGCCGCCGCCGTACGCGGCGTTCAGCACGCCGTTGCGGGTGGGACGGACTCCGTTGCTCGACTCCGAAGGGCTCGGCATGGGCATGCGCGGCGGTGGAGCACGGCGCCTGCCAGCCCGAGAGCCGAATCGTTTGGCGGAGTTGGCGGGAGGGCGGCGGGGGGTTGATCCGTCGCGGCGCGCGCCGCTCCAGGCTGGAGCGGAGACGCTTGCACCCGGGCACCCACAGGAGCATCAAAGGGGCGTGCCCGCGCCCCGCTCGGTGTACCTGGACAACCACGCCACCACGCCCGTCGACCCGAGGGTGCGGGAGGCGATGCTTCCCTTCCTCGGGGAGCAGTTCGGCAACGCGGCGTCCCGCAGCCACGCCTTCGGGTGGGCGGCGGAGGCCGCGGTCGAGAAGGCGCGCGAACAGGTGGCGGCCCTCGTCGGCGCGCAGGCGCGGGAGATCGTCTTCACCTCCGGCGCCACCGAGTCCAACAACCTCGCCATCAAGGGCGCGGTGGAGCTGTACCGCAGCCGCGGGGACGGGGTGGTGACGCTGAGGACGGAGCACAAGTCGGTGCTCGACGTGTGCAAGCGGCTGGAGCACGAGCGCGAGGAGCACCTGCGCGCGCTGCGGAAGCTGCGGCTGATGCAGCTGGCCGGGGAGGCGGTGACGGAGGAGAACGCCGGCGCGCTGGCGGAGCGGGTCCGGTTGGAGGAGGACCCCTGGCCGGCGCGGTGGGCGGAGGCGGCGCCGGCGGGCGCGCGGGTGACGTTCGTGGAGGTGGGGAAGGACGGGGTGGTGGACGTGGAGGCGCTCGGGGCGGCGGTGGATGCGCGGGCGGTGATGGTGAGCGTGATGCTCGCCAACAACGAGATCGGCGTGCTGCAACCGGTGAAGGAGATCGGCGCGCTCTGCCGGGCGCGCGGGGTGCTGTTCCACTGCGACGCGGTGCAGGGCGTGGGAAAGGTGGCGTTCTCGGTGGAGGAGGCGAACGCGAACCTGGTCTCGCTCTCCGCGCACAAGCTGTTCGGCCCCAAGGGCGTGGGCGCGCTGTACGTGCGGCGCAAGCCGCGGGTGAAGGTGGCGCCGCTGATCGACGGCGGCGGGCACGAGCGCGGGATGCGCTCCGGG
>Ga0134122_10001026_pt1 | contig 19953 bp, 18 predicted proteins | sample KB302_FD_96461 | JGI IMG/M metagenome (GOLD analysis project Ga0134122, IMG submission 96461) | Terrestrial soil microbial communities without Nitrogen fertilizer from Kellogg Biological Station, Michigan, USA - KB3-0-2 | ecosystem: Environmental > Terrestrial > Soil > Unclassified ... | reverse complement strand
TAGGGACTGAAGGAGGCCGGCGTGATGGCGGGATCGGACGCGAGCGCGTCGTCGCTGAAGCGGAACTCGCGGATGAATTCCGTCATCCGGAAGTTGCCGCGATGTTCGGCAACGGCGGCGCGCACGAGTTCGCCCTCGGGATCATCGTCGACGGGCTGCGGGCCGGCGAGGTTGGGATCCTTGAAGTAGGCAAACTTTTGCAACAGATCGCGGCGGTCTTGGTCGAGCGCCAGCATCAGCTCGTCATAGGTCTCGGCCAAGCGGTTGAGGAGGAGGCCGCCGGGGTAGTAGTGGTCCGAATAGGTGTCCCAAACGGCAAACAGCGGAGCGATGGCCTTCACGGCCCGATGCCCGGTGCTGGCCAGGAAATCGGCGGCCGCACCGACGTAGGAGATGCCGGTGGCGCCAAGCGATCCATTCGACCACGGCTGCCGCACGACCCAATCGGCAATCTCTGCATAGTCCTGGCGCTCGGCCGGGGAGCGGAAGCTATCGCGCGTGCCGAAGCTTGCCCCGGTACCGCGCACGTCGCACACCACCACCGCATAGCCGCGCGCAACGAACAGGTCGCGCCACTTGCCGGCGTTGGGACTGGCTTCGGTGCTGGCCGGCGCCCCCGATGCGAGCCTGAACCGGCGATAATAGGGCGTGAATATCAAAATGGTCGGCAGCTCGGAGCCCGGCGCCGCCTGCGGCAAATAGACGTCGATGGCGAGCCGGCAGCCATCGCGCATGGAAACATAGTGCGAAGAGGGTCGGCCGACGCCAAACGCGGCGGGACGCGCCTCGATATAGGCGGCCGGCGAAAGGCGCCAGCCCTCACCGGATTTGACCGCATCAGCCACCGCAAACGCCCCTTCGGTTTGGCCTTCGGTTTGGCCTTCAGTGTGGGATGAGTGCCACCGACGGCGCAAGTGTTCCGCATGGCTTTGGCGATGTCACGCCCTGCCTCGGGCGCAACCTCTTTTTCCTCGGCGACCGTGGTCCGTTGCGGCAGGCGCCGTCGCCAGACAACGATGCCGGCAGGGGGTCGGGCGGGCCGCCCTTGCGGGGCCGCTCAGGCGCGCTCATCAGTGGGCGTCGGCGCGCCGGTGCGGCCGGTGGACGGCGCGGGTTGCGGCAAACGGGGTTGCCGGCGCCGGTACCGGTGTGAGGTAGGCATCTTTCAGGGCATGCTGCCGGCCACAGATCGTGCACCTGAGGCTGTCGGTATGCTGGGCGAGGTCGAGCAGCGCCTCGGCATCGATCCAGATGCCGGTCACGACCTCGCACTGCCGCGTTGTACACCAGATGGTGAGAACCGACGTCATGGCATGGTCTCCGGCCTGCAAGATAAGCGTCGAGGCAACGGTTTGTGAATCCGACGATGCCGCGCCGCAGCATTGGCGGTGGGGCCAAGGGTGAGGGCGCGGGTCAAAGCGCGGTTGAGATCGCCGCCGCCGGTCCCTGCCGAGAGCGCCTCAGGAGGACGCCTCAGGAGCGCGCCTCAGGCCAAGCATTGATCGCAATGACCGCGGGATGGCGGCGCTTATGTCTTGTCGAGCAGGATGCGCGCCCTACCCGTAATCGTCTTTTGCACCACTGCGGCAAACTTGTGCAGTAACCAAGGCAGGGTGACCTCGAGACGGACGCTCTCGGCACCAACCTCAACATTGCCCGCGGCGGCCTGACCCAACGCCCGCACGCGGAAATCGAGGCGATCGCCAGACCAGATCTCTTGCTCCACTTTGAGCACGGGGAAAGTCTGCGCCGCCGTGCCGAGCGCCGGCTTGAGGCGGCGTAAGGCCTCGTCCTTGCCGAGCTTGTGCGCGATAATGATGACGAGCGGTTCCATGCCAACCTCGCGATGCCGGAGACTGCCGAGGCGGATGCGGCGGCCCCGCAGCTTTTGACCGCAGGCTACCCCGCGGTAGGCGATCCCTGCCGGCAGGGAAACGCTTTGCCGCCGCCGCCGGTTTCGCCCTGGCAAATCTGCTCCGCCATCCCCATATTTAGCGGTGTCAACCGCGCCATGGCGGCGCCGGATTGCATACCCAAGATTCACCGACCTCCCAAGCCATGAAAGTGACGGATCACACCCCCGGACTAGCCCATTTGGGCTACCTGTTGGACGAGCTGCGTCGGGCCGGCGTGACCACCTATGCAGGCCTAGCCGCGGCGCTGAACCGCCAGGGGTTGCGCCCGGCGAGGGGCCGCTGGAATGCCCACGCGCTTTATCTTTTGATGCGCCGGCATCGTCGCGCCCATCCGGCAGCGCGCCTCGACGCCGGTCGAGCCCTCTATAGCCGTCGCGCCGCGGAGGCCCGTCGGCTGATCGGACGGCTCAAGCGTCGCGGCTTGAACAAGGCCTCCCTGATCGCCGGCGCGCTCAATGCGCGCGGCTCGACCACCCCGCGCCACGGACGCCTGTGGACGGCACGCAGCGTCTCGCGGGTTTGGCAGGGATCGAGGCGGCGCCGACGCCTACCGCGTCGCTAGGTCCTTATTGCCGCCACCTTTCAGGCCAGCCAGGGGACGAGCCTCAGGGGCATCTTGCCCAGGCCAATGCCGCTCGCGTGATAGACGGCGTTCGCCCCCATCGTGCCGAGCCACCAACCCGCAGGTCGGCAACGGCGCCCAAAGGGCGCTGGGTCAGCGCCGTTGCAAGGCGTAGTTGCGCAAGCTGCGGTAGTCGGGCAACGGATCGGCCGTCGGCTCTGGGCTCGTCCTGGTGGGCGGCGTTGCCGAGGCCGAGGTGGGTTGCGCTTGACTGCCGGCGGTGACCGGCGGTTGGGGCGCCCGCCCCACCTCCTGGCGCGCGGGCAAGCTCGCCACCACCGACACGGCGGTGCCGACCTCCGCCAGCGAAGCCAGGTGCAGGACCGCTGCGTTGAGCATGCGGAAACACCCGGAGGACTGGGCCTGCCCGATTGACTTCACGTCGTTGGTGCCATGAATGCGGTAGAGCGTATCGCCCAGATACAGGGCCATGGCGCCCAGCGGATTTTTCAGACCACCGGTCATCTTTTCTGGCAGGCTGGCATCACGCTCGCGCATTTCCGCCGGCGGATACCAGTCGGGCCACGCCTGCTTGCGGCTGATGCTTTCCGTGCCGGTCCAGTTGAACCCCTCACGTCCAACCGAGATCGCATAGCGATAGGCCCGTTTGTCCGGTAACACGTAATAAAGGGCGCGTGCACCGGTATCGATCACGATCGAGTTGGCCGGAAAATCATGCTCGAAGGCGACCGGCGCCGGCGCCACCGGTACAATCTCGGGTCTGGCTCCGCCGTCGCGCACATCGCCGCCCACCGCGGCGCTGCCGGCTGGCTCGGGATCTCGGCGCGGTGCCGGACGCGCGCCACCGTCGAAGTCGCCTCGCCGCTCCATACGCCCGCGTCCCATGCCGAAGGCGTCGTCGGCCCAGGATGGCCAGCTTTGTGCCCAGGTCGGGTTGGCCCAGGCCACGCTCGCCAAGAGCGCGAGCAGGAGCATCCCGTCTACCTTACCGTCAACCTTGCGCATCGGTCCTCGTCCTTGCCAGAGCCTGGCCAGAGCCTGGCCAGAGCCTGGGGCAAACCCCGATTTGCCGAGGACGTTCCCCGCCCGCAGCGGAATTCATGGGCAATAATCGCGGGGGACAATGATTGCGCGGCCTCGCGCGCCGGCCGGCGCCAGGTGCGCCACCTGCCTTGCGGCCCATCAGCTGATCGCGCGCTACCGCCGGTACCGCCAGCCTCAGGCGGGAAAATGTTCGGCGTGCCAATCGGCCTCGAGATCCCGGTTGATCTTGGCATCGATCAGAAAGACGCCGGGCGCACCCTCCTCCACCCAGGCGCGTACAGGCTCGAGGTCCGCGAGCGTCCGCACGGTTGCCGCCCGACAGCCAAAGCCCCGCGCCATGGCGGCAAAATCCGTATCGGGGAACTGAACGATATCGACCGCAAAGCCGCGACGGCGAAAAAGATGCACCTCGGCGGCATAGGCGCTGTCATTATAAATAAGGATGCACAGCCTCAGTTTCAGGCGCACGGCCGTTTCCAGATCGCTGCACGACATCAAAAAACCGCCGTCGCCGGCGCCCAAAACGGCGAGCGCACCGGGGTTGGCGAGCGCCAGCCCGATGGCCGAAGCAAGGCCGAGACCTACCGACTGAAAGGAATGGCTGAGGCAGGAGGCGCGCGCGCTGGGTACGCGCAGAAAGCGCGGAACCCAGCCACAGAAATGGCCGGAATCGGAGGCGACGACGCGCTGCTTCGGCAAAAGAGCATCGACCGCTTTGCTCAACGTACGCGGGTCGATGACATCGCCGGTCGAAACGTCCTGGTAGGGGACGGTGTGGTTGGCGCCATCGCGCAGGCGTTGGCCCGTGACCGCATCGCGCCAGCCGCGGCGCGCAGCAGCGCCGCGGCTCTTTAGCTTTGCCAGCAAGGCCTCGGCCGTGACGCGGGCATCCCCGAGCACCGCGTGTTTGACGGCTGTCTGCCGCCCAAACCGCGACGCCTCGATATCGACCTGGGCAACGACGGCCGCCGCGGCGATCAGTTTCCCGCGCTTGGTGGTCCAAGGTGTAAAGCTGACGCCAAAGCCAAGGATCAGGTCGCTCTCGGCAATCAACGCGTCAGCCGCTGGCGAGCCGAAGCCACCGCTGATGCCGAGACACCAGGCATCGTTGGCAAACAAGCCATGGCCGCACACGGAGGTGGCGACCAGCGCACCACTGCGCTCCGCCAAGGCGGTGAGCGCTGGCTCGGCGCCGGAGACGACCGCGCCCCGACCGGCAAGAATGAGCGGTCGGTCCGCGCCCTCGAGGGCGTCGGCCAACGCCCCGATGGCGGCCGGATCGGGATGCATCGGGGCGGGCGCCGGCGGCAAGCTGAGCGGCGGAGCCGGTCCGGACCAGATGGCGTCCTGCACGTCGGTTGGCAAACTTAGCACCACCGTATTGCGCTCGCGCAGCGCGCGCACGACGGCGCGCAAGGTGTCCGCGCGGGCGGTTGCGGCCGTATGCGTGCGCTCGCAGACGGCGCCGACGGATCGCACCATCTCGGCCTGCTCGATGTAGAAGTTCGACATGACGGCGCCGGCCGGCACATCGCCGGCCAATACCAGCAAGGGCGTGCGGCTTTTGGCGGCCTCAGCGATGCCCGTCAGCGCGTTGCTGAGGCCCGGCCCGCAATGCACGCTGACCAGCGTCAGCTCGCCCGTGGCCTTGGCGTAGGCATCGGCCATACTGGCGGCGTTGCCTTCATGGCGCGCGGAAATAAGCTCGACCCCCGCTGCAACCAGCGCGTGCGAGAGCCTGAAATTGGCGGTGCCGAGCAACCCGAAGCAACGGCGCGCGCCATAGGCCGCCAGGTCGACGGCTAGCCGATCGGCAATGGTCGTTGGCGTGGGCATAGTTCTATCCAATCAATCGGCTCGGCAGCCAGGTGGCAATGGCCGGCAGCAGCAGCAGCAACACGAGCAGCAGGAGGCTCATGACCACATACGGCACGACGGCCTGGAAGATGTGCCCCATCTTCACCTCAGGGGGAGCGACACCACGCATCGTCATCAGCAGCAACCCGTGCGGCGGCAGCAACAGGCCGAGCTGCATGCAGATGAGAAACAAGACGCCAAACCAAATCGGATCGATCGCGAGCCTGGCGACAATGGGCATGAACACGGGCAGCGTGATGAGCATCATGCTGACTTGATCGACGAAAATGCCAAGGAAGATCAAGAGCAGCATCATGCCGACAACGACGGCGAATGCCGACAGGCCCTGACCGAGAATGGCCGAGACCAATCCCTCGGTGGCGCCGGAAAAACTCAGGATTTGCGAAAAGGTGGTCGCCCCAAGGATGATGAACAGGATCATGCCGGTGATGGCCACGGTTCCCTTTAGCGCCGCGCGCAAGGCTGCAAACGTCAGCGCGCGATAGGCGAGCGCCAACAATAGGGTGGCGATGGCGCCGAGCGCCGCGGATTCGGTGGGGGTGGCCCAGCCTCCCGACATGGCGCCAACGACGACGATAAAAATCGATATGAGCGGCACCACGTAGATGACGAGCAGGCGCCAATGATCGCCGCCGGCGCGGCTTTCGGGAGGCGCGGCCGGCGCCAGTTGTGGTGAGCGCAGAGCCGTGGCGATGATATAGGCGATAAAAGCGAGGCTCAGGATCAGTCCCGGCACCACGCCGCCGATCAATAGCTTGGAGATGGAGATCCCCGACAAGCTGCCGAGCAGCACGGTCAGCGCCGACGGGGGGATCAGCATATCGACGGCACCGATCGCCATGATCGGGCCGGTGGCGAAGGCGGGGTGATAGCCACGCGCCAGCATGACCGGGAGCATCAACGACCCCAACATGGCCGTGGTGGCGATGGTTGAGCCCGAAATGGCGGAAAACACCGTTCCGGCCACGACGGCAATGACGGCCAGGCGGCCCGGCACTTGCCGGATCAGTCGCTCGACACCTTCGATCACCTTAAGCGCCAGCCCCGTATGGAACAACAGTTCGCCCATCAAGATGAACAGCGGAATCGGGGTCAGCGAGAAGTTCATCACCGACACGACGCTGTTGCGCACGACCTGCAGCAACCCCGGCTCGCCGCCCAGGAACACCACGGCGCCAACGATATTGATGGCAACGAACGACAGCGCCACCGGCAGGCCGAGAAACAGGAGCACGGTGGAGCCGCCCAGCAGCAGCAGTGCAGCCATCTGCCACGACAAGCTCATTGCCCCCGTTCCTGCCAAGCCATCCTGTTGCGCTACGAAGCCGAAACAGCGTCCGCGCGTGGACCGATCGGCGCGTTGGCGAGCCGGTGCATACGGAAGCCGAATTCGATGGCGACCAGTAAAAAGGCAACGGGTAGGCTCGCCAACATCCACCACTCGGGCAGCACCAGGGTCTTCAGACTGACGGCGCCCGCGCCATAGCTGGCGGCGGCAACGCGCCAGCCATAGACCACGAAGTAGAGGGCACAGACCAAACCGCTGACGTCGGCCACCCACTCGAGCGCGTAGGCCAACCGCACCGGCAGCGCCCGCAACAGAATGTCGACCCGGATATGCTGTCCGCGGCGCAGCAGCCATGGCGCCGACAGCAGGGTGACGAGGTAGAGAATATACTCGGAAACCTCGTTGCTCCAGGGCAGGCCGCCGCCGCCGATGTTGCGGAAAACAACGTCGCCACCTATCATCAAGGTCATGCCCAACACCAGCAGCGCCGCCACTCCCATCAGGGCGTCGAGCACGGCTCCGTAACAGCGCGAGAGCACAGCCATCATCGCCCCTCGCTTGGTTCCAGCGCGGCTACTTGGCAAAAAGCGCCTTCAACTTCGGCCCGTGCTCCGGGCTCTGTCGAATTACGCCTGCCCACCCCGCTTCGTAAGCCTTGTTACGAAACTCATCGCTCAGCGTAATGACCTCAATGCCTGCCGCCTTCTGCTTGGCAATGTCGGCCTCGTTCTCCTTGGCGACGTCGGCAGCTTGCGCCTCGATCCAGGCCGCCGCCTCGCTGATCACCCGTTTCTGCAGCTCGTTCAGCTTGGCCCAGGCGTTCTTGTTGATCAGGATGCTGACCTCGGCGCTATAGAAGCCGGGATCGACCCGGTACTTGGTCTTTTCATGCCAGCCGAGATCGAAGATACCGGTGATCGGCCAGCCGTACCCATCCACCACGCCACGCTCGAGCGCGGTATAGACCTCGCCGGGCGCGGTCTGGACCACGGTGGCCCCCAGGGCCTGAAAGAAATCGCGATAAACCGGGGTGATGCGCAGCTTCAGTCCGGTGAGGTCGGGCCCGGAAATCGGCTTGGTCAAATAGAGGTGGAACGGATTGTTGTCGATGTGGCGAGCCAGCAGAATCGCATTCATCTTCTGCTCGTAAAGGTTCGCCATGTAGGCATAGCCGCCGTCCTTGCGTAGCTCGGCCATCGGCTTTTCCGTGAGCTTCCAGGCGTCGGCCTCGGGCATCACGTTGGTGTAAAAGGCCCCCGTGACGTTGGCCAGATCGACCACCCCGCCCTTCAGCGCATTGCCGACCTCGAACGGCGGCATCGCCTTTGGGCCGCCAATGTAGTTGATCTGCACCTGGCCCTTGCCGTCGGCATTGACCTTGTCGATGAAGCGCTCAAAGCCGCGGGAATAAAAGGTCTTCTCGGCGAAGGAGGTGATGGCCTTCAGCGTCACCTCCTCAGCCCGCACCGCCATGGCGGAGGCCATGAAAAGAAAAACCGTCAGCGCCAGCCCAACTGGACCATGCATGCCCTGCTCCCCAGCTTCCCGTTCGTCCCGACCGGAGGCAACAAGAGCACAGGCCCGTGCCAATCTGCAACCTGTCGTCCTTGGCGACCCCGGCAGCGCTGGCCCGGCTGCCCCTCCCCGCGCGCGGCCGCCCGCCCTGGCCGCCCTGCTGTGGCAACCGCCGCCTGGTCGGAGGGCGGCCCAATCCGGATCGAAGCTATTCGGCCGCGCGCAACGGGCTCGATGGCGGGCGCACCGAGGCGGCCAGCTGCCGGGTATAAACCTCCTGCCAGGGGCTCGCACCCTCGCTGATGAAGTAGCCGCTGCGCGCATCGCGATAAACCTGCGCATCCTCGGCGCCGGGCGGCACGACCCCACCCTGGCGCAAAGCGCGGGCGGCCATCAGCAGGCGTCGGCGCGTGCGCGTGATCATCTGGTCGGAGGGCGCCAAATGCTCGCAGGCGTGGTCGACGATCGGACCCATACTTTCGGTGATGGCCTGATCCTGGAGGTGGATGCCCTCGATGCCGCTGTAGATGGCATTGCTTTGCTGGGCGGCGCGGTCCATGCCCCAGTCGTTGCTCGCATTTGCCGCCATCCGCCAACGGCCGAGCCAGTCGGTCGTATTCGCCAGCAGCTTGTTGCCGCGGCCCGTGCCGCCGATCGGCCGACCGTCCTTGAAGGCCGGCTGCGGCAGCGACATCGCCGAGGTGGCGCGCTTCCACCACAGGAAGCAGAACATCGTGTGGGTGTCGTCGAGCGGCACCCAGGCACGTGCATGCATGTGACTGCCGAACTCGCCGTTAGGCGCCTGCGTCCAAAATGGAAACAGGAAATTGCCAAAACGCCAGTAGGTACGACCGGGACTGGTCTCGCGGTAGCCGGCATACTGGGTACCCCAGGGTGTTTCGGCGAGATGATATTCAGGCGCCCGATTGGTCACGGTGTGGCGCAGCGGCTCATCCTCCGCCAGGTCGTCGGGATCGACGTGGCCCGCGTGCAGGAAACCAAAATGCGAGGTATCGATCTCGCCCTCGAGGGCCTGTAGATAGTTGCAATCGCGCTGGATGAAGCCAACGTTGATCTCGGCCTCTGGCATGTCGAGAATTTCGAACGCGGGCAGCGGCGGCGCCTCGGCCTTGGAGCCCATGTAGACCCAAACCACGCCGGCACGCTCCAGGACCTTGTAGGCCTTGGCCTTTATCTTTTGCTTGAAGCCCGGCGGCGGCAGGCTCGGCATATCGAGGCAATTGCCGGCGACGTCGAATTTCCAGCCGTGGTAGATGCAGCGCAGGCCACCCTCCTCGTTGCGCCCGAGGAACAGGGAGGCGCCGCGGTGCGGGCAGCGATGGTCCATGACGCCGATCCGGCCGGCGCTGTCGCGGAAGGCGATCAACTTTTCCCCGAGCAGCATCAGGCGAACCGGCGCGCCGTCGCGCACAAGTTCCGAGGAGAGCGCCGCCGGTATCCAATAGCAGCGCATCAAATCTCCCATGATGGTGCCGGGGTCAACGCGCGTGAGTTCCTGGCCTTCGCTCGCCGTCGTCATGGCATCCTCCAGCGATTGGCGGGGGTCGCGTTTGTGAAGTAGGCGCCATATTAGCACACCTCGCCAGCGTTGCGCTGCAGCCGCATTGGCACCCTGCCACACCCCTCGCCCGCTTGTGCGCCATCTGCGCCCTTGTCAGCTGGGGCCCCTTTCGGGCGTCGCGCGCATCCTGCCCGCCGCGGCCGCGGCAGGCGACGCAGCGCGCAACCGGCCAATGCCGCCTTTCCCCCAATGCCACCTTTCCCCTGTCGCAAACACGCAAATGGCCTATGTTCGGCAGCCCGGTTGTTGGCTCCTCTCCGGCAGGGCGTTAACCGGGGGCGGTGGAAGTGCGCGCGGGCCCACGGGGGGCGCGCGCTGGCGCGGAGCTCGCATGCAAAGGCGCATCGAAGCCTTGCTCTTTGATTTGGGGCGCGTGGTCATCGACCTCGACCAAGCCCGTGCGCACGCGCGCTGGGCGGAGCTTGCCCGCGTGCCGATACGCGACATCGCCGCCCTGGTCAGGGAGCGAATCTTTGCCAAAGAGGCCTATTGCCGGCACGAGCGCGGCGAGATATCCGACGCCCAATTCTTTGCCCACCTCCGCCAGCAGCTCAAGCTCGCCTTGAGCGACGCGCAATTCCTCGACGGCTGGAACAGCATCTTCATCGGCGAGATCCCGGGCATCCGCCGCGTGCTGGCAAACCTGCAAGGCCTGTTGCCCCTTTATGCGTTCACCAACACCAATGTGGCTCATCACGCCTACTGGTCGCGCCATTCTCACGACCTGCTCGCACCGTTTCGCAAAATCTACCTCTCCCACGAGATCGGTGCGCGCAAGCCCGAGCCGGCCGCCTTTCGCACCGTGGTGGCGGACATGGGGCTGGCGCCCGACCGCGTGCTGTTTTTCGATGACAGCGCCGAGAACGTTGCCGGCGCGCGGGCCTGTGGCCTCATGGCCGTGGAGGTGACGACGGCGGCCCAAATCGAAGCGACTTTGTGCGATCTCGGCGTGCGCGTGTCGGGTGGGCACCCACCCTAACCAGCCCCTGCCGCCCCGCCGTGCACGGCAGGCCTTTGACCCACAAATGCGCTAGGATCGGCTTTGCCTGGCGACGCGCGCGACCGCCAGCTGTCACTGGGCCGCAACAAAGGAGCCACCTTTGATGGCAACCACACTCGGCTTCATCGGCCTTGGCGCCATGGGTGGCGGCATGGCGAGCAACCTGCTCAAGGCCGGCTATCAGCTGATTGTCAACGACCTCGAGGATGCCAAGGTGGCAGCCCTGGTCGCACGCGGCGCCAAGGCGGCCGCCACGGCCGCCGATGTCGCACGCCAAGCCGTTGCGACCATCACCATGGTCGAGACGACGGCGCAGACGGAGGAGGTGATCCTCGGTGTCGACGGCGTCATCGCCGGTGCCGCGCGCGGCCACATCGTGGCCATGATGAGCACGATCGATCCCAACGCGGCCAAGCGCATCCACGATCGCCTGCAGACGGCGGGCATCGCCATGTTGGACGCACCCGTCAGCGGCGGCAGCGCGCGTGCTCAGTCGGGGGAGCTGGCCGTGATCGCCGGCGGCGACGCGGCGGCCTTCGCGAGCTGCCGTGCCATGTTCAAAGCCATGTCCAGCCACCAGTTCCACGTCGGCGGGAGCGGTCAGGGCCTCGCCTTGAAGCTCGTCAACAATATGCTCATTCAGGTCAATACAGTGGCCATCGCCGAGGCTTTTGTGATGGGAGCCAAGGCCGGCCTCGATCCCAAGACCATGTACGAGGTAATCAGGGTCTCAATGGGTGCGAGCTTTGCCCTCGACTATCGCCTGCCCCGCATGCTGGCCGGTGACTTCCGGCCGGGCGGCACCATCGACATCTCCTACAAAGACCAGGAGCTCGAGACCCAATTCGCAAAATCGCTGGGCGTGCCGTTGTTTCTCGCCAATATCACCCAGCAGATCTACCAAATGGCGCGGGCCGCTGGTCTTGCCAAAGAGGACGGTGCGGCCATCGTCAAGCTCTACGAAGAGATGGCCGGCGTCAGGCTTGGGCCACGCTAACCCGAACCCGCTCAGCTCAGGCTGCCCGGATAGTCCTGCCAAATGCTGGGCGCCAGCTTCAGGCTCTTTGCCGCCGGATAGGCCCCCGTCCAATAGCGCGCGCACTCCCCACCCGTGGGATTCCACAGATCGGAACGGCCGGCGAGCCCGCCCAGAAACTCTTCTAGGCCCGCCAGTCGATGGCACCAGCCGATGTGCTGGGGGTGCAAGGTCATGCCGAAAAACCGCCCCCGTCGATACTGGGCATCGAATTCCGCACGCCAATTGCGCAGGAGCGCATCGGGGTTTTCAAGCCCGGTGCCCTCGGTCGGAAACATGCAAAAGAACTGATCGTCGAAGTGATAATAGTAGGGCAGCGTCAGGATCGCTTGCCGGCTGGCGAAGTCGGTCACCCAGTAGTGGGGAATATCGTCGGCAAGACTGTTGCCCATATAGTCGTAGCCGGCCTCGAGCAACAGACCCATGGTATTGGCGCTGATGGCCCCGCCTGCGAACGCATCTTTCTGCCGCGGCAGCGCGAACCATCCCGCAGGTCGCCGCCCCACGATGGCGGCCAGCACCTCGGTGGTGCGGGCGATGCGCGCTCTTTCCTCGTCCCGGTTCAAGGCGCTCACATCCTCATGCTTGAAGCCGTGCGCTGCCACCTCGTGGCCGCCCCTGACGATGTCCTTGACGCGATCGGGATAGCATTCGGCCATCACCGCCGGCACGGCGAAGGTCGCCCGCAACGCCTGGCGCGCGAGCGCAGCCAGCAGCAGATCGAGGCCGTCATTGAGCGCAAACAGCGCGGCGGGGCTGGCCAGGTCGCGTGGCCCAATGCCCTCCGGTCCGCTCGCCACGCTCAGGTCGACGACGATGTGGATGGCGCAGCGTTTGCCCTCGGGCCAGCGCACGTCGGCATCCTCAAGGCTCTTCTCATCCGAAATCGTGTAACCCTGCTTCCACGGCATCTGCTGCACCTCACGGCGAGGTCGAGGCTTGGGGCCGAACCCTGGCCGGGTGGGCCGCCAGGCAGTGCCGCGCCACCTCCTCGCAGCTCGCAAACCAAACGCCAGGGAGCGCCTTCATGGCGGCGATCAGGCGGTCGAGCATGGCAATACGCAGCGCGCGCCCGGACACGAACGGATGCAGGCAGATGTTGAGATACCCCGCCTGGCCGTACTGCTGCTGGAAGGCGGCCAACCACAAGTCGAAGACCCGATCCGTGTCGGCAAGCCGTTGGCTGGCGTTGCCGCTTCGATACCAGGCAAAACTGAAAAACATGGCATCGTCGATGGCGAAGTGGAACGGCAGTTCGAGCAGCAGCGGCTGCCCGTGCGCGTCCAGCACATAGTAGGGCCGATGGCTGCGCGCGCCGTGGGAGTTGTAGATGAAGCCCGCCTCGCGCAGGAGCGAGGCGGGATAATGGCTGCGTGAGCCGACGGGGCGCTGCCCGCCGATCGCCTGCAGCGCCGCCGCGGTCTTGCTCAGATGATCGCGCGCAAGGGCGGGCTCCTTGGGCACGCGGTGCTCCCACATGTGATCGGCGAGTTCATGGCCGCCTCGCGCCGCCGCCCTCAGGGCCTCGGGATAAAGCTCGCAAATGCGGCCCGGCGTGAAGATCGTGGCCTTGACGTCGTGGGCCGCGAACAGCTCCAGCAAACGCCAAACACCCACCCGCCCGCCGAATTCACCCTTGGCCAGCTCCATTGGCGGCTCGTTGTTGAGGCGCCGCAGCAGCATGGCATCGAAGTCCACGGTGATGTTGACGGCGATACGGGCGCCGTTGGGCCAGCCAAGCTCGTCGAGGCGCTGAAAGCGGCCGCCATGGTGCGCTGCCGCAGCTTTGAGCTCGGCAAGTTCGGCGCTGAGGCTATCGGACATGGGGCGGCCCCTGAGCAAGACCGGGCAGAAGCTTACAGGCAAGCACTACGAAGGTGGGAGCCCGGGGGCACGACTTTGGCTCTGTGCGCCGCCGCGCGAATGCAATACAGTATCGCCACCGGGAGCCGCCATCAACGCCTCCGGCAATGAACAAGAAAGTCCGTCGCGCAGGGAGAACCCGCACCATTTGAAGGTGATGGCGCGGGCAAAAAGGCTCAACCCTTGTCCGTGCGCCGCCGAAGGGAAAACGCCATGGCTACCACACGGGCCGGGGCAGTCCCGGCTACGCCTATCGGTTACCGCACGCCGCTCGGTCGCTGTCTTTTTGCTCTGATCGCCGCGCTGCTGATTGCGGCCGGCTCTGGCCCGGCGCGCCCGGCGAACCAGCTGACCTGGGGGGTGCACGTTTCGCTGGCACCGACCTGGTTTGACCCTGCCGAGATGTCGGGGATCATCACGCCCTACATGGTGCTTTATGCCCTGCATGACGCCTTGGTGAAGCCGATGCCGGGCCAGACCTTTGCGCCCAGCCTGGCCAAGTCCTGGTCGCAATCCGACGACGGCCTGGTCTACGAATTCGTGCTGCGCGAGGGGGCAAAATTTCACAACGGCGAGCCGGTGACGGCCGAGGACGTGAAGTATTCCTTTGAGCGCTACCGCGGCGCCGCCAACAAGATCCTCAAGGACCGCGTCGCCAGCGTCGAGACCCCCGACCGCAACCGCGTGCTCTTCAAGCTCAAGCAGCCCTGGCCCGACTTCATGACGTTTTATACCAGCGCCACGGCGGCGGCGTGGGTCGTGCCGAAGGCCTACGTGGACAAGGTCGGCGATGAGGGCTTCAAGAAGGCGCCGATCGGCGCGGGACCTTACAAATTCGTTGCCTTCACGCCCGGCCTCGAATTGACCATGGAGGCGTTCGAGGGCTTTTGGCGCAAGAAGCCGAGCGTCGAGCGTCTCGTTTTCCGGGTCATTCCCGATGAAGCCACCCGACTGGCCGCCCTCAAACGCGGCGAGGTCGACATCGCCTACTCGATCCGCGGCGAGCTTGCCGAGGAGATCGAGCGCAGCAAGGGCCTTTCGCTGAAGCCCACGGTGATCCAAGGGCCCTTCTGGCTCTACTTCCCCGAGCAATGGGATCCGAAGTCGCCCTGGTACGACGAGCGGGTGCGGCGCGCGGCCAGCCTCGCCATTGACCACAAAGGCATCAATCAGGCGCTAACCCTTGGCTACTCCAAGATCACGGGCAGCATCATCCCCTACACCTTCGAGTACTACTGGCAGCCCCCCGCTCCCAGCTACGACCCCAAGCTCGCCAAAAAGCTCTTAGCCGAGGCGGGTCATGCAAACGGTTTTGATGCCGGCGAGTACTATTGCGACGTTGCCTACGCCAATCTCGCCGAGGCCGTGCTCAACAATCTGCAGGCCATCGGCATTCGCGCCAAGCTGCGCCCGCTGGAACGCGCCGCCTTTTTTAAAGGCTACGGGGAGAAGAACTTCAAGAACCTCATTCAGGGCGCGAGTGGCGCCTTCGGTAACGCCGCCACGCGGCTCGAAGCCTTTGTGGTGAAGGGCGGCACCTACGTTTACGGCAGCTACCCCGACCTCGACGCCTTGTTCCAAACTCAAGCGGGCGAGCGCGACGGGGCCACGCGCGAGGCGACGCTCCATAAGATCCAACAACTCGTCTACGAGCGCTCAATCTATGCCCATCTGTGGCAGCTGGCTTTTCTCAACGGCGCCGGGCCACGGGTCGGCGAATCCGGCCTCGGCCTGATCACGGGTCATGCCTACTCGGCACCCTATGAGGACGTGACGCTGGCGGCCAAGTAGTTACCGGTGCAAGCGTGGCAGGCGGCATGTGGCCCGGCCCGACAGCGACGGTGGTTCCGATGGGTGAACCTGACCCGCGCCTTGGCGCCCCGGCTGCGGGTCAGCGATGGCGCGACGCGCCGAAGGAGACGGCATGACGCAGTACATCATTCGCCGGCTGGGCTACTCGCTGATCTCGTTGCTGTTGTTGTCGCTCACGATCTTCCTGTTCGTGCGCGTGACGGGGGATCCGACCACGCTGTTGGTGGAGCCGGGGGCACCGCAAGCCGACATCGACGCTATTCGCCAGCGCTTCGGCCTCGATCGGCCGATCTGGGTACAATATTGGACCTTCATGGCGAGCCTGCTGCAGGGCGATTTCGGCAACTCCTTCTACTACCGCACGCCGGTGCTCGAGCTCTACCTGTCGCGCCTGCCAAACTCGCTGCTGCTGGCCGTGGCGGCCATGACGTTCTCACTGCTGATCGGCATCCCGAGCGGCATTCTCGCGGCGGTGCGGGTCGGCGGCTTTTGGGATAGCGCGGGCAAAGTGTTTTCCCTGCTCGGCCTATCACTGCCCTCCTTCTGGGTCGGCCTGGTGCTCATCCTCGTGTTCTCCGTCTCGCTTGGATGGCTCCCCTCTTCGGGATCGGGCACGCTGTGGCATCTGCTGATGCCGGCCTTCGCGCTCGGTTGGTATTTTGCCGCCGCGCACATGCGCATGACGCGCTCTTCCATGCTCGAGGTGCTGGGTTCAGAGTATATCAAGCTCGCACGCCTCAAGGGTCTCCCCCAGTCCATGGTGATCGCCAAGCATGCCTTCAAGAACGCCCTGATCCCGGTGCTCACGCTGGCGGGCATCAACCTCGTCATCATGATCAACGTTGCCGTGGTGGTGGAAACGGTATTCGCCTGGCCCGGCATCGGTCGGCTGCTTTACGAGGGCATCACCTTTCGTGACTTTCCCGTGGTGCAGGCCGTGGTGCTGCTGGGCGGCGCCATGATTGTGGTGGTGAACCTGCTGATCGACATCCTTTATGCCCTGATCGATCCACGCATCAGATTGGAGCAATGACGCCATGGCGATTGAGACCCCCGCGATCGAGCTATCCCCGCGCTTCGCCTTTCGCCTCGAGGGATTTCCGCTGCTGCCGACGCTGATCTTGGCCGGCATCGGGCTGGTGGCGCTGTTCGCCGGCTCGTTGGCGCCGCACGATCCGGAAATCGGCTCGCTTGGCATCCGCTTCCGCCCGCCCGCCTGGCAGGCCGGCGGCAGCACCGAGCATCTGCTGGGTACCGATCATCTGGGTCGCGACGTCCTCTCGCGCCTCATCTTCGGCGCCAGGGTGTCGGTCGTCGTCGGCTTTACCGCCGTGATCGTGGCCGGCGCCACCGGCACGCTGCTTGGCATCGTCTCGGGCTATCTCGGCGGCTGGGTCGACCAGGTGATCATGCGCATCACCGATACCTGGTTAGCCTTGCCGGCGCTGACTTTTGCCATCTTTCTGACCGCCATCGTCGGGCCCAGCGAGATGAACATCGTCATCATTCTCGCCGCCGTGTACTGGACGCGCTACGCGCGCGTCATTCGCGGCGAGGTGCTGTCGCTGAAAGAACGAGAATTCGTGCGGCTCGCGGTGGTGGCGGGCTGCTCGAAATGGACCATCATGCGACGGCATATCCTGCCCAATGTCCTCAACTCGGCCATCGTGCTCGGCACGCTGATGCTTGGCGTGGTCATCGTCACCGAGGCCGCCCTCTCGTTCCTTGGCGTCGGCGTGCCGCCGCCCAAGCCGGCCTGGGGCCTGATGCTGGCGGATGGCAAGAAGGGCATGATGGTTGGCTACTGGTGGCTAACCGTGCTGCCGGGCGCATGCATCATGCTGATGGTGCTTTCGGCGAACCTGTTGGGCGACTGGCTTCGGGTCATGCTCGATCCCCAGCTGCGCCAACTATGAGGACACCTGCGGCTGCTAGGGTGAGGTGACTTGATGGCTGCTGCGCCGCTGCTCGAAATCGACAACCTTTCCACCCACTACGTCTCGGCCCAAGGCAGGCGCGTGATACGCGCGGTCGAAGGGGTCAGCCTCAGCATTGGCGCGCGCGAGACCTTGGGTATCGTCGGAGAGTCGGGTTCCGGCAAGAGCACACTGGCGCTGAGCTTGGTGCGGCTGCTGCCGCCGTCGGCGCGCATCGCCAGCGGCAGGATGTTGTTTGAAGGCGAGGACTTGCTGCAAAAGTCCGAGGCGGAAATGCGCCGGCTGCGCGGCCGGCGTATTGCCATGATCCTGCAGGATCCGATGGCTTCCCTCAATCCGCTCTTCACCGTCGGCGATCAGGTGGCCGAACCTATTCGGGTGCACGAGCATGCCAGTCGCGCTACCGCCTGGCGGCGGGCCCTCGATTTGCTGAAGGCGGTGCGCATCGCCTCGCCGGACACGCGGCTGCGCCAATATCCCCACGAAATGTCCGGCGGCATGCGCCAGCGCATCGTTGGGGCCATCGGCATCTCGTGCGAACCGCGGCTCTTGATCGCCGACGAGCCCACCACCAGCCTCGACCTGACGATCCAGGCGCAATACCTGAACCTATTGCGCGAGCTGCAGCAAGCCCACGGCCTGGCGCTGATCTTCATCACCCACAACCTCGGCATCGTCGCCAAGATGTGCGACCAACTGGCCGTCATGTATGCAGGACGCGTGGTGGAGGTGGGCCCCGTGCGGCAAATCTTCAACGCCCCGGCGCACCCTTATACCCAGGCGCTGCTCAATTCGATCCCGCGCCTGAGCGATAGCCGGCACCGGCTCACCGCCATCGACGGCCAGCCGCCCGACCTCGGCATGATGGCGCCGGGCTGTGCCTTTGCGCCGCGCTGCAGCCGCGCGTTTGATCGCTGCCGCAGCACCGCACCACCCCAAACCAGTATGGACGATGGACGCAAGGTGCGGTGCTGGCTTGCTGCTGCGGGCCCCGCCGAGGTTGCCGACGTGGTTGAGAGCGGAGCGGCGTGATGTCGATCGTCGAAGCCGAGCGGCTCAGCAAGCACTTTCCCGGCCGCCGCTCGCTGTTCGGCGGCCACAGCGGCGCCGTGCGCGCCGTGGACGGGATTTCCTTTGCCATCGAGCCGGGCCAGACCCTCGGCGTCGTTGGCGAATCCGGCTGCGGCAAAACCACCACGGCCAAACTCGTGCTGGGGCTCGAGCAGCCGACGGCGGGCGGCATCCGCTTCGAGGGAAAGGATTTGCGCGCGCTCGACACCGCTGGTCGCCGACACTACCGCCGCTCCGTGCAGGCGGTATTTCAGGATCCTTACGCCTCGCTCAACCCGCGCATGCGCGTGGGTGCAATCATCGCCGAACCGCTCGTCACCAACGAACAGCTACCCGCAAGCACAGTACGCACGCGCGTGCTCGAGTTGTTGGACCTGGTCGGACTGGCCGGCCGCTCGGCCGAACTCTTTCCGCACGAGTTCTCCGGCGGCCAGCGCCAGCGCATCGCCATCGCCCGCGCGCTATCGCTGTCGCCCAAACTCATCGTGCTGGACGAACCGGTCTCGGCGCTCGACGTGTCGATCCGAGCGCAAATCTTGAACTTGCTGCGCGATCTTCAGGCGCGGCTCGGCTTGGCTTACCTCTTCATTGCCCATGACCTCGCCGCCGTCGCCCATATGAGCCACGCCATCGTCGTCATGTATCTCGGCCGCATCGTCGAATACGGCGAGACGCGCCTGCTGGTGCGGGCGCCAAAGCATCCCTACACCAAAGCCTTGTTCTCGGCGGCGCTGCCCTCGCGGCCCGACGAGTGGCGCGAAGAAATCGTGCTGACCGGCGAGGTGCCGAGCCCGCTGAGGCCGCCCCCAGGATGCCATTTCCATCCCCGCTGCCAGCTGGCGATGCCGCACTGTCGCGAGCACGCCCCCCTCCTGACGAAGACGGAGGGTCGCCATATCGCATGCCATCTCTACGTCGCGCGGCCCTGCTGAGGGGGCTGGAGGCCGTGCCGCCGGGCCGTTGACTTCGGGCCCGATCGCCCTTAGGACAACGCTCGCCATGCAACCGACTTCGATCCAACGACGCCGCTCGATGCGCACGCCCACCCAGGCGCGCAAGCGATGACGCTCTGAGCAGCGTCCGTCCGCAAGCCGCGCCCACAAGCGCGGCTTTTTTGTTTTGGCGATCGAAACCCAAGGCGCGTTGCGCATGTCCCCGTCAAATCCCGCCCCCTCAATCGAGTACACCACCGAGCCCGCCCGCATCGACTTCGACCGCGTGCACCATTGGATCGCGCGCAAGAGCTATTGGGCCGGCCAGATGCCGCGCCAGGTCTTTGACCGGGCCATCCGTGGCTCCTTGTGCTTTGCCGCCATCAAGGGCGGCGCCACCGATCGTCTTCGCACTTCGGCCCGCGTTCTCGTCGTCGGCGGGCAGGTCGCCGGCGCCTTCGTCCTCACGGTCGTCGGCGCCTGTCTCGTCGGATCC
>Ga0134122_10001024_pt1 | contig 19981 bp, 21 predicted proteins | sample KB302_FD_96461 | JGI IMG/M metagenome (GOLD analysis project Ga0134122, IMG submission 96461) | Terrestrial soil microbial communities without Nitrogen fertilizer from Kellogg Biological Station, Michigan, USA - KB3-0-2 | ecosystem: Environmental > Terrestrial > Soil > Unclassified ... | reverse complement strand
TGTTCGAGCCGAGGAGTACTTCGACCGCGACGAGGCCCTCGAAGCCGCCGGGCTGCGGGAGTAGGCCTATTCGGTTGGCGCTAGGTGCTCGCGCCAGTTCGGCTCGATGCCGTCCAGCGTCTCCTCTAGTGCGACATCCGCCGAGTCGCTCTCCAACCGGTAGGTACGAGATCCGGTATCGGGGTCGACCCTGTACGGGCGTTGGTCGATCTTTTGTTCGAGCACGTCCAGCAGGCTTTGGCCTTTGTCGCTCAGCGGGGTCATCGTGACTTCTGCCGCCACCGCAACTGATGCTAACCATCGGTGCCCGTACCCCGCATAGTCCGGCTGCCACCACAAGACGAAACCCCCGCCTCAGCAGGGGCTTCGTGAGGGGTGAGCGACCGGATTCGAACCGGCGACCGCCTGGACCACAACCAGGAGCTCTACCAGCTGAGCTACGCTCACCGCGCGTCACTCAATGTACCGGCAGCGGCGCCTGCCGATCGACCCACACATCTAGGAATTAGCCGGGGTTAACGCCCCCGGCAGGATTCGAACCTGCGACCCTCGGATTAGAAATCCGACGCTCTGTCCGCTGAGCTACGGGGGCCCGCGCGGAGCGTAGCGACAGGTGCAGCCGACGCAGGAACAGTGGCTAGACTCGTCCTCCTCGGGGTGTGGCGAAGTCTGGTATCGCATCCGGTTTGGGGCCGGAAGATCGCCGGTTCAAATCCGGCCGCCCCGATCCCAAGGAAGGATTGGCTAAACCGGCGGCCTCGAATCGCAGCCCCCCCCTGGCAAATAGGGCGCTTCCGACGCAGTTAGGGTTCCGCCGCGATGGCGGAGGTCCGGCCACTTCAGGCGCTTCACTACAACCTCAGCGCGATCCCCTCGCTTGCGGACGTCACCGCCCCGCCGTACGACGTCGTCGACGCGAGGCTGCGGGCCCAGCTCCTCGCCCGATCGCCCCTGAACGTGGTCGAGATCGATCTGCCTCAAGCGCCGGCCGGCGGAGACCCCTACGAGCACGCCGCCGAGACCCTCGAGGCATGGACCCTCCAGGGGGTGCTCGCGGCCGACCGCGAGCCGGCGATCTGGGCGCTTACCCAGGACTACCGAGGGCCCGATGGCAGCCCGCGCACGCGGCACGGTTTCCTCGCCCGCGTGCGCGTGACCGAGTATGGCTCCGGCCTCGTCCGCCCCCATGAGCGCACCCAACCCGGCCCCAAGGAGGACCGGTTGCGGCTGACGGAAGCCACTCGCCACAACATGTCCCCCATCTTTGCCCTTCATCCCGGGGACTCCTGGCGACACATCGAACCCCGCCTGGGCGCCAACCCGTGGGGTGAGGTCACGGATCCGGACGGCACCGTGCATCGCATCTGGCGCCTTGCCGACTCCTCGGTTCACGACGCCCTCGCAGCGGAGCTTGCCGACGCCGAGCTTCTGATCGCCGACGGGCACCACCGCTACGAGACCGCTCGCACCTATGCCCACCAGATCGGCGGCGAGGGCGCGCACCGCTACACGCTCGTGTGCCTGGTCTCGCTCCAGGACCCCGGCCTGACCGTCTTCGGCACGCATCGCCTGCTTCGCGACCTCGACGCCGGCGCACAGGAGCGGCTGGCGGAGGGCATCCGCGCGCACTTCGAGCTCGAGGAGGTGGACGCGGACAACCTCGATCCCGCCGGCACCGATGGGGTCGGCATCTTCGGCTACATCGACACCGGCATGAAGCGCGCCCTTCGCCTTCGGCTCGGGGACGTCGCGGCGGTCGACGAGGCGCTCGCCGGCTGCTCGCAGGCGTACCGGCGTCTGGACTCGGTGATCCTCGAGGAGCTGATCCTCAAGCGCACTCTTGGGCTCTCGGACACGGACATCGCCGCCAAGCGGGGGCTCGGCTACGCGACCGACCCCGTCGAGGTGCGACGCGTGCTCGACGAGGGCACCTATCAGGCCGCCTTCCTGCTTCGCCCCACGCCGGTCGAGCAGGTGCGAGAGATCGCGGCACACGGCGAGACCATGCCCCCCAAGTCCACTTACTTCTTCCCGAAGATTCTGACCGGAGTGGTGTTCAATCCACTGAGCTCATGAAGATCTACACACGCAAGGGCGACGACGGCACGACCACGCTCTGGTACGGCGGCAGAGTCGCCAAGACGGACGCCCGTACCGAGGCGTACGGCACCCTCGACGAAGCCGGTGCCGCCATCGGCGTCGCCCGTTCGCTGTGCAGCCCGGGTGACGCGGAGATGGCCGCCGACCTGGTGGACCTGCAGCGGCAACTGTTCGTTGCAGGGGCCGAGCTCGCAACCGCGCCCGAGGCGTCCGGGCGCTTGGAGGACGGGGTCAGCCGGGTCACCGACGCGATGGTCGAGGGGCTCGAGCCGGTCATCGACCGCTACATGGAACAGGTCGACCTGCCGCCGAAGTTCGTGCTCCCGGGCGGCACCACCCTCTCCGCCCAGCTCGACGTCGCCCGCGCAACGATCCGGAGGGCTGAGCGGCGCGTCGTAGCCCTGAAGGAAGCAGATGGGCTCGCCTCGGAGGCCGTGCTGCGTTTCTTGAACCGCGCGTCCGACCTCGCCTTCGCGATGGCCCGCTACGCGGACGTCAGCGATCCAGAGCTGTTCGAGGGCCGCGACAAGGAGAACGACGGTGGTTAAGGCGACCGCTCGTCGCCGCCAGGGATACACCCATGACGTCGAGATCCAGGGCGGACACCGCCTGGTGATCGACGAGCCCGAGGAGGTCGGCGGCGCCAACCAGGGGCCCTCCCCCACCCGCACCCTCGCCGCGGCCCTCGCCGCCTGCACCGCGATCACGATCGAGATGTACGCGGGGCGCAAGGGCTGGGACGTGGGCAACGTGGAGGTCGAGGTGGACATGGAGTACGGCTCCTCGAGCGTCCCACGGTCGTTCGAGGTCACCCTGCGACTGGAGAAACGGCTCAGCGAGGAACAGGCCGGCCGCCTCGTGGAGATCGCCGGGAAGTGCCCCGTCCACAGGGCGTTGAGACACGAGACCGAGGTCTCGATCGAGGACCGCGTCGAGCTGGTCTGACGTGGACCTCGGGCTCGACGGCAAGGCCTGCGCGATTACCGGCGCCAGCCGCGGCATCGGCCGCGAGGTCGCCCGCCGCCTTTGCGCCGAGGGCGCCAGCACCTTGCTCGTGGCCCGGTCCGCAGACGCGCTCGATGAGGCGGCGCGGCAGTGCGCGGCCGCAGGTGGCCGGGCCGAGCCCCTGGCGCTCGATGTCACCGAGCCCGAAGCCGGTGAGCGAATCGCCGCCGCCGCCACAGCCAGCTTCGGCCAGCTCGACGTCCTGGTCAACAATGCCGGAACGGCCAGGTGGCGGCCCCTCGAGGAGGTGCCGGACGACGACTGGCGACAGGCCTGGGAGCTGAACGTGATGGCGCCGCTGCGGGCGATGCGCGCGGCCGCGCCTGCCATGGCTGAGCGCGGCTGGGGCAGGATCGTCAACGTCAGCTCGACCGCCGCCAAGCGCCCCTCGGCCATGATGCCCGAGTACTCGGTGGCCAAGGCCGCCGAGCTCTCGCTCTCGCGCCTGTTCGCCGACCGCTACGCGGCGGAGGGAGTACTCGTCAACGCCGTCTGCCCCGGCCCGACCAAGTCCGAGCTCTGGATGTCCGAGGGCGGCCTGCTCGATCAGTCGCAGCGGGTCGGGGGCCAGGAGAGCCGGGAGGAGGCGCTCGAGGTGGCAGGCGCGAAGCGCCCGATCGGGCGCCTGGCGGAGGTCAAGGAGATCGCGGACGCGATCGTCTTCCTGTGCTCGGACCGAGCCTCATACGTCGCCGGCGCCGCGTGGAGCGTTGACGGTGGCACCGTGCAGGTGATCATCTAGGCGTGGCCGACTCGCTGCGCAGCGCCCTTCTCGATCCTGTCGAGGCGGCCGCGATGAAGGCGCCCGGAACCACTGATGCGGCGGTGCTGATCCCGATCTTCGGTCACCCTGAGCAGCCAGGGCTGGTGTTCACGGAGCGGCGCTCGGACCTGCGCCGTCACGCAGGCGAGATCTCCTTTCCCGGCGGACGCCAGGACGATCCGGCAGAGGACCTGGTGGCGACCGCTCTGCGCGAGGCCGAGGAGGAAATCGGGCTCGATCCGGCCGACGTCGAAGTGGTCGGCGCCCTGCCCCCGGTCGGCACCTTCGTCACCGGCTACAAGGTCCACCCGTTCGTCGGCGTGATCCCGGAGGGCCTCTCGTTCAAGCCGAGTCCGAGCGAGGTCGCGGCGATCCTCCTCTTCCGGCTCGATGAGTTGCGCGCCGGCTTCGCGATGCGCCGCCTGGTTCGCCGCGGCATCCCAATTCGCACTCCAACGTACGTGGTCGGCGAGCACCTGATCTGGGGCGCCACGGGGCGCATTCTCGGCGAGTTGCTGGAGCGGCTGGGCCTCTAGCTCTGTCGAGCGCCCGTCAGCCGCTCGGCGGCGGCCAGCATCGCCTCGGTCCAGGCTTCCCAGTCTGCGGGGTCGCCCGTGACCACCTCGACCGGGATTCGCCAGCGGTCCGCCGCTTCGCGGACGATCGCGGCGCCACGCTCGAGCTCCGGCTGCGGCACCCGTCCCGCCGCCTCGTAGACGAAGCCGCGCACTGGCGTATCGACCAGCTTCTCCATCAGGCGCTCCAACCGCGAGCCGTGGATGGCCGCGACCGCCTCCGGCTCTCCGACAGCCGAGCCGAGGAGCCAGAAAACCACCGCCACGTCCCCAACCTGATCGAGGATGGACGCGACGCGATCGGGGTCAGCGACCACCGCTTCCAGGCCGGCGGCCAGGATGTCTTCCGCATCGCTGGGATCGCGCGTCGTTCCGCGAGTCTGCCACCCGGCGCTGACCAGGCGCCTGCCCAACTCCTGGCCGCGACATCCGCAGCCCACGATCAGCGCGCGCGCCAGACTCCGCTCCGCCAGATCGACGCCGCGGCCGCCGGCACCTAAACGCCGAACTCGTCCTCGAGGTCCCCGATCCGGTCGTCGTGCGAACGCCGCTGACTCTCCCGGATCGCCTGGTCCTCCTGCGCCATGCGCGAGGCATCCGCCCGCGTCAGGTCGCGCTCGCCGCGGCGGCGGCGCATCTCGTTCTGCGCCTCGATCATCTGCTGGATGTCCTCGGTCTCCAAGCGCGCCTCGTCCTCGAACGAGCGGGTCGGCCGCCAGTCAACGAGGTCGGCGCCGCTGCCCGGATAGGCGCGGGCCAGGAGGACGAGTACCAGGACGATGAAGCCAACCAGTCCCAGGCTTAGGAGAATGAAGTCCATGGAACCCTCATCGCCAACCATAGACGCTTTGATCGTCGATGCGGTTCGCACGCCGATGGGCCGCTACGGCGGGGTGCTCGCGGGAGTCCGGCCGGACAACCTGGCCGCCCACGTGTTGGCGCAGGCCGTGGAGAGAACCGGCATCGAGCCGGCAGCGGTCTGCGACGTCTACCTGGGGGCGGCCAACCAGGCGGGCGAGGACAACCGCGACGCCGCCAGGATGGCGGCGCTTCTGGCCGGCCTGCCGCCGGAGGTCCCGGGGGTCACCGTGAATCGGCTCTGCGCGTCGGGCCTGGAGGCCGTCAACCAGGCTTCGCGCGCCCTGCGTCTGGGCGAGGGAGACCTGTACCTGGCCGGCGGCGCGGAATCCATGAGCCGTGCTCCGTGGGTGGTCCCGAAGCCGGAGGCCGGGTTGCCCCGCGGGCCACAGACGATGCACGACACCGCGCTCGGGTGGCGGCTGATCAACCCGCGGCTGGCGGAGCGCTACTCCACCGAGTCGATGGGCGAAACCGCCGAGAACGTCGCCGAGCGTTACGGGATCGCGCGCGACGAGCAGGATCGCTTCGCCCTCCAGAGCCACGCCCGCGCGGTTGCTGCGGGAGCGGAGGGGCGATTCGCCGACGAGCTCGTGCCGGTCGAGGCACCGTCGGCGAATGGCGGCGACCCGATAACGGTGGCCGCGGACGAGGGGCCGCGCGCCGACACCTCGCCCGAGAAGCTGGCCCGGTTGCGACCGGCATTTCGCGAGGGCGGCACGGTGACCGCCGGCAATGCCTCGACCCTGAACGACGGCGCCGCCTGCCTGGTGCTGGCGTCGCACGAGCGAGCGAAGGAGATCGGAGCCCGCCCCCTGGGGCGCATCGTCTCGATCGGTGTCGCGGGTGTCGACCCCGCGTACATGGGAATGGGGCCGGTGCCCGCGATTCGACGGGCGCTCGACGCCGCCGGCCTGGGCCTCGACCAGATCGACCTGATCGAGATCAACGAGGCGTTCGCCGCCCAGGTCCTCGCCTGCGTCGGCGAGCTCGGGATCGACGAGGAGCGGTTGAACGTCAACGGCGGCGCGATCGCCCTCGGCCACCCGCTCGGCTGCTCCGGAGCCCGGATCCTGACGACGCTGGTCTGGGAGCTGCGACGCCGGCGGGGCCGCTACGGGATCGCAGCGCTGTGCGTGGGAGTCGGGCAGGGCGTCGCGACGATCGTCGAGAACCCAGAGGTTGGATAGCCTCGCGTCCATGGCCGCCACGGAGCTCGCGAGCGTCGACGGGCGAATCTCGCCGACGACCGAGGCGACAATCCCCCTGCCCGAGGATGGGCTGTACCGAGGCGACGGTGTGTTCGAGGTCATTCGGCTGTACCGAGGCGACCCCTTCGCGCTTCGCGAGCACCTGGAGCGCCTCGAGCGCTCGGCGGCCGCGATCGAGCTGCCGGTGGAACGGGCTCTGATCGAGACCGAGCTGGACGCACTCCTGGCCGAATTCGGAACGGACGACGCCCAGCTTCGGATCGTGCTCACTCGCGGGGGGCGCCGAATCCTGCTGACCGAGACGCTCCCGGTGCTGGGCGCCGACATACGCCTGGCCACCGTCACCTACTCGCCCAGTGTGATCCTCACGGGCGCCAAGACGCTTTCCTACGCGGCCAACATGCAGGCGACGCGGATCGCCCAGGGCCGCGGCGCCGACGAGGCCGTGCTGGTGAGGCCCGACGGCATCGTGCTGGAGCCGCCCACCTCGACGATCTTCTGGGTCTCCCCCGAGGCGGGGCTTCGGACCCCATCGCTGGGCTCCGGCATCCTCGAGTCGATCACGCGCGCCCAGATCGTGCGCTCCCTCCACGTCGAGGAGGGCGAGTTCCCCATCGAGGACCTACTGGGCGCCCGCGAGGCCTTCCTGGCCTCGACCGTCCGCGAGGTGCAGCCGGTGGCGACGATCGACGATCGCCCGCTGGAGACGCCCGGGCCCCGTACGCTCGAGGCCGAGCAGGCCTTCAGGCGAGCCGTGGAGCAGGCGCTCGGAGCGCCGCGGTCTACCGCGTAGGGTCCAGGCGTGGACCTCGACCTCACCGATGAGCAGCGCCTGATCCAGGAGACGGCGCGCGATTTCGTCGACAACGAGATCGTCCCCCGCGCCCGCGACAACGACCGTGCCGCGCGCTTCGATCGCGAGCTCGCCCAGCGACTGGGCGACATGGGCTACCTGGGCGCGCCGGTGGCCGAGGAGTACGGCGGCCGCGGGCTCGACTACGTCAGCTACGGCCTGATCGTCGAGGAGGTGGGTCGGGGCGACTCGTCGGCCCGCACAGTGGTCTCGGTCCAGACCTCCCTCGTCTGCGGCTCGATCGAGCGCTGGGGAACCGAGGAACAGAAGCGCCGGTGGCTGCCGCGCCTGTGCTCCGGCGACGCCCTTGGCTGCTTCGGCCTCTCGGAGCCCGATGCCGGCTCGGACCCGTCGTCGATGCGAACCCGGGCTCAGTTCGAGGACGGCCGCTGGGTCATCAACGGCCAGAAGATGTGGATCTCGCTCGGCAATCACGCGGAGCTGGCGCTGATCTTCGCCCAGACCAATCCGGAGAAGCGCCATCGGGGAATCGCCTGCTTCTGCGTTCCGACGTCCACGGAGGGGTTCTCCTCCCAGGAGATCCACGGCAAGCTCGGGCTGCGCGCCTCTGACACCGCGTCGATCGGGCTGGACCAGATCGAGGTTCCCGAGGACGCACTGCTGGGAGAGGTTGGCGACGGCTTCAAGATCGCGATGACGGCGCTCGACTCCGGTCGCTACTCGGTGGCCGCCGGTTGCGTCGGGATCTGCGAGGGCTGCGTCCGGGCCTCTGTGGACTACGCGACGCAGCGGGAGCAGTTCGGCGTCCCGATCGCGAGCTTTCAGCTCGTCCAGGAGATGATCGCCGACATGGTCACGCGCAGGGACGCAGGTCGCCTGCTGGTTCGCCGGGCCGGGATCCTCAAGGACCAGGGAAAGCCGAACACGCTCGAGACTTCGGTCGCGAAGCTGTACGCAACCGAGTCGGCAGTGGAATGCGCCAATCTCGCGATCCAGGTACATGGGGGCTCCGGGTACGTGGACGACTATCCGGTGGAGCGCTACCTGCGGGACGCTCGCGTGACCACCCTGTACGAGGGGACCTCGCAGATCCAGAAGCTCATCATCGGCCGCGAGGCGACGGGCATCAACGCGATGACTCCTCCCCGCGTCCAGGCGTGAGCACGCTGGTCGAGACCAGCGTCGACGGACAGGTGGCGCTGTGTCGGATGAACCGGCCCGAGGCGCGGAACGCGCTGTCGCCCGAGGTGATGGAAGAGCTTGCCGCTGCGGTCGAGCGATTCGACGCCGACCCGGAGGTCCGCTGCCTGGTGATCGCCGGCTCCGACGAGGTCTTCGCCGCCGGGGCCGACATCCGCGCGCTTCGCGAGCGCAGCTTTCAGGAGTCGCTGCGTCATCCGGCGGCCGCGTTCTGGGGGCGCTTGGCGGCCTGCCGGACGCCGATGGTCGCGGCCGTCTCGGGGTTCGCCCTGGGCGGCGGCTGCGAGCTGGCTCTGCTCTGCGATCTGATCGTGGCCTCCGAGACGGCCGAGTTCGGCCAGCCGGAGATCACCCTCGGGATCATCCCCGGCGCCGGCGGGACCCAGCGCCTCGCACGTGTGATCGGAAAGCACCGGGCAATGGATCTGGTGCTCACCGGCCGGCGGATCGACGCGGCTGAAGCCTTTCGACTGGGGATGGTGAACGAGGTCGCCGGCCCGGGTAAATGGCTTGACCGCGCCTTGGAGCTCGCGCAGAGGATCGCCAGGCACCCTCCGATCGCCGTCCGGCTCGCCAAGCAGGCCGTGCTCGCCGCCGACGAGACCACCCTGAGCGCCGGCCTCGATCAGGAACGCCGGCTGTACGAGCTGGCGATGGCGACCGAGGACCGCATCGAGGGCATGGATGCGTTCCTCGAGAAGCGAAAGCCCGAATTCAGGGGGAGGTGACCGTGGCGTGGTCCAGCGGGTCGGTGTCGTCGGCGCGGGAACCATGGGTGCGGGAATCGCCCAGCTCGCGTGCATGGGCCGGTTCGAGACCTATCTCCACGACCCGGTCTCCGATGCGCTCGAGGTTGGCGCCACGCGACTGCGCCAGGCACTGGTAAAGGGGACCGAGCGAGGCCGCTGGAGCGCCGGGGCAGCCGAGGCCGCAGCCTCAAGGCTGCGGGAGGCGACGAGGCTCGAGGATCTGGGCGGGTGCGAGCTTGTGATCGAGGCGGCGCCCGAGGATTTGGAGCTGAAGCGCGAGCTGTTCCGGGAGCTGGCCGGCGTCTGCGCGCCCCAGGCGATCCTGGCCACGAACACGTCCTCCCTGTCGGTGACCGCGATCGGTTCCGAAGTCGATTTGCCCGAGCGCATTTGCGGCATGCACTTCTTCAACCCGCCGGCGCTCATGCGGCTGGTGGAGGTGGTTGCCGGGGAGCGCACGTCGGAGCGGACGCTCGCGACCGCCGACGAAGTCGCCCGTGCCATGGGTCGGGAGCCGATCCGTGCCGCCGACGCGATCGGCTTCGTCGCCAACCGGACCGCCCGCCCGTTCACGCTGGAGGCTCTGCGCCTGCTGGGCGAGGGGGTCGCCACGCACGATCAGATCGATCGCATCGTGCGAATCGGAGGCGGGTTTCGCATGGGCCCGTTCGAGCTCATGGACCTGGTCGGCGTTGACGTCAACTTCGAGGTGGCGAAATCGTTCTGGGGACAGAGCTCGCGTGAGCCCAGATGGGAGCCCCACCCCATCCAGGCCCAGATGGTGGCCGATGGTCGCCTTGGTCGGAAGGTGGGCCGCGGCTACTACGACTACGGCCGCGGGCCGCACCGGCCCGACGATCCGGAGCCGGCCGGCCGCGATCCGGGCTGGAGCCAAGATCACGAGCTCGAGGCCTCGGTCCACTTCCAGGCCTTCCCCACCCTGGATGCTGCGACTCTGGTCGAGTTGGCAACGACCTCGGCGGACGTCGAGGCCGCCGAGACCTACTTCAGCTCCATGGGCAAGCGCGTCGAGCGGGTCGCCGATGTGCCCGGGCTCGTCCTGGGGCGAATCCTCGCCCAGATCGTCAACGAGGCCCACTTCGCAGTCGGTCAGGGTGTCGCCGCTGCCGAGGACGTGGACGTCGCGATGCGGCTCGGTTTCAATTGGCCGCGCGGTCCGTTCGAGTGGGCCGAGGAGATCGGCCCGGCCCGCCTGGTCAGGGTCCTGGACGCACTGGGCTCGGAGCTGGATGCCGAGCGCTATCGCGTGGCGCCGCTGCTTCGCCACGCCGCCAAGGAAGGGACCCCTCGACCGTGATCAGGTGTGGGTCAGGAGATCGAGCGTGGAATTGGGGACGGCATGGGTCCCCAATCATCCACTCGGCGTGGTTTCGAACGTCCCGCAGTTGATGCCGCCGTAGACGAAGGTCGGCACCACCGGCCACTGGCGTTTCCAGCTCGCCATCTCGGAGGACGGGAACACGTTCAGCCAGCGCGGGTCTCGGCGGTTGGGGTCGGCCAGCGCCTTCTCCTTCAGCATCGAGTCGTACTGGTCGATCGAGTCCTCCAGCGTGTTCGAGTTGAGGATCACCTCGCGCCCGAAGAACTCGGCCGTCTTGCGCACGCCGGGGATCTTCGACAGGTGGGGGTGCCAGGAGTCGGCGGCGACCCCGTTCTCGGACGAGACCCAGACCCCGTCCTCGGTGTTGACGCAGAGCGAGTGATTTCCGTCGGTGTGGCCGGGGGTCCAGACGAGCGCCACCCCCTTGCCCAGCTCGACGTCGCCGTCGATCAGCACCACGTTGTCGGTGATCAGGTCCTTGGTCCCGTCCTCGACGTACCAGGCCCACTGCATCGGGTGCAGCGAGGCGAAGGTGTCCCACTCCTTGCGCTGGGCGATCAGCTTCGCGTTCGGGAACAGCGGCGGCCGCGGCGCGGCCTCTCCCGGGATCGGCTCGGTGGTGCCGAGCACGAAGCGCAGGTCCTGGACGTGGAGATGATCGAAGCTGACGTAGTCGACCTGCTCGGGGCGGAGCCCGACCGTGGCCAGAGCCTCGTCGGGGTGGTTCCAGATCGTCGCCAGGACCTTGTAGGAGAGGAAGTCTCCGAGCTTCTCGATCTGCTGCGCGTAGTAGGGCGCCTCGGCAGGGCCTTCGGGGACGGTCGGCTCGTAGGCGAGCGTCCGAAGCTGCCCGTCGAAGTCCTCGAACTGGACCACCTGTAGCCGGTTGATGATGTTGACGTAGGGGTTCGCGCCCCTGGCTGCGCCGCCAAATGCGAACTTCAGCGGATAGCCCGCGGAGGCGATGTCCACCGTGCGGACCGCGTGAACCTGGTTTTCCGGCGTCGCGAAGCGCGCCCTGAACTCGGCCGCGGCCTCCCGAATCGCCGCCGGCCGGTCGCCGCGAGGCCAGGTCTCGTTGGCCTCGTCGAACTCGTGGAAGGGGCGCAGCCCGATGCTCTCGATCTTGACCTTGGGAACCTCGACGACGGCCATCCGCACCTTCCTCCTAACGGTCGATTGGTCGCGCCCTGCCCGGCGCCGATGCTGCCCCTGGGCCTGGCGCTAAAGTCACGGTCGACGCCGAACTCTAGCGCCGCGCCCTCACCGCCGGTAGGAAATCCATGTTCAGGAACGATCCGTCGCCACGCCCCTCCCGTCGCCTCGTCACCGGGATCGCGGCGGCGCTCACAAGCCTCCTGATCGCGGCGGGCGCGATGGCCCCGGGTGCGGGCGCGGGTGCGGGCAGCAACACTCCCCTGCGGCCCGATCTGGTGACGCTGCGGCTGACCCAGGACGACCTGGTTCTGGAGCCGAGCGACGGGAAGCTCTTCTTGCGGCTCTCAAACCAAATCGGAAACAGGGGCCCGGGCCCGCTGGAGGTCTACCCGAGCGCGAGCTCGAACAACTGCGACGGGGACGACAACCCCGCCAACGACCGCGACGTCTACCAGCGGGTGTTCAAGGACTCGAACGCCGACAACGTGTTTGAGCGTGGGCAGGACCTCGAGTCACACGACATCCTGTTCGGCTGCGAGCGGTACCACCCGGCTCACCACCATTGGCACGTGCTCGACTTCAGTCGCTACAAGCTGGTGCGCGAGCGGAGCGGTCGGACGGTGGCCCGCTCGACGAAGATCGGCTTCTGCATCGTCGACACCGACCACCGTTTCGCAAGCCTGCCGGGCTCGCCGCCGCAGAAGTACTACCCCGCGGGCAGCGAGGACTGCGACCAGGAGTCGATCGATGGCCTCTCCGTTGGCTGGGCGGACACCTACGGCTACTGGCTGCCCGGACAGCAGCTCAACGTAAACGGCCTGCGGCACGGCCGCTACTGCCTGGTCTCGACCGCCGATCCGGAAAACCTGCTGCGAGAGACCGACAACTCGAATAACGCCAACCGGGTCAAGATCGGGCTACACCCAGCCAAGCGCACGGTCGAGCGGCTGCCCGGCCCCTGCCGAAAGCAGCAGTGAGTTAGGAGCCGGCGGTCAGCTTGGCGGGCTCGCCCGCCTGGACTTCGCCGGCTTTGCCGGCCCAGTCGGCCTCGGGCGAAGGAGGCGTGTCGCGCAGGTACCACTCGGCGTCCAGCGCTCCCATGCACCCCGTGCCGGCGGCCGTCACTGCCTGACGGTAGGTGTGGTCGACCAGGTCACCCACGGCGAAGACGCCCGCCAGGTCGGTGCGGGTGGAGCCATCCTGGGTCTGCACGTAACCCTGGTCGTCGGTGGCGACCTGGTCGCGCACCAGCTCTGAGCGGGGGGTGTGGCCGATCGCCACGAACGCGCCGCCCACCTCCAGCTCCTCGATCTCGCCCGTCTCGGCGTTGCGCAGGCGGACCTTGGCCAGCTTGCCGTCGTCCCCGGCCAGGAACTCTTCGGGAACGTACGGCGTCTTCAAATGGATGTTCTCGACCTCCTGGGCTCGGTCCAGCATGATCTTCGAGGCGCGAAACTCGGGACGGCGGTGGACGATGTCCAGGTCGGAGGCGAACTTGGAGACGAAGATCGAGTCCTCCATCGCCGAGTCGCCGCCGCCGATCACGACCACCTTCTCGCCCTTGAAGAAGGCGCCGTCGCAGACCCCACAGGTGGAGACGCCACGTCCGCCCAGCTCGATCTCGCCCGGGATGCCGAGCCGCTTCGGCTCCGCGCCCATGGCGAGAATCACGGTCTTCGCCAGATGCTCGGTGTCGCCCACCCAGACGTGGTGCAGGCCGCCGTCGGAGAGTTCGATCCGCGTCGCGTCGTCCGTGATGAACCGGGTCCCGAACCGCTCCGCCTGGGCGCGGAAGGCCTGCATCAGCTGCGGGCCCATGATCCCCTCGGGGAACCCGGGATAGTTCTCGACGTCTGTCGTGTTCTGGAGCTGGCCACCCCACTGGAAGCCCTCGATCACGAGCGGCTCCAGGTCGGCGCGGGCGGTGTAGACGGCGGCCGTGTAGCCCGCGGACGCGCCGCCGACGATGATCACGTTCTCTACTCGTTGCTCGTTCACATTCGCTCCGTCTCGCTCAGCGCCCTTCCGTTTCGCCTCCACCGCCGATTATACTTTACTTTCTGAAGTAATGGCCGGACCCGCCTCGGGATGCGAGCTTGCGATGCCGGGGCTGACCGGCGCCGCGGCCCTCTGCGCCTCCCAGCGCGCCACCGTCTTGCGCAACTGCAGGAAAGCGACGATGCCGGGCGGGATCGGCAACCAGAAGGCGATCAACCGGTATGTAAGCACGGCCGCGAACACCTCTCCTCCGGGCACGCCGAAGAGCACGAATGTGCCGATCATCCCCGCGTCCACGGCTCCCACTCCCGCCGGCGCGAACGGGAAGAGGTTGGCGACCATGCCGACGAAGAATCCCTGCACTACGACACCCAGGGGTATATGGGCGCCGTAGGCATGAAACGCCGCCCAGAGGATGCCGATGTTGGCCGCCCAGAAGCCGACGGCGCCGAGCACCGCCAGCCCGCCCCGCGACGGCTCCCGGACAAAGCTGACCGCCGTGCGCGTGCCGCTGGCGAGGGTGGCGGGCCCGCTGGCCAGACGTTGCGCGTGGCGCACGAAGCGGTACCCCCGGGCGAAGCTCGTCAAGCGGCGCTCGATGTCCTCCGGGATAAGCGTGAGGAGCAGGAATACCGCGATCAGGACACCGGCGACCGCCGCCGGAACGATCGTCAGGCCGGCCGGGTTCGCCCCGTTGAAGATGCCGGTGCGCAGGAGAATCCCGTCGAGTACGAGGGCGAGCATGTACACCGCGTACAGCAGAACGAGGAAGGCCACCATGCGGCGGGCCGTCTCGCGCCGCGGCATCCCCGCCTTGCGAAGCGCCCAGTAGGTGAGCACGATGCCGCCAGCGCCGCCCGCCGAGAACAGGCGGGTCGCCGCCAGGCCCGCCATGGTGATCTGGTACGACTCGCGCCACTCCAGGTGCAGGACCTGTTCGCCGACAACGCCCCGAAAGAGCGCGACATAGGAGAAGAAGGCGAGCACGTTGAAGGCGAGCGCGACCGTGATCCAGATGGCGTTGGCATCGCCGAGCTTGGCCAGCGCATCCTGGGTGTCCAAGGCCCGTGGCAGGAGGACGTAGATCGCCGCCACAAGCAGGAGGACCACCACCAGCGTCTCGGCGATCCGCTTGGGATCGGCGAAGAAGGAGGGCTCGCCCTCTTGGCCCTCATTCTCGAGCGCCTCCAGGTCGCGATCGACCACCTCTGGGTCGTTACCCATCGCGCCGAATACTGGCACGCCTGTCAGCCGTTGGCCAGCCGCTCGAGCCGCTGCACGGCGGCGCTGATCCGCAACGCCAGCGGCTCCGCAAGGGGCTCGCCCCGCCGCACGAGCGCCACCAGTGCGGCGCCGGCCACGAGGTCGATCGCGTAGTGCTCGCCCAGGTACACGAGCGCGAAGCCCAGGGTCAGCGCATAGCCCCACCCAGCCGCGCCGGCCGTCGCCCCGGTCTCGGAGAGCAGGATTGCCGCCAGGACCGAGGTCGCGAAGTGCAGGGAGGGCATGGCCGCCCAGGGATTTCCGCCCAGGGATTCATAGAGCGCCGGCCAGGCACGACCCCAGGTCCTCTCCCCCACCTCCACCATCACCCGCCGCAGGCGTGGAGGCTCGGCCGCAGCCACGATCTCGGCGCCGCCGTCAGCCGGCTCCGCCGTCAGATAGCCCCGCTCGGCCGCCCACCACGGTGGGGCCGTGGGGACCGCGAAGTAGACGGCGCACCCAAGGTCGTAGGCGGCCGCCATCTGACGAGCCGCTCGCGCGAATCGCTCCCCCCGGAACGCCAGTATCCACAGCAGCGCCAGATGCGGCTCGATGAACCAGGCCCAGTGGACCATCGCCAGGCCGCGGTCGAGCGCGGTGACCTCGCCTGGACGGGAGAAGGCACGCTGGAGGCGGATGTTCGGCAGCTCGCCGAGCCCGAGCACACGGTCGACCGGGATGGGATAGCGAACCCGAAGGCGCCGCCGCAGCCGTTCGGGATCGTCATAGGGCAGCTCGTGAATGACCGTGAACGCCCACATCTGGAGCCCGAACAGCGCGGCATCTCGAGCCTTGGAGCGGGGTCGCAGCACGGCAAGCGCGAAGGGCGCGGCCGCGGCCGCGGCAATCGTCACGGGTGGCGGGACGCGCAGGCGGCGGCGGACCAGGGGCACGATCACCGACCCCGCCAGCGCGAGCCAGGCCGCCGCCCGGACGGACGTGCGGGGGCTCGGGCCCGTGCGGCGGCAACGCTTCGGACTGAGCCGAGGGCTCAGGGCGCGTAACGGAATGGCGGCGCTCCACCCATTTCGTCGGCTCCTCGCAGCAAGGCGCGGCGAGTATAGGCTCGGGATGGAGTGAGCGGCCAGCGCTTACAGGGTCGGAAGGCCGCGGTCACCGGAGCCGGCGGCTTCATCGGCAACGCGATCTGCCGGCGACTGGCCGTCGAAGGGGCCGAGGCCCTGGGGCTGGATGTCAACCCCGAGACCGCCGACCGGGTGAGGGCGTCGGGCGCTGAGTTCGTCGAAGCGGACGTCGCCGACCGCGAGGGCCTTGCCGCAGCGCTCCACGGGGCGGACCTGGTGGTGCATACGGCGGCCCAGGTGCGTGAGTGGGGCTCCATGGACGACTTCATCCGGGTGAACGTGGCCGGCACCGCCCACCTGCTCGACGCTTGTGCCCAGGCCGGCGCGGATCGCGTGGTCCACATCAGCTCGGTGGTCGTCTACGGGTACGAGAGCCCCTCCGACCAGGACGAGTCGGCCGCTCGCCGCACCTACGGAAACCCCTACATCGACACGAAGTCGGCCTCGGACCGCCTCGCGTGCAGGCGAGGCTCGGTGGTCATCCGTCCTGGCGACGTCTACGGACCCGGATCCGTGCCGTGGACGCTTCGTCCGCTCGAGATGGCGCGCGCGGGACAGCTCGCCGTGCCGGGTCGCGGCGACGGGCTGATGCTGCCCCTATACATCGACGACCTCGCAGACGCCGTCGTCCTGGCACTCGCCGACGGGCAGGCCGGCGAGGCGTACACGGTCTGGGACGACCGCGCCCGCGTGACCTTCGAGGACCACTTCAACCACCTGGCAAGGCTCGCCGGCGGCCGTGAGGCGCGGCGCATGCCACGCCCGGTCCTGGAGCTGGCGGGCATGGCGATGGAGGGATGGGCGAAGTTGCGCGGCGCCCCACCGGCTTTCAGCGCCGGCGCGGTGACCTTCATCGATCGCCGCGCCGCCGTGTCGGCGGCGAAGGCGCGTGACCAACTGGGCTGGGCGCCGGCGGTCACCTACGAGGAAGGGATGAGGCGCACGGAGGAGTGGCTGCGCGCCGAGCACCTGATTTAGGCAGCAGGACGGCGCGGTGGGTTCGGTGCCCGGATTATGATGCTCGCGCCTTGGCGCCCCGAGGGACGAAACCAGCCGCCCCGTCGTCTGCCAGGGAGCGCGGCACGACCGATCGCTCGGTGAAGCCGAAGGCTGCATCGGGGCTTGGCCTGGCCGTGCTGCTCGCTGCCCTCGCCATGGCGGTGTTCGCGGCTCCCGCGCAGGCGACGATCTTTGGCCCCCGTGCGGGGCACTCGCCGAACGCCGACGACATCCACGGCCTACTGGATAGCGATCACGGTCGCTGCGCTGCTGGTGATCGCGATTCACGTCCTGGGCATCGCCGCGATCGTCCGCTTCCGGGCCCGCCGGGGGCGAACCCCACGTCGCTTCTCAGCGGCGCAGGGCGCCCTGACTCGGCCCGCCGTCCCGCTGGTGATCGTCGCGGCCGGCATGTTCATCGTGGGGGTCGTGATGGCTGGCGCGGCGCGCGACGTGAAGCCAACCGGTCCCGAGGGCCTGGCCGGGTCGAGGAGCCTGGTCGCCCAGGTCGGGGGGCTCGCTGCAACGGCCGACACCAAGCCACTCACGATCAACGTGATCGGGCAGCAGTGGCTATGGCGGTTCGAGTATCCGGGCGGACGGCAGGGTGACCGGGTGTTCTCCTACGGCGAGCTGGTCGTGCCCGTCGACACTGCCGTCGTCCTTCGCATCACCTCAACCGACGTGATGCACCGGTGGTTCATCCCCACCCTCGGGGGCCAGGTCGATGCGGTACCCGGCAAGACAGCTGAGACCTGGTTCCGAGCCGATCGCGAGGGCGTCTACCGGGGGCAATCGACCTCGTTTGCCTACAGCGCCTTTTCGGTGATGCGGGCGTGGGTGCGCGTGGTCAGCCCCGCCGCTTACGAGGACTACGTGCAACGGAAGAGGACCGAGCTGCGCGCGGCCCAGGGGTACGTTCTGCGGAGGGTCGCCAAGAGCGCCATCCAGGGGGGCGGGCCATGACCCCACCCACGGCGACCACCAACGTGTCCCCGCCCCGCCCCGAGGTCGTCACGGACGGGATCCCGCGTCGCCGCGCCGAGTGGATCGAGCGAGCGACCAGCGCGAACCACAAGTCGGTCGGGATCCTCTACCTGGGTACCGCGCTGTGCTTCGGCGTGCTTGCGGTCATCGAGCTCGTGCTGCTTCGAGTGCAGCTGATCGTGCCCGAGAACACCGCAATTCACCCTGACATCTTCGACCGGGTGCTGTCGGTGTTCGGAGTCACCTCGGTGATCCTGTTTGCGATCCCGTTTGGCCTGGGGCTGATCGGCTATATCGTCCCGCTGCAGATCGGCTCCCGCGGGGTCGCCTTCCCGCGCCTCAATCTGCTCTCGTTCTGGCTGTACCTGGCCGGGGCGACCACCGTCTACGCCAGCTTGCTGTGGACGCCGCCCGATACCGGGCTGGCGGCCCTGCCGCCGCTGTCGGAGAAGGCCTTCTCGGACGTCGGTGGCGTCGATGCCTGGATCGTCGGCTCGGCGCTCGCGATCCTCGGCTTCGTCTTCTTCGCGATCAATCTGGTCGTCACGCTTCACACCATGCGCGCCCCCGGGATGGCCTGGCGCCGAGTGCCCCTGCTGTCCTGGGCGGCCGGCGTCGGCGGCTACCTGCTGCTCGCCATCGGCCCGGTGATGCTGGCCGCGCTCACGATGCTGTTCATCGACCGCAACTACGACGGCGTCTTCTTCGACGCCGGCGAGGGCGGAGCGCCCCTTCTGTACGAGCATTTCGCCTGGTTCTTCTTCACCGGCGCCTACACGCTGGTCGTGATCGTGGCCGCCGGTGTGATCTCCGACGTCCTGCCGACGTTCACGCGCAAGCCCCTGTTCAGCCATCGGGGCGCGATGATCTCGCTGCTGGCGATCGGCGTGCTCGGGCCCCTGGCCTGGATGCAGAACATGTATACGGCCCCGATCCCGATCGGGTTCGAGATCTTCGCGATGCTGGTCGCGCTCACGCTCACGGTCCCGGTTGGGCTCCTGATCTTCATCTGGATCGCAACCCTCTGGGAGGGGACGTTGCATCTCCGGGCCGCGCCTCTATACGCGCTCGGCGCGATCGGCGCGATGTCGATCGGGCTGGCCGGTGAGCTCGCCTACTCCGTGATCCCCGTCGGCTGGCAGCTGGACAACACCGCGGCTGCGCACGGTGACACCTTCGCGGTGCTGGCCGGTGGCGCCGTACTTGGCGGCTTCGCTGCGCTCCACTACTGGTTCCCGAAGCTCACCGGACGCATGATGGGCGAGGGCTCAGCTAAGGCCGCGCTGGTGGCGATCCTCGCCGGCATCTACGCGTACGCGCTGGCGAGCTTCCTCGCGGGTCTCAAGGGTCAGCCGGCCGACGTCTACAAGTTCTTTGAGGGCAATGGGCTGGACGGCTTCAATCTCGTCGCTTCGATCGCCGCCTTCGTGGTCGCCGTCGGGGTACTTCTGGAGCTTGGGAACGTCGCGTACAGCTGGGGGCGCGGCGTCCGCGCAGGGCACGATCCGTGGGGCGGGTCGACGCTCGAATGGTTCGCGCTCTCGCCCCCTCCGGAGCACAACTTTGACGTGGTCCCCGACGTTCGCAGCGCCGAGCCACTCGAAGACATCCGTCGCGCGATCCGCGAGCGGACCGAGAGCTGGCGTTCGCCCGAGCCGACCCGGCGGGCCGAGCCGGTCGCTCAGCCGTTCGAACCGGAGCCGGCGCAGGCAGGCGGCGCCGACCAGGACCCATCCAGCGACGCCCCGGTGGCCTGAGCTCGATGAACCGCGTCGCTCCTCGTGGCGAAGCGGACGAGCTTGCTCGCTTCCGCCGCTGGCTGACCGCGACCATGCTCTCGACCTTCGCCCTCATCGTGATCGGCGGCGTGGTGC
>Ga0134122_10001021_pt1 | contig 19991 bp, 12 predicted proteins | sample KB302_FD_96461 | JGI IMG/M metagenome (GOLD analysis project Ga0134122, IMG submission 96461) | Terrestrial soil microbial communities without Nitrogen fertilizer from Kellogg Biological Station, Michigan, USA - KB3-0-2 | ecosystem: Environmental > Terrestrial > Soil > Unclassified ... | reverse complement strand
GGCGTTTGGCGCCGACGGACGGGAGTTCGATCGGGCGTGGGTTGAAGCGGATCTGCTCGTGGGTCGCACGTTGCGGGATCGGTCGGCTCAGCGCTCCATGCAGTTGGAGGCTCACGTTCGCCGCCTCGAGAGGCTGCTCGAAAACCTCCAGTCGGCCCCCGAGAGCCGTGCCGCGGTGACCGGTACGCTTTGCGGATTGACCGAGTTCAAATATTCGCTCGATGGCGGTCTTTCTTCCGGTCAGGTGTTCGGCAAGGCGAAGATCGGTATTCTTGTCGACTTCAGTCCTTCTCCCTACTACTCGGACCGCTACGCCGACAACTTCCTGGTCGCCAACCGTTCCGGGATGTGCTGGGAAGCCAACGGGAGCGACTCGTTTACCGGCGGAGGGCTTGGTGAAGCCAATTCCGTGGCGTACCTGTCTTGTTCCGGTACGTCGTGCCTAGGATGGCGCTCTTTCAACGAAGTGAATGCCGCGAGTTGCAGCGGCGGCTATCGCTCTCTGCTCCGGACCGGAGGCAACACGGCCTGCACGTGGCCCTAACGCGTTGAAGTCGCACCGGTGGGGCGAAACGACAGTTCGCCCCACCGGCCTACGACTTCATCGCGCAGCCCGCGCCCGCCTTGTTTTTGGCCTCCGAGAGCTCGACGGCGTCCGGTACAGCCCCGAAGGGCTCGCGCCAAGCCGGTGGCGCACCTCTCTTTCTAGAGGCAGTCGTCAATATGCGCACTTTCCTGCATGTCGCAGGGTTGTCACGCGACTGCGAGCCGTGAGGCTCAGGAGATGCCATGACCCCTACCGCCGCTTGGAAATCCGCCTTACGCAGGCTTCCGTGGAAACTCGTCTTTGCCTTCCTTTGGGTCGGGTTGGCCGCCGGCCTGCCGGCCTCGGCCGCGCCGTTCACTCCGCCGATCTGGCGCGAGACGGTCGTCCAGTTCAACGGCACGGAAGTCAAAGGCAAGATGGTCGGCTGGAACCGGGACGAGAATCGCAATTTCGTCGACGACGTGATCGAGGGGCGCATTGCCGGAGGCGCCAGCTCGTTCGACGTGATCGTCGCGTTCAACCGCTGCGTCACCTGCGGCGAAGCCGGCGCGGATGGGGAGGATGGCGAGGACGAGGTGGTCGGGGTGCTGCGCAAGGTGGGAACGCTCGATTACATGGGGCAGTTCTTGACCTTTGCCGTGGTCTTGAACGTCTCGGCAAGCGACGTGTTCGTCCTCGCCGCGCGGGAGGAGGTGGCGATGGTGGAGATCCTCGATCCGCGCCACGCCACGCTCGACGTCAGCGTTGCCGCCGTAAAGGTCCGGGCGAGCACGACGTTCTCTCCCGGTACCGTGGAGAACTGGAATTCTTCGATCACCGGAGCGGGGAGCAGCATTGCCATCCTCGATACCGGCGTGGACGATGCGGGGGGGCCGGGGACGACGCATGCCATGTTTCCGGCCGGCACCTTCATCGGCGGCGCCAATTGCGTGTCCGGACCCTGTGCGAGCGGCAATCCGAACGACGACAATGGGCACGGCTCTCACGTTGCCGGCATCGCCCTGGGACGTCCGACCGCCTGCGGCTCAGTGACCTGTCGCGGCGTCGCTCCGGGAGCGCGGCTGGTCGACATCAAGGTACTGGACAAAGATGGCCGCTCCGTTGGCGCTTCGGTAGAGCGTGGCATCGAGCTTGCGATCGCCCAGCGCGCCGCCTGGAACTTGCGGGTGATCAACTTGAGCTTGGGTAATTGCCTGGGGAGTAACGGCGTCAACACCATGGCGCAGCTGATCAATACGGCCGTGATGAACGGCTTGGTGGCTGTAGTACCCGTCGGCAATTCCACCAACTGTCTCTTGTCGAACAATTTCAACCGGATCAACGAAGCGGCCGCCGCCTCGCTAGCGATCACCGTCGGTGCGGTCGACGACGGAAATACCGTGCCGCTCGGCAACGACGCGCTGTCCACCTTTTCCCTGATCGGCCCGCGTCTGAGCGACAACGACGGCGACCCGCTCGATGAGCGGAAGCCCGAGATCGTGGCGCCCGGTACCTCGATCCAGTCGGCCCTCGCCAACACCTCCACCGGTTTCGTGGCGGAGGACGGCACCTCGGTGGCCGCGCCGCACGTGGCGGGCGCTGTGGCTCTGCTGCTCCAGGCCTCGCCCGGGATGACTCCGGGCAGCGTCAAGGAGGTGCTGATCCAGCGCGCGGCTCAATCCAATAAACCGGGGCCTCACCCGGGCTGGAACGCCGGCTGGGGCTACGGCTTTCTCGACGTATACGCCGCCCTGACCCGGAATCTGACGACCGACGTCGGCTACTCGCTGCCGCCGCCGTACAGCCCCTGCGGCGCCGCCTGGTGCTCACCGCACATCACGACGGCCGCGTCGCCGCGAGTCAATCAGGCCAACACGATCACCGCGGAGATCAAGAACCATGGCGGGGTCGCCGCCAGCGACGTCAAGGTCTGCTTCGGCGTCTACGTCTTCTCCAACAACGGCGACCGCTTTCATGAGCTGGGCTGTCGTCAGGCCAACTTCCCGGCCGGGTCGACCGTCAACGTGTCGCTGCCCTGGACGCCCACGACCGCCCTGATTCCGAACGGCTTCCCCGCGGGTCAGGCGATCCACGCCTGCTTGAAGGTAAGCATCGATTACGCGTTCGACACCGTGCTCACCAACAACGAAATGCAGAAAAACACTTCGATCGCCACCGCCTCGATCGCGCGGGCGCCGTTCCGGGTCGAGAACAACACGACGGAGCCGCAGAACATCCGTCTGATCGTCACCAACAGCAACCCCGACTGGACGGTCCGGGTGCTCGAAAAGGGCGTGGTCCTCTCCGACCTCACGTTCGCCATGGCACCGACGGACTGTCCGCACGACCTGATCGTCGAGCTGGAGCCGAAGGACGGCGCATCGGTCGGCGACAAGGCCGAGGTCGTCGTCCAAGCCGTCGATGAAAAAGGCAACGACCTGGGCGGTATCGTGATCGAGGGCGTGCACGTCGATCATTCGCTTCCCGGCGTCCTGGTTGGCCAGGTGAGCGTTGGAGGCGAGGTTGTGCCGGGGATCGCCGTGACGGTTACGAACGCCGAGGGGGAAACCTGGGAGACCGTGAGCGACGCTGAGGGCGCCTATCGTCTCTCGGTGCCGGAAGGGACCTACACTGTGGCGATCGCGATCGAGGGTTGCACGGCCCACACCCGCACCGGCGTGACCGTCGATCCGGGGCTGCCGACGGAGATCGACGCTCCGCTGTCCTGTGCCGAGGCGAAGGCCGCCTCGCCGAGGGCTCCCGTTTAGGGCGACTTCTTCGCGCGTCCCGCGCCCGTTTTGCTCTTCGCGCCCGGTGCCCTCTTCGTCTTGGGGGCGCCGGCCTTCGCCGCCGGTTCCGTTTCCGGCTCGACGCTCGGTTCCGGCCTCGGCGCCGCGGCGATCTTGGCGAGCGCCTCGGCCATCGCGGCGCGGACGTGGCGTTCGAGGTCGGCGGGGTCGATCAGCAGCGGTGCGGTTTGCGGTGCCGAGAGCGGCACCGGCACGCCGGCCTCGTCGAGCGCGTCGATGTAGCGGGCGAGGACGGGACCTTCAGCCAAGCCGCGGTCACCCGGTTTGGGGAACAGCGTGCGGAAGAAGTCGCCGGGCGGAATGTGGATCGCATCGAGCACGCGCAGGATGTGCTCGTAGCGCATCGCGACCCGGCCGGTGAGCAGCTGACTGGTCTGGCCGCGGCAGTTGTCGAGCAGCTCGTCGATCTCCTGCCGCGACTTGTTGGACAGGTGGATCAGCGCGGCGAGCAGCTTGCGGGCGCGGTGGATTTCCCCTTCGCTCATGGTGGAGCGAGCATACTTCATCGTTCGAGTCTGATTTCGCCCTCCCCGTCGTCCGCCTTGGGGAGCGCCTTCGTGTCGGGTGCCTTGTCTTCGAGAAGAAGCGGGATCGGCCGGGGGCGGTCGAAGCGAGTGGCGACGGTGATGCCGTTTCGGACCATGTGGCCATACTCGGCGAGCACGGCGGTCAGCCCGGGCGTCGCGTAGTCCGTTTTGATCGTACGGATCAGCATCTGAAGCGCGGCGCGCAGGCCGACGGGCAGATCGGTGAGCAACCGGAACTCGGCGCGCTGGGCGATCTCGGCAAGCACCGCGGGATCAGGGCTCAGCGCCGCCAGCGCCGCCCGTTCGAGACTGACCGCCGCGGCATCGACCGGTGACCCTGCCCGCACGAACGATCGCTCGGCCCGATCGAGCCGCTCGCCGGCCTTTGTGGGGTCGCCGGCTGCAAACGCGGCCCGCGCGGCGGTGAGCGTTTGCTCTCCCTTCACCCACTCCACAAACCCCACCGAGCCGGGTGCCGGTCGCCGGATCAGGTCGAGCGGGGCGCCAAGCTCGCGATCGAGCGATCGTTCAAGGGTCGCAACGGGCTCGCCGACGGGGAGCATGACGGACAATCGTTCGAGATCTACCGAAGAGTCTGCCACAGTAGAATCATTGACGACCAAATCGTCGTCACCTTCATTCAAATCAACCGATCGTAGATTCATAATGGCAGAGGCTAGACGGACAGCCTCGATCATGTCAAGTCTTTTTTCTACGAAACGTTGATCTACGTGGCGGGACGTAGAGTGGTGGGACGGGTCGTAAACGGTAGGGGAGGAGCGGAGCCGGTCAAGGCTTTCGATTGACCGACCGCCCCCGCGCGGCGCGGGCCAACTCCTGCGATGCTTGGCCTCAGCTGGCAACGCCCGAGCGTTGCCCCCGCGGGCGCGGGGGCCATCCCGGCACCCGCTCGACCCGCGGCACCGGAGGAAGAATCTATGTCTCCCGCCGTCGGTCGCCGCCTAGCTCTCGCCGTCGTTTTGCTACTTGCAACACCCCTCGCCGCCTCGGCCCGTCCGATCGAGGAGACGCTTTCGCGGGGGTTGAATCTCGAACTGGTCTGGAATCGCTTGGTGGAGTGGCTCAGTTTGGGTTTACCAAGAGCCGTGTGGAGCCAGGAAGGGACTGACATCGATCCCTACGGTCGCCCAGCACCAGTACCCATAAGAAATCAGGGGACGAACCTCGATCTCTGTGGCGATCCGGTGTCGCGCCCCTAGCCGAACTTACGGGGTGCTGCTTGGCACCCCGTAAGCCGCTCTGTGAGAGAATACGTCCAATATTGATCCTTTCCCTTCGAGGGTCCAGGATGAGCGAGACACGTTGCCCCGCACCGAAAACGTGGGAAGCGTTCCTGATCGGAAGGCTTTCCCTGGCCGAAAGGAAAGAGCCAGTACGACATCTCCTACGCGGGTGTATCGCCTGTTCCACCCAGCTCGCCTCGCTCAGTGCCCCGCTCTTTCGGCACGCCGATCCACGCCCGCTTTCCCCCGAGGTCTATGGCTTTCCTGTCGAGTTTGGCATTCGAGGTGCCCTCCGAGCGAGCGAGGGGCTGCGCGCCGCTCGCGACATCGCGGAGGCGGAGGTGTGGACGATCGCTGAGCTGGGCGAGATCCCGGCTGCGGCCCCTGGCGAGATCGAAGGACCGGATCTTTGGTGGGAGCAGGCAGCCGCCTGGCTCGCCTCTGCACGGAGGTATCGGCACGAGGATCCGGAAACCACGCTCGTAGCTGCCGTGTTCGCCGAGTTATGTTCTGAGAAGCTCCCTTCAGGAGAGTATCAACAAGGCTTTCTCAGCGATCTACGCGCTGAGATCTGGGCTGAGATCGCCAATGCGCGACGATTATTGGGTCAGTTCGCTGACGCCGAGAGCGCTTTTGGTTGTGCCCTCGAGAGCTGGCAAGATGGCAAACATTCGGTGGGTCTTCTCGTCCGCTGTGCCGACATGTTTATCCGGGTCCAGCTCGCTGTCCGTCGATTCGACGAAGCGGCCCAGCTCCTTGCGGCGATCGAGCCTTTCTACATCGCGCAGGGTTCATTCGCCGATGCAGGTCGCATCAAGATGACGCTCGCGAGCGTCGCCGGCTACCGCGGCGACAACACCCGCGCCGTCCTTCTCCTTCTCGAAGCACTCCCGCTCCTGGCGCGCGGCGGCGATCCACAGGCCCCATTGTTTGCCCTCCACAACATGATGGGCCGCATGGTCGATCTCGGCCGGTTCACCTTTGCCGAGGAGATGCTGCGCACCCTTCGTCCCCACCTGGAGCCTTTTTTCGGCGAGACGGACCGTCTGAAGCTATCTTGGGTCGAAGCCAAGATCGCCGCAGGGCTCGAACGTTGGTCGATCGCGGAGCACCGATACCGTTCCTTGCGCTCCTCCTTCTCCGCGATAGGGATGCCTTATCACGTCGCCCTCGTCACCCTCGACTATGGCGCCCTCCTTCTGCGCTTGAATCGTACCCGCGAGTTGCGCCCCTTGATCGACGAGATGATCGCCACCTTCCTCGGTCTCGGCATCCAGCGCGAGGCGCTTGCCTCGGTTCTCTTGCTGCAAAAGGCCCTCGCCGCCGAGCGCGCCACCTTCGCTCTTCTCGAAGCGGCGGTGCGGGAGGTCCAAGCGCTGGAAGGCCGGGGATAGGAGTCGATTCGGAGTCCCACCGATCATGTGCAGATCCCTCCCCCTTCTGCTCCTCGCCCTCTGCGCCGTCGCCCTCGCCTCCGGCGCCCGGGCGCAACCGTTTGCCGTGACCTTCGTCCTCGACCTGCGGCCGGAGATCGCCGCCGGGCGATTCCATGTCGCGACCGACAAGGCCGGCGTGCGCGGCGGGGTGGTGCCGCTTTCGTGGCGGGAGACGCTCCTCGCCGCCGATCCCGACGGCGATGGCCTTTACCGGGTCGAGACGACCTTCGCCCAGGCGCCGTTCGGCGGCCAGGCGGTGACCTACAAGTACAAGATCGAACGCCCGGACCAGCCGTATGACGGTTGGGAAGACGGGCGCAATCGGCAGCTCTTTCTGCGTACGGCGACCCAGACGGCGAGCCGCATCTTCAACGCGCCGCCCGATCCGATCGAGCTGTCCCGGGTCGGCACGATCCGGCGGCACCCCGCGTTCCCGTCGAAATTCCTCGCGCCGCGCGACGTCCAGGTCTACCTGCCGCCCGGCTACGACCGAGAGCCGCGGCGCCGCTACCCCGTTCTCTACCTTCACGACGGCCAGAACGTCTTCGACGGCGCGGAACGGGGCATGGAGTGGCAGGCCGACGAGACCGCGGAAGCCCTGATCTCCGCGGGTCGCGTCGCGCCCGTGATCCTCGTCGCGGTCCACAACACCGAAGCGCGGACCGACGAGTACACCCCCAGGCAGGTCGAGCGGAAACTGCCGGACGGCACGGTCGAGAAAGAGGGAGGCAAGGCGCCTCTCTACGCTCGTTTCTTGATCGAAGAGCTCAAGCCGTTCATCGACCGCACCTACCGCACCCGCCGCGCGGGGGTAGACACCGCGGTCGGCGGCGCCTCGTTCGGTGGCCTCGTCTCCCTCTGGCTCGCGCTCGAACATCCGAAAACATTCGGCGCCGCGCTCGCCGTGTCACCCGCCGCCGTGTGGGACGACAACGCGCTGGTACGGCAGGCCGAAGCCCTCCGCGTCAAACCACCCATTCGCGTCTGGGTGGACATCGGCACCCGCGAAGGCGACGACTACGTGGCGGCGGTCCACCGTCTGCGCGACGCGCTCCAGAAAAAAGGCTGGAAACCGGGAGCCGACTTGCAGTTCGTCGAGCAGGAAGGAGGCCAACACGACGAGATCTCGTGGGCCTCCCGCGTCGAGGGAATGCTGCTCTTCCTCTACGGAACCGGCAAGCGCTAAGCCCGCCGAGCCCCCAACACCCGGGCGGGCAGGAAGAGGATCGCCCGAAGCAGCTCGAAGACCGCTTCCAGAGTCATGCCCAGAAGCCGGAAGGGGATCGAGATCAGCCAAACCAGGGGATAGAGCACCAAAGCCAGCAGCGCGAGCGGCCAGCAGAGCAAGAAGAGGATCAACCAGGCCAGGAACGTCCACATCGCAGAGGCCCTCCTGCGGGAAATACGAGGGGGCGGGCGTTAGAGTTTCTGCGGACCGCCCGGCCGTTTCGGCTATGCGCCGATGCGCGCGATTTGGAGTGCGGCGACACGTCGCCGCTTTTCACCGGACTCTCCTGCGCCGATCCCGTCCAAAGCGCCGACGCGTCGGCGCACTCCAAATCAGGTTCGCTTACGTCAGGACTTTCGCCACCGCCTCCGGGTGGAAATTCCATCCCAGGAACCCGGCCATTCCGAAGAACAGGCCGCTGAGCGCGAAGAAGAGGGCGAGGTAGACGAGCCATTTCTTGCGGGTGAGGGCGCTCACTCCGAGCAGGGCGATCGCGATGCTCAGGGCGGCTTCGGAGATGTCGAATTGGTCGTCGTGGAGGCCCAGGCGCTCGTATTCGGCTTCGGCGCCTTCGGCTGTGGCTTTGATTTCGTCTTTTTCCGACTCGTACTTTTTCACCTTGGCCGCGTAGGCCGCGATCTTTTGGTCGAGCAGGGTGGCGACCGTGGGGGAGAGGCGATCGCCGGAGGATTCCTTCTGGAAGCTGAGCTGGTCGAGCACACTCTCGGCGAGGTTCTGCTTCATGCTTTTGGCCTGGTAGTACGACCACGAATCGACGGCCTTGGCCTGCTGCTGCGCCATGGTCTGGCAGATGTTGCCGTCTTTGATATTGCAAACCGCCATGAACGTGGCGATCAGGGCCACCATCAGGGCGATCACGGAGTTCAAGGAGAAGCCGGAGTCGTCTCCGGCGTTGTCTACCGCTTCGGCGATCGTCTCGGAGAGGTCGCTCATCGGAACCAAATCCCTCCTGGCCGGGCTTGGCCGGCGGTGGTGCGCAATTTTTTAGGGGGTGTGCGTCGCGGGGAAGGGTAGGACAGAGCCGGCGGAAGGGCAAATCGGCGCGGGTCAGGAGCTTCCGTCCGATGGTGTTCGCAGCGAGCTCTGTAAGCGCGATTCGAGCGCGGCGCGGAGGAGGAGCGCCGCCGGCAGCAGCAGGCCGCCGAGCGGCAGCGCGGCAGTCGCCTGAAGGAAACCGCCGACGAGCCGGAGCGGGAAGGGGAGCGCGCGGTCGCGCAGGCTCCCTTGCCAAGCGCGAAGGAACCAGGCGGCGCGGGCGCGGTAGAGCGCAAGGTGAAGGACCGGCAAGACGAGCGCGAGCGCGATCAGGAGCGCCGGGCCGGCGCCGGGGCGGGTCAGCGGGCGGCCGAGCAGCAGGAGAGCCGCCATGAGCCCGAGATAGAGGAAGAGCCAACGCATGTGGCGCAATCCGCCGGGGCCGCGAAACGAAGCGGAGCCCGGCATGAGGAGGAGAACTCCGCCGATCGCCGCGAAAACCAGTCCGAAGGCGGCCAGCAAGAGAAACTCGCGCATCCGATCCGCCGCGGCGAACGGCGCGAGGATCTGGCCGAGGGCGGCCGCGGCCTGGGTGAGGAAGAGCGTGCGGGCGGCGTCCGGAATCCCGCGCCGTTCAAGTCCGGCGCCGCGACCGAAGAGGCGGGCAAGGCGCGCCGCTCCGAGAATCGCGAGGCCCAAGGCCGCCGCTCCCAAACCGAACGCCGTAAGGTTGATGGGGCCGAGCGTGAGGAGCGAGAGCCCGCTCCAGCCGCGCCAATGGAACACATCCGATCTCGCACCCCACCGGGAGCCCACTCCCGCGAGGACCAACACGTCGAACGCGACCAGAAAGCACTTCCAGCGCACGAAAGTGAGACTGCCGGTCGCCGCCAGACCCTCGGCCGGCGGCGCGGCTCGCCGCTCGGCGAGAGCCACCTCCATCGGCTCGTTCCTTGCCGATTGCCGTCGAGCGTAAACCGCCCAGGTGAGCGTTTCCGTGCGGCGCTCGCTGGTAAGGAAGATCCGAGCGACCAAGGGGAGCATTCCCAGCGGCAAGGGGAGGAGCGTGAGAAGTGGAAACAGATCCCGTTCCCACCGCACAGCGGAACGGGCCGGTTCGGTGGCGGCCTTCTGCACCAACTCGCGACGGAGCAGGAACGCCGCGACGAGATGCAGGATCGCGAACGCGACGAGCGCGATGCCGAAAGGCGCGCGCACGGCGAGCCAGATCAAAAGGCCGCCGAGCGGCAGCAAGGAGAGCGCCGTGACAACGCCCGGCAGGCCGTACTGCATCGCCCTTGCCGCAGCGCGTCCGATTCCGTGAGCAGGAAGGCGCGGGTTGGCGGTAAGGTCGAGCAAGGGAGGGGCCGAAGGGCGCAGCTCGACGACGCGCCGCCAGGCGGGGATGAGCACCAGGCCGAGGCCGGGGATCGTCGCGAGCAGGCGGCGCGCTGCGAGCTGCCTCGACGGCAGCGCGCCAGGGAAGGGGGTCTTGGCATCGAGATAGCGATCCATCAGCAAGGCCTGGAGCGGCAGGAGCGCGAGCGACAGGGCACCGAGGACGTCGGCGAGCCTCGGTTCGAACGAGACCGGCGAGAAGCCGCGTGGCCAGAGCTGGGTTTCGCCAAGAAGACCGCCGGCCAGAAGGATCAGGCCGCTGATACCTCCTGAGAATTCGAGGTCGAAGTGCCGCCAGGGGCCGCCGCCGCGCAAATCCGTGCGGGTGCTGCGGCGGCGTCGGGCGATCCTCTCGGCGCGTTCCCGTGCGGTTCCGGCCGGTTCTCCTAGGATCTTTCCGGGATCTTCGAGGCGTTCCGCTCGGGCATGGAACAGCTTGCGCGCGAGCCCGATGCGCCAACTCGGAGGAAGGAAGGCGAGCGCCGGAAGGACCAGTCCGCCGAGGGGTGCAGTGGTCGCGAGCGCAAACCCGGCGAGGGCGAGCCGGAGACGGCGCGGCAGGCGTGGGTCGGCCAGGTCGGTGATGCGGGCCGGACGGAGCGCCTGGCGGCCGAGCGTTGCCGCCAACACGGCGTGAGCGGCGAGCGCCGCAACCGGCAGGATCGGAAGGAGGTCCGGTCGGGTCTTGGCGAGCCACGCCACACCGGCCGGAATGATGAAGGCCGCGGGCATACCGACCAGGATCGCGCCGATTCGCAGCCCGCCTCCTTCGGGGTCGGGCAGCCGGAGCGTGTAATCGACGAAGGCGGCCACGAAGAGGAAGAACGGTCCGAGGAGCCCGACAAGGATCGCCATCTCGATCAGGCCGTGAAGGTCTCCGCCAGCCCACCAAGCGCCCGCGGCGATCCCGAGCGCGGCGACGGCCGGCGCGGCGGCGAGAAGCGCCGCCCGCGGCAGGGCGTGGGCGAGCGCGACGCGGCGGGTCCCCGGACCGGCCCGAACGATCGCGATGAGCATGAGAGCCGCCGCTCCGAGGGCATACAGGACCAGAGCGACGACGGTCCCAGTGCCCAGGGCGCCACCGGATCGGCCGGCCCGCGCGAGCGCCGCGCCGAGAGGGGCGGCCTCGAACGGCAAGAGCGCCACGGCGAGGGCGGCGAGCAGGCCTCGCCGCCGGTCGGTCCGGCTCGGTTCGAGGGGGACGGCCGCGATGCGATAGCGCCTCTCATGAACCGCGTGGACGAGCGTCGCCTCCTCGCGCACCTCGCGCGCGACCGGCAGCCAGAGCAGCACCGCGAGGAGCGGCCCGGCGCCCGGGAGAAGAAAGGCGAACGGCAGCGCCAGGTGGAGCGCACGGCGAATCGGCTTCGCCGCGCGGCGCTCGGTTCCGAGCGCGTAAATCCATGCGGAGGCGAAGCCCGCGAGTGCGAGGATCGCCCGGCCGATGGCCGCGGCGGTCGTGCCGCAAACGCCGGCCGGAGCCGGCGCGGCGAGCCAGGAGAGGAGCGCGAGGTAGGGACCCAACTGGCCGAGGACGAGCCAGACGATCAGGGCTCCCAGACGTTCGCGCGCGCGGACGAGCCGGCGATCGAATTGGACGAGCGGTGAACCGAAGTTGGAACCGCCGAGGTCGAGCCGCGTACCCGCGCCGACGGTCACCCGGTCGGCGATCCGCCGCCACGCGGGCCAGGCGAGCAGGCCGATGATCGGTACCGCGGCGAGGGCGAAGAGGAGCGCCCGGAGCGCCGTGGGAATTCGTGCGCCGGGTGTGCGCGTGGCGAGAGAGCGATCGAGAACGACGGCGTTGGCGACGAGCAGAGCGACGAGCAGCGGCCTCTCCGAAACGTCCAGGGCCAGTCGATCCAGAGGAAAGAAGGAGCTCTCGAATCCGCCCCGCCACTCCGCGAAGCGGAGAAACAGCAGACCGGCGAGGCTCGAAAAGCCGACCAGGCGCGCGAAATGTCCGGCGTCCCAGGCCTGCCAGCGGGATGTTCCCTGGACCGTCCAGGCGCCGCGACGCGCGCCCCTGCGATCCGCGGCGAGGCTCATGGCGAGTCCGGCGTCCCGCCTGTCGCGGCCGGGTCGCCCGGCAGGCGGAGCGCCTGGTCGAGAGCCCCGCGAGCCGCCGGAATCTCGGCAACCGCCATCGGGCTCTCGCCGCCGAGAACCGGGGAGAGATGGGCGTGGAGAAACCAGCGGAGCGCGGCCTCGGCGGCCGGCCTTCCGCCGGTCCGAAGCGCCTCGGCGAAACGGCGGGCCAGCGCCTCACGGCTCGCGGCCGGCCCGGCTCGCCAGAGCCTGAGGCGCAACGGCGCGAGGTCGGGGTCGCCCGGTGGTCGCGCGCCCACCTCGATCCAGCCGCCGAGCTTCTCCAACCACTCGGCATCGGATTCGGAAAGCGTCGCCCAGGCGAGAGCCTCCGCCCGCGGCGCTCCCTCGGTCAGAAGCTCGGCGAGCACGCGCGCCTCAGGGACCGAGCCGCCCAGCCAGCGCTCGCGGAGAAGAAAGAGGCAGGCGGCATCGCGTTCTTCTCCCGCCGGCCACAGCCGGGCGAGCGCCGCGGCGCGCTCCGGGAGGAGCGGGGCCAGAAGAACCAGGACGGCCGGTTCGGTCGTCGGCAGCTCGACGGTCGCCTCGGTCGTCGCCAGCGCCCGGTCGAGCTGCGCTCCCCGCTCTCCTGCGGTCGCGAGGCAAATTTCCAAGACCGCGCGCTCCCGGCCGGATCGCAACTCGCCGAATCCCGCTTCGAGCGAGCGGGCGAAACCTTCCGGCGGCTTTGGTGGTGCAACCCCATCGCCCGGGGTCAGGCGCTCGACCGCCGCGGTGAGAATCGGCGCGAGAGCGGTCCAACCGGCCCGCAGCTCGTCCCGCGCCGGACCGGTTTCCAGGCTGACGGGCAGGAGCGCCAGCGAGCGCGCCACCCCCATCGCCTGCCGCGCGGCGCGACGATTCCGAGAGCGCAGAATGCGCGGCAGGGCGGCGAACAGGCGCGCGAGCGCGGCTCGGCGCTCGGGCCAGGAAATCTCCACCAGGCCGGCGAGCCGCCGCGCCGCTTCTTCGATTTCGAGCGCGGCCAAGGCCGGCGACCCGGCGGCGCCCAGCGCTGCGATTTGAGGGGTGGCGGCGGAGAGATCGCGATCCGAGTCGAACCCCAGCGCCGAACGCAGCAGGGCGAGCGCGGTGCCGCGATCGGCGGCCTCGCCATAAGTAGCCTCTTCGAACGCGATGGCGTGCTCGGCGAGGGCGAGGAGGGCGCTCGACCGGGCGCCGCGCGGCAGCGGCAGCAGGAGCCGCTCTGCGATCTCGGCCGGTTCGAGCGGCAGCTCGCCGAGTGCGGCGAGCACGCCGATCTCCGCATCGAGCGCCGCGTCGTCCGCGAGCGCCGCATAGAGCGAGGCGGAGCCCAGGTCGTCGCGAGGGAATCGCTCGGGCGGCAGCGCGGCGATGCGCGCGAGCAGCCGGCGCCGCCGGTCGCGCAGGCCATCGCATACTTCGCGCGCCCGCCGCTCCCGCTCGTCCGGGTCCGCGGCGGCGGGCGCCCAGCGACGGGCCAGCCGATCGCGCAGCTCATCTTCCTCTTCGGGGAGCAGAAGCGGCGCCGCGAGCGTCAGGCCGCGCAGGTCGCCGCGCAGCGAACAGAGGCGGACGGCGGCCTCGATCCGGATCTCTGCGCGCAGCGCGAAGCTCGCCCCGGCGTGGGGAGCGACGGCGTTGGCGTAGGTCTCCGCCTGATCGATCAGGCGTTCGAGGAGCGGCTCGGCGGCCAGCTCGCGGGTGTAGAGGAACAATGCGTCGCCGTCCGCCCCGGGGGCGAACGCCGCGGCGTCGAGAAAGCCGGCCGCGCGCGCGGGTAAGTCGAGCGCCGCGAGGTCGAGGAAGCGACGCACCAACGCGGGGGTTGCCGCGGGGGCGGCAAAGCGCCCCTCTTCGAGCCAGTCTGCGACCGCCGCAAGCTGGCGTGCGCGCTCGGGAGAAGCCGGTCGCGCCGCGAGGTAACGAAGCGCGGCGTCGAGCCTGGACGTTGGGGCTTCGAGCCGCTCGACCGCGGCGCGCGCCGCCGCGATCCGCGCCGCGTCCGGCTCTCTCGCCAGGGCGACTGCGGCGAGGGCCGCGCGAGCGTCGCGGGAGGGAGCTTCTCCGGCCAGACGGTCGATCTCCGCGGCCGGCAGAAGGTCGAGGAGCGAGCGCGCCTCGTCCACCCGCACGGCATCGGGAAAATCCGATTCTGTGAGGTCGATCTCTTCGGCGAGAGGGAGCGCCGGCTCGGCTTCGCTCCCTGCAAGGCCGACTAGAAAAGCGATCTCGATCCGCCGCCCGGACAGCTCCCGTCGCAGGCGGTGGCGGACTTCCGTCGCTTGCAGGCCTGAGATCGCGCCGAGTTGGCGGGCGAGCGCCGGGCGGTCGTCCTCGGCCGTCGCCCTTAGCGCGCGCCAGACTCCGTCGGCCGCCGGATCGCCTCGCGCGAGCCAGGCCTCGGCCAGCTCGCGACGGAGCGCGCGCGCCTCCTGCGGCGGAAGCTTCTTGAGCCAGAGGTGCCAACGCTCGCCGATCTCAGGGCCGGCACGTCGCGCCGCGCTCCGTAAACGGTCGAGGGCGATGGGCCGGACCGGACCCCGAGGTGGCACTTGCGTCCTCTCGATCGTGTCGCGCAGCACCGAGAGCACCTCTTCGGCTGCGAACGCGTCGGCTGCGCCGGCTCCGACCGCCACGGCCGCGAGTGCCTCGATCCGCAGCCAGGGGTCGGACAGGCGCCCCGCGGCGTCGCGCGCGAGATCGATACGTCCGCTCCGCGCGAGCGCCGCGAGCAGCTCCGGGTCGGCCAGCTCGTACGCCAAACCGGAGAGGTGGAGCGCGGTCGCGGCAAAGCGGAGGAAACGCGGCCAGTCGGCCGCCTCGATCGCCGTCGGCAGCGCTTGGTCCAGCAGGCCGAGGACGCCCAGTTCAAATCCCTGAAACCTTTCCGCCTGGCGCGTCAGATGGTCGGTCGTCTCGAGAAGGTCGAACAGCTCCTTCCGGTCGCCCGTCGCGGCGAGGTGGTCCACGACATGGCGCAGGCCGTAGTCGGCGAGAAAACCGAGGACGTCCGAAGGCTTTGCCTCGGTGCCTTCTTCCTCTTCTTCCCTGTCGAAGGCAAGCCCGCTCACGCCCGTCCTTGAAGCAGCGCGGCGAAGCGCCGGTTCATCTCTCCGAGCCGAACCCGCTCGTCGGCGACCTGATCCTTGGCGGAGACGAAGTCGTGGAAACTCGCGTGATAGAGCCGGTAGCGCAGTTTGCCGCCGTCCGGCGGGCGCACCGCGGAGAGGAACGACGCCCACCCTTCGAGCACCCGGCGCAAGCGGTGGCGGTCAGATAGGCCGGCCAGCTCGCCGATCACCTCGAACGGCAACGGCTCGCGGGCCACGGTGAGCGCCGCGAGGACGGGCAGCTGGGCCTCGTACCAGGCGGTTTCGTCGGCCGCTTTCATCCGCCGCCAGAGGTCGTCGTAGTAGTTCGCGAGCCCTTGGGGCAGCTCCCCGATCTCTCCCTCGTGCAGCGCTCCCCGCTCGGTTTCGAGCTCGGGCAGGACGTAGCGGAGGTACATAAAGTTCCCTTCGCTTTTGGTGAGCAATTCGGCCACGAATGCCTCGACCGAGAGCGCCCGCCGCGAGAGGTAGCCGGCGATCCCCGGCCGCCGGGCGGCGCGCTCCAGATACTCACGCACGTCCTCCCGGTTTTCGGCGGAAGAGGCGTCGAGATCGAACCATTCGATCGACTCGGCGCGCAAGGGAATCTCGCCACGCCGCGCGGTGACCAGGGCGAAGACGCCGCGGGGCAGAAGAGGAGGCAGATAAAGTAGGTTCGCCCCCGCGGAGTGCGCCCCCGACTCCGCCTCGTCGAGCGCATCGACCAGGAAGAACGCCCGCTCGCCGCGCGGCAGGCGCTCCGCGATCTGGTCCAGGAGCGAGATCAGGAACTGTGCGCTCTCTCCCGCCTCGGGCGGCAGCGAGCGGGCGAGCCCGTAGGCCGAGATCAGTTGCGCGCAGAGCGAGCGCAGGAACGCTCCCGGCGTCCCATTCCGGCTCTGGCGCTGGTTGAAATAGCGAGCATAGCCGCGGCTTTGGGCGAGCTTCGCGACCACCGCGGTCTTGCCAATCCCGGGGTCTCCGCGCAGGAGGAAGTAGCCGCTGTCGGTGTTTTGCGAGAAGGAGTCGAAGCGTTCGAACAGCCAGCGTCGGCCGGCGAAATCGCGCGTTTTCTCCTCGATCAGGCCGCGGAATTCGGAGAGCTCCTTCCGCACACTGGCGCCTGTTCCGGCGCCACCCATGGCCGGCTCGACGAGCGAAAGATCCCCCTGGCGCAGGAAGAGAACCGGCACGGCAAACTCGGCGCTCGTGGGCTTTCCCGCGCGCACCGCGAGCCGCGCCTCGCCGACCGCGGCTTCGAGCGATAGACCCTGCGCGAGCTGGGTGTAGAGCGCGCGGACGAACGCGGTCGCCGCCGAGTCGCGCACCTGCATCTGCATCGCGATCACCGCCGGCACCCCGGCCAGAGCGAGAGCGGTGGCGACGCCCGCGAACGGATCGGCGCCCGGTCCTTCGGGTAAGCACCCGCCTTCGCAGGCCGACAGCACGATCAGGCGCAAGTCGTCGCAGTCCTGGAGATAGTCGGCCAGGATCCTGCCCGAGACTTGGCGGGTCGCGCGCTCCTCGCCGGTAAAAAGCAGCACCCCTTCGCCGCTCTGCTTGTCGATCTTCCCGTGGCCGATCCAGTGGAGGATCTGAGCGGCGCCCTCGCCGTCGCCCCGAAGCACCGAGCGCAGCTGATCGAGCCCCGGGTCGGCAAGGTACGAAAGCGCCAAGCCCGGAACCTCGGCGAGGACGCGCTCGATCGTCATCGACTCGCCGATGTTGTCGAGCAAGGGTTGCCCCTTGGGATCGCTCCAGGCGGTGAGTAGCCGCAGCGGCGGCGCGAGCGGCGGCCGGACGCCGCGCGGCATGAAGATCCGCCGCACCACCGGAGTCTTCGCGCCGAGCGCCAGAAACCGGCGGCGGTCACGGTGGTACAACAACTCCCAGGGAAGGGCGGCGAGCGGAAGGATCTCGGGCCGTTCAAGGTCGAAGCCGAGCTCGATCCGGAGTCCCGTCTCGGCGTCTCCCTCGATTTTCTCGATCGCCGCCGCGAAGCGTTCGCCGAGCTTGCCTGCAAACAGCGCGGCGTAGAGGCGCTCGCCGATCTCCTCGGCCGACATCGGCACGACGGGCGCTGGCTCGCCCGGCCGAGCGGCGTCCGGAGGAACGAGCGCCGCGAAAACGGCCGGCAGCTCGCTTTCGGCGAACGGCAGGCGCAGTTCCCCCTCCGCCTCGCCGACGACGCGGGAGCGCAGGCGTACCGCGAAGACATCGTCGCCCCGCGGCTCGAAGGTGAGCTGAAGTTCCTCGTAGCGCACTCGGCTCCTCCCTGGGCGTTGGCGATGTTCCGCTCATGCTAACGCCACCGACCCGCAAGCACGAGCCGACATCAGATACGCGAGGAATTACGGCGCAGGGAGCCGCGGCCGGTAGCGCTCCCCGAAGCCTACGCCGCGCCGATCGACCGCACGGGCGCCAGCGGCGCCTCGGCCAATAGTGCCTCGGCCTCCTCGGGCTCCTCTTCCTTCTCCACCTCCTCCACCCCCAAATAGCGCCGGGCGACCCGGAACAAATCGGGGAGGCCGTCGATCTCTTCGTCCTCCGCCGATTTGCAGATCGTTTCGACGGCATGGAGGCCGAGGGCGCGATAGCTTTCGAACTGTTGCTCGCCGAACCATTGGTCGCCGGTCGATTCGTGCGGGAAATGCGGGTTGAGTTTCTTGTAGTTGAGCACGTCTTGGGGCTCGCCGCAGTCGTAGACCGCGGGCTTGAGGTAGAGCAGACAGCCGTCCACCTGGGTGTCGTCCACCTCCGAATAGAGGATCGACCCGACGGCGCAATAGCGGCCCATTTCGTGGTCCGGCACCTGGGCCCAAATCGGCACTTTGCCCAGCTGGATGCGGACCCCCAGGTCGATGCGGATCTTGCGTAGCGCGTTGCCCAGATCCTCGAACTGGCAGTTGGCGTCTTGTCCGGCGTCCACCACCACGATGTAGCGGCAGCGGCGCAGCACCATCTCGTAGAGGCCCAAGTTCTCGAAATGGCCGCCGTCGGACAGGTAGACGTAGGGGTTGCGGTCGTCGGTCAGTCCGAGCGCTTCGGAGATCAACGGGCCGACCGCCAGGTTGGGTTGGGCGTGGCCGAAAGTGCGCGCTCCCGCCACTCCGGGATTGCCGAGCCACCAACCGAGCCGGGCGTTGAAAAAGGTCATCAGGAAGGTGATGGCCGGCGAAGAGTGATAGCCCATGTTCGGACTGGCCGCCGCCCCCGAGATGGCCATCGCCGTGCCGAGCGAGATCGCGCGGCGGCGGCTCCCTCCCCCCACGGCATAGGTCTCGGCGGGCCGGTAGCCGACCCGGAAGCTGCCGCAGTGGAGGGGGGAGAAGGTGAACGATTCTGCCTTCCGCTGTTGCTAGGCGAGCTTCTTTCCGTTTACCAGATTGAGCGCGACGGTGACTACGTGCAGAGGCTTCGGCGGCCGGCAGGTGTCGATCTCTTCCTGGAAAGCGCGAACCAACAGATCGCGCTGGAGGCGGAAGCGCTCGTCGTCGGAACGCACGCGCAGGAGCTGGTCGCGCTCTTCGTCGGTCACCTGGAGGCCGCGGAGCAGCGATTCGTCGAACTGGCCGCCGATCAGGCGGTTGAAGTCCTCGGTGAGAGCCTGGAGCAACGCCGGGCTTGGCGTCGTTCCCGGGGCGTAGCGCTCGAGCATCTGCCGCGTCCCTTCCGCCAGATGCCGCGAAAGGATGGTCGAGGAAGGGGGGCGCAAGCCGTCCTTGAGCCGCAGGCAGAGGCGGCTGCCTTCGCCCAGGTTCTCCCGCCGCAGGAACAAGGGGCTGCGCAGGCGGCAGGCCTCCAGATTGTCCTCGCCGTCGAAGCCGGTGAAGGCGTTGGGCCGCCGGGTCTCTCGCGAGGCACCGAGGAAGGTACGGATCAACCGGTTGCGGTACATGGCGTGAAGAGAAAACTTGTTGATGTCGATCAGCAGCGCCATCAGCAGGCCGCAGCCCAGGGTGATGCCGATGAACCAGAGCATGGCCTCGACGGAAGTGCCGGACACCAGGCCGATGTGAAAGTTGGCGAGGGCGTCGTCCTCCTTTCCTTTCATGCCGATCGAGATGTCCGAGAGCTGCCCTCCGGAGCCGAGGTAAAACAACAGGGTCGCGCCGAGAGAGAGGGCGGCCGTGAGAATGACGACGAAGATCGGAGCCACGAAGGCGAGGGCGGTGTCGAGGATCTGGGAGAGACGCCCCTCTTTGTCCTTGGCGCCGCGGCTCTCGGAGGTGAGCGAGCTGCGGGCGAGCAGCGCGGTGGCGAGGCCGGCGAGGCCGCCGATTGGGGTCAGAACCCCTTTCCAATAAGCCAACAACACGGGGCCGAAAATCACCACTCCGGAAACCGCGATCCAGACGCCGCTCACCAGCAGCAGCCATCCGGCGCTGCGCGACCACCATTCGCGGTCCTCGTCGTCGGTCCAGCGGCTGACCAGGCCGGTGAACAGGGTCTCCCCGAAGACGAAAGCGCAGAGGATGCAAGGGACGGCGAAGACGCCATACCAGGGGATCGTGTAGTCCGACCAACTTGCGCTCGGGTCGATCGTCGCCGGTTGCTGGAAGAGCCGCGCCGCGAGCATCGTGAACGAACCTCCGGCGAAGCCGGCGGCCACCAGGATCGGCAGCTCGCGGAGCTTGGCCAGGGGCCGTACCCGACCCTGGGCC
>Ga0134122_10001020_pt1 | contig 19992 bp, 20 predicted proteins | sample KB302_FD_96461 | JGI IMG/M metagenome (GOLD analysis project Ga0134122, IMG submission 96461) | Terrestrial soil microbial communities without Nitrogen fertilizer from Kellogg Biological Station, Michigan, USA - KB3-0-2 | ecosystem: Environmental > Terrestrial > Soil > Unclassified ... | reverse complement strand
GGCTATGTGCCCGAGGCGGAAAAGGCCGATCACTTCAATCTGGCCGACCTCTTCGTCTTTCCCTCCGCCATGGAGGGCTTCGGGCTCACGGTGGCGGAGGCGATGTCCTCGGGGCTGCCGGTGGTGGTCTCGGATCGCGGGTCGATCCCGGAGCTGGTGGGGGAGGGAGAAGGGGGATTCGTCTGCGACCCGGGACGGCCCGAAGCCTTCGTGGAGCGCTTGCTCGCGCTGCTGCGCGACGCCGCGCTCCGGGAAAAGCTGGCCGGGCTCGCGCGCGAGCGGGCGGAACGGCTCTTCCGCTGGGAGCGCTGCGTGGAGGGCACGCGGCGGGTCTACGAGAACACGGTGGAGGCGTGGCGCCGGGCCCGGAAGGACGGGCGCCGGTGAACGGGCTCTCGCGGCTCGCGGTGCGCGCGGTGGACGTCGTGAACCGCAAGGGCAAGGCGGTGGGCGTCCGTCTGGTCCGGCTCACCGGCAAGCGCGGCTATGCCATTCATCCCAAGCACCTGGTGGATCATCCATGGCACGACTGGTATCTCCCGCATCTCCGCGCCGACGACTACGTGCTCGACGTGGGATGCGCCAACGGCGCGCATCTGGCGCGCGCGGCCACCCGATGCCGGTCCATCGTGGGCTTCGACTACGATCTGGCCCAGCTCCCCAACGCCGCCCGCGCCATCCGTGACGGCGGGCTCGTCAATGCGCGGATCTTCGCCTGGGACATCACGGGGGCCTTCCCGTTCCCGGAGGGGACCTTCTCCGCCGCGCTGTTCCTGGACGTGATCGAGCACATCCATCCCCGGGTGGCGGTGCTGAAGGAGATCGCGCGGGTGCTGCGCGACGACGGCCGCCTCCTCGTCTCCGGGCCCAACCGCGACACGCGCTGGCGGCGGACGCTCCGCGCGGCGGGGCTCTTCGCCTACTCGGATCCCGACCACAAGATCGAGTACACGCGCGAGGAGTTTCTCGGCGAGCTGGCGGACGGGGGCTTCGAGCCCGTCTCCGAGGTGGAGCCGGTGGTGCTCGATACCCCCTGGGCCGGCGCCATCGATGCGGTGGGTGGGCTGTCCTTGAGCCTGTACGACCGGCTCAGCCGCTGGAAGCGCACGGCGGCGCTGCGCCAACCCGAGAACAGCACCGGCTTTCGCGTCGTGGCCAGGAAGCGGCGCTGATGCGCCTCGGCCTCTTGCCCGCGGTGGGCGGCGGGATCCGGGAGCTGGCGCGAACCGGACAGGTGTCGCGGCTGGTGGACGGGTATCTGCGCCGGTATGTCGAGGCGTTCGACGAGATCGTCTACTTCAGCTATCTGACCGAGTCCATCGACGAGCACACGCAGGATGAGGTCATCCGGAAGCGGGTTCGCATCATCTCGCCCCCCGGGTCGCTGCCGCGCGGGAAGTGGGCGCGCCGCCTGGTGGAGGGGAAAGGCGAGGACCTGCACCGGTGCGACGTGCCCCGGATCTTCCAGGTCAGGGGGGCGACGCCGCTGTACTGGGCCGATAGCTGGCGCCGGCCTCTCGGAGTCCCCTTCGTCACCACCTACGGATTCTCGTACGCGGCGCTGTCCGACTCCATGGTCAAGAAGATCCTGAAGCAGCAGGTGGAGAAGTGGGCCTTGCGCCACGCGGCGGCCGTGATCGCGACCACCGAGGCGCTCGGGGAGCAGGCCCGGGCCATCGCCCCCAAGGCGCGCGTGGAGCTCATTCCCAACGGGGTGGACACGGAGCGCTTCCGGCCGGGGGAGCGCCGGCGCGCCGGACACGATCCGCTTCGCGTGCTCTATGTGGGCCGCCTCTCGGCGGAGAAGAACGTGGCGGCCGCGGTGACCGCGACCGCGATGCTGAAATCCGGCGGAGGGGCGGCGCCGCCGGTGACCCTGGTGGTGGTAGGCGGGGGGCCGCTGGAGGCGGCTCTCTCCGAGCAGGCACGCGAGCGCGGTGCGGCCGACCGGCTCGTCTTCCGCGGCGTGGTGGACCAGCAGGTCCTGCCGGCCGAGTACGCCGCCGCCGATGCCTTCGTGCTGCCGTCCTTCACCGAGGGGCACCCCAAGGCTCTGATCGAGGCCATGAGCTGCGGGCTGCCGTGCGTGGTGTCGAGCCGCGGCGGCAACCTGACCCTGGTCGAGGACGGAGTGAGCGGACTCCATTTCGACCCCGAGCGGCCTGCCGAGCTGGAGGCATGTCTCCGGAAGCTCCGCGACGATCCCGGGCTGGCGGCGCGACTGGGAGCGGCCGCGCGCGAGCAAGCGGTCAAGCGCTACGATCTGAACGCCCTGGTCACTCGCGAGATCGCGCTGCTCAAGGACGTGGCGCGGAGCCGGCGGTAGCCCATGCCGCTGGCCTACTATTCGCGCGCCGCCGACGCCGACTTCTGGACCGAGCACTGGGGCACGCATTCGGTCGAGGAGCTGCTGGCGGTGGCGCGGCGGTCGCCCCTCACGCGGCTGATCGAGGCGCACCTGCCGTCGCGGGGGCTCGTGCTCGAGGCGGGCTGCGGCCTCGGCCAGTACGTCCTGCACCTGCGCGAGCGAGGCCATCGGGCAGTCGGCGCGGACTGGAGCCTGGAGGCGCTGCGCGCCGGGACCCGCCTGGGCGCGCCGCTGGCGGTGATGGATCTCCGCGCGCTGGCGGCGCGGGACGGCGCCGCCGCCTGCTATCTCTCGCTCGGGGTGGTGGAGCACGATCCCGCCGGGCCCGCCGCCATCGTGGCGGAGGCGGCACGGGTGCTGGCGCCGGGCGGCGTGCTCCTGCTCTCGGTGCCGTACTGGAATGGGGTGCGGAGGCTCTTCGCCCCCTGGGTGGCGCGCGACGGGCGCCGCACGCGCGCGGAGGGCGGCCAGTTCTACCAGTTCGCCTTCACGCGCGCCGAGGTGCGCGCCTTTCTGGAGGCCGCCGGCTTCCGGGTGCGGGCCTTTCATCCGTACGACCCCGCGCGGATCGTGCGAGGCGCGCTGAGGTCGCGGCGCGGCGGCGCCGTGGCGGCCCCGTCGCCCGCCGGGAAGAGCGCGACGGCTCGCGCCACGACGGCCGGCGGCGGCGCGCGCGGAGCGGTGAAGCGGGCGCTGCGGGGCGTGCTCTACTCGCCGCCGGCGCTGCGACTCCTGGGGCACATGATCCTGGCCGTGGCCGTGAAGCCGGGGGCGCGCTGAAGCGCCGCGCCCCGTTGCTATACTGAGCGCGATGACCGAGCCGGAGTACCGTCTCCAGGACCTCGGCGACCGGCGCGTGCTCACCGTCGGCGGGCAGGAGCACACCACCCCCTACAGCGAGCGGGTGGTCCGCATGCTCATCGAACGCAAGGGCGCGCGCCGGGCCGCGCTCTACTTTCCGTTCAAGGAGACGCGCGGACGCCACTTCCTGGCGCCGCTCTTCGCGTACCTGCGCGGCCGCGCCGCCCGGGACCTCAGCGTGCTGGAGGTGGGCTGCTCGTTCGGGCACATCACGGAATACCTCGCGGAGCAGCCCGAGGTGGGGCGCATCAGCACCTTCGACACCGATCCCGACTTCATCGCCATGCTGCGCGCCAAGGTGGAGGACCAGGGGCTGAGCAAGGTGAGGGACCTGCGGCACCTCGGCAATGACGAGACGCGCCGCCTCCCCTATGCCGACGCCGCGTTCGACCTGGTGCTGGCCATCGGCGTGGTGGAGCACCTGCCGCCCCGCCACCGCCGCGCGCAGGTGGACGAGTACTATCGCGTGCTCCGTCCCGGCGGTCACATCGCCATCCTCGACACGCCGAACCGCGCGTTTCCACTGGAGACGCACTCGGTGGGTCTGCCCCTGGTCCAGTGGCTGCCCGCGCCGCTGGCCTGGCGCTACGCGCGGCTTGCGCGTCCCCGCCGCTACGGAGGCATCGGCTACGCGCAGTTCGTCGCCGACGGCACCGGCTGGCGCAATGCCTCCTGGCGCGACTGCCTTCCCTCGGCGGGCGCGAAGGATCTCGAGGACGTCACCGAGGCCGCCGGCTATGGCTGGCGCTTCTTCCGGGACACCGCGCGCTCCCGCACGCGCCGCGCGCTGCTCCCCGCCTTCGGCGCCGCCTGCCGGCTGCTGGGCGCGGCGGGGCGGAGCCCGTCCCTGGCCCTCCCGTACTTCAACCTGGTCTTCCGCAAGCGGTGATCCGCATCGAGATCGGGGAGCGGAACTACCTCCTGTACCTGCTGCTGCCCCATCCGCGCAAGATCGCATTGCTCTCGCCCGCCTCGCGGGAGCGGCTCGACCGGATCAATCGGGGCTTCAACGAGACCATCTACTCGGGGACGAGCGCCGCCGGCTACGACGCCATCCACGGCTATGCGGAGGCGGAGCAGCACGAGTACCCGGCGCGCGGCCTGATCAACTCGGTATGGGCCCCGGAGGGCTTCGGTCGCGCGCTCGAGCTCGGCGCCGGCAGCGGCTACTTCACCGCGCTCATCGCCCGGCGCGCCGTCAGCGTGGTGGCGGTGGAGCCGGTGGCGGATCTCGCGCGGGTCTTGCGCACGCGCGCCCAGGAGGAAGGGCTCGCCAATGTCGAGATCGTGGCGGCGACGGCGCAGGAGCTGGATCGGCACGTGCCGGCCGGCTCCGTCGATACCGCCTTCGTGATCCAGAGCCTCCACCACTTCGCGCGGCGGCCCGAGGTGTTCGCCGCGCTCGGCCGCGCGGTGCGGCCGGGCGGGCGCCTCTTCCTCCTCGAGCCCCACCACAACGTGCTGCGGGCGGCGCGCCTCCTCCGGAAGTACCTCTCGACCTACCGCGCCCGCGAGTTCTGGACCGACGAGCGAAACTGGGCGACCCACGATTTCCTCACTCGCGGCGAGCTGGTGTCGCTGTGCGAGGGCGGCGGATTCGGGGACGTCCGCGTGTCGGGCTTCTGGATCCCCTACTCGCGGCGGATCCAGCCCGACGCCGAGCGCCGCTTCCGGCTGGAGGGGCGCTGGGGCCGTCTCCTCGGCCTGCGGCACTTCGCCCGCGTGCTCGCGGTCGAGGCGCGGCGGAGCCCCTCGTGAGCGACCCCGCCGTCTCGGTGCTCATGGCGGTCCGCGACGGCGCGCCGTGGGTGGCCGAGGCGGTGGCCAGCGTGCTCGGCCAGACCGCCGGCGATCTCGAGCTCATCGTGATCGACGACGGCTCCACCGACGCCACCCCCGAGCTGCTCGCGCGCGTGCGCGACGCGCGGCTCCGCGTCGACCGGCGGGCCGCCGCCGGCCTCACGCCCTCGCTGAACCGGGGGCTGGCCCTCGCGCGGGCGCCGCTGGTGGCGCGGCTCGATGCGGACGACCTCGCCCTCCCCGAACGGCTCGCGCGGCAGGGCGCGTTCCTGGCCGCCCACCCCGAGGTGGGGCTGCTGGGCGGGGGAGTCCGCGAGCTGGACGCGGACGGGCGCGAGGTGGCGGTGCGGGTGCCGCCGACCCAGGACGACGCGCTCCGCGCCGCGCTCATCCGACGGAATCCCTTCGCGCACTCGGCGGTGATCGTCCGGCGCGCGCTGGTGGAGCGGGTGGGCGGCTATGACGAGTCGGTGCCGGTGGCGCAGGACTATGACCTCTGGATGCGCCTGTCGCGCGTCACGCGCCTGGCCAGCCTTCCCGAGGTGGTGGTGGTGCGCCGCCTTCTGCCCGCCCGCGTGTCCGCGACGCGCGACGATGCCCGGCTTCACGCGGAGGCGCGCATTCGCTGGCGGGCGGTGCGCGGCGGCGACTATCCCTGGTGGTGCGCGGTGTACGCCCTGCGGCCGGCGGCGGCGCGGGCCCTGCCGCTGGCGCTCCGCCGGCGCATGCGCCGCGCGCTGGGCGGCGCGGCCGGCGCCTGACGTGGCCGCTCGTCCGGCGCCCATACCCGTTCTCGAGCTGCTGGTCTCGAGCCAGCTCGGCGGCGGGCCCGCGCATGTGGCGGATCTCCTCGGCGGGCTGGACCCGAAGGAGTTCCGCGTCATCGTGGGCGCGCCCTCCGGCGGGCCATATCTCGAGCGCTTTCGGGCCGCGGGCGCGGAGGTGGTGGAGATCGCGGCGGACCGGCTCTCCCCGTTCACGCTCGGCAAGGTGACGCGGCTGATCCGCGAGCGCGGGATCCGCGTCGTGCACTCGCACGGCAAGGGCGCGGGCCTCTACGGGCGGCTCGCCGCGCGCCGGGCGAGCGTCGCCGCCGTGCACACCTTCCACGGTGTGCACTACGAGGGCTATTCCCCGGGCGCCCGGAGCCTGTATCTGGCGATGGAGCGCCGGCTGGCACGCACGACCCACACCATCATCCACGTGGCGGCGAGTCAGGCCGAGCGGGCGGCTCCCCTCGGCCTCGCGCCCGCCGGGCGCTCCTGCGTGATCGTCAACGGCATCGACGCCGAGCGCGTGCGTGCGCAGCTCCGCCCGCGGGACGCCGCGCGCTCGGCGCTGGGGCTGGATCCGGCGGCGCTTGCGCTCGGCACCGTGGCCCGGTTCGACCCCGTGAAGGATCTCGAGACGGTGCTGGAGGCCATGGCGCGCCTGCGGCGCGGCCGGCCGGGCGCGCTGTGCCTGGTGGTGGGAGATGGACCGGATAGCGGCCGGCTGCGCGCGCGGGCGCGACGGCTGGGACTGGGAGGCTCCGTCGTCTGGCCGGGCGCGCTGCCGGACGCCGCGCGGTACTTCGCCGCCCTCGACCTCTACGTGACGGCGTCCCTGGGCGAGGGCTTGCCCCTCGGGGTGCTGGAAGCCATGGCGGCGGGTCTGCCGGTGGTGGCGACCCGCGTGCCCGGGCACGTGGACGCCGTGACCGAGGGCGTCACCGGCCTTCTCGTGCCTCCGCGCGATTCCGGAGCGCTCGCGGCGGCCGCCGAGACCCTGCTCGCCGACGGGGCGCGACGGCGCCAGATGGGCGAGGCCGCGCGCGCGCGCGTGGAGCGCGACTTCTCCGCGGCGCGCATGACCGCCGAGGTGGCGGGCGTGTACCGGCGGGCGGCGGCGAGTTTGGAAGGGGCCCTCCAGGGGCGTGGCGTATAATTGCCATCGGCTCGTGTTGAGGCGACGCGGCCGAGAGGAGCCGGTGGGCGCGAATGCGACTTCTGATCACGGGAATCACCGGGTTCGTGGGCAGCCACATGACGGAGCTTGCCCTCGCCCGCGGCGCCGAGGTCTTCGGATCCATGCGCTGGCGCAGCAAGACCGAGAACATCGACCACCTGCGCCACCGGATCACGCTGGTCGAGTGCGACTTGCGGGATCTGTCCTCGGTGCGAAACCTTCTCGAGATCGCGGCGCCCACCGACGTGGTGCACCTGGCCGCCCAGAGCTTCGTGGCCGCGTCCTGGAAGGCGCCCGCGGAGACGCTGACCACCAATATCCTCTCGCAGGTCAATCTGCTGGAGGCGATGCGGGATCTGAAGATCGCGCCCCGCTTCCTCGCGGTGGGCAGCAGCGAGGAGTACGGGCTGGTGCATTCCGATGAGCTCCCCATCAAGGAGACCAACCCGCTCCGGCCGCTGTCGCCGTACGCGGTGAGCAAGGTGGCGCAGGACATGATGGGCTACCAGTACTTCAAGAGCTACGGGCTGCCCATCATCCGCACCCGGGCCTTCAATCACGAGGGGCCGCGGCGCGGCGACGTCTTCGTGACGTCGAACTTCGGCCGCCAGGTGGCCGAGATCGAGGCCGGCCTCCGCGAGCCGGTGATGTTCGTGGGCGATCTCAAGCCCAAGCGCGACTACTCCGACGTGCGCGACATCGTGCGGGGCTACTGGGCGCTGCTGGAGCGGGGCGAGCCGGGCGAGGTGTACAACCTCTGCTCGGGCAACTCCTGGTCCATCCAGCAGGTGCTCGACTTCCTGCTCGAGCAGTCCCGGGTCAAGGGCATCACGGTCAAGATCGATACCGCGCGGCTGCGGCCCTCCGACGTGATGGAGCTCCAGGGCGATCCCGGCAAGATCGAGCGGGCGGTCGGGTGGAAGGTCGAGATCCCCTTCGAGCGCACCTTGACGGAGCTCCTCGACTACTGGCGGCAGCGGATCCCCACGGCGCCGCGCTGAGCCCTCGGGCCGTGACGCGCACGTGAGAGTCGCGCTCGTCCACGACTGGCTCACCGGGATGCGGGGCGGCGAGCGCTGCCTCGAGGTGTTCTGCGAGGTGTTCCCCGACGCCGATCTCTACACGCTCCTCCACGTGCGCGGCTCGGTCTCCCCCACCATCGAGAGGCGGCGGATCGTCACCTCCTTCATCCAGCGGCTGCCCGACGCGGAGCGTCGCTACCGCTCCTACCTGCCGCTCTTTCCGGCCGCCATCCGGCGCTTCGACCTGTCCGCGTACGACCTCGTCCTGTCCTCGAGCCATGCGGTGGCCAAGGGGGCGCGGGCGCGGCCGGGCGCGCTGCACGTGTGCTACTGCTTCACGCCGATGCGCTATGTCTGGGATCTCTACGACGACTATTTCGGCGCGCGGGCGGGCCCGCTCACCCGGACCCTCATGCCCCCCGTCGCCGCCGCGCTCCGGCGCTGGGACCGGCGCACCGCCGCGGGGGTGCATCACTTCGTGGCGATCTCACGCTTCATCGCCGATCGGATTCGCCGCTGCTACGGCCGCGACGCCGACGTGATCTACCCGCCGGTGGACGTGGCGCGCTTCCGGCTCGAGGAAAAAGGGGACGACTTCTACCTGGTGGTCTCGGCTCTCACTCCCTATAAGCGTGTCGATCTCGCGGTGGAGGCGGCGAGCCGCCTCGGCCGGCGCCTGCTGGTGGTGGGCACGGGACCGGAAGAAGCCCGGCTGCGGGCCCTGGCCGGCCCCGGCGTGCGGTTTCTCGGCGGGAAGGACGATGCCCAGGTGGCGGAGCTCTACGCGCGCTGCCGCGCGCTGCTCTTTCCCACCGTGGAGGACTTCGGCATCACCCCGCTGGAGGCCATGGCGGCCGGGCGGCCCGTGATCGCGCTGGGGCAGGGCGGCGCGCTGGAGACCGTGGTGGGGCCGGGCGGATCGGAGCCGCCCACCGGGCTCTTCTTCGCCCGCCAGACGGTGGACGATCTGATCGGCGCCATCCGGAGCTTCGAGTCGGGCGCCACCCACTTCGAGCCCAAGGCGCTGCGCCGCCACGCCGAGCGCTTCGACCGGCCGATCTTCAGGGAGCGCGTGGAAGCCTATCTCGGCGCGGTGCTGGCGAGGGCGCGCGCGTGCTGAAGGCCTATTCGCGCGTCCTCGAGCATCTCATGCTGGCGGGGGACCTGGTGCTCGTGGTCGGCTGCTGGCTGCTCGCCTATGTCGCGCGCTTCTATCTCTTCGGGCCCGCGCGCGCCTTCGACGACATTCCCCCGCTGGCGCCCTACCTCATCATGATCCTGCCCATCGTGGTGGTGTGGGGGATCTCCTTCCAGGCCTTCGACCTCTACCGCCCCCGCCGCATCGGCTCGCGGCTGTCCGAGGTGGCCGACGTGGCCAAGGCCTCCTCGCTGGCGGGCCTCGTCCTCGTCACCATCATGACCTTCCTCTTCCGCGAGTACGACTACTCGCGCGTGGTCATCGTGTACTTCTGGCTCTTCTCCATCGCCGCCGTCTCCTTCGCTCGCAATGTCTTCCGCGAGGGGCTGCGCGTCGCGCGCCGTCGCGGCTACAACCTCCGCTACGGCCTGGTGGTGGGATCGGGCGAGCTGGCCCAGAACGTGATCGAGCGGCTGCGCGGACGATCCGACATCGGCATCCAGGTGGTGGGGGTGGTGGGGGACGCCAAGGAAGGGGCGGGCGGCGTGCCCTGGCTGGGCGCCTATGCGGATCTCTCCACGGTGCTGGCGGCCCGGCCGGTGGACCATGTCGTGATCGCGCTGGCCCACGAGGACGCGAGCCGGCTCCCGGGACTCCTCGACGCCATCGGCGACGAGCCGGTGACCATCCACGTGGTGCCCGACCTCTTCCGCTTCACCACCCTGCGGGGCGGCGTGGAGGAGTTCGAGGGCATTCCCTTCGTCCACCTTCGCGAGTCGCCGCTGCACGGGTGGAACGCGGTGATCAAGCGCGTCTTCGACGTGGTCTTCTCCGCCGCGGTGCTGGTGGCGCTCTCCCCCCTGCTGGCCCTGCTCGCGGCGGCGGTTCGGCTCACCTCGGCGGGGCCGGTGCTCTACCATCAGGACCGCATGGGGCTGGACGGCCAGAGCTTCCGGATGCTCAAGTTCCGCACCATGAAGATGGACGCGGAGGACGAGTCGGGACCGGTGTGGGCGCATGCGGGCGATCTGCGCCGCACGTCCATCGGCAGCTTTCTGCGGCGGTTCAGCCTCGACGAGCTGCCCCAGTTTGTCAACGTGCTGCGGGGAGAGATGAGCGTGGTGGGCCCCCGCCCGGAGCGGCCGGTCTTCGTCGAGCGGTTCCGCCAGACCGTGCCCGGCTACATGCTGCGCCACAAGGTGCGGTCGGGGCTCACCGGCTGGGCTCAGATCCACGGCTTGCGCGGCAACACCTCGCTCGAGAAGCGGATCGCGTTCGACATCGAGTACATCGAGCGCTGGTCCTTCTGGCTCGATCTGCGGATCATCGCCGCCACCGTCACTCGGGTGCTCTTCGACCGGAACGCCTACTGACGTGGAGCGCCTCCGACGGAGCCTGCTCGTCCTGTTCGCGGTCGGGCTCGGCGCCTCCATCACGCTCTCGCAGGCCAGCCTCGCCGCGCTCACCCTGCTCTGGCTATGGGGCCTGCGTGATCCGGCGCGCCGCGCGGCCGTCCGGCTGCCGCTCCTGGGGCCCGTGCTGGCCTTCGTCGTCGCCACGCTGGCTTCGGCGATGGCCTCGGCGGAGCCCCTCACGAGCCTGGTGGCGTCGAAGGGGCTCCTCCTCGCCCTCGCCTTGTGGGTGACCGCGGATCTGCTGAGCGGACGGGGAGAGGCGCTGCGGTGGCTCGGACTGCTCGCGCTGGTCGCCACGGTCGCGGCCGCGGTCGGAGTGGCGCAGGTGGCCTTCTGCCCCGGCGAGCTCGAGCGCGGAACCCTGGGGCGGTGGTTCTTTCACCGATGCGACCGGGCCCGCGGCTTCTTCAGCATCTACATGACGCTGGCCGGCATCCTCGTCCTCATGCTCCTCGCCACCGCGCCGCGACTCATCGCCCGGGGTCCCTACCGCTGGCGCGCGGTCGCGTCCTGGGGGGTGATGGTGCTGGGGCTTGGCGCCACCTATACCCGCGGCGCCTGGCTCGGCTTCGCGGCCGGGATCCTCGCCCTCCTGCCCTTCCTGCGGCGCGGGCGGGTGGCGCTGGCGGGTGTACTCGTGGCGCTGGTGGGCGTAGGGCTGGCCGGGCCCCATGAGCTGCAGAATCGTCTCCTCAAGATGGCCGATCCCGAGGAGGCGGGCGTGAAGGAGCGCGTCTACATGTGGCGCAGCGCCACCGTGATGTGGGCGGGGCAGCCGTGGCTCGGGGTGGGGCCGGGAGGGGTGAAGCGGCTCTACGCGGGGTTCGCGCTGCCGGACGCGTTCAAGAAGCGCACCGGCCACGTGCACAACACCCCGCTCCAGATCCTCGTCGAGCGCGGCCTGATCGGCTTCGCCGCGTGGCTGTGGATCTGGGTGGCCTTCTACGCGCGGGCGGGCGCGCTGCTCCGGCGCCTGCGGGCGGAACGGGAGGCCGAGCGCGATCTGGTGGTGGCCTGCCTGGCCGCGGTGACCGGGTTCCTGGTGGCGGGGCTGGCGGAGTACAACTTCGGCGACTCGGAAGTGGTGATGGTGCTCTGGGCCCTCATGGCCTTGCCCTTCGCGCTGGAGCCGGCCGGCGCCGCGGGCGGGGAGGCGAAGGCTAGAAGCGCTGGTAAAGATCCGTCGCCGAACGAACCTTCACGAAGTACTGCTTGAGACGGGCGAGGTCGTCGTCGGAGACGAGATCCGCCACCAGCACGCAGAAGAGCCCTTGCTGCTTCCACATGATCAGGCTGAAGCCGCCCTCCTTGCGCACCACCGGCCGCCACGTCTCGATCTTGACTCGCTCGTGCTCCGGCAGTGACACCAGGGCGGCCCCGGGGAAGATCACGTAGGTCACGCCGTGGCCGCGCGCGTCCACATAGGCGAGGGATAGCCCGCGGTGCCCCTCCACGTAGGTGGGATGCGCGTTGACGAGGCGGATATCGCTGTCGCCGGTGAAGAGGATGTTCAGCGTCACCCCGCTCTCGTCCATCACCCGCGGCAGGGTGGCGGCCACCACGTCGGGCTGCGCATCGGTCCAGGACAGCGTCCGCGCGTGCTCGGTGACCACCGCCCGCGTGAGGTCGCGGAGCGCATCGCCGGGAACCGCGGTGGGCAACCCGCCCGCGAGCCAGAAGAGCATCAGCACCGCGGTGGCGAGGGCGGAGATGGCGGGCGTCAGCCAGGAGGCATTCCAGCGGGGGCGGGCGGTCTCCGGCTCGAGCGACTGCACGAGCGCGGCGCGCAGGCGCGGCGAGGCCGGATAGCGCCCCAGCCGCTCTCGCAGCGCGCGGCTCATGAGGCGATCGTCGCCGGTCGGCTGGTCCTCGCCCTGCCCCTGCTCCGGATCCTTGGCCATGGTCCTTCCGCTCAGCTCCTGTTGAAATCCTGTCCGTAGTCCTTGAGGTAGTCGCGCAACCGCTCCTTCGCCCGGAAGATGCGCGACTTCACCGTTCCCACCGGGCAATCCATGATCTGCGCCACCTCGTCCAGAGGCAGCCCTTCCACCTCGGCGAGCAAGAGCGGAGTCTTGAACTCCTCCGGGAGTCGGGACAGCGCCCGGTCCAGGTCCGTCAGGACCTCCGTGCTCGCCCCGTCCTGGTCCGGGGCGTCATGAAACATCGCCCCGCCCGCCGGTATCCCGTCCTCGGAGAGCGCCGGTTCGCGCTCCCGAAGGCGGTAAAACGTGAGGAAGGTATTCCTCAGTATCTGGAACAACCAGGCGCGGAGATGGGTTCCCGGCTGGAACCGATGGGAGAAACGCATGGCCCGGACATAGGTTTCCTGGACCAGATCCTCCGCTTCCGAGCCGTTACGGGTCAAATAGACGGCGAGGTTGTGGAGGGCGTCCAGATGGGTCAGGGCCTGCCGCCGGAACTCCTCGTCGCTCACCGCTCGAACCAGCGCCGGGGGAGATCGGACGGGCGAACCTCGTGCTCGTCCTCGAGCGCGGCCACCAGCTCCCGGATGGTCTGGTACAGGATGGGATGCTCGATGTCGGGGGCCAGGTCGGCGAGGGGCCGCAGCACGAACCCGCGCTCGTGCATGAGGAGATGCGGCACGTGGAGCGCGTCGGACACCGCGATGACCTCGTCGCCGTAGAGGAGAATGTCGATGTCGAGCGGGCGCGGCTCGTAACGCTCGCTCTCGTGCGTGCCCGTCCCGCGCACGCGGCCGAGCGAGTCCTCGATGGCCTGGACGGCCGCGAGCAGCTCGCGGGCGGGCAGGGTGGTGTCGATCGCCACCACGCAGTTGAAGAACCAGGACTCGGGGTCGGGGACCTCGCCGGGCCGCTGCTCCCACGGCTCGGTCTGGTAGAGCGGCGACGCATCCACGAACACCACGTCGGCCAGCGCGCGCAGTCGCGCCACCGCCTCGCGCATGGATTGCAGGCGGTCGCCCATGTTGGACCCGACGCTCAGAAATACTCTCGGCATAGTCAGCGCCGCCGCGTCACCTCGACACCCGGTGTCGCGTGCAGCCCCTCCATCGGGGGCGTCAACTTTCGCACCCGGACCCGGACCTCGGAGCAGGGGAACTCCGCGAGCAGCATGCCCGCCAGCCCCACCGCGAGCCGCTCGAGGAGATTCACCCGCTGCTTGGTGCACATCTCCACGATGCGGGCGGCGACCACTCCATAGTCCACCGTGGCCCGGACGTCGTCGGAGACCGCCGCCGGACCCAGGTCCACGGACAGCTCCGCGTCCACCGAGAACCAGGCGCCCACGGTCTGCTGGGCGCGGGTGACGCCGTGGTGCCCGTAAAACCTGACATCCTCGAGGAATATCTTATCAGAGGCCAGCGGCAGGTCTCTCAGGCCCGGATCACGGCGAGAGCCGGATCACGGGATTGGTCAGGCTGCCGATTCCCTCGATGCGGACCTCGATCTTGTCCCCGGGCTGCAGGGACCCGACCCCGGCGGGGGTGCCGGTGGCGATGAGGTCCCCGGGGAGCAGGGTCATCACCACCGAGATGCGGGAGATGAGGTCTTCCACCGGGAAGATCAGGCTCTTGGTGCTCCCGTTCTGCCGGCGCTCGCCGTTGAGATAGGCCTCGATCTCGACCCCGTTGGGGTCGATGTCGGTGGCGATACAGGGGCCCACCGGGCAAAACGTATCGAAGGCCTTGGCCCGGCTGGGCTGGCCATCGCGGGCCTGGAGGTCGCGGGCGGTCACGTCGTTGAGGCAGGTATAGCCGAGCACGTGCTCGCGGGCGCGCTCCGGCGGCACGTTGCGGCAGCGCTTCTTGATCACCACCGCCAGCTCCGCCTCGAAGTCCACCCGGCGCGAGCAAGCCGGATAGACGATGGGATCGTCCGGGCCGCACAGGGCGGAGGGCGGCTTGAAGAAGATGCGTGGCTCGGCGGGGATGGCCAGATGCATCTCCTCCGCGTGGTCGCGATAGTTGAGGCCGACGGCCACGATCTTGGACGGGACCACGGGGACGAGGAGCACGGTTTGCCGGAGCGGGTATTTCTTGCGTCCGCGGCGGAAGGGCCCGAAGGGCGTGCCGGCGTACTCGACCACATGGGTGCCTTCCACCACGCCGAAGCGGATCTTTCCCGCGGCCTTGAAGCGAACGATGCGCATCAGCCGAGCCCGAGCACGTCCTGCATGGAGTAGAGTCCCGGCCGGGCGGCGGCGACGAAGCGGGCCGCCCGCAGCGCGCCCCGCGCGTAGTTGTCGCGATTGTGCGAGCGGTGCGTGAGCTCGAGACGCTCGCCCAGCGTGCCGAAGGACACCGTGTGATCACCGACCACATCGCCGGAGCGCAGCGAGAAGATACCGATCTCCTTCTGCGTTCGCTCGCCGGGCAGACCCTGGCGGCCGTACACGGCGGTGCTGGCGAGGTCGCGGCCCAGCGCCTCGGCCACCACCTCCGCCATCCTGAGCGCGGTGCCGCTGGGCGCGTCCTTCTTGAAGCGATGGTGGATCTCGGTGACCTCCACGTCGAAATCGTCGCCGAGCAGGCGCGCCATGTCCCGCAGCACGCGGAAGGCGACGTTCACCGCCACGCTCATGTTGGGGGAGAGGAGGATGGGCGCCTGCCGGGCGAGCCCCGCGATCTCTTCCCGATGGGCGGGCGAGAATCCGGTGGTGCCGATCACCGCGCGGCCGCCTTCGCGCGCCACCAGGCGGAGGTGGGCCAGGGTGGCCTCGGGGACGGAGAACTCGATCAGGATGCGGTCGGCGCCCAGCACCCCCTCGGGCTTATCGGCGATGGCCACGCCCGTGCGGCCGACCCCCGCCACCTCGCCGGCGTCCTTGCCCAGGGCGGGATGTCCCGGGGCCTCCAGGGCGGCGACCAGGCGCAGCTCCTTGTCCCCCTGGAGATTGGCGACGAGACGGCTCCCCATGCGGCCGGCTGCGCCGGCGATGACCACGTCGGCCATTACGGCGGATCAGCCCTTGAGAAGGCCCAGCAGGCGCAGCACGCCCCGCAGCTTCTCGCGATTGGCGTCGCTCATCCGGCACATCGGGAGGCGGAATTCGGGCTCGAGCATGCCCAGCATCGCCATCGCTTCCTTGATGGGGATGGGGTTGGTCTCGAGGAAGGCGGCCCGGGACAGCGGGTAGAGCCGGTGATGGAGGTCCCGGGCCCGCTTCCAGTCCCCGCTGAGCGCGGCATGCGTCAGCTCGGAGGTTTCCTTGGGCACCAGGTTGGCGATGACGGAGATGACCCCGCGCCCGCCCACCGCCATGAGGGGGAGCGTGAGGTTGTCGTCGCCGGACAGCACGCTGAAGTCCGGGCCGCAGGCGAGGATGACCTGGGTCATCTGGTCCAGCGAGCCCGAGGCCTCCTTCACCCCCACGATGCCGGGGCAGTCCTTGACGAGCCGCACCAGCGTGTCCGTCTCCACATTGATCGCGGTGCGGCCGGCGATGTTGTAGAGGATGATCGGCAGGTCCACCGACTCCGCGATGGCGCGGAAGTGACGGTAGAGGCCCTCCTGGGTGGGCTTGTTGTAGTAGGGATTGACCACCAGCGCCGCGGTGGCGCCCGCCCGCTTGGCGTGGCGCGTGAGATCGATGGCTTCCACCGTCGAGTTGGATCCGGTCCCCGCGATGATCGGCAGCCGCCCGCCTGCGGTCTCCACCACGATCTCCACCACGCGCTTGTGCTCGTCGTGGTTGAGCGTGGGCGACTCGCCGGTGGTGCCGCAGGGCACGATGCCGTCGGTGCCGTTGGTAGCGTGGAACTCGACGAGGTCGCGCAGCTTGGCCTCGTCCACGGCGCCGTTCCGGAATGGGGTCACGAGGGCGACGATGGAGCCCTGGAACATGGGGCGCATGGCGGATCCTCCGTGTTTCGGTGCGTTCATCCGCGAGGACTCGTCCGACTCTAGCACCAAGTGGCGAGGCTCTTCAAGCCAAGCAGCCCTTGGGTTATCATCCTCGGCATGAGCCCGACGTCCGCGACGCCCGCGGTGCCCTTTCTGAGTCACGCGCGCGCCGCCGAGGTGCGCGAGCGCTTCGGCACACCCTGTTACGTCTACGATCGCGCCACGCTCGAGGCGACCGCGCGCGAGGCGCTGGCGTTCCCCGCGCCCTTCGGCTTCACGCTGCGCTATGCGATGAAGGCCAACCCGAGCGCGGGCATCCTGGCCATCTTCCGCGATCTGGGCCTGCACCTCGACGCCTCCAGCGATTTCGAGGTGGAGCGCGCGCTGCGTGCGGGCTTCAAGCCGGAGGCCATCCAGCTCACCTCCCAGGCGCCGTCGCGGCGGCTCGGCGAGCACCTGACCCGCGGCATTCTCTACAACGCCTGCTCGCTGCATCAGCTCGAGGAGTTCGGGCGTGTCGCGCCCGGGTCCCCGGTGAGCGTGCGGATGAACCCGGGGCTGGGCAGCGGCGCCACCAACCGCACCAATACCGGCGGCCCCGGCTCCTCCTTCGGGATCTGGCACGAGCATCTCGAGGAGGTCCTGCGCATCGCCGCGCGCCATCGCGTGACCATCCGCGGGCTGCATACGCATATCGGCTCCGGGACCGACCCCGAGGTGTGGAAGCGGGTGACGCGGATGACGCTCGATCTCGCCGCGCGCTTCCCCGACGTCGTGAGCGTCAATCTGGGCGGCGGCTTCAAGGTGGGCCGGATGCCGGAGGAGCCCTCGGTGGATCTCGCGGACGTGGGCGGCCATGTGCGGCGGGAGCTGATGGGCTTCCGCGAGCGCACCGGGCGCACCCCGCATCTCGAGATCGAGCCCGGCACCTTCCTGGTCGCGCGCGCGGGCGCGGTGGTGGCGACCTGCATCGACGTCGCGGATACGGGCAAGGGCGGCTATCGCTTCGCCAAGCTCGACACCGGGATGACCGAGGTCACGCGCCCATCGCTGTACGGCGCGCAGCACCCCATCGATGTGCTGATGGCCGCCGACGGCGCCCCCGCGCGGCCGGCGGCGGACGTGGTCTTCGTCGGGCCCTGCTGCGAGTCGGGCGACATCCTCACTCCCGCCCCCGGCGATCCGGAGGCGCTGGCGCCGCGCTGGGTGCCGATGCCGCGCATCGGCGATCTCGTGGTGGTGGGCGGCGCGGGGGCCTACTGCGCCGCCATGTCCACCATCAACTACAATTCCTACCCGCAGGCGCCCGAGGTCATGCTGGAGCCCGACGGGACCTTGCGCCTCCTCCGCCGCCGCCAGGATCCCGCCGAGGTCTGGGCGAACGAGGTCTGACGGGCCCGCCGGGTCAGGGAATGCTGACCGCGGCCACGTTCGAGCGCGCGCTCTCGTTGGGTGCGCGCGCCGCGTCGAGCGCGGTCACCGCATAGCGGTAGCGCGTTCCCGCCGTCACCTCGCGGTCGGTGAACACCAGATTGATCGCCGTCGTCGTCCCGATGCGGACGAACGCCCCATCGCCCGTGGCCCGGTACACCACGTAGCTCGCCACGTCGGGAGACGGGCTCGCGTTCCAGGCCAGCCGCACCGCCGACGCCGACGGGATCGCGACGAGGTTGGTGGGGGGCGCGGGGGCGGTGCGATCCACCGGCGTCGCCGTGGCCGACGCCGACGCGTCGCTATAAGCCGCCGCGGGTCCCTCGCGGCGTACCGCCCGGACCGCGTAGCGATAGAGGGACTCGTTGTCGAGCCCGGAGTCGGTATAGCGGGTGTCTCGCACCGGCTCCCCGGTGACGGCGGCCAGGGGGCCCTCCGCGCCGGTACCACGCAGGATCACATAGGTCAGCTCGCCCCGCAGCGGGCTGCCGTCGATGAGGCCCGGCGGCGGCTCCCAGGTGAGCCGCACCTCGCGATCGCCCGCGACGACCGCGAGCGCCTGCGGCGGCCGGGGCGCGGCGAGATAGAGGACGGACAGGCGCTCCGAGGGCGCGCTCCACCGCCCGGTGCTGTCCTCCACGGTGGCGACGTAGATGTAGCGCCGCCCGACGACGAGGCCCTGACGGTCCATCCACTTGATGGAGTTCCCCGCCACCACCGCGGGCCCGGGCGCGTCGAGCTTGATGGCGGCGACCTCGTCCCAGCCCACGACCTGGCGCGCAGAGACCATCGCCGACTTCGCGGGCTCGCTCTCGCCCTCGGCGCGCCGGTGGAGCCGCACCACGGCGAGGTCGCGCAGGGGCGTCCCGTCCACGCGCGTCTTCGGGATGCTCCAGTCGAGCACGATGGCATTCGCCTCCACGGTGGCGGACATGGCGGTGGGAGCGGCGGGCAGCCGCTTCTCGGGCGCCACCGGCGGGGCCTTCTTGCCGCAGCCCGCGCCGGCCGCGATGAGACCGGTCACCATCAATACTGCGAGGAGAAAGCGCGGGCGCCGGCTCACCGGCGCGGCTCGGGCCCGACCAGCGCGCGGGCGCGCGCCAGCGCCTGCTTGACCGCGTCGGGGGCGGTCCCCCCGATCACCGCGCGCGCGGCCAGCGAGGCCTCCACCGTGAGGGCGGCGTGGACGTCGGGGCCGATGAGGGGCGAGAAGCGGCGCAGCTCGTCCAGGGACATCGCCAGCATCTCACGCCCCTGCGCGAGCCCGTGGCGAACCACGCCGCCCACCACCTCGTGCGCCTCGCGGAAGGGGAGCCCCTTGCGCACCAGATAGTCGGCGAGGTCGGTGGCGGTGGAGAAGTTCGCGCCCGCCGCCTCGCGCATCCGCTCCAGCCGGAAGGTCAAGGTCCGCAGCATGGGAGGCACCACGCGGAGCACGGCCTCGAGCGTGTCCACGGTGTCGAACAGCGGGTGCTTGTCCTCCTGCATGTCGGAGTTGTAGGTCAGCGGCAGCCCCTTCATCACGGTGAGGAGCGCGGTGAGGTTGCCGTAGAGGCGTCCCGTCTTCCCGCGGAGCAGCTCCGCCACGTCGGGATTCTTCTTTTGCGGCATGATCGACGAACCGGTGGCGAACTTGTCGTCGAACTCGACGAAGCCGAACTCGCTGGTGGTCCAGAGGGTGAGATCGGCGGCCAGCCGCGACAGATGCATGCCGAGGATGGCGGCGGCGGCGAGGAACTCGATGAGATGATCGCGGTCGCTCACCGCGTCTAGGCTATTGGCGGACGGCGCGGCGAAGCCGAGATCGCGGGCGAGCGCCTCGCGATCGATGGGGAAGGCGGCGCCGGCCAGCGCGGAGGCCCCCAGCGGGAGCACGTTCACCCGCTCGCGGCACTCGCGCAGCCGCTGCCGGTCGCGATCGAGCATGAAGACGTAGGCGAGGAGGTGATGCGAGAGCAGCACCGGCTGCGCGCGCTGCAGGTGGGTGTAGCCCGGCATGGGGGCGCCCATGTGCTGCTCCGCGCGGGCCAGCAGCGCCGCCTGCACCTCGCGGATTCCCCCCTCCGCGTGGCTGATCATGTCGCGCAGGTAGAGCCGTTCGTCCAGCGCGATCTGGTCATTGCGCGAGCGGCCGGTGTGGAGCTTGCCCCCCACCGGCCCCGCCAGCTCGGTGAGCCGGCGCTCG
>Ga0134122_10001019_pt1 | contig 20007 bp, 17 predicted proteins | sample KB302_FD_96461 | JGI IMG/M metagenome (GOLD analysis project Ga0134122, IMG submission 96461) | Terrestrial soil microbial communities without Nitrogen fertilizer from Kellogg Biological Station, Michigan, USA - KB3-0-2 | ecosystem: Environmental > Terrestrial > Soil > Unclassified ... | reverse complement strand
CTCGAGGTCAGCCCTTGGAGGTGGAGAGCCCGGCGTCGCCGAACGGCTCGTCGCGCTCCTTCACCGCCTGCTTGAATCCCGCGGCGGCGGCGCGCTGCTGGAACGCGTACCCCTCCGGCGTGTGGCGGGCGGCGCCGTCGAACAGCGTCCCCAGCAGCTGGGTGGCGTGGAGCCCCTGCGCCGCCACCGCCTGGTTGAGCAGCAGCTTGTGCATCACCAGCTGGTTGACGGGGACGCGGGCGATCCGCTGGAGGAGGGATTCGAAGCGCTCGTCGAGGCGGTCGCGGGGGGCGCACTCGGTGGCCAGGCCCCAGGCGACGGCCTCCGCCCCGCTCAGGCAGTCGCCGGTGAAGAGCAGCCGCTTCGCCTTCTCCAGGCCGATGCGGTGGGCCCACAGCGCGGTGGTGGGGACGCCCCAGACGCGCGCCGGCGGGTAGCCGATCTTCGCCGCGTCCTCGATCACCAGCAGGTCCGAGCACAGCGCCATGTCCGTCCCGCCCGCCACGCAGAAGCCGTGCACCTTGCACACCACCGGCTTGTCGGAGTGGAACAGGCTCATGAACCCGCGGACGTTCCGGCGCATCATTTGGAAGTCCACCATCGGGTCCCACGTCCCGCGCGGGTCGTGGTTCCTGGCGACCACCTCCGGGTCCACCGGCGACCCCTTCGTCCAGCCGGCGGGCGCGCCGCCGCCCTCCTGGGCCAGCCGTTCGGCGCTGGCCACCAGGTCGTAGCCGCCGCAGAAGCCGTTGCCGTTGCCGGAGAGGGCGATCACGTGGACGGCCGGGTCCAGGTTGGCGCGCTCCACGCACGCCTCGAGCTCCACCGGCAGTTGGAGGGTGATGGCGTTGCCGCGCTCGGGGCGGTTCAGCGTGATGCGGGCGATCCGCCCGCCGGCGGCGTAGGTCATCGTCGTGAGGGGGAGGTCCATGGCGCGCGGACCTTACCTCCGGGCCGCGGTGCCCGGAGCGGTGGTCGAGTGGCGCCGACGTGCGCATCTTCCCCTGGTGAGGAGGCTCCGGCCCATGCGCGGTTCGGCGTTGATGCTGCTGTCGCTGGGGGTGCTGGCCGGGGTGGCCTGGCGGCGCGCGAGGCGAGGGCGGCCCTCCCTCCAGCCGGCCGAACGGTCGCCGGCCCAGGAGTGGCGCCTGGAGCCGGGGCGCTCGGGGGCCGAGCGGGCGTCGGTGCGGGGCTACGAGCGGGCGTCGCCTTTGACTCCCGACCCGGCCGCGGGGCAGACGAGTGGAGCGCCGGGGCACCGCATTCTCAACGGGTGAGATGGAGTTGCCGGGAAGTTGCGGGAACGCGAGGGCTCGGCCGGGCGATGACCTACGCATGAGGATCGGCGCTCCAGCCACGCAGCCCCGGACCGCGCAGGCGTCCGCCGCCCGCTTCGACCCGAACAGCCCGAGCGACGTGCAGGCCCTGGCGCGCCAGTACGCGCCCATCCGCTACCTGCACCCGGCGGAGCAGTACAAGCCGGGAGACCCGCTGAGCTTCATCCACGACGCGCGCGTGCGCGAGCACAAGAGCTTCTGGCCGGACCGCACGCCGGACGGGTTCGACACCGGGCAGATCGACCCCTCGCGGCTGCGGGGCATGCAGAAGGACAACCTCTACCTGGACCTGAAGGATTCGGAGGCGGCGCGGCGCGGGAACACCGCCGGCTCGCCCTCGCTGTACCAGTACGACCGGAAGACCAACTCGATGACGTACTGGTTCTTCTATCCGTACAACCACGGGCCCGGCCCCGGGCGCCTCAGCCACGAAGGCGACTGGGAGCGGATGACCGTCCAGTTCGACGCCGGGCAGCGGCCCACCGAGGTCCGGTACAGCTCGCACGACGGGTTCCTCTCCCGCCCCTGGGCGGACGCGCCGAAGGAGAACGGCCGGCCGGTGACGTACGTCGCCGAGGGCAGCCACGCCAACTCGCCCACCACCAAGAGCACCACCGCGCTCGAGGTGGGCGGCGTGGTCATCGCCACGGATCGCTACGGCAAGGGCCAGCGCGTGGACGGGCTCCAGCAGCCGTTCCGCGACATCACCGCCGAGCCCTGGTACGGCACCCGCATCCACTGGGGGCAACGCGGGGCGCTCGCCGCGGTGGGCCAGGAGTTCACCAGCGGCCCCACCGGGCCCTCGCCGACGAAGGGGCCGCTCAAGTAGGGGCCGCGCGTGTGCCGTCCGCTGCACACTGCGCAGCGCGCGCGACGGTCCGGAGCGCGGCTCCCGCTCTGAGTGGGCGCTGGTATGTCCGCTGCACGGGGCCGGAGGGATGAGACCTGCCCTCCTCTCGGCCGCGGTGGGCGCCGCGATCGCCGGGTGCTCGCCGCCGCCGACCGGCTTCGCCGCCCTGGGGGACTTCGAGCTCCGCTTCTCGAACATCAACAGCGGCTTCGCCGAGGCGACGTTCGACTACGACTCCCAGAAGAGGGGCTGCCAGACGCTGGGCGACGACTTCACCGCCGCCGCGAACGGAAACCCGGCGAGCGTCTCCGAAGGCGCGGTCGAGAAGGGCGCCATGTTCAGGCCGGACGGATGCATCTTCCCCTCCGTCACCTTCTCCCGGCCCCTCCCGGTGGACGGGAGCGTGTCCCTGGTCATGAACGCCGGCCCGGAGCAGGTGGTCGCCGAGATCGAGGGCATGGGCAACACCCTGACCGGCGTCCCGATGGTGACGCCGGGCGAGGTGATCCACGCCGGGCAGCGCCTCCAGATCGCGCTCGGGGCCGGGTACGAGCTGGCGACCTGGCCGACCTTCGCCGGCATTGACACCGACGGCACGAACCTGGGCCACCTCGCCCGCGTCGTGCCGCCGGTGGATGGGATCATGGAGGTGCTCCTCCCCTCGGACCTCGCTCCGGGCCGGCAGCACGTGACCGTCGTGGCGACGATCGCGCCCAACTTCACCTCGTGCGAGGGCCCGGCCCGCGGCTGTCACTGGAACCCCATCGGAGGGCTCACGGCGTCTCTGGTCGTGTCCTTCGAGGTGCAGCCGTGACCGCCCCGTAATCTGTCAGGGCTTGGGGCGCAGGAGCTCGCGGACGGCGGGGGCGCCGCGCGCGCGGAGGGCGGCGTAGATCGCCAGCGAGGAGACGCGCGACTGCGCCTCCAGGGCGCGCCAGCGGCGCTCGGCGGCGGGCATGCCCGGCGGGCCGGCGATCTCCCCGAGCGTCTCCAGCACCACCCGCTCGATCGGCTCGGAGATGACGAAGTCGTGGTCGGCGAGGTGGTTGATCTCCGCCTCGATGGACGCGCCGTGGGCGGTCAACCGGCGCTGCTGCGGATCCACGCCGGCGAGGATCGCCGCGGCGCGGAGGAACCCCGCCACCTTCTCCTCGGCGAGGTGGGGCGGGTCGTGCGCGGCGGCCACCGCCACCACCAGCTCCGCGGAGAGGCCGCGGTGGAGGGCCTCGGCGAGGATGAAGATGTGGTGGGACGCCGTGTTCGCGATGGTCGCCTGCTCCAGCTCCGTGCCGTCCGCCTTCCACTGCAGGCACCACGCCTTCATCAGGTCGTGGAGGATGGGCGCGGCGATCACCAGGTCGTGGTCGAGGTCAGTGATGCCGTAGCGCTTGCGGTAGTTGGCCTCCAGGTCCAGGGCGGACTGGAGGTTGAACGCGGTGTGCTCCGCCAGCCCGCCCGGGTAGCTGTGGTGTCCGCCCGTGCCGCCGCCGGGGGCCGCCAGGAACGACTGGGGCGCCTTGGACGGATCGGCCAGGGGCGGGAACAGCGCGTCGGGGGCGGTGTGCGCCGGATCCAGCAGGCCCTCCTTCACCAGCGCCGCGTGCGCCTTCGCGCGCGCCGCGGCGTCCGGCCAGCGCGCCATGAAGGTCGGCGCCGGGTTGGACACCATCGCCTTCACGGCCGCGCGCAAGGTGGGGTCGCGGAGCTGGGCGATCTGGGACTCGATGAAGGCCAGCGCCGCCTTCGCGTTCGGGGAGGCCTGGGCGATGGCCTCCGCCCGGGCGTTGCCCTCCTGCGCGGAGGCGTGGAGGGACCAGACGAGGGCGAGCGGAAGGAGGGCGCGAGCGAGCATTCCGGGAATCTACCGGGGCGCGGTACCGTGCCGGGGAGATGGCGAGCCTGGTGGGGCACGGGGCGATGGGTTTGCTGGCGGCGCGTTACGGGGCGAACGCGCGGGCGTGGTCGTGGGAGGCGCTGGGGATGGTGGCGCTGTCCATGGTGCCGGATGCGGACGTGGTCGCCTTCACGCTGGGCATCCCGTACTCGGCGCCGTTCGGGCACCGGGGCGCCACCCACTCGTTCATGTTCGCGGCGGTGGCGGGCGTGGCCGCGGCGCTCGCGGTGCGCTCACCCCGGCTCATCCCGTGGTGCGTGGCGGTGGTGGCGACGCATCCGCTCCTGGACGCGCTCACCGACGGCGGCCTGGGGGTGGCGCTGCTGTGGCCGTTCGATCTCACGCGCTTCTTCGCGCCGTGGCGGCCGATCCCGGTCTCGCCCATCGGCGCCGGCTTCCTGTCGTGGCGTGGCCTGCGGGTGACGCTGGCGGAGTTGGTGCTCTTCTCGCCGGCCTACGCGCTTGCCCTGTTTCCGTTCAAGCGCACCTGAGTGGCCTCACCTGAGGAGCGAGTGCCTGTAGACTCGGGCCGGATGAAGAAGCCCGGCCGCAGCGTCTCCCCATCCGACGAGCCCTCGGCCGCGAGCGTGGAGGACCGCGTCACCACCGCTCCCCTGCAGGGGCGCGAGAAGAAGGGGGTGACGACGCAGCCCGTCCTCGACGATCGCCGCACCGGCGGGGACGACGACGAGACCGAGTCGCTGGGGCGCGGCGCCGCGGTGGGCCGCTACGACATCCTCCGGCACCTGGCTTCCGGAGGGATGGGGGCCGTCTACACGGCGTACGATCCGCAGCTCGACCGCCGGGTGGCGCTCAAGGTGCTCACCGAGCGCGGCGACTCCAAGACCAGCCGGGAGCGCCTCCAGCTCCGCCTCATGCGCGAGGCGCAGGCCATGGCCCGCCTCACCCACCCCAACGTGGTGGCCGTTCACGACGTGGGGACCTTCCAGGGCCGCGTCTTCCTGGCCATGGAGTTCGTGGACGGGGTCAACCTCCGCCAGTGGCTGGCGCAGGAGAAGCGCCGCTGGCAGGACGTGCGCGACCTCTTCGTCCAGGCCGGCCGGGGGCTGGCGGCGGCCCACGCGGTGGGGCTCATCCACCGCGACTTCAAACCGGACAACGTCCTCATCGGCAAGGACGGGCGCGCGCGGGTGGCGGACTTCGGCCTGGCCCGCCCGACGCAGGAGTCGCTCTCGGGGCCCCAGGCGTCCCTGGCCCGGACCCTGAATCCGAGCGCCCCCAACGCCAAGCCGCTCCTGGACAGGCCGATCACCCAGAAGGGCGTCATCCTGGGCACGCCGCGCTACATGGCGCCCGAGCAGATCCGCGACGAGCGCACCGACGAGCGCACCGACCAGTTCAGCTTCGCGGTGGCGTTCTACGACGCCCTCTACGGAGTCCGCCCCTTCGCCCCCAAGGACATCGACGAGCGGCTCGCGGCCATCGACCAGGGGAAGATCCAGCAGCCCCCTCCGGGCCACGGCGTCCCGGACTGGATGGGGCAGGCCGTCCGGCGCGCGCTGGCCGCGAACCCCGACCAGCGCTGGCCCACCATGGACGCGTTCCTGGAGGCGCTCCAGCGAGACTCCCTGCGGGGGCGGGCCAACTTCCGGGTGGCGGCCGCATTGCTGGTGGCGGGGGCGCTGGCGGCCGGCGCGGCCTTCGCGCTCAGGCCGGAGCAGCGCTGCACCGGCGGAGCGCGCGCGCTGGCCGGCTCCTGGGACGACGGCCGGAAGGACGCCGTCCGGCGCGCCTTCGCGGCCCAGCCGGACGGCGAGGCCCAGTTCACCCGCACCGCGCATGTGCTGGATGACTACGCCCAGAAGTGGGCGGCGATGCGCGACGACACCTGCGCCGCCACCCGGATCCGGGGCGAGCAGTCGGAGTCGGTGATGCAGCTGAAGATGGGGTGCCTGGACCTCCGGCTCCACGAGCTGCAGTACCTCACCACGCTCTTCACCACCGCCGACGCCAAGCTGGTGGAGCGGGGCGTGGACGCGGCCGGCGGCCTGTCCAGCGTGCGCTCCTGCGCCGACGCCACCGCCCTGACCCAGGAGGTCCCCCCGCCCGAGGATCCGGCGGCGCGAAAGGCCATCCAGGCCCTCAGGGAGCGGCTCTCTGAGGCGAAAGCGCTCCGCGACGCCGGTCTCTTCAAGGACGCGCTGGAGAAGGCCACCGCGGACCTGAAGGAGGCGCGGGCCCTCCGCTACAAGCCGGTCGAAGCCGAGGCGGCGCTGCTGGAGGGCATCCTCTTCGACAAGACGGGACAGCACCCCCACGCCGTGGAGAGCCTCAACGCCGCCGTCCTCGCCGCCGAGGCCGGCCGGGCCGACACCCTCAAGGTCCGAGCCGCCACCGAGGCGGTGTTCGCCACCTCCATGGTCCGGGACTTCGCCCGCGGCAAGGACTGGGCCGCGCTGGCCCAGGCGATCCTGGATCGGCTGGGCGGCCAGGCGGAGGCCCAGGGCGACCTCCTGGTGAACCTGGGCGCCCTCCACTTCCTCGAAGGCCAGCACGCGCTCGCCGCCACCATGCTGGAGCAGGCGCGCCAGCTCCTCTCCACCGAGCTGGGCCCCGACGATCCCCGGACGCTCAACGCCGCGGGGAACCTGGCCGCCGTCTACGCGAAGCTGGGCCGCCTGGACGACGCCAGCCGGCTCCTCGAGGAGGCGATGGCCTCGATGCGGAGGCGCCTGGGCCCCGACCACGCGCTGCTCGTCCCGCGGCTGTACACGCTGACGCAGGTCCACATCCAGCGGCGCGACTACGCCTCGGCGCACAAGAACATCGACGAGACGCTCCGGATCGCCCGCGCGCGCATGGGCGCGGACACGGTCAACGTCGCCAACGCGCTGGACATCAAGGGCACCATCTACCAGGAGGAGGGGCGGTACCAGGAGGCGCTGGCGACCTACCAGCAGGCGCTCGCCATCAAGCTGCGCATCCTGCCCGCGGACAACCAGATCCTCTCGTACTCGTACGACGGCATCGGCCAGTCACTGCTCGGCCTGGGGAAGCTCAAGGAGGCACGCGCGCCGCTGGAGCGCGCGCTGGCCATCCGCGGGACGGATCCGGTGGACCTGGCCGACACCCAGTTCGCCCTCGCGCGGACGATCTGGCAGCCGTCAGGCCAGCAGAAGGCGGCCGCCATCCGCTACGGCGAACAGGCGCGGCGCGACTACCAGCGCGCCGCGAAGCAGGACCGCGTGGCCGTGGTGGAGGCCTGGCTGGCCAAGCACCACTAACCGTCGGACCGCCCGCTCCCGCCGCTTCCGCCGCCGCTCCCCAGGCCGGTCGTGGGGGAGCCGCCGCCGCCGTTCCGGCTCCACGCCGTGTTGTGCATGTAGTCGGGCACCTGGACGCCGGAGGCCGAGTCGTGCAGGTACACCAGGTCGCTGGCGCCCTTGAAGAGGTCGTCGGCCGTCATCGTCTGGATGGTCGGCGGTTGGCCGTGCTTGTGCTGGTTGGGGTCGAAGTACTGGATGGCCCCGGTCTGCGGGTTGTAGTCGGTCACGCCCACCCAGTGGCCGTTCACGTTCGCGAAGACGGGAGCCCGGGGGGAGGCGTTCTGGAGCACGGCCTCGCCCGTCTTGCGGGCGGCGTCGCGCTGCCCTTGCGTGACCGACGGGTCGTTCGCCGGGGGCATGAAGGCGGCGTCCCACTGGAACCCCATCCGGCTCATCTCTTCCGCCATCTGGGTGCCGTTGATGCCGCCGCGGCCGCGGTTCTCCATGAGCCTCTTCAGCTTGCCCACCCTGTCCCCGAACGGGGTGCTCTGACTCCCGTCCGGGTTCGGCCTGGTCCTGTCCAGGCCGGGCTTGGTCCCATCCGTGCCGGGCTTGGTCGTGGCGGGCTGCTTGGTGCTGTCCGTGGTGGTCTGCTTGGCGCTGGCCGTGAAGGCCGCGTCGTACAGCTGCGACGTGGGAGACGTCTTGCTGTTCGGGTCGATCTGACCATTGAACTTCATGGTCGAGCCGTCGTCCTTGCCGGCGAACAGGTTCTTGAACGTGTGGACGAGCGGATCGAGCTGCACTTCCCCCTTGGTGGCCAGGCTCGACAGCTCCCGCACGTACTCGGTGGGGTTGTTGGTGGCCACGAAGAACGCGGCGTTGCTGGCCCCGCAGTTCATGGTCCCTTCGCCCTGCTGGATCTCCTCGGGGTGGTTGATGTCGTGCAGCAGCGAGGTGACGAGCTTCTGGCGGTCCAGGCCCGGCAGCAGCGTGGTGTTCGGATCGGTCAGCTGGGTCAGGTACGAGAGCGTGGTGTCACTCCCACCGCGGTTGCCCCGGTTGCCCAGGATGCCCTGGAAGAGCGACTGGTGGAGATCGGTCTTGGCCTGCTCGCCGGCGCCGGCCAGGGAATCCTCCACCTTGAAGTAGTTCCCCAGCTCTCCGGAGGTGAGCATCCTGCGGAGGTTGCTCACCGATGACCTGGGGCTGGCCACCGGCGTGCCGTAGGGGCCGTCCTGGTGGTTGGCCGTGGCCTCCGCGTGGAGCTGGTCGTAGCGCGCGCGATCCTGCGGAGAGAGGGCGTTGTAGGCCGCCAACTGCTCCGGCCTCATGTCCAGGGTGGGCTGCGCCGCGTCCAGAGGCTTGGGGGGGCGCATCTTCAGCCCGCGCACGAGATCCACGAACGACGCCTTCTCTCCGTAGCTCAGGGGCGTCTGCAGCTTCCCACCGGCCGTCATGGCGTCGGCCACGTCGACGCTCCACTTGGGGGTGCCGATGCGCTGGGTGTCCTTGAAGAGCTCCGCCGTGGTGGGCGCGAGGGCCTCCGCGACCGGCGGCCGGACGGCGTTCACCGTCGGCTTCTGGAATCCATCCGCCACTTTCACCGCCCCCAGCTGAGCGTCCGGGGCGGGCTTCGCGCCGGCTTCCGGAGCGGGAGCGGGCTTCGCGCTGGCGGCCTCCGGAGCTGGCGCCTTTTCGGCGACGAGCTGCGGGGCCTTCGGCTGAGTCAGGGATGGAGCCTGGACCATTGGAGTGAGTCCTTCGTGTAGGTCTAGAGAGGAGAGGAGACAGGGTCTCTCGTTACCGTTATCTCAACTTGGGAAGTATTCGTTGCCCCTACATCACCCATGGACCTCGTGGACTCCCGACCAGTCGTTGGGTGGAGGAGTTGCCTTCATCGTCCTACATCGCTCTGCCATGACCTTCGACGCCGGGTCGTTCGGCCACGCCTCGAACGCCTTCAGCGCCTCCTCGAATCGCCGCTGCCGGTAGAGCCCCAGCCCGTCCGCGTACCGCTGCACCTCCGCCGGCACGCGCGCGCCCGCCAACCCCAGCAGCTCGTACACGCGCACCGGCTGGCCGCGCCCGCGCACCCTCAACAGGTCCAGCTCCCGCACCACCACGACGTTCCCCGCCTGCTGGATGGTGCTCTCGCTCACCAGCGACCGCGTCCCGTAGATCTTCGCCGCCGACTCCAGCCGCGAGGCCAGGTTCACCGTGTCGCCGAGCACGGTGTAGTCCTGCGCGGCCTTCGACCCGATGTTCCCCACGATGCACGGCCCGGAGTTGATCCCGATCCGGCACCGCAGCCGCCCGGTCATCGACCCGTCCAGCGAGGTGCTGAACGCCTCCACCACCCGCAGCAGCCCCACCGCCGTCCGGCACGCCCGCGCCGCGTGGTCCTCCTGCGGCAGCGGCGCGTTCCAGAAGCACATGATCGCGTCGCCGATGAACTTGTCGAAGGTGGCCCCGTTCGCGGCCAGCTCGTGCGAGGCGGCCTCGAAGTAGTCGTTCATCAGCGCCACCAGCGCCTCCGGCCCCAGCTTCTCGCTGATGGTGGTGAACCCCACCAGGTCCGAGAACAGGACCGTCAGGTCGCGCCGCTCCCCGCCCGGAGACGCCTTCTCCGGGTGCTTGATCAGCTCCTCCACCACCTGCGGATCCAGGTACCGCTTGAACAGGCCCTTGATCTGGTCGCGCTGCCGCAGCCCCGCCACCATCTCGTTGAACGACGCCGCCGTCCTTCCCAGCTCGTCGTTCGACTCCACCGGCACCTCCACCGACAGATCGCCCAGCTTCACCCGCTTCGCCGCGTCCGCCAGCCGCACCAGCGGCCGCGCCATCCGCCGCGACAGCACCGACGCCAGGGCCAGCGAGATCGCCAGCGCGGACAGCACCACGCCCGGCAGCGCCCGCCAGAACGCCGCCACGATGGGCCGCACGTCCGCGTCCACCTCGCGCAAGAGCAGCGCGGTGGCCATCGCCTCCTGCCCTCCCGGCCGCTCCACGTCCCTCGCCAGCGCCAGGTAGGCCACCCCGTTCAGCGTGACCGGCACCGGCTGCCCGCCGCCGCGCCAGGCCTCCTCCGGCAGCTCGTGGCCGTCCAGGACGGTGGGGACCCCCATGTTCTCCCGCGCGCGCAGCGCCACCCTCGCGTGCGCCATCTCCTCCAGCCCCTTGAGCAGATCGTCCCGCACCTGCTTGCCCAGCAGGACCGCGCCGTAGATCTTGTCGTCCACCGTGTACGGGGCGGCGTAGACCGCGTAGAGCCCCTGGCTCGGCGCCTCCGGGAGCAGCTTCGCCGCCGCCGTGGCCTCCACCGAGCGCACGAACGCCGTCGACCAGAGGTCCTTCACCTCCGCCCCGGCCAGCGCCTGCTTGATGATCGGCACCTGGGAGAGGTCCTGGTTGAGCGCGTCCGGGTCGCCCCGCGTGAAGAACAAGCGCCCTCGCGCGTTCACCAGCACCATGATGTCGTTCTCTTTGAGCAGCTTGAGGTCCGCGGACCGCGCCAGCTCGTGAGCGGGCTTGAGCGCCTCGTCCTCGTCGCCGCCCAGCCCCAGCGCCGCGTTCTGGTCGTCGTTGGACCCGCCGTAGGTGCGCTTGATCTCCGCCTGCGACAGGCCCGCCTTCACCGCCAGGGCGAGGGTGTCCTCCAGCGAATCGATCTGGCGCTTGAACCCGTTGACCGCGCCCACCAGGTCCGCGGCCATCTTCTCCTTCGCCGCCTGCCGCACGGCGTAGTTGGTGCCGATCACCGCCGCGCCGAGCGCCGCCAGGCTGAGGGCGGCGAAGGCGATCAGGAGCTTGCGCTGGATGGTCAGCGTCACGTTGGTCAGGGCGTCCCGGGCTTGGGCTGAGACTGGATCAGCTTCTGGTACGCGTCCTTGTGGCTCGAGTACGCCTGGCCGTGCTTGTCCTTGTGCGACTCGTCCGGCTTGGTCTGCGCCATCTTCAAGACCACCGGCTCCGCCTGGCCCGCCGTCACCTTCACCGGGTTGGGCAGCTCCGCCCAGCGCATCCACGCCCGCACCTCGTGGGCGCCGGGCGGCACGCCCTTGATCTCGAACGAGCCGTCCTTGCCGGTGATCGCGAAGGCGCGGTTGGGGAGCACCAGGACGGTCATGATCATCTGCTCGTGGATGTCGCAGAAGATGTCCACCACGCCCATCTGGCTGAACCGGATCTTCTCCCGGTCCTTGGGCCCCTTCTTCCCCAGGTCGAACTCCCGCACCTTCGAGGTGGAGAACACGTTGTGCAGCTCCACGTCGTCGTTGACGAAGTCCACCGACTGCCCCTTGGTGATGGGCAGCGCCCGGAACGCGCCGCCGCGCCCGTCCGGGAGGATGAAGGACTTGAACTTCTGGCGGACCACCGGCACCTCGTCCGGCGGGTCCTGGGTGAAGCCGGTGAGGTACACCACCACGCCCGAGGCGTCGGCCGCCGGCGCCGGCTGCCCGTCCGCGCCTTTGACCATCAGCTCCACCTTGCCGCGCACGGTGGCCTCCTGCGCGGCGGCGAGGGCCGGGAGGAACAGCGAGAGGGAGCAGCAGAACGCTAGATGGCGACGGCCCAAATCAACCTCGGCATGAAGTTCGGGGTGGTGTGCGTGAGACCGATCAGCGTGCCCGCGGTGAGCCAGCCCCTGGCAAACGTCCAGCTCGCGTTGACGCCGACGAAGTGGTGCGGCAGGTCCGAGGACATCGTGGGGTCCGCCTTCACCATGTCGATCTCACCGAAGACCTCGACCCCGGCGTGGAACGACTCGGTGATCGGGTAGGAGGCACCCGCAGCGTAGGTGAGCTGCACGCGCTCGGCGGGGCCGTTCTGCTCGAAGGTGAGGAACGGGAGGCCAATCCGGGCCCCCAGGTCGACCGTGGCGTGCAACTCGCTCAGCGTTCCCCACGAGAGCACCGCGTTCACGTCCAACCGGGGCCCGTCGGCGGAGCTGATCGGCTGGTGGAAGGCGGCTCGCAGCAGGGGCTGGAGCTTGCCGTCGTCGTTCCGGGAGAAGAGGCGGTAGCGCGCGTCCACCTCGAACGAGTCGAGGGCGAAGAAGCTGGCGTTCCCCAGGGCCTGGAACGGGAACGCCACCTCGAGCTGGCTGGTGGCGCCGATCACCGGGGCCCACCAGATCCAGTAGGCGGCGGGGCGCTCGTCGGAAGGTTGAGGGGTTTGTTCCCCCTGGGCGATGTGCCCGCGCACCCACAGCCACTGCTCCAGCTCGATGTCCCCCTGGGCCACCGTCTGGGTGTCCCACGTCCAGATGTAGGGGCGGATGCCGGCGCGCGCGTCGGGCGCGAACAGGGCGGCGGCGATGAGGGCGGCGACCAGGGGGCCACGGCGAGGCGCCATAGAGAACGCAGCGTCCCCGGGAGAACGGATCGTGTCAACGCGCTGGAACACTGGTGGAATGGGGGACGTCCCCTTCCGTCGAGGAAGACATTTCCCGAACGAGGCCCCGATGGTGACCTGGCTCCTCTCCCTGACCGCGCTGGCGGCGATCGACGCCCCGGTGCGCGAGGTGACGGTCTACAGCGACCGAGCGCGGGTGGTGCGCGCGGCCTCCCTCACGGCCAACGGCGTCCAGACGGTGGAGCTGCCGCTGCTGCTGGAGACGGTGGACACCAACACCCTGCGCGTGGAGGCCCAGGGCGCGGAGGTGCGGCGGGTGGACGTGGCGTTCGTGGACGCCCAGGACGTGCCCGCGGACGAGGCGAAGGCGCTGCTGGTCAAGCTGGAGCAGCTGGACGACCAGATCTCCCTCGCCGCCACCCAGCGCGCCATCGCCCAGTCGCAGATCCAGGCGCTGGAGCGGGTGAGCCCGACGATGCCGCCCTCGGATCCGACCAGGCCGCAGCCCAAGCTCAACCCGTCCGGGTGGAACGCCGCCCTCCAGGCCATGGACGACGCGCAGGCGAAGCAGCGGGCCAAGATCGCCGAGCTGGACGTCAAGCTGGAGCAGCTCCGCCGGGAGCGCGACGCGGTGGCCCGGCAGGCGGCGATCCTGGGCGGCGCCGAGCGCAAGGCGGGCTACCGGGTGAAGGTCTCGCTGGAGGGGCACGGCGCGGTGAAGCTGACCGCCACGTACCTGGTGGGCCGCGCGCGCTGGTTCCCGACCTACGACATCCAGTACCTCCCCAAGACCGGGAAGGTGCAGATCTCCTTCAGCGGGCTGGTGAGCCAGGAGTCCGGCGAGGACTGGACCGACGCCAACCTCACGCTCTCCACCGCGGTGCCCGCCGCCGCCACCTCCGTCCCCAAGCTGCTCTCCTGGAAGATCGGCGAGCGCGAGCGCTTCATCCCCACCCCGGTGGCGCAGATCGAGCCGGCCCAGCCGCCGCCGCCCGCGTACCCGCCGATGCCGGACCTGGAGGGGAAGCGGGAGGCGCTGCGGGACCGGCTGCTCGCGGCGGCAGGGCCGGCCGCCCAACAGGCGGCGCAGCGAGGCCCTTCGGGGGGCGTCGCGTACGACCAGCGCAACACCATCAACTTCGACGACGACACCATCGAGGGCGACCTGGTGCGCCCGGACTCCGGCGCACTGGTGGGGAGGGACTCCTCCAGGAACCTTCCATCGCAAATGGGGGGCATGCCCTCCGCGATGCCGCCTGCCGCCCCGCCGCCTCCGCCGCGGCCGAAGTCGGGCGGCAAGCGGAGGGCGCCGGAGCCCGCGCCCGCGGCCGCCGCACCCATGCGAGCCGCGAGGGAGTCCGAGGAATACACGGAGGAGATCACGGTCAGCAGCTCCAGGAGCCCGTCCCTCTTCCAGTCGAAGCCGGAGCCGCCGCCGATGCAGTACGGCGGGCTGGGGCCGCCGCCCGCGTACCAGGCGCCGATGCTGGCGGCGAACCTGCCGGCCTCCGCGGCGGGCGGGTACGACCTCTTCTACAAGTCGGCGCGGCCGGAGACGGTGGGGAGCGGGCAGGGCGGGCGGCGGGTGGCGCTGTTCTCCCAGCAGTGGCCGGTGAGCGTGGAGCGGAAGATCTTCCCCGCGCTGGTGCCGGAGGCGTTCCTGGTGGCAGAGATCAAGAACCCGTCGGAGCAGCCGCTGCCGGCGGGGAGCGCCAACCTGTTCGTGGGCGAGGACCCGGCCGGGACGGCGCAGCTCAAGCTCACCGCGTCCGGGGAGCAGTTCACGCTGCCGCTGGGGCTGGACCGGGCGATCCGCGCCGTCCGCAACGTGCGGCTGGTGCAGACGGAGACGGGGTTCATCCTCGGCAAGGAGGAGGTCACCGAGTACGTGGTGACCATCGAGCTGGCCAACCCGTACTCGATGGCGATCCCGATCACGGTGGTCGATCAGATCCCGGTGACGGACGACAAGAACGTGCAGGTGAAGCTGCTGAAGACGGCGCCGGAGGTGACGAAGAAGGACGACGTGAGGGGGGCGCTGGAATGGAAGCTGTCGCTGCCCGCGGGCGGCAAGTCGGTGGTGTCGTTCAACTACACGCTCAAGCGGCCGAAGAGCTGGCGGCTGCACCAGTGATGGAGGCACACGAGCCATGAACGCACTCGCCCTTCTCCTCCCTTCGCTCCTCGCCGCCGGCGGCGCCGTCTCCGAGGTGGTGGTGTACCCGGATCGCGCCCAGGTCCTCCGCAGCGCCCAGGTGGCGTGCGGCTCGCGCGCGCAGATCAGCTTCACCGAGGTCTCGCCCGCCGCGGACCCGCAGAGCTTCCGCGCCAGGACCAGCGCCGGAACCGTGGAAGGCCTGCGGTACGTGGCGCGCACCCGCGAGCAGGCCTTCGCCCCCAAGCTGCGCGAGCTGGAGCAGCAGCTGCTGGACCTGGGCCGGCAGATCCAGGCCCAGCGCGACGTGCAGCAGCGCGCCACCGACCAGTCGAAGGTCGGGAGCCAGCTGGGCGAGACCACGGTGCAGTTCGTGAACCGGGAGCTGATCGAGCAGCCCGGGAACGCCAAGACGTGGATCCAGGCGCTGGACTCGGCGCAGGCGGCGCGGGTGAAGGCGGCGCAGCAGGCGCAGGAGGCGGGGGCGAAGATCCGGACCCTGGAGCAGAGGCGGTCGGACCTGGTGCGGCGGCAGCAGCTCCTGCAGTCCACGCCGGAGCGGCACGACTACACGGTGGACGTGCTGGTGTCTTGCCCGTCCGGCACCGCCACCGTGCAGCTCACGTACCTGGTGGGCGGCGCGTCGTGGCAGCCGTCGTACGAGCTGCGCGCGGGCGAGGACGGGAGCGTGGAGCTCACCACGCTGGCGGCGGTGAGCCAGACGACGGGCGAGCCGTGGACAGGCGCCCGGCTGACGCTCTCGACGGCGGTGCCGCGGCAGAACGCCACCCCGCCGGAGATCCAGCCGATGAAGGTGTACGCGGAGGAGCGGCAGGAGCAGAAGAAGGTGCTGGTCCGGCGGGACGAGGCGGCGGAGCACGCGCAGGCGCCGGGCGGCGGGGAGACGGCGGGCGGGCGGGGGCGGCTGGCGGCGGAGGAGCAGGGGCTGTCCGTGCAGCTGAAGGTGCCGGAGGCGGTGGACGTGCCGGCGGACGGGTCGCCGGTGCGGCTGCAGGTGGCCACGCACACGCTGAAGGCGCACTGGTCGAACCGGGTGGTGCCCAAGCTGCAGCCGTACGTGTTCCGGGTGGCGGAGATGGTGAACACCGCGCCGTTCCCGCTGCTGGAGGGGGCGCTCAGCGTGTTCCACCGGGGCGGGTTCATCGGCACGGTGCCGCTGGAGCGCGTCCCGCAGGGCGGGAAGATGACCGTCACCTTCGGCGCGGAGGACGGCTTCAAGGTGAAGCGGATCCCGGTGCTGGAGGTGCAGAAGGACACGGGATTCCTCGGCACCACCCACCGCTTCAACTACGCGTACCGGCTGGAGCTCTCCAGCTACCGGCCCGGCACGGAGGAGCTCCAGGTCCAGGAGCACATCCCGGTGTCGGAGCTGGACGACGTCCACGTGGAGATCGACCGCAAGACGACCGGCGGGTACGAGCTGGAGAAGTCGGACGGGATCCTGACGTGGAAGCTGAAGATCCCGAAGGGGGAGACCAAGCTCGTCGACCTCGTCTTCCACGTCGACGTCCCGTCCAGCTACGACAACGGGAACCTCTGAATGAGGGCACGGCGATGAATCCGAAGTTCCCTCGACTTCGAATCCCGAAGGTCGGGGTTCGATTCCCTCCGGGCGCGAACCTGAAACATCGCGAGAGTTCTTCGGTTTTTGCGCCGCGTGAGGGGCGGTGAAGCTCCCTCCGAGCGGCTTGGACCCCAGTTGACCCCGCGGAGTGGAGGGCGCGTCGGGTTCGACTGGAGCGGGCGCGGGCTTCACGCCGAACTGGAGGCGATCCACCTCGGCGCGCAAGTACTCGGACGCGAGGTGGCCGCAGATCTCGGTGGTGATCCGCGGGTCCGAGTGGCGAAGGATGCGCTGCACCGCGGCCGGGTTCGCGCCGCTCATCATCAGCAAGCTGGCACATGAATGGCGCTCGCTCGCGCTCGCCACAACCTTGTCCCGCTCGGCCACTAAGCGACTTAGGCGCTTTTCCGCAGCGCGGGCGATGGCAGCCGCGAGGTGTCCGGCGTGCGTACCCCAGCCCCGCGTCCGCACTCACCACACGGGCCGGGAGTGGAGGCGGCCCGGTGTCGTCCGCGCCGTGAGTGGCGTGCGGCGGGCGTGTTCGACGTCCGAACTACGCCCGGCGTTCTGCGTCGCGCAGGCCGGTATGGTGAGGTACCGCGTAGCTCGGAGTCAGCCGGACGTGGGCCGTCGAACTGCCGCGCCCGCTCGACATAGGAAAGCTACTACGCCACCTGCGGTGATCCGCCGGGTCTGGACAGATACCAGCCTTGCATTGGATCCTGCCTTTCATGAGAAGTGCTGGGCGCGGCACCTTCTTCATCTCCTATGCGCATGGGTCGGCGGAGGATGAGGCGCTCTGCGCCAGGTTCGCGGACGCGCTAGCGGCCAAGGGCCATGAGGTCTTCTGTGATCAGCGGATCATCGTCGGCATGGACTGGGCCGAGGAGATCGAGCGCCGGCTGCACGAATGCGACTTCTTTCTCCTCCTGCTGTCATCGAACGCGCTGAGCAGCGAGATGGTGATGCAGGAAGTGGAACGCGCCTGCAATCGCCGCAAGCAGGAAGGCGCGCCGGTTCTCCTGACCGTCCGCGTGAACCTAGACGGAGAACTCCCCTATCGCTGGGCCGCGCGTCTGGATTCGTACAAGTGGCAGACGTGGCGGGGCGAGGCGGACTTCGACCCGATCCTACGCTCTATTCAGAGTGCGGCTGGGCACAGTGGAGCACGGCCCACGCCGACGCCGGTTCCTCGGCGGCCAGTTCAGCGCCGCCGCTGGCTACCTTGGCCATTAGGTCCAGCCACCCGCGCTCAGGCCGCGATCCCTGGCCGCGCCAGCGTGGACTCTTCTGTCATGGACGGGCTGGCGCGACTGTTGAAGCCCGAGGGGATGTTCAGGGAACAACTGCGCGCCGCGGGCTTCGACGTGCAGAACCTAAAGGCCAGCTACCCGCCATCGGTTCTGCTGGCCGCCCTCGACGTGAGTTGGCGACATCTGCACCCAGGACTCTCGCGGGAGGACGCGCACCGCCGCGTGGGACAGGGCTTTGTCGCTCGCTATGCCCAGACCATCACGGGCAGGGTGTCGCTCGGGTTGATCAGAGTCCTCGGCGCGGAGCGAATGGTCCTCCAGTTGCCGAAGATTAGCTCCATGTCCACCACCGGTCTGGAGGTCTGGGTGGAGCGCATTCGGCCCGGGGAATTCCGGATCATCTACCGCGGCAGCCCCGATATGTCTCCTGACTTCACCGTTGGGACAATCGAGGGTGCCTCCTGGGCCAGTCGGTTTAAGGCTCGCTTCGAGATCGTCCGCCGCGAATCAGACGAATTCGAGGTAAGCGCGACCGGAGTGGACTGAACTGGTTAGTTTCCCGGTGCCAATCACGGGGGCCTGACGGTTTCAAAGTGTTTGGCGGCGAGGGGCGCATCGACGCTCGCCAGGTGAACGCGACGACCTTGGTCTTGGTCCCGACCCGCGAGATCGGGCCGGAACGCATCCCGCTCGCGGTCGGCACTGCAGAGAGGGGGCCGCGCCCGCCTTGGCGCTGCCGGGGCGAACGCCCGCTCGACGGCCGCTACCGCCGCCTTCTGCTGCGCCGCCAGGTATTCGCGCACCAATCGCTCAAGTTGCGTCTGCAACACTTCGGTGAGTTCGGGGTCATGCGCCCACAAGTACACGGGCCCTATTCCTCTCTCACCCCCACCCCTGAACTGATACAACCCGGGCAGCATGGCCATCGACCGGAAGAACTTCCTCTTCGTCGGTAACGACCAGGCCGGCGACAACCTCGCCGGCCTCTACTCGCTGGTGGCTACCTGCGAGGCGAATGGCGTCAATCCCACTGCGTACCTGAGCGACGTCCTCGTCCGCGTGCATGAGCACCCGAATTCGCGGATTGACGAGCTGCTCCCGCACAACTGGACGGGACCGCCGACCACCAGTGCCGCGAGCCAGAGCTGACCTCGAACGGGCCGTCAGAGGGGGCGCATTACCTCGTTACCGACATCGTGACGAGCAGGCATCTCACCCAGTCGATCGGCACTCTATTTACATTCACGATCTCCATCACCGGCCCGGTCACGGGGAAGCGGATGGACACGTTTGCCACCCCGACGTCCATCAGTGGAAGGCCTGTGGGGGACGCTGCGAGCTTCCTCCGCTTCCTCCCTGCGCCAGATCTCTTCTCTCTCGTCGGCTGCGCTCTCTTCTGGGTGCCCGCTCGTCGCATGGCCCCAGCAATCCAGCCCATCCACCAGCTCTCAAGACGCCCGTGGCCGGACGCTTACGGAGGTATGGCCTTCGCTGCTTCTTGCTCATTGGACGGTCTCCGGTCAGGACTGAGACATGGTGCGCCCGGCCTGCGCTGGCGCCGACGAATGCGGCATCCGACCAGCCATCGAATGCTGTATCCGGCCGTCGGGCCCCGATTCACCAGCCTTTCGCGGCTGGTGTCACCCATCCATTCCGGACTCCGGCCCATGCGCTGTGCGCACCAGGGGGGCATGACCAAGCCCGCCAAGAGGAAGCGCTCGGAGTCGGAGGACGCCGGGGAGAGAGTCGTGCTGTCCGAGGTGATGCTCCGCAGCGGCGCGCTCGCCTACGCCGAAGTGGCCAAGCTGGACCCCTCCGATCTGCGCTGGCGTCGCTGCTGGCGCGCCCTGCGCCTTGCCGCAACCGGCGTGGTCGCGGCCATCCAGGAGGCGGCGTGCTGCCGCCGAAAGGGCATCCACCGTCGCGGGCGCTGGCGTCGCGCCGATCCGCAACTCCGCCAACGCTTCGACGCCTGCGCCGCCAGGCGGCCTTTAAGCGATCCTGGTGAGGCCCCCACGCCTGGAAACGCGCGCTGAGCGGGCGGCCAGCGGGCCGTTCCCGCGCCTGTTCCTCGTCGGTCTACGTCTCCGGGCAGTTCCGCTGATGGAGACGGCACCGCGGGCAGCGGCGACGTGGAGGGTTCGCTCTTGACGGCAGACTGACCGGCGATGCCTACTGGATTTGTGGATCCCGAAGGCTCGGCAGTGCGCTCAAGATTCGCTGGGTGTCGGTTCTCACGAGCTAGGGACCCCGGCGGGCTGAAAATCTCACGAGCATTCCCCCCCTCGGGGTGAAGTTCTCAGCAGCATTCCCCCCCACCACGCGTGACAGAGGCACCCACTACGGGT
>Ga0134122_10001018_pt1 | contig 20007 bp, 21 predicted proteins | sample KB302_FD_96461 | JGI IMG/M metagenome (GOLD analysis project Ga0134122, IMG submission 96461) | Terrestrial soil microbial communities without Nitrogen fertilizer from Kellogg Biological Station, Michigan, USA - KB3-0-2 | ecosystem: Environmental > Terrestrial > Soil > Unclassified ... | reverse complement strand
TGCACGCGAATACCATCCCACTTCCATTCGGCCGAGACCTGCGCCAGATCGAGCGCCGCCCAGTCCGCCGCCTCCAGCGCGTGCGACAACATCAGGGGTCGAAACACCAGCGCCCTGCCGATATCGGGCTTGGCGGCGCGGCCCTCGAGCCAGGCGAACAGGGGCGCATAGGGTGGCGTCAGCGAATGCCAGATCTGCTCGATGTCATCGACGCCGAGGCCCGCCATCTCGGCGACGGCGGCCTTCGCCAGGCGGGCGGAGACGCCGACGCGCAGAGCCCCGGTCAAGACTTTCAACAACGCCCAGCGGCCCGTCGCGTCCAGCTGGTCGAGCCACGCCTCCAGGCGCGGCGCAAGGTCATTGCGGCCGACTAGCGCCAGCTCCGAGACGATTTCGGAAAGGCGCGCAGGGCGGTCGCAATCGGGGGAGGCGAGGCCCGCCTCTCCCGGGGCCGCCGGCGATCGGGCGGCCGCCGTGCTCCCGCGCGACGCTGTCGGGGTGCTCCAGACCAGCGCGATGGTCTCGGCGGTATCGCCGACATAATCGCGCGAGAGGCGAAACAGCTCTGGGTCCATGCGGCGCGCCATCATGTCGAGAAGCGCACGCCGTAGCGGCAACGAGAACGGTAGGCCATCGGTAAGCACGGCCAGGGCCCAGCCGCGGTCGGGGTCGCTCGTGCTGCGGAAGTATTCGCGCAGCAGCCGCAGCTTGGCGTTGCGGCTCGGGCTATAGGACAGGCGGTCGAGCAGCTGGGCGAAGGCTGTCATGGGCGCGCCTGGGCCGAGCGCGCCGGAGCGCGGGGTCTCGCGGGAGCTGCGCCCGGCAGCACCAGCCGCGTGTCGGGAATTCTCATTCGCCCTCGTTCTCCTCGTAGCCGATCAGGGCCAGCGCCCGACCGCGCCTGCCCATCAGGCCGATTTGACGGACCAGCGCGTCCTCGCGCCCGTGCGTCACCCAGATTTCCTCGGCCCCCGTCGCGGCAATGGTCGCTACCAGCCCTGGCCAATCGCAGTGATCGGAGATCACCAAGGGAAGCTCGACACCCTTTTGCCGGGCCCGTGCGCGCACACGCATCCAGCCTGAGGCAAAGGCGGTGACCGGGTCGGCAAGCCGCCGCGACCAGCGGTCGTTGAGCGCGGAAGGTGGGCAGAGCACGATTTCGCCGGGCAGCTTGGTGGTGGCCTGGCTGACGTGCGCGAGCTCGCCCAGATCGATGCCAAGCGACCGGTAGAGGTCGCACAGCACCTGGTTGGCACCGTGCAACCAAATCGGCCGATCATATCCGGCTGCGCGCAACAGGGCGATCAGCCGCTGCGTCTTGCCGAGGCCGTAGGCGCCGATCAGGTGCGTGCGATCGGGATTGGCGTCGACCGACGCCAAGAGCTTGCCGACCTCCTGGTCATCCGGCTCGTGGCGGAACACCGGCAAGCCAAAGGTGGCCTCGGTGACGAACAGATCGCACCTGACCAATTCGAACGGCGCCGCTGTTGGATCGGGCTCAAGCTTGTAGTCGCCGGAAACGACTGCGCGGGCGCCCCGGTGTTCGATCACGACTTGGGCACTGCCCAGAATGTGCCCGGCCGGCACCAACCACACCGTCGCGCCGCCGAGGTCCAAGGGTTCACCGTAGGGGAGGGCCTGAAAGCTGCCGGCTGCGGTCTCCCCCAGGCGCGTCTTCACGATGGCGATGGTCTCGGGCGTTGCCAGCACGGCGCCGTGGCCGGGTCGGGCGTGGTCGGCGTGGCCATGGGTGATAATTGCCCGTGCAACCGGGCGCGTCGGGTCGATGTGAAAGCCGCCCGGGGCGCAGTAAAGCCCCGCGGCATCGGCCGCAAGTCCAGCTATGGACACGCGATTGGTGCGCATGCCTCCGGTTCCGTGATTGTGATCGTTCCGGATATGGGAACGGAGCCGACGATCGTCAGCAGCCGGCCATTGGCGCCCTGGCAACCCGAGGCCTTTGCGTCCCGTCGGCCCCCGAGATCTTGGCGATTTTGCCAGCGCCAGCGGCAACTTGCGGCTCGCCGGGCGAGGTCCGCCGGGGCCGCTCCCAGGAATGTTCCGTCCACGTGGCGGTGGATAAATTGCAAATGCCGATGGAACCGACTCTGTGGTTCAACGTTTTCTTGGGGTCGTAAAGGGACGCTAAGAACGCGCCGCGCAAGGGCGCCGCCCTGGTATCCCCGAGTACCTTTTCTTGGTTTTGCAGGCAGGGCACCCACCCGCATCGGTGTCCTGCCTTTCTCTTTGGGCGCCCGGCCCTTGTTTCGGCGACTAGGGAAAGATCTGCACGTAGCCCGCTCGTTGCCGGTCTGAGGCCCCGCCGAAGTTGGCGTCGTAGTCCCTGACCAGGGTTTTGAGGTGGTCGGAGTCGAGGAACCGGCCGAAGACCTCCTCGCTCGCAAATTCATAAAGGGCCATATATTCGAACTTGTCCTCGCCCAGGATTTTCTTGTAGCGGCGCGCGCTGACGGCGCCGTTGAACTGCAAAACCTGCGGCACGTGTTCCTCGTTGTACCAGCGGTTGAAGGCGACGTCCTTGTCCTTGGTGATGGTGGCTCGCACCATGAAGAGGGCGACGGCCATGGCGGCGTTCTCCTAGGTTGAGGGAAGCTTGCTCGTGCCTCGTTATAGCCCACGACCGCACCGGGTTGAATTTGCCGATTTCGACGATGAGCCGCGGGCCCGCGGCTCAAGCCAGCCAGGACCGCTGACGGCGGAGCGCGCCGACCCCTTTCCCGCTACCACGATCGACCCCATGAGCTGGGCGCCACCTCGGCGGACTCGCGGCGTCCTGCCATAAAGGTTGCGCGCATGGACGGCTGTGGGTGCGCGTGACTAGAGCCTGGCCGGGCTGGGAACATCCGGCGGCGCGCCGACGGCGCTGGGCTTTGCCGAACGTCACCCGCGGCAGACGAAGGCTTTGCTGCTGCAGGCTGGAGTGACCACGCCTTGGACCGAGGCCAAGTTCGTCCCGGCGCTGTTGCGCGACAGCTTATCTTAACGCCTTCCGGCGTTTTGGCTGGGCAGCACCATGTGGTCAGCCCGTGATTTTGGAGAAGTCGGCGACGTTGAGCGTGGCTGCGCGGATTTGGGACAGCAGGGCGAGCCTATTGGCGCGCACGTGGGTGTCGGCGGCGTTCACGGTCACCTTGTCGAAGAAGGCATCGACCGGCGCGCGCAGCTCGGCCAAGGCCCGCATGGCCCCGGCAAAATTTTCCACGTTGATGGCGGCGCGCGTGTCCTGCTTGACGCTTTCGATGGCGGCGGCGAGGGCCAGCTCCTCCTTTGCGCTCAGCTGGTCGAGGTCATAGTCGCCGGCATAGCTCTTTTTGTCCTTCTTTTCCTCGTCGCGCACAATGTTGATGACCCGCCGCACGCCGATCAGCAGGTTGGCCCCGTCGTCGGTCTTCAAGAACTCTGCCAGGGCTTCGACGCGCTTGACGATCAACGCCAGGTCGTCGTCCTGGCCGCCGAGCAACACCGCATCGATGAGATCGTGTCGCGCCTCGCTTTCGCGCAGGTGCACTTTGAGCCGATCGGTGAAGAAGGACAAAAGGTCGCCGGCAGCCTGGCGGAGCTGCGAGGTCACGCTCGCCGGCAACCTGGAGGCAAAGTCCTCCTTGTCGGCGGCGTCGATGATCTGGGCTCTTTCCTCCTCGCTCAGGCCATCTCCCAACGGAGCGGTCGTCCCGGGACGTTGCGACAGGGGCTTGGAGGTGCGCAGGAACCGCAGCCGGTGGCGAGCGATGATCGCCTGCAGCGGTAGGCGCAGGTCATTCTCCAGCACAATCCGGATCACGCCCAGCGCTGCCCGGCGCAACTGGAAAGGATCCCCAGAGCCCGTCGGCTTTTCGCCGATTGCCCAGAAGCCGACCAGCGTATCGAGCTTGTCGGCCAGCGCCACGGCGACGGCCACCGCGTCGCCCTCCTCAAGTTTCGGCACGCGATCGGAAGGCCCTCTGGGCTTGTAGTGCAACTCAATAGCCCGCGCGATCTCCGCCTTGGTGCCGGCGGCCTCGGCATAATAGCGGCCCATCAAGCCTTGCAGCTCCGGAAACTCGCCCACCATGCCTGACACCAGGTCGGTCTTGGCGAGTTGGGCGGCGCGGCGGGCGTCCGCCGGCACCGCATCCACCGAACCCGCGATCTGAAAGGCCAGCTCGGCGATGCGCTCGACGCGGTCCTTTTGCGAGCCGAGCTTCTCATGGAAGGTAATGCCAGCAAGGGCCAACGCCATCTCGTCCAGCGGTTTCTTCTGGTCCTGCTCCCAAAAAAACTTGGCATCCGATAGCCGCGCACCGATCACCTTCTCATTGCCGGCGATGACCTCTTTGCCGCCATCCCTGGCGAGCAGGTTCGAGACCAGCAGAAACTTGTTGGCGAGTTTGCCGGACCGCGGGTGTTTTAGGGCAAAGCACTTCTGGTGCTGCTTCATGGAAAGCATCAGGCATTCGGCCGGCACGCTAAGAAATGCCTCCTCGAAGGTGCCCATAAGCACCGTTGGCCACTCGGTGAGCCCGGCGTTCTCTGCCAACAGCGCCTCGTCCTCGACGAGCGCGAGCTTGTGCTCCTTGGCCAGCGCGCGCGCCTGGTCGCCAATCAGCGCGGCACGCTCGGCAGCATCGAGTATCACCTTGTGGCCTCTAAGCTCCTTGATGTAGTCGGCGGGGCCCGTCACCGCAAAAGGTTCGTTGCCGTGGAAACGATGCCCCCGCGTTTGATTGCCACTGTCGACGTCTTCGATCGCGAATGGCACCACCTTGCCGTTGAGCAGGCAGACGATCGAGTGCAGCGGCCGCACCCAGGTGGTTTTGCCCGACCCCCAGCGCATCGATTTGGGCCAGGGAAACTTCGCCGTCACGGTCGGCACCACCTTGGCCACGATCTCCTCGGCGGTACGGCCTGGCGTCTCGATACGGACAACGTAGAAATCGCCCTTTTTGTCGTCCTTGACGATCTGGGCTTGCCCAATCGATGTGAGCCCGGCCGACTTCACGAATCCGGCAATCGCCGCCTCGGGTGCATTGACCCGCGGACCCTTGCGCTCTTCGGAGATGCCTGGTGACTTTGCGGGCACGCCGTCGAGCATGAGCGTCAGCCGGCGCGGCGTCACGAAGGCGCGTGCCTGGCCGGCCGCGAGCCCGTGCGCCTTCAGCCCCTCAAGGACGAGCCGTTTGAGATCGTCCGCCGCGCGCAGTTGCATCCGCGCCGGAATTTCCTCCGACAAGAGCTCGAGCAGCAGTTCAGCCATGGCGGGCCTCCCTGGCGAGAATGGCCGTATCGTTGATTTTTATCATCGCCGTTGTCCGTCGGGGCCCGACACCCCGAGAGGGCGAAGCCCGGCAGGCTTGATGGCGTGAAGCACCCGCAAGCGGGCCGCTCCTGTCGCTGTCACGTCTGCGGAATTTGATCGACCTTGGCCACGATCGCGAAGCGGTCTGCCAAAGCGGCCAGGGCGGCGCGGTGCAGCGCCTCCGCGCCGATCGTCCCACCCATGGGATCGGGCAGGTCGCGGGTTGCCGCGGCATCGGCCGCCACCGCGGCCTTGTAGCCGAGATCGAGAGCGGCCCGCGCCGTCGAACTGACGCACATGTGCGTCATGAAGCCGGCCAAGACAACGTGCTGGCGCCCCAACTTCTTCAGCGCGGCATCGAGGTCGGTCTGGGCAAAGGCATTTGGCAGCGGCTTGTGCACCACGGGCTCGCCGTTCTCCGGTCGCACGGTATCGACGATGGCCCCGCCGCGGGCGTCGAGATCGAACAGCCCACCTGGGCGGCCCCGATGCTGCACGTGCACGACCGGTGCCCCCGCGGCACGCGCGCGGCCGAGCAGCCGCGCTAGGGCCGCTAGGGCCGGCGTCGCGCCCGGGAGTGCCAGCTTGCCATCGAGGTATTCGTTCTGCGCATCGATGATGACGAGCGTGGACGTGGCAAGCGGGGGTGGGCGCAGATCCGCACCGGACAGTTCCAACAGGGTCTTGGCTGTTGTGGTCATAGTAAAAACTCCTCGCGCAATCCCTACGTTAAGTGGCAGGCCACGGCATTGGCCCCAACCGAGCCTTTGTGGCGCGCGCGCCGATGCGTCCGGGGCGGGAGCCGCAGACGGCTCGCAACCTCATTGCCCGCCCCCCTCGGTCCTGAGCCAGGCCGCACAGCAGGCCTTTGCCAGCTCGCGCACCCGCAAAATGTAGCTCTGGCGCTCGGTGACGGAAATGACGCCGCGCGCGTCCAGCAGATTGAAGATGTGACTTGCCTTGATGCACTGGTCATAGGCGGGCAGCGCCAGCCGATGGCGCGTGTCGTTGGCGCCGGCAGCGGGACTGCCGGCTGCCAGCAGCGCCTTGCACTCCTTTTCGGCATCGCGGAAGTGCTGCAGCAGGATGTCCGTGTCGGCGGACTCGAAATTGAAGCGCGAGTATTCCTGTTCGGCCTGCAGGAACACATCGCCATAGGTCAGCTTGCGCTCATCCTCACGGCCATTGAAGTTGAGGTCAAACACACGATCAACGCCCTGGACATACATCGCCAGACGCTCGAGGCCGTAGGTGATCTCGCCCGAGACGGGATTGCAGTCGAAGCCGCCGACCTGCTGGAAGTAGGTGAACTGTGTCACCTCCATGCCATCGCACCACACCTCCCAGCCCAATCCCCAGGCACCGAGGGTCGGGCTTTCCCAATCGTCCTCGACGAAGCGAATGTCGTGCAGCTTGGGGTCAATGCCGATGCGCGCGAGGCTCTCCAGATAGAGGTCGAGAAAGTCGGCCGGCGACGGCTTCATGATGACCTGGAACTGGTAATAGTGCTGCAGCCGATTGGGATTCTCACCGTAACGCCCATCCTTGGGCCGACGCGAGGGCTGCACGTAGGCGGCGTTCCACGGTTTTGGTCCGAGCGCGCGCAGTGTGGTTGCCGGATGGAAGGTTCCGGCCCCAACCTCCATGTCATAGGGTTGCAGGATGGCACAGCCCTGTTCGCCCCAGTACTGCTGTAAGGTTAAGATAAGGTCCTGGAAAGATGCCGTGGGACGCAGGCCTGGCGAGGCCTTGGCAAGTTTCCCGTCTGCCGGCTTGGCGGCTTTCTTTTGCATGGGCTTCGTCTGAGTGGGGGCTGCGGCGCGCGCACTATACGCAAATGGCGAGATCGGTCACCTGGATTTCACGGGGCGGCCGCCGGGGATGGAGCGGCCATGCAATCTGGCGCGCGACCGTGCGCGTAATGTGGCCCAGCAAACCCCTGGCCGCGTAGCGTTGGGCCGGTAACCCGCGCCGGGTGATCCCGACCAAGCGCCCACTGAGTAAGGAGCGCCGGCCACCACGCGGCGCCTGGGACGCGCACCCTCGCCGCTCGATCCTAAGGCCGCTCAGGCTCGCTCTTGCGGCCGATAGACGCCCGTCGTCGGATCATACTCCAGCCTACCCAAATCCTTCTCGACGCGGCCGCCGGCCGCCCGTCGCCTGTGCTCGTCCTCGGCTCGGTTCAATTCGGCCGTGATTGCGTCCGATGCCTGTCGCATCCAGCGATAGGCCGCATAGAAACCGGCGCCGATGAGCGCGACGACGATGAGCTGGGGCATTGGCGAGCCTCCCGCTGCCAGCTAGAGGCCGAAGCGCGACCACAAGGCCCGCGCCTCGACGGCGGAGATGGCATCATCGGCCAACGACGCCGGGAAAGCAAATCCGTCTCCGCCGTGCGCGGCAAGACCCGGCAACCGGCGCAGGCGGGTAAGGAGCCCGCTGGGCGCCATCGGCACGGCCTTTAGCCGGACCTTGTCGCCGTGCAGCGCCCGCATTTTGCTGCGTAGATCGGCGATGCCGTCGATCAGGCCATACTCGAGCGCCTTGCGTGCCGACCAGAAGCCACCCGAGAACATTTCCTCCTCCGGTCCTCTAAGCCTGCCGGCGCGCCGCGCCTTGACGATGCCCATGAAGGTATCGTGCACGTCACGCTGCAGCTCCGCGAGCCGCCGCACATCCTCGGGCCGCTCGGGTTGGAACGGATCGAGCGCGCCCTTGTCCTTGCCGACCGCGTGCACGCGCCGCTCGATGTCGAAGCGCTGGATAAACTTGTCGAGACCAAAGCCCGCGGAAATGACGCCGATCGAGCCCACGATCGAGGAGGGATCGGCATAGATTTCGTCACCGGCAAGGGCCAGGAAGTAGCCGCCGGAGGCGGCAATGTCTTCGCAAAATACGTAAACGCGCTTTTCCTTTTCGGCGGCGAGCTGGCGGATGCGATTGAAAATCAAGTGCGATTGCACGGGCGAGCCGCCGGGGGAATTGACGGTGATCGCCACGCTCGGCAGTTTCGAGGCGTTGAAGGCCTTTTCAATGGCGCCGGCGAGCGATGCCAAGGCAAGTCCAGGTCGCAGTGGCGTCACCATGCCGATCGCGCCGGTAAAGCGCAGGACCGGAACAATCGGGCCACGGTTGAAGAAGAGCATCGGCTGCCTCGCGAAATAGACGGGTAAACGGGACGCTGAGAAGGTAAGCGTTGCGGTGCCGGCTTTCACGTCCGAGCGACCGAATCGGAGCGTACGGCTAGAGGTCAACTTTGTCGCAGCCGCGGCGGGTACCCCATCAGCTAGCAGACGCGCCGCCAAGGTCAAGGGCGGCTCCGCCGCGCAGGATGGCATCGACCTCCGGCCGGAAGCCGTGGCCCGTTGCGTGCAAAATCAGACCGGCCCTGAGCTGCAACGGGGCGCGGCTCCCCTTGATCCCCTGCACCAGGACGCGGTGTGCCGCGGCGCCTTGGCGGGGAAAGATGGGAAATACGAGCAGGCGCCCGAAGCGTCCGCAAAAAGCCACCAGCACCTGGTCGAGACTGTCGGCGCGATGGATCATGGTGGCCGTGCCGCCCGGCCGCGCCATGGCGGCCATGAACCGGAGCCAGTGTTGCAGACCATCGCGCCGCATGGCGTTGGCGGCAGCTTTGGCCGGCAGCGCGGCCGCGGTCGCGGTGCCTTCGACCTGGTAGGGAGGATTGGCGAGCACGTGGTCGAAGCTTCCGGCGAGCATCTTGAGCGCCGGTTGTTCGCCAAGCGGTTTGTCGACCTCGCCGGCAAGCACGCGCGCGCGCTCGGTCAGGCCATTGCGATCGACGTTGGCGCGGCAGAGATCGGCCTGGGCGATTTCGCGCTCGATCAGGGTGACGCGGGCGTTCGCGGCGCGGCGCGCCACCGAAAGGCCGACCACGCCGACGCCGGCGCCGACGTCGAGAACCTGCTCGACGCGACCATTGCGCAGCGGCGCGGCCGCCGCCAGCAACACGGCATCGAGGCCGGCGCGATATCCAGCCGCCGGCTGCACAATGCGCAAGGAACCGCCCAAAAAAGCATCTTCGGTCGTGACCGCGCTATCGCCGGCGCCCGTCACGCGTGCACTTCTCCATCGGCGATCAACCAGGCTTCCAGGCCCGCTTCGCGCAAGGCCCGGCGGGCGGCGGACCACTCGTCCGCCTTAACCAACAGGCGGCGCGGAAAGGCCCCGATCGAGCCTTCGATCACGCTGATGTGTTGATCGGCAATGAGGCTGGTAATGCCCAGTTCCTGCAGTACCGATTCGGCGTAACTCAGGAGCACCGCATCGTTGCTGCGAAGCATTTCACGCATCCTCAGACTCCCATGGCCACCGTGCGAAGGCGAGCCGCTGCGAACCTGTCGGGCGCTCTGTCGCGGAAAACAAGCTTGACTGTTCTTTGTGGCTGCCCGTTATACGGGAACGGCATTTGCCGAGCGAGGAATAGCACATCTTGGGTGTCGTCGTCCCATTCGAAGAATCGCGCGAGCCTGGCGAGGGCCTCAACGGGCTGCTCGAGATTGCCGGCGAGGACATGCAGCTGGTCAATCGCATCATCCTCGACAGGGCCGTATCCGAGGTCGAGCTAATCCCTCAGCTGGCGCATCATCTTATCGATTCCGGCGGCAAGCGGCTGAGGCCGATGCTAACGATTGCGGCGGCGAAACTGTGCGGCTACCGCGGCGATGGTCACGTCCGGCTGGCGGCGGCCGTCGAGTTCATGCACACGGCCACCCTTCTGCACGACGACGTGGTCGATCAGAGCGACTATCGCCGCGGCAAGGCGTCCGCACGCTTGCTGTGGGGCAATCAGGCAAGCGTGCTGGTCGGCGACTTCCTGCTTGGCCAGGCATTTCGGATGATGGTCGACGTGGGTTCGTTTGGCGCGCTGCGCATCCTATCGAATGCCGCAGCCGTGATTGCCGAGGGCGAGGTAATGCAACTGGCGGCCGCCAAGAAGACCGCCACCACGGAAGACGAATACCTCGCCATCATCAATGCCAAAACGGCGGCGCTGTTCTCGGCTGCCGCCGAAGTCGGGGCCGCCATCACCAATCGCCCGGCCGAGGAACACACCGCCCTCAAGTCGTACGGCCGCAATCTTGGGGTCGCCTTTCAGCTCGTCGATGACGCGCTCGACTACTCGGGCGACAGCACTCGGCTCGGCAAATCGGTGGGGGACGACTTCAGGGAAGGCAAGATCACCCTGCCCGTGATCTTGTGCTTTCGCCGCGGCAGCGACGAGGAGCGCTCGTTTTGGCGGCGTACGCTGACCGAAAGCAAGATCGAGGAGGACGACCTGGAGCAGGCGATCCGCCTCATGAAGAAACACGGCGCGATCGATGATACCTTGGATCGCGCCAGGCACTATGGCGCGATCGCGCGCGATGCGCTGGCCATTTTTAGAGCCGACCGCCATACGCGGGCCCTGACCGATGCCATCGCCTTTTGCATCGGCCGGGCGAGCTAACGTCTTTTGCAGGCGCTCGGGAGGTCACGGCCCTTCGCGCAGTTTTGCGGCCATCACGGCGATGGTGCGCTGGTAGACCTCGGCCCGGTTCCAGTCCTTGAGCACGGCATAGTTGGCCGAGCCCGGCTCCCAACCTTGTCCGGCCTGCCAGCCATGACCTTTGAGAAAGTTGGCGGTCGAGGCCAACATGTCAGCCACGCTGCGTTCGAGGTCGCGGCGTCCGTCACCGTCGAAGTCCACAGCGTATTTGTAGTAGCCTGACGGCAGAAACTGGGTGTGGCCGATCTCGCCGGCCCAACCACCGCGCATCTGGGTCACCGAAAGGTCACCGCGCTCGAGAATGCGCAAGGCATCGAGGAGGTGGCCGGTGAAGAAATCGGAGCGCCGGCAATCGTAGGCAAGCGTCGCCAGCGAGCGCACGATCGAGTACTTGCCGCTCGAATCGGCGCCATAGTTGGTCTCGAGCCCCCAAATGGCGATCAAGATCGGCGCGGGCACGCCGAAACGCTGTTTGATCCGCGCCAGGGTAGCCTGATGCGTGCGCATCAGGCTCTGCCCGCGCCGCATGAGCCCAGGGCCGACGCGCCGGGCATAGAACTCCTCGAACGAGAGCTTGAAGGAGCGCTGGGAGCGATCCAGTCGCACCACCGTGGGATCGTAGGTGACACCGGCAAGGGCTGCGGAGACCACCGTGGGCGAGATGCCCTGCGCCGCCGCTTTCGCCTTGAAGCGCGCAAGCCAAGCTTCGAAGCCGGCACCACTCTCGCCGCAATCGACCGCCGAGGCGGCCGACGGCGCGGCACACAACAGCGCGGCAAGCACCGCACCGCGCCGCAAGAAAAAAAGTCGAAAGACGTTCCCCACCAATCCCTCGCTCCGCCGATACGGCGCTCTGCCCCACGCATCGCGTGCTGTCTAGCATCTGGCAGCCCGAAAGTCCCGCCAAACCCATGCCGCGGCTTGTGACCGCCCGCCCAACGGATCAGCCCGTCTCATGCGCGCCGATAGGGAAAACAATAGGCGGGGTCCAGCGTCAACCCCAAGTGTTCGCCCAGGATGCGGATGGCGGGCCCATGCTCGGGATAAGGATCGCCGTTGGCATGCCCGACGATGATCGGTCGAAACTGCTGCTCATCCTGGCCGGACGGCGGCAGCATGCCGGTGACGAGAGCCTTGCCTTCGGCGTCGCGCAAGGTAACGAACATCGGCATTACGCGCTGGATGTGCTCTTTGAGACCGATGTTTTGCTCAAACACCCGGGCCGAGCGAGGCGGGACATAGGTGCGTGCGGCCTGCTCTCGGGCTTGGCGAAAATATTTCTCGACCGCGTGGTCCATGGCGCGGGATTCCAGCGCGGCTTCCCCCTCGGTCTCGATCCGAAACCACGTTTTCGGCGGGGCATCGCAGACAAACTGCATGACGCGCTCCTGCAGAAACTCTTGGCCAGCAACGGCTATGGTGGGCCCCTTCGGCAAATTTGAGGCTGCCACCTATCGTCGCGTACCACGCACGCGTTGAGGGTCAAGTTAAAGGCTCACTATCTTGCCTTTGCATGTCAGGATTGTTGCGTCAAATCGCCATATCTCTAAGCTTTGCTGGCTGGAGGCGGGGGATGCGCTCAATGGCAGCAAATTCGCGTGGGGTAGCAACGACGGCTAGCGGTCCGCTCGGACAGGCCGATTTCCGCGATACCCTGGAAGCTCTGCCCGACAAGGTGTGGCTCGGGCGGCCCCAGGGTCCCGCCATCTATTGCAACGCCGCCGTCCGCGCCGGCACCCGCAACCCCCACGAGCATGCAAATCTCGAAGCCGCACTCGTGCACCCCGACGATCTGGCTGGGGTGCAACTGGCGCGCAACTGTGTGCTCGCGGGCGCGACCAATCGCTCGATCGAGGCGCGCCTGACCTGCCCGGCGGGCGGCTGGCGCTGGCATCGCCTGAGCTTCAGCGTGCTGAGAAGGGATCAGCAGGTCGACACCTACCTGGCGACGGCAACGGATATCCACGACCTGCGGCGGGCATTATTGCTGGCGCAGGAAAGTGCCGAGCAATTGCGTTTGGCGGCGGCCTCGACGCAGCTCGGCGTCTACAGCTTTGATCTGGAGACCCGCCAGCACGCCTGGTCGGCGGAGCTAAAGGCCATTTTCGGCCTCTCCGCCGATGCGCCGGCGCCCAGCGAAATCGCCGAGTGCGTGCACCCCGAGGATCGCGCCCGCTTCGAAACCATGCGGCGGGAGAGCTTTGCCGCCGCCAGCAGCGGTACCTTCCAGGACGAGCACCGCATCATCCGCCCGGACGGTTCTGTGCGTTGGGTCTTCGTCAAGGGCAGGGTGTCTTTTACCGGCGAGGCAGACGCTCGCAAGCCCAAGGGCGGGCTTGGTTTTGTGCTCGACATCACCGAGCGAAAAATCGCCGAGCAGGCGCTTGCTCACAGTGAGGAGCGCTACCGAGCGCTGGTCGACACTGCCAACGACATCGTCGCCACCCTCGACCTGGAGGGCCGCTTCACCTCCATCAATCCGGCTGTGCAACGCATCCTCGGCTACGAGCCGCACGAGTTGATCGGCGTACCCCTGCGCCAGCTCATTCCGCCAGACGAATTGGCGATCCATGAGTCGATGCTGAAGCGAAAGCTGCAAGGCGAGGAATCGACGCGCTACGAGATGCAGATGTTTGGCAGGGATGGTCGGCAGCGCCACACGCTCGAAGTGAACTCGAGGCTGATGTTCACCGCCGACAGGCGGCCGGTTGGGCTACATTCAATCGCGCGCGACGTGAGCGATCGCAAGGCGGCGGAGGCTCGCCAAAACATCCTGGTGCGCGAACTGCAGCATCGCACGAAGAATTTGCTAGCCGTGATCCAATCGATTGCCGGCAACACGTTGCTGCATAGCTCCGATGTGCGCGCAGCGCGCGAGGCGCTGATGGGTCGCCTGCACGCCCTGGCTCATGCCCAGGAGTTCGTTGCTTCCGGCGCCGGCGGCGGGGCACCGTTGCGCGACCTCGTGGAGGCGGAGCTGTCATCGTTCGGAACGCGGGCGAAGGTGGACGGCGAGTTCCTGATGGCCGGCAGTTCCTTCGCCCAAATGTTTGCGCTGATCGTGCACGAGCTTGCGACCAATGCCATAAAGCACGGCGCCCTATCCGGGCCATGCGGCGAGGTCGCCGTGCGCTGGCGAACCAACCACGCCGAGCAAGAGCCGACCTTGGTTTTGCGCTGGGAGGAGCGAGGGGGGCCGACCGTAAGGCCGCCGACCAGCACCGGCTTTGGCACCCAATTGATCAGTCTAATCGGCAAGCCGCAGATCGCCTACCATCCCGAAGGCTTTGAGTACAGGCTTGCGGTTCCATTGTCCGAGGTCGGGCGCTGAGAGCATGCGCGCGCGCGCAAGGCGTCGTTGACCCAGCCCAGAGAAGGGCGATGCCATCGGGGCAAGACGACGCGATGACAGCGCGTGCCATCGTGAGCGATAATTCCGGCCGCCAAGACGTGCAACGATAAGGGCGAGGGCGAGGGCGAAGGCGATGTCCGATGATGGCTGCATAAGCACTGAGCGCATGGATCGCGTCTTGGCGATTGGCATCGACCGGCCGAAAAAACTCAACGGATTTTCGCCCAAAATGCTGATCGAATTGGCGGAGGCATTCACCGCTTTTGAACGGGATCAGAATGCTTGGGTCGGGTTGTTGTTTGCCGAGGGTGCCAATTTCACGGCGGGTCTCGAGTTGGACAAGGTCGCCCCCGTCATGCGCGAGCGAGGCACGGTATTTCCGGTCGGGAGCATCGATCCCCTGTCGCTGCGGCCGCCGCTGCGCACCAAGCCGTTGGTGTGCGCCGTGCAGGGGATCTGTTTCACGTTGGGAATCGAGTTGATGCTGGCCGCCGACATCGTTGTGGCCGCCGAGGATTGCCGCTTCGCCCAGATCGAGGTCAAACGCGGAATCATGCCGGCCGGAGGCGCCACTATCCGCATGGTGGAACGCGCCGGCTGGGGCAACGCGCAGCGCTACCTGCTGACGGGTGATGAGTTCGGTGCGGGAGAGGCTCTGCGCCTTGGGTTCGTGCAGGAGGTCGTGCAGACGGGCACCCAGAAGGAACGTGGCCTAGCCATTGCTCGCAAGATTGCCGAGCAAGCACCGCTGGCGGTGCGCGCCTCTCTTGCCAGTTCCCGCCTCGCCGTCGCACACGGGCCGCACGCGGCGATCCGCGAGTTCAATGCCCAACAAGCCAAGTTGATGGGCAGCGAAGATGCCGCGGAGGGGGTTCGCTCCTTCCTCCAGCGGCGCAGCGGCCAGTTTGCGGGACGCTGAGGAATTGTGGGCACGGCGGTCTGGCGAGCCTTGCCGCTGCCGGCCGCGCAAGAAAGCGCCAGAGACGCGCCGGTCCATCGCCAGCCGCAGGGAAAGAGGGTTTGCGGGCGCCTGTCGATCTGGGACGCCCATTCGACGCCCCTTTTGGCCCCGATCTTGATGCTGGTGAGCCCGGCTTTCCCGGAGGGAAGCTCGCAATCTTGCGGGATGGGTTAGGCCCGCCGAACTGCGATGCCGGGCTCACCGGCGCTTGCACATCACCAGCTTCGGCGTGGCCCGGTGTCGATGTGAAAATGCCCATCGGAATAGTGTTTCAAGCCGCCGACAGCTCGGTGCCCGCCGAGGAAGGCTAGCACCGCGCGCACGTTGCCGCCGACGCTGAAATCGACGGCATTACCTGACAGATGGCGCGAGCGCGGGGCTCCGCCAACGCCGGCATTGTGATGCCGGCTGCGGCACGTCGAATTCACGGTTACAGGTCCGAAGTTCGAGGAGACCTCGGCGATCACGCGACGCAAGGTCGTATTGAGGCAGTTCGAGGAGGCGCTCCATCGCACGGAACCCTCTGACAGACTGCGACCCGTGCTCTCCTGGCGCGGCACGTCACGGCCGAGGCTGGCGAGCTGGACCCCGCTTGGCTTGCGGTCTGGCGTTGGCTGCTCCGTTTCAAGTTGCTCGATAGCGCTCGCCGGTACCGGCGCCCGTTCCGGCATCGCTCCGGTCCCCAGCGTGATCCACTTGTCGGAAGCCGGCACGAAAGCTGCGGATGCGGTCGGTGGATTGACCATCAATACGCTTGAGAAGCCGGCACCGGCGAGCAATGTGGCGGTGCGTACCGCACGCCATAGTCCTCGGCTCATGGTCTTTTGGTGGTTGCAAGGCATTTTCAATTTCGCAAACTCCTAACGCTTCGCCCGTGTCGGATGACACCGCGCGATCATGGTGCTTTGCTTGAACCGCTAGGCAGAGACGGAAAGCTCCCGGCTTCACCCCACAGGAGAAGCTACCAATCACGGACGTCAGCCCGTGCGGCACCGCCATGGGATCGGCTGCTCGTAGCGATGCGCGCTAGATGGCCGGATATCGCGCATTCCACATTCCCCGATTCAGGGGAGATCTCACCTCGTGGCGGGAACAAGAGGCAGGGGGCCTAAATCCCCCAAAGCGGGGATCAGCCAAATGCCCGCCGCGCCCATCTGAATGATCCGTAAACCCCTCAATAGCGGACCGTTGCCCGATGACCTCGTTCAGCCTCCTTCTGACCAGCCTACTTGCGGCCATCATCATGTTTGGCGGCAGCGTTTTAATCGCCATGGTTCTGCTGGAACGCCCCCTGCGCAAGAAGCTTGCTGCGAAGCGCTGGGCGGGCCAACTGCGGCCACGACGCTAAGGTCTGCAACGACCTCGATACCTACCCTGTAATGCCAGGAGGAAGGTCCATGCGGCGGGCGATCTCAGCAATCTTGGAATTCATCGGCAATGGGCTGAACAAGCAACAGGCGCCAGTCACGGGGGAGGCATTGCCCTTGCGGTGGGTCGAGCTAATCAATTACCTGAACAACGTCGAAAGATGCCAACGCGCGTCCTTGCAAGCTGACCGTGGGCGCCATCTGAAAGATGCGGCCCAGGCGTAAGCTATACGTCGTTCCACGAGTCACACCGCGAGTAATCGCGGTTCAAAGCTCCCAAGTCCCGCCCTGCCTTGCCGGGGTTTTCACCCATTCCACGCCAAAGCCTTAGCCATTAACCGTTTTGGCGGTGGAAGCATGGGGACGACGGTGGGACCGCTGGGTGGGTATTCTATTTTGGTTGTCGACGACGAACCGTTGATCGCGATTGGCCTCAACGAGGCTTTGCGCGATGCGGGAGCCGAAGTGCTGACGGCGCATGATCTCGCCACGGCGTTGGAGGCGGCCGTGAACGGCACCGTCTCAGCCGCTATTCTCGACGTACAGCTGGGAACTACGGATTGCGGGGCGGTTTGTGCCGCCCTGACCTCGCAAGAGGTGCCCTTCATGTTCCTGACGGGGTTCGACAGCCACGACGTGTTGAAAGAGTGGGCATCGGTGCCGACGCTCGCCAAGCCGACCGGCGAGGCCGAACTATTGGCCAGCGTCGAGGCCTTGTTGAAACCATCTGATGTTCCCTCCGCTGCGCCGACGGCGCCTGCGGGAGACGACTCTGGTTTGGACTCGGGGTGAGAGGTTGCCGAGGTGACCTTGAGAGACCCGCGGCATCGTCTTTGAGCTGACGGCCAGCGGTCCAGAGTATGCGGCGCCAGTTTCGGGGTTCTGCCCGAGTTTCCGCGCCTGCCCGAGGTGGCATTCTGATCCAAGCCGGAATCGCGCAGAAGGAGCGCTCACATGCGCAAACTGGTCTTTGTTGGCTTGCTGTTTGCTGGGACGATGTTGGCCAGCGTCGGGACTTCGGATCCTGCCTCGGCGTCCTGGTGCTACCGAGGGTATGGCTTCGGGTATGCGCCCGCCTATGGTTATGGTTACTCACCTTGGCTCTACCGCTCATATTATCGACCAAGATTTTTTTATGGTGCTGCCTTCTATCGTCCGCGCGTTTGGGGCTGGCGCGGTTGGGGTTGGCGCGGTGGTGGATGGGGTTGGGGCGGGCGGGGCTGGGGCGGGCGGCGCTGGGGCTGGGGCGGGAGGCGATGGTAGGGCCCACTAGCCGTATCGCGCGCGGGCGCTGATCGCGGCAGGTTGCCATTCGCGCGTGCACTGTACGACCCTTATTTGCGTGAGCCTCGAGGCGAACGGCCCCCAAGCCATCTTTTGCTAGCTTAGCCGCTTGCCGAGACCTTTTCGCGCCCGATTGTTCTTCGGCGCTGCGGCGCTGCGTTTCACAGGCGGCATCGCCTGACGCCGCAGTACCATCCGGGTCTGGTACAGGTCGCTCAAAAGCCTGCGCATGACTTCCAGTGCTTCCTCAGCCGATCGTGTACTGCGCCCGGACGCCTGTAGCCGCTCGACAAAGGCGAGCTGGGCGGCTACGCGTTTCTCGTTTTCTCGCACGCTTTGGCTATTCTCGTTCAGTCGCTCTGCCAACTTCGACATGGCCAGCCCCCGTAGAACTTGCTTACCCCGCGCCTAGGACGCGATGGTGCGAGAGGGGCAGGGGTCTGTCATCGGCCTATAGTCCGATACCGAGTCGCGCGCGCTCGCCCGGTGTCGACCGCGACGGGAGACCGTGAGCGGTGAGCAACGACCCTATGGGATCAAGTTCTGTCGGATTGCCTCGCAGGCGGCCTGCGTTCTATTGCGAACGCCAAGCTTGTTTTGCGCCTTCTTGAGATGAGACCGCACGGTCTCTTCACCTAAGCCAAGCAGCTTGGCTATTTCTTCGGTTTGCTTGCCCACCGATACGAGCCTTAGCACGGCCAATTCTCGGGGAGTAATACGGGCGGCTTTTCCCATCCATCTGGGATCGTGATCAATCAACTGCTCCAAACGCAGCGCTGCAAAGCTCGCCGCAGCGAAAAGCAGGATGCGGCCAGGCTGCGTCAGGATGTTGCCGAGCGGCTGGCGCGACCAGTAGGACACAAGCCAACGTCGACCAACGGAACATGTCAGGGCATCGCGCATGCCGTACTTGAGCGAGAGCTCGTAGGGCCACCTGTCGATGCCAATGGGTTCGAGCATCTGCATAGTTTCGGTCCAGGTGCACGCCATGAGGCTTGATCTCGCCATCATCACGCCCGGGTCATACTCACGCCCGGCCATGCCGCTATACTCTTCCCACCAGCCTTGCGGCACCGAGGGGTGAAGAAACGCATCTCTGCCAAGCCGCGTGGACTTCCAGTCGGAGGTCCGGACGGGAAAACGCGCTGCGCCCAGCACCGAGATACTAAGATACTTCGACGCCAAGGTGTGGAGCGTTTCGAGCACCTCTGCGGGCGTCTTGCGCCGATCCATGCAGTCCGTGAATTCTGTCAGGACAGGCGTTATGGGCAGGGAGTTGAGTTGCGCCGTGGACGCCATGGATCGCTCCAGAGCAAAGGTTAGGTTCCTCGGAGCCTGGCGCATCGCCCGAGCGGCCGGTATCCGGACGAATCTGGACCTTCACAGTAGTTCGACCGCACGAATGAACGAAAATCGGCCAATCGGCGGCTCGGCAGGGCTTCCCGAAACGGGCAGCAGCGCAAGGCGGCGAGCTGGGTCTTGGCCGCCGCTGAGGTCGCACGTGACGCCGCGCGTCCGCGAGGCAGATGGCGTGCCGACCAGATGCGTTGCTCGACAACAACACATCGATCAATCCTTGGCCGATGTCCCCTAGGTGACAGGCTGTCACACAATTGCCATGCTATGCGATGGTTCGTTGCGGGATTGGTGCAGAAAGCAACTGCTTTCTCAGGGGTGCGAGTGATCCGAAGCGCGGTTGCGTGCTTCGGGTCTTTTTTTTGCCGCTGCGCAAGGACTTGGGTGACCGCTTTTATTGGCCGAGAGCATCCCACAGTGGCGGTCGAACCTCGATCAGTGGCGCCGGGTCGATTCATCCGAGGTCTGACAAACTCGGCCTCTCGTCTCGGGCTTCGGCGGCCTACCGAGAAGAGTTCCGCGGGCAGGCGACGCGGGGCTACCAGGGATAAAGAACGGGGTAGTAGCCAAAGGTCGGGTCACGTGCGTAGCGGCTGTTGTAGGCTGGGTCAGTGACGTAGCCATAGACGGGGCCCGCTGCGGCGCAACAACCCGGCGGGGCGGCGTAGCCGGGCGTGGCAAAGGCTTGGCCCGCCGCCACGTAAGCCCCACTTGGTATTGCCGCGTAGCCGTTGCCGGGCTCGCCCGCGTTGCCGTACGCCGGACCCACCGCATAGGCCGAACCCGATGTGGCCCCGTAGCCGTAGGCGGGCGCCCCGGCGTAACCATCGGCTCTCCCCGTTGCGTACCCACCACCTGGTCCCGCCGCGGAGCCATAAGGGG
>Ga0134122_10001017_pt1 | contig 20030 bp, 18 predicted proteins | sample KB302_FD_96461 | JGI IMG/M metagenome (GOLD analysis project Ga0134122, IMG submission 96461) | Terrestrial soil microbial communities without Nitrogen fertilizer from Kellogg Biological Station, Michigan, USA - KB3-0-2 | ecosystem: Environmental > Terrestrial > Soil > Unclassified ... | reverse complement strand
GGCATAGGGCGCGGCCATCGCCGGCATCGATCCGCTCGCAATCATCGCGTCAAGCAGGCCGACCTGCGCGCTCGGCGAGCCGGGGAAGTTGTGGAACAACTGGGGCGACCAGGGCACGTCATGGGCGCCGAGATCGAAGGTCGTGAGCAGAAGCTTGTGCTTCTTGAAAAAGGAGAGCGGCGGATCGAGATGATATTTGTCGAGCAACGCGATGAAGGTGGCCTGCGGGAGCGCGGGCGCGTTCTCGCTCTTGTCGGCATTCTCGAAGGCGCGCCGGGTGACCTCCAGATAGAAGTCGATGATCAGGTCTGGCGTGAGCCCGGTCGCCAGCAGCCCGGTGATCAAGGCGCCGGTGGAAGTGCCGGCGATCATATCGGCCTGATGCGCGAGGCTCTTGTCGTATTTCTTCTCGAACCGATCGTTGAGGCGGCTGAGGATCATCGCCGACATCAGGCCGCGCATGCCGCCGCCGCAAAAGGACAGGATTCTGAATGTCATGGTGCATTCCTCCTAAGAAGCGTGTGGGACTGCCCGGGTGCCAACAGGTTGTCCGGATCGAACGCCCTTTTGGCGAGGACGAATTGCGGCCAGCGCGGGCCACCCATTATGCGGTTTCCGTCCGCTGCAGGCTCGGTGTTCGGCGCGCCATCATGCTCCGATTGCCTCCAGTAGAGGGTCAATCCTTGCGGGTGTAGGGTTTGTCCTCTGCCAATTTCCTAAGCCAATGTTCTATCCGAGTGCTAACCAACTGCTTAGCCTCTCTATGCCAAGCTCGCGCAAGCGCGACCAGGCGAACGGCTCCTGAGATGAGCGGCGGACCGAGCGAAGCGGCCAGTGCCGTCCGCTCTATTGCCGAGTTGGCCACCCCTCTTCGCGACAGTTCGATATGTACATGTGCCTCGTGCGCTTAAGCTACTGGCTGAATGCTACCGCAAACTCCTCTGAAAGGGAAAGCCGAGCCTGCCGCAGGAATACTGCGATGCCGAGAAGTAGGCTTGCAGCAGGTTCATGCTAGCCAGCTCTAGAGAAAGGGTTGCCGGCGAGTACCGATATCGTTGGATAGGGTCTCCCGCAGCTTTGTCCCGCGAACATGCAATGGCTTAATCCATTTGACGTCCAAGGGATGATCCTTCTCTTTCTGTAGTTCCGGGTTATCGATAATCTTTTGCATCTTCTGTTTGAGCGCAAAGTAAGGTGTCCGGCTCGCACGAGATAAAAAGATGCCTCCCACGTCAAAATACCAATCCCTCATACTTTCGGATGTGTCTTTGATGACTTGATGAGTCAGCGGCGTCTCAGGAGAGTATCGAGCCAAGGGCTTCAGAAGTTTCCAAAGTTCCTTGTAGGCCGTCAAGCGATTCTCGCGCAACTCCTTATCATACTCAATAGACAAATCGAGGCGAGCCTTCGAGAGGGTAGCAAAGTAAGTAACAACAGCAGTGATCGCACCAGAGATGAGACCGGTCAGCAGAGATAGAAGCGTGTCATTCATCTCGATCTCCTACCAATTGCTCCCCTGATTGACTAGCACGATCGAGAGTCTTGGCGGCCAACGCTCATGGCCTAACCGGCGGTGCCGCGGAGTGGTGCCGTCCGGTTGAGGCCAGGGGTTGGCCGCCGAACCACTCGCTTGGGGCTTGCAGCTCCCCTTGACTGCTTCGCCATAGTTCGATATGTGCAATGTTGCCTTCGTCCCTAACGATGCAGAGAGATACTACACCCAAACCACCGGGCAAGGCCTGCTCCGAACTGCAAATACCTACAACTCGGGAGAGTTCGGCCCCCGGGTAGAAGTGGTATACTGGCTTTATGCTCACGAGGCGAGTCTTTCTTCGCCGGATAGCGGCTACGTCTTTCCTGTTTCTCATCGCGAGCTTTTCGCTCGCCCAGGAGAACTTGGATTCCTGCTGTGCCGCCTGCCGTACGAAGTGCGTAACGGGCCTGGCAAAACTGGGTATCGTTGGGGTGCCGACCTGCGACCCAGGCGATGCGAACCAACGCAGGGACTACGAGCGAGTCTTCGGTACTATTGACGGCGATCAAGTTGAATGCTATTGGACGTGGATCATCCCCCAGCGATGCGTCCGATTGGTCTGTGAGTGCCGCACCTACAACGGACTTCATCGACGGAACTGTTGCACCTATCTGGACTGGGAGGATACTGATATGCGGCACTTTGTTCTCGAATATCGAGAGCGCAATCCGAAACCGAGGGATGGCTCGGAGCCGACCTACGGGCAATGCTGTGCACTCCTCGCCATTACTCAGTCATGCACCCTCAATACCTCGCCTTTCGCCCAAGCGATTACCTATAGCGACCTTCTTGAGAAGTTAAGGCTCAAGGAACTAGCGGAGTTCAACAAGGCGGCAAAGAGTTGCGGCTTGGAGGTGGAATGGCAGCGCTGCCTCGACCTTCCAACCGGGGCCTTCAAGGCGGCACTAGAACCACTGTTAAGCCATCCCTGAGGAGCGAACCGCCACCTTCGCGGGATGGGGCAAGCGGCCAACGCTGATCCGCTTGAGCGGCCGGCGGCCACACTCGTTGGCTAACGGCGAGACGGGCTGCCCGCCGGTTCGCTCCAAGCGAGGGTTAACCGGCATGGTATACGGCTCCTACACCCGTGTGTACCAGGAATGAAGAATCGAAGTCTTGCTTGACCAGATCCCGCGGGAAACCCTGCACGAGAGTTAGCCATTCGCTTAGGTGCAGGGGGCGCTCTGGCTCAATCGCTACAATCAACCAGCAGGGCTTCGGATACGATCTCCCGAGCTTATTTCTGACAGCTTTGTAAACCCACTCTGCAACGGCCGTGACAACCGCATCGCCATCTTGGGCAACCGCAACGCTTACTATGCGGTCATTGCCCTTCTTCTTCGAGCCTTCACGATAGATTCCTGGATCTTCGAAGACCGAACCGTATCGCGCAAGAGCTTCGCGCTTAAGGTGCTCGCGGGGAAACTGCGCTGATGTCACCTCGATAAAGTACTTCGGGTTCAGAAACCCATGATCGACCCACCCGCCTTTGAAAGTCACTGCACCATCGCAGGGGTCATCAGACTCGCCTAAGTACTTGCAGCGCACTCGCCTGCCAGGAATGTCCAGGAACTTCGCCGTCATGGCAAGGGGTAGGATCTCCTCGACCAACTTCTTGACACCATTACGTGCGGGCCGATACCAGAACTCATCGGAAGAGAGTCGCTCCATTTCCGTGAAGGCACGCCGGGCGAAGGTCGATGCGCTCAGATAACCTCGGCGAAACTGTTCAAGATCAGCCATGTCGTTTGCTCATGCCGGTTAACGATTTGTCGATGAGCGGCGGCCTTAGACGTCCGCTCGATCGGTGGAGTTGGGCGTAGGTGTCGCTCATAGTCAGCCATCAAAAGGCTTACGTAAGAAGAGTTGGCGTGCGTACAGGATGATGATCGAGAAAACTAGGAGGCCACCAACGCAGAGAATTCGCCCAATGGTAGCCTCCGAATGCAACTTGCAATGGTCGGGGTCCAAGCTACATAACTTCGCTCCACACCAACAGACAGCGAGGCACTGACCGATGCCGATAAGCGCAACCATCACAGCGACTGCGAGTTTTAGGGCCTTGCGATTTAGCAGATCGCCGATCTCCTTTTTCGCACAGGCGTACGCGAATACGAGCCCCTGGACCACGGCGAACTCCGTAATCCCGTTGGCAAGGTCCCACACTAACTTCGTTAACTCAACCGCGGGCATTGCCTCCCTCCCCATCTCGTCGCCCAACGCGTGGGCGATGAGCGGCGTAACCGCGCTGTTTGCGGTTTCGTCCGCTCGATCGCCGGTGTTCGGCGATAATTCATAAAGGGCTCTCCGGAGTCCATCCGAACTCCGCTTCGAAACGACGTCTATAGGGAGTATCGACCTGCCGTGGAGCCATCCGGATGTACCGCTCCGCGTTCCGTCGCTGTTCGTGCGGGAGTTGCCGAAGGTGTGCGACGGCCTGCTCAACGTCCGGTTGAATCTCCTGCTTTCCGAACTTCGGAGGTAGGGCAGTCCAAACAGCGGCGTCAAGAGCCTGGCCGGCTACCCATGTGGCAATCTCGGAAAAGGTCGCAGGACTCTGCTCGCCAGCTGACCAAGCAGCAATATGCTTGTCTTTGTTCTTCTCGGGGATACATTCACGCTGGCGCAGCGCCTCGCGCGCTTCAGCGACAGTTCTTACAGAGAAAAGGGCCCAGAGGCTTCTGACTCTGTTCTCGTATTCTGGGACGAGAACGAGGGTAAGACGCCCGTCCTTAGACTGCCGCGCAAATTCGATCGGGAGAAACGGTCCGTCCTCAAACCACTTCCCTTGAACTGGCAGTTCGCGGGGGTCCCACACAAGAGAGCCCCAGCCAAGACAAGCGATCATCATGTATCGTTCATCCTACTTGAGTCGCCGAACGCTTGGCTGCTCAGCGGCCAGGACGCGGAGCGTTCTGGTCCGCTGGAGCAGCGAGGTTAGACGGCGATCCAATTCAGTCTGCCATGGCAACGTAGAGCGGCGAAGCCAGAATAGGAAGTCGCCCGTCCCTAGATGATGCTTCACCAACAGCAAGTCGTTTGGCAAGAAATTCAATTTTAATCGCTGGTCCTCTAACGCGCTGCTGAACTACCTCGATGACGTTGTACCACGGAGATGGCGAATCGGGATGGCCAACGCCAAGCGATAGCGATGATACAAGATCGTGCTCAGAGAGAGCTAGATCAGCACCATTAGCAATTGTACTTTCAAGCGTTTCGAGGAGGTCTTGGATGTAAGACCAGCCAACGCTGACGTCGGTCGCCGGATCTCGTGATATTAGGTGCGCCACAGATCCGCCCAGTACGAAGTTGCTCTTTCCAGAGCGGCCGATGAAGAAGACGAGTTTGTCGTTTTCCACAAAGTTTCCGAGGGACGCGGCCGCAGTGTCGCTGATCCAAGCCTTCGGATTGTCCAAGGTGCCAAGATCCCCGCTGCGAATATGCCTTTCGACTACCGCTAGGCGGTGGACTCGATCTTCGTAAGCGATGCGTTCAGATTGAAGCCGCGCTTTGAAGACGCCGACATCCACACCAAATTCCGCGGACAGCTTGTGCTTGATCTTCGTAGGGATCTGCGGCAGGAGCATATCGACCTTTTGGTCGGAGATGTAGAGGTAATATTTGGCCATCAGTTCCTCTTGCCGCGTCTAACGTTGGCGCGACTCAGCGGCGCCCGTTGCGAGCCGCCACGGTTCCTCGAAGTAACTAACCGCAGCAGGACACAATGAGTGAGAATGCCTCAAGCGTCCGCTGCAGGCGCTGGTTAGGTGCATCAGTGAATCTAAAGATGTAACCCGAGCCATAGATCAGCCTGAAGGGAGTCGGCGTCAGTGCGGATGACAGTTGTAGGACTGTTAAGGCAATCCAATGTCTGCCGGAGGAGTTCAACGGTGCTCTCATCTACGTGATTGGACACGCGGAGGAGAGAGTTCCTGGGGGGCAATTCGGTTGTGACGAGTTTACCCGGACCCTCGACGAACCACCCGGCATCTCGCAGTAGCGCGCAGAACTCCAATGCGAAAGCCTCCGCCTCGGAACTACCTGCAATGGCAGCCACATGCAGGGACGTGCCAGAGCCTGCAGAAAGATGTGCAACGATAGAGGTGCGAGTCGACTGGTCTATGGGGACATGCCGAGGTCCATCGCGGCGTGCCGTTGCCTCCTTAAGGAGGGTGCCCAAATGTATTCGCGAGATAGTTCCAGCCGCTGCGAAGATAGCCGTCAAGATCGTGAGAATACCTGCCGCGATTGCGAGACGATCCGCAGTCGCCAAGAAACGCGAAAGCTTGGCGACGTCATGGGTCCATGGAAGTTCAGGAAGCATCTGACCCTCTCTGCTCCTGTTCCGCTCTGGGACGTGGATGCCTCAACTTTCTTAAGGCACGTTCAAGAATCATATTGATGTCTCCTGCCGTTAGCGCCTTTCCATCAATTTGCAGCATCATCGCTATTTCATCTCCAGTCAGTTTCGGATGGCCACCGAACCCATAGAGCAGATTGAGCACAATCTCCTCTGTAGGACTAAGCGATCTGCGCATAATTTCAGAGAGAACCCGTGCCTCTGGAGCAGCCGTTGAACCTTCAAGAAGCCGGGTGAGGCGCCTTGTCGTCTCAACCACTTCTTCAAGGAGGTCTCTCTCAGTACGTTGAATGTCTAAGTCCATCTCTGGCGGTGGGAGTATAGCTGCCGCGGACTCGAGTTGGGGCCACCACAAATCGAAGGCCTCCTTTAATTGCTCTGCAGGCAGTTGCCCACTTTCAAGAGAAGAATTCACCACTTGCAAGAGTTTGCCCATGTCATCGCGTTCAAAGATCGTGGCCTGGAATTGAGCCAGCGGGCCCTTAAGGTCCGATGGCACAAGGTCAAGGAGAATGGGACACACACGTGAACTGCCCAGTGCCTTGGAGAGCGCACCTGCCTCGAAGAGTAACCAAGGCTCCCGGAGGTTCTCGGGTGTTGTGCAGATCAAGCCAAAGTTAGTAGTGCTTAGCCGCTGAGAAACCTCGGTCAACCACTGCGCTCCCTTTTCGATGTCAGATGCCGATATCCAAGGTCTAACCGCTTGAATAACCTTGGGAAGCCAGTTTCTGAGCGCAGCGGCGAGAACTTTGCTTCGCGGTCCTGACCAACTAATAAATATGTCCATCTATATTCGACCTTGGCGCCTAACGCTCAGGGTCTCAGCGGCGGAACCGCGCCTCACGCGGTTTCCGTCCGCTGCAGGCCTGGAGTTGGGCGCCTACAGTTACTAAATTCACGCGCGCGTGCCTAGGCGGAATCATAAAACCTCACCACCTTTCCTCTTAGTGCGGCCACTACTTCGTCGAGCGAATTCTTCCTTAGATCAAGGTATGCAATGGTCTGCGGGAGACCGGGAAGTCGTGTATCATCTAGTCGGAGGGGTAGAATGTACTCATCAAGCATGCCGAGCTGTCTTTCCTGAGCAGCCTTCAGTTCGTGCCTCGTCCACTTCTTCTGCTCGGCCACATAGTTTCGGGAGATTAGTACAATGCAGAATCTTGCCTGATGAGAATAAACCTCGTGCAGGTGCTGATAAAGATCCTTGCCCCACAAAGATGTAGTCTCAAACCTATCGAAGAAAACGCGAAGTGAGGCAGCCCTCAGAGTCTCCGCAAGAGACTGAGCTATTTCGCTGTCCTCGCCGGCATAGGAGATGGCGACATCATAGGGAAGTTCATTGTCCTTCATATGAGTTAATCGAATCGCAGGAGCAAAATACACGTCCCGACGAATATTTTCGGGAATGGGCTCGATGACGAGTTCAATATCCTTCACCCTACCCATTAAGTGCCGAAGGATCTTGGGAGCTATCTCGATAGAATATCTCCCTTGAAGGCTGGTATGGATTCTCACCTTGGCATCTTCTGGTATTCTGCCAAGAGCGGCAACGATTTGGTCCTCGCTGGGGTCGAGGAGTGTTCGTGCAGTAATCTCGTCGTTACCCTCGACCAGATGGTCTGAGTGCTTGTCAAGAAATAGATCGGCATCCCTGTTGGCTCTACAAGCATGCCCACCTACTGCGACCTTGTAGCTTCCTCTCAACATTCAATATTCGGTCCTATGCTCTGAAGCCCAACGCTGATGGCGGTGAGCGCGCGGGAACCGCGCCTTTTGCGGTTTCCGTCCGCTCGACCGCCGGTGTTGGCCGCTTGTACCGATACGTAGCGATATCTGTATGCGCCTTCTCCTCTTCCGCGACTGCTCCAATTCTACTCCGAAGGCCTCCACAGGGCCAGAAGCTCTCGAAGGAGATCGGACGATCCGAGTCGGCGGGATCGGGCCAGTTTGGGGCCGCAGGCGCCAAGCTGGCTCGAGAGAGATCGCCAACCTTCGCGGCGGAGAGGCAGGTCCGGGCTGTTTGGGGCCGGAGCGTAGCGGAGGCTCCCAAGCAGCGAAAGCCTCTACCTTTCGGCGGGAATTGCCGTGCTTTCTGCCCCGACCACCCCAGGAATTCCCCGGCACTTCGGATGGCTGGACAAAGCCAACTTTGGGTGGACGGACTACTTCCACCATCCCCATTCGATTCCCAGGTGCCGAAGCAGCGGAAGGGCAACTACACCACCGATGCCACCCAGCACGAACATTGCGAGTGCCATTTGAAATGGGTGCTTACCGTTCCTTCGTCCCTCCCACCACTCTCTTGGTCCAATTGAACAAATTGCTCCAACGCAACAAAAAGTGCCCGATATGATAAATGCCGTGATTTTGTCGCTTACCATAAATAACTCGATAAGAACTATGCGCGAATCTCACCAGACTACCAAGGCAGAAGGCCTCTAATATTCCCAAAAACAATGAGCGCCAATCCGACGACTCTGATCAAAATTGAAGCAAGCGATTTCACTTAATTGCCTCCATGGGACCAACCTCGACCATAACAATTGCCAAATCCTTGTGCTGCATCCCGATCAGCCGATCAGTCTGGCCTGGCCGGCCAACCTCACGCTGAGCTTATGCGAACCCCCCGGCGTGCTTCGCGCCGGAGTCCCTTCGAATTCGGCAAAAGTAGCCTATGTCATTCATTCTATTAGTCATGGAATTCTATACCACCTTCGATGTCGGGTCAATCGGGGCGATTCGGTCGCATAAGCCTCTCGGGGCGCCGACGGCCTCGGCAGCTTTCCTGCCCTCAGGTCCTGTCCGGCTATCCTATTGAAGCTGCTGAGGTTGCGGCTCGGGATTCCGTATCCGTAGGTCTTATCCAGAGGTCATACGCAGCCCGCAGGAGCGTTATCTGGCCGACGGGAGGGTGAGAAGCACTCCGTCCTCGGCTTCGGAGAGACGCTACTATCCCCCACTCTGTCAGCCGTTTACAGAGATTTGTCGGCTCGGGAGCCGAGCGGCTTATGCGGCTGAAAACGGTCGTGTAAGCCGCCGGCCCGGCTACAGCACGTCGATCGGGCTCCGAACGCCTCGGCCTCCCCGGTTGAGCACGTGGGTATAGATCATCGTCGTCTTCACGCTTCGATGCCCCAGGAGCTCCTGCACCGTCCGGATGTCGTAGCCGTTCATCAGCAGGTACGCCACGGCCGCCGGCGCCGCGCGGCGGCCGTGGATCTGTATCGGTACGTCAATTGTCAAAGAGCAACCCACCCACCCATCGCTGCATTGCATCGCGTGAAAAAGAGGGGCGTGCAGGGCACGCCCCCAGGTGAATCACAGATGACGATCAGTCCTTGGTTTCAGTCGCCGCCGGGGCCTGGATCTCCGTCGGCGGCGACGGGACGACCTCGGGACGCGGCCGGACGCGGAGCGGCTGCAGGTCGAACTCGGCCAGCTTCTCCGACCCGTCGCCGTAACGGCGGCGCACGCCGTGCCGCAGAAAGCTCGCCGCCTTGCGGCCGCTGGTCAGCAGCGACTGCAGGCGCCGGCTCTCCGTCTGCTTGCTGGCCGCAAAGGCGGTCTGCAGACTCATCGCCTCCTGCAGGTCCGCCAGGGTGTCGGCGAGCTGCACGCGGTAGGCTTCCAGGTGCTGGAAGTCCTGCGCGTTGGCTGCGAACGCGGCCAGCAGCCGCTCCCAGCCGGTGATGGTGACTCCGTACTTCGGTTCTCGTGCCATGGTCTTCTCCTTCCGGGCTCTCCCTGGAGCCCAATCGATCTGGCGCCGGAATTGACGCCGAAGATCCTGGGTTGAAGCCGGCCCCTCCCCGTTGGTTCCCGATCCAGCGTGCTGCCCGAGGTCCGGGGTGTACTACGTCATGCATGCGGTTTTGTTTCATAGTATGCGTGCCGTTGTCAAGCCCCCTTCTTCCGGTCTCCGGAAATAGCCGCGGCTCCGAGTAGGTTCTGCTGACGGTGCGGGAGGTTCACGAGGAGTGAGAATGAGTCCCTTCTTGTTTGAATTCCCGAGCCTCCACCCTATACTTTCCGGGCTGCGGCGGGCGGGGAAGGGGTTGCGGGTCTCATTGTCACTCGAGCGGCGGACATTCCCCCTGGGAAATGGACCGTTCCCCCGTTCATTCGAATAATAAAGCCTCTCGCGGAGCCTTTCCCCAGGCTCGCGAAGCCCTCACCGGCGGGGAACGGTCCGTTCCCGACGGCTCAGGCGACGCGAGGTTGGGGAACGCTTCCGAGAAGGCCGTCGCGAGGCGTTTCCCCGTCCGCGCAAGACCTGCCGCAAGGGGAATGGAACATGGAAGAGGGAGAACGGGAGCGTGAGGGTGGGGAAAGCTCTTTGAAAACTGTGGATTCTTCGCAGTGAAGTCGAAGATGGAGATGGTCGAGGTCTCGCCGAAGAGAAAGAAGTCGCCTCGCTCTCAAGATTCCGCCCGCAGCACCTCGATCGGCCGCTTCTCCAACGCGCGGACGCTCGCGGCGAGACCGGCGACGACCGCCAGCCCGACGCTGGCGGCGAGCGCGACTGTCAACGAGAGGGGATCGAAGCGCCAGGGGATCTCGAAGCCGCGGGTGACGACGCCCCAGGCGAGGACGGTGCCGCCGAGGACGCCGATCGTTCCGGCGACGAGCCCGATCAGTGCGTACTCGACCGCGAAGGTCGCCGCGACGCCTCGCCGGGTCATGCCCAGGGTCTTCAGAAGGGCCACCTCACGGCCGCGCCGCGCCGCGCCGGCGCTGATCGCTCCGGCCAGGATGGCGATGCCCGCGGCCACCGTGAAGCCGCCGAGGAAGCGGATGCCGAGGCTGATGCGGCGGAGGACTTTCAGGATCTTCTCCAGGATCTCGCGGATGCGCAGCAGGGTGACGTTCGGATACTTCGCCGCCAGCAGGTCCTGCACCCGCTGCTCGCCGCCGCGCGGCAGATGCGCCACCGCCAGCCGCTGCTGCGGAGCCTGCTCCAGCACTCCGGGCTCGACGACGAGGAAGAAGTTGATGCCGAAGGTCCCCCAGTCCACCGTGCGCAGGCTGGTGACCTTGAGCTCCAGCGGCACTCCCTGCACGTTGAAGCGGAGGGTGGAGCCCAGCCGCACGCCGATGCCGTCGGCGAACTCCTTCTCGACGCTCACCTCGGCGCGGGCGGGATCGCTCCACAACGCTCCCGCCACCACTCGGTTGTCGGCGGGAAGCGTCTCCATGTAGGTGAGCCGCTGCTCGCGGGTGAGGGCCCAGCGCCGGCCGCCGTTCTCCTCCGCCCGTTCGGCCATGTCCTCGGCGCGAACGCCGTCGATCGCCGCGAGGCGGGCCATCACCACCGGCACCGACTCCACGCGCTCGGCCCCCGACTGCCGCAGCAGCCGTTCCACTCCGCGCCACTGGTCCGGCTGGATGTCGATGAGGAAAGCGCTCGGCGCGTTCGCCGGGAATTCCGCGTCGAGCTGGCTCGCCAGGCGCCCCTCGACGAGCGACATGGCGAGCACGACGAGGACTCCGAGGCCGAGGGCGACGATGGCGCCGCCGGCGGCTGCGCCGGGGCGGGCCAGGGCCGCGAGGCCGTGCCGCAACCACGGGCGGGTCCACGGCGGCGAAAAATCGCGCGGCAGGCGGCGCACCACCCAGGAGGCGAGCCAGGCGGCGCCGGCGAGCGCCGCGGTCACCAGCGTCACCCCGCCGGTGAACTGGGCTCCCAGGAAGGACGAGCCCGACTGCAGAGAGGCCATCCCCCAGACTCCCAGCGCCAGGACGAGCACGGTCGCTCCCGCCACCCAGCGGTGGCGCGGCAGCGGCTCGGCGTCGCGGCGTAGCACCCGCGCCGGCGGCACGCGCAGTACGGCCGAGAGCGGCGGCAGGCTGAACAGCAGGGCCACTCCGACGCCCAGCGCCAGACCGCGCAGCAGGGCGGCCGGCTGCCAGGGGTGGATCAGCTCGGCGGGGATGAGGTCGGGGAAGAGCGAAGGCAGGACGAGTTGGATCGCCGCGCCGACGGCGATGCCCGCCAGGCTGCCGGCGAGCCCGAGCAGAGCCGTCTGCCCGAGATAGAGGGGGAAGATCTCCCGCGGCCGCAGGCCGAGGCACTTGAGCACGGCGATGGCGTCCAGCCGGCCGGCGAGCCAGGAGCGGACGCTCTGCGCCACGCCGATGCCGCCGACGAAGAGCGACAGCAGCGCCACCAGGCCCAGGAACCGCTCCACCCGGGAGAGGTTCTGGCGCAGCGCCGGCTGGGCCTGCCGGTAGGTCTCGACGCGGAAGGACTCGGTCTTCGGCAGCAGGCGCTTCAGCCGCTCCGCGGTGGCCTCCAGCCGGGCTCCCGAGGTCCCTTCCGGCAGCTTGACGAGAGCGCGATAGCCGATGCGGCTTCCGCGGCCCGCGAGCGGCGTGCGGTCGAATCCGGGGCCGGAAAGGAAGACCCGCGGCCCCAGGGTGAGAGAGATGCTGACGCGGTCCGGCTCGGAGAGCACGACGCCGGCGATGCGGAACGGCTCGCCGCCGATCCGCAGCGTGTCTCCAACCGCGAGGCCCAGCCGCGACAGCAGCTCGGAGGCCACCACGGCGGTGCCGGGCGCGAGCAGCTCGTGCAGGGGCCGCCGGGGCCGCAAGTCGAGCTTGCCGTAGAAGGGATAGAGGCCGTCGACCACCTTCAGCTCGACGAGCTGGCTGGGGCCGGGCCGGCCGCCGCGGCCGGCCGCCGCCGCCACCGTGACCGTCTCTTTCACGTCGGTCCGGCGGGCACCCGGAATGGTCGCGATGGCGCGCAGGGCCGCCGGCGGCAGAGGACGGCTGCCCCGGACGACCAGGTCGGCCGCGAGGAGCTGGCGGGCCTCACGGTGGATGCCGTCGTCGAGGCTCGCCGAGAGTCCCGCCACCGCGACCACCGCCGCCACTCCCACCGCCAGGCAGGCGATGAAGAAGGCCAGCCGGCCGCGCGAGCCGCGCGATTCGCGGATGAGGCTATGAACGTAGAAGCCGGGGCTCACGCCAGGGCCCCGAGAGGATCGATCGTCGCCAGCGCGGGCTCCTGGCGCTCGACGCGGCCGTCGCGCAGGTGCACCAGCCGGTCGGCGAGCGCCGCCACCGCGGGGTCGTGGGTCACCAGCACCAGCGTCGTCCGGTCGCGGCGGCGCAGCTCGGTGAGCAGCTCGAGGATCCTGCGGCCGGTGGCTCCATCGAGGTTGCCGGTAGGCTCGTCGGCGAGCAGGATGGGAGGCCGCGCGGCGAAGGCTCGGGCCAGAGCGACCCGCTGCTGCTCGCCGCCGGAGAGCTGGCTGGGATAGTGGTGGCCGCGCTCGGCCAGACCCACGGCGGCCAGCAGCTCGTCGGCGCGGGAGACCGGGTCGGGACCGCCGAGCAGCTCGACGGGGAGCAGCACGTTCTCGCGCGCCGTGAGGTTGCCGAGGAGCTGAAAGCTCTGGAAGACGAAACCGATCTTGTGGCGGCGCAGCAGGGCCAGCTCATCCTCCGACATCGCTTGGATCGGCGTGCCGTCGATCCGCACCTCGCCGGAAGTCGGCCGGTCGAGCCCCGCCATCAGCGCCAGCAGAGTCGATTTGCCGCTGCCCGAAGGGCCCAGGACGGCGATGAACTCGCCGGGCTCGACCGCGAGGTCGATCCGGTCGAGGATCGTCAGCTCCCGGTCGCCGGAGGGGAGCCTGCGGGTGAGTTGCCGCAGCTCGATGCGAGGTGAGGTCATCGGAAATAAGCGGCAGGGGTTTGCGTCTTTTCTCTTGAGAACACTTAGGAAGGCTCTGGCATGTGGCGAAAAGTCCCAACTCTCGTTCTGGCGCTCGTTATTCCCGTGCTTTCGGGATGCGGCGCGCCGGTCTCCGATGACTCTCCCCGCGAGGCGCGGAGAGCCCTCGCCCGGCCCGCCGCGGCGCGGCCGGCCTCAGCTCCGGCGACCTCTGCGCCCGTCGCCGACCTCCCCGTCGTCGCCTTTCTGGGAGACAGCCTGACGGCCGGTCTGGGGCTCGACGAGGACGAGGCCTACCCTGCGGTGGTCGAGCGCGAGCTCCGCGAGGAAGGGACGCCCGTCCAGGTGATCAACGCCGGCGTCAGCGGTGACACCACGGCCGGCGGTCTCTCCCGCCTCGGCTGGCTGCTCGGCCAGCACCCGGACGTGGTGGTGGTGGCGCTCGGGGGCAACGACGGCCTGCGCGGCCTGCCCATCGAGGAGGCCGACCACAACCTGCGCGAGATCGTCCGCCGCACGCAGGCGGCTGGCGCGCGCGTTTTGCTGCTCGGGCTGAAGATTCCGCCGAACTACGGCCCGGACTACGCCGGCCGGTTCGAGACGATGTACCCGCGCATCGCCAAGGACCTCGACGTCCCACTCGTCCCCTTCATGCTGGCCGGCGTAGGCGGTATCCAAGGCCTGAACCAGTCCGACGGCCTCCACCCCACGGCAGAAGGGCAGGAGATCGTGGCCAAGAACGTGCTGCCGTATCTGGAGGAGATCCTGGAAGAGGCGAAGTCAAAGGCTGCGGTACAATGAATCAGGCTCATCATGAACAAGAGACTGGGAAAGACTCGGGATGACGCGGCGGAACCTCAAGGGTCAACGCGCGAGAGATCAGCTCTCGATGATCTGGACGAGGAGACCTCCTCCCACAGGCATCCATCTCCTCCAGAGTCGCCTCGGCCGCGCTCTTCCCCTGCGCCGCCAATCCTTCTTCAATCCTGGCGAAGCGTTCGCGGAAACTTGCGGTTCGTGCCGGCGAGGGCGGCCTCGGGATCGACTTCCAGCTTGCGCGCCAGGTTGGCCAGGGTGAAGAGGAGGTCTCCGACCTCCCCGCGCGCACAGCCTCTAGAGCCATAACAGGCCGACGCATCAACAATAATGCATGCACCGAATCAGGGTCCCTCCAGCAGCTCGGCACGCGCAATATCCACACGGGTCGTCACAAGCACCGAATCCAAAGGTGGGAGGAGTCGAGGTGCAGTTCGGATATGGACAGTAGGTAATCACGCCATCGCATGTGACAGAACCCGTTTGCACTGTGCAGGAGATGCTACCGGTACAGGAGGCGGGGCACAAGGTCGGGCAGTTGTCCTGTATCGCACTGCAGCTACTCTTGAGGACGGGATCGGGGGTGCCGATCTTAGCGAGCGGTATCACGGTAGTCTTCGCCGTGCATTGAAGAGCTGCAAGAAAGTTAGCATCCGGCTGCGGGGGAGATCCGGCGATGGCGAGGGATGGGACTGCGAGGAGGACGAAAGCAACAAGCTTAATGGTCGACTTCATCGCGCTATCTCCTTTTGAACCGGGAAGGATTTTCCTCGGATCTTAAGCATACACCTATTTCACGATTTTAATCCTTCAGGTCCTCCCTTCGCCTCCGCCCACAAAGCATCCATCTCCTCCAGCGTCGCCTCGGCCGCGCTCTTGCCCTGCATCGCCAGTCCCTCTTCGATCTTCGCGAAACGCTCGCGGAACTTGCGGTTGGTGCCGGCGAGGGCGGCCTCGGGATCGACCTCCAGCTTGCGGGCCAGGTTGGCCAGGGTGAAGAGGAGGTCGCCCACCTCCTCGCGCACGGCGGCCTTTTCTCCGCTGGCCAAGGCCTCCCTCACCTCGGCGATCTCCTCTTCGGCCTTGTCGAGCACCGACGCCGCGTCCGGCCAGTCGAAGCCGACGCCGGCGGCCTTCTGGGTCAGGCGGTAAGCGGCGAGCAGGGCGGGGAGCGACGTGGGGACGCCGGAGAAGAGCGACTCGCGTTTCGGCTCCTGGCGCAGCTTGCGCCGTTCCCAGGCCTGGCGGACGGCCGCGGAGTCCGCGAGCGTCTCGCCACCGAAGACGTGAGGGTGGCGCTCCACCATCTTCCGGTGGACGCGGTCGATGACCTGTGACAGGCTGAAGGCACCGGCTTCCTCGGCGAGACGGCCGATGAAGGCGACCTGGAAGAGCATGTCGCCCAGCTCCTCTCCCAGCTCCTCCCAGTTGCCGCCGTCGATGGCTCCGGCCAGCTCGTGGGCCTCTTCCAGGAGATAGGCGCGCACGTCCGGCAGGCTCTGCTCGCGGTCCCACGGACAGCCGTCCGGGGCGCGCAGGCGGGCGACGAGGTCGACGAGCTTCTGGAGGTCGGGGATCTCAGGCATGATGGGGCTCCCGGGCTTCGTGGGGCGAACGGCGCCGCGCTCTGCTTGCCGTGCGAGAGGGGCGCTTGCTACGATTTTCAACCGCTTTTCGCTGGTAGCCGGAAAGGAGCATGGGTCCGAAGTGTCGAACGAGAAGAAGGAGATCAAGGTCACCGACAAGAGGATGTTCACGCACGAGGGCGAGCTGCGGGAAGAGTACCGTTTCCTCGACGAAAAATCGACTTCGTCGGCGGCCGCCGCCGGCGCGTCCACATCCCATCCTCCCGCCGTGGAAACCCGGCTTGAGCCGCCGCCGGCGCCGCCGCGGGAAGCACCGCGACCGCCGGCCGAGCCGGACGCCTCGGCGCGGGTCGATCTGCCCGCGACGCCTCCCGAGCTGGGCGGTCCCAGCTTTTTCGACCTGGTGGCGATCCTGGCCGAGCCGATTCCCATCTATCTCGGGGATGCGCCGCTTCCGGACGGCCAGGACGCGACGAACCTCGAGATGGCTCACCTCCACATCGATCTGCTCGCCATCCTGCGGCAGAAGACCGCGGGGAATCTGACGGCCCAGGAGGCGGCCTTCCTGGAGGACCTGCTGTATCGGCTGCGGGTCCGCTATGTGCAGAAACGGGGCTGAACGCTGGCTCCCGGCGCTGACGCTGGCGTTCCTCATGACGCCGGCGGCGGATGCCGCGACCGTGTCGTCGTCGCAGGTGACGGGCGTCGAGATGACGCCGCCGGTGCGCCAGACGCTCAAGCAGCTCGAAGAGCAGTGGCTCCAATGGATCATCCAGAACGACCGGCAGCAGGCCGAAAAAGCCGTCGGCGACCTGCTCGAGACCGCCGGCCGGCTCGGGGTCAAGCGCCTGCCGGACCTCTCCGCGGCGGCGGTCGCGCGGGCGGTGGAGGCGGCGAAGCAGCGGAACTTTTCGCGGGCGCGGTGGGCGCTCGAGGCGGCGGAGCGGTTCGATCCCGGGCGCCCGGAAACCGCTTTCGCCGAGTCCCTGGTGGCCAGGCTGCAGGGGAACTATCCGGCGATGCTCGCAGCCCGCCTGCGCGCCTATCCCCGCCTTTTCACCCATCCTCTCGAGCGGTATCTATGGTTGCAGGACCTCCTGATCTGGTCGCTCGCCCTGCTGCTGGTGACCGGCGGTCTCTTCCTGGCCGCTCAGATGCTGGCCAAGGGCGCCGCGCTCTGCCGCGACCTGGCGGACCTCTTCAGCCGCCGGCTGCCGCGGCCGGTGGCCCTGGGCGCCGCCGCTCTGGCTTTGCTGTGGCCCATCGTGCTCCCCAACGGCGGCGTCTGGCTGCCGCTGTACTGGTCCATCCTGCTCTGGGGATATGCCTCGGCCAGCGAGCGCTCCGTGCTGATCGCCCTCTGGCTGCTGCTGGGGGTCTCGCCCTTGATGTTCGACGCGCAGCGGCGGCACGTGGCGGTGGCGCTCTCGCCGCCCGCCCGGGCCATGCAGAGCCTGCAGGAGCATCAGCTCTACGGCAGCCTGTTCTCCGACCTCGGCGTGCTGCGCTCGATCCTGCCGGAGAGCGTCGCCGTCAAGCACCTGCTGGCCGACGTTCACAGCTCGCTCGACCAGGGAGAGCTGGCCCGCTCGCTGTACCGGCAGGTGGTGGAAGCGGAGCCGGAGAACACCTCGGCCCTGCTCGACCTCGGCGCCTACTCCTTCAACAAGGGGGATTTCAGTGGCGCCATTCAGAGCTTTCAGAAAGCGGCCGCCGCAGATCCGGCCAGCGCCGCCGCCTATTACAACCTGAGCCAGACCTACTCCGAGTCGTACATGTTCGACGAGCAGAAGGCCGCCTTCAGGAAGGCCCAGGACATCGATCCCGGCCGTGTCGCCGCCTGGTTGGCCCAGCAGCAGCGGGTGGTGACCGTCGCCGGCGGCATGGCCCGCATCCCCGAGATCCGGCGCGAGCTGCTGGCGAGCTGGGGAGGCCGGGAGGTCCGCTCCGGGCGTCTCGAGCTGTTTCGCCGCGGGTTGACGCTGCTCGTCTCCCTGAGCCTCGTCCTGGTGGCTTTGGCGTTGCACCTGGCGCGGCGGCCCTTCGGTTACACGGAGAGGCCTGCCGAGCTCTCTCCGGAAGGCGCCTTCGACCGCTGGGGCCGCGTCCTGCTGCCGGGCTTGGCCGCGGCCGAGCTCGGCGAGGGAGGCAAGGCCTTCCTCTCCCTGCTGGTGCCGACGGCCCTGCTGATGCTGCCGCGTCTCGGCAGGCTCGGAATCTCCATCCCCTGGAGATATGATCCAGGGATCTCATTGTCCTGGCTCGTCGCGCTCCTGGGCTTGGCGCTCTACCTCGGGGTGCGGCTGCGGCGGGAGCTGCGCGGCGAAGCATGAGGCCGCCCCCATCCCGAAACGGCTGAGGATCGGCAGCGATGGCGGTTGAGGGCACTCTAGACCTCTTCAAGCTCCCGGAGATCCTGCAGTTGATCTCCCAGCAGCGAAAAACCGGCATCCTGACGGTCCAGGGCCAGCAGGACATCGTCGCCATCTCCTTCCTCAACGGCCGCATCGTCGCCGCCGACGCCCTCAATCAGACGCTGGAGGAAGGGCTCTCCCAGGTGCTCCTCAAGGAGGGCATCATCGGCGCGCCGCAGCTCGCCCGCGCCGCCGCCGAGCACCAGGCGGCGGGCGGCCGGCTGATCGACCTGCTGGTGGAGCGGCGGTACATCGAACGTGTGCAGCTCCTCGAGGCGCTCCGGCTCCAGACCTTCCGCTTGCTCGAGCAGCTCCTGCGCTGGAGCCAGGGAGACTTCAAGTTCTACAGCGGCGACGAGGTCTCCTATGAAGAGGGCTTCGTGCCGATCGCCGTCGAAGAGCTGCTCATCCACGCGGTGCAGAATGCCGCGGCGGAGCCGGCGCGGCCGGTGCCGGCGGCTCCGCCCGCCTCCTCGGGCCGGCCTGCCCCGGTGCGCGCGAGCAGCCTGCCGGCCGAGATCGCCGCCGAGCCTGCGCCGGCGCGCGCCGCCGCGGCGAGCCCGCGTCCCGTGGCGAAACCGGCGCCGGTTGCCTTCACGCCGGCTCTGCCGCCGGTCGACGCCGAGGTCGCCGGGCCCTTCCGCAAGATGCGGATCGAGCCGCGGCTCGTCGTGTCCCGGGCAACGGTCTGGATGGGCCGGTTCCTGGCCGTCCTGCTCGCCGTGCTGGTGGTGACCGCCCTGCTCCGGGCCTCCAACCTCCTGATGCTCCCGTTTCCCTGGCAGCAACGGGAGAGGGAAGGCTTGGCACGCGACCAGCGGGCGGCGCTCTACCTCAAGATCGACCACGCCGCCAAGACCTGGTTCCTGCTCAAAGGGAGCTTTCCCGACCGCCTGCAGGAGCTGGTCGCCGCCGGTCTGCTTTCCCCGGACGATCTCGAGGACTTCGAGGGCCATCCCTTTCTGTACGCGGCGAGCGAGGAGAGCTACACCGTCGATCCGCTCGAGCGTGGCCGGCCCGTCCCCGGCGCCGGAGCCACCGAGGCGATCACGGGCAACTTCCTCCTCGATCCCGAGTTCCTGAACGTCCCGTCGGAGCCGTCCGTGCAGCCGCTGGTGCTGCTGGATTGAGCCGTTCCTGGGAGCGCCGGCATCCTTGCCGGCTTCACCCTTGCGAGAAAGAGGCCGGCAGGGATGCCGGCGCTCCCAGGCAAGACGCCTTTCCTTCCCCGGAATAAATCTGCGCCCATTTTTGTCAGATATGGCGTGGCGCAAGATTGACACAGTGCCACTAAGGTCCTAAACTAATCGCGGATGGGGCTCGAGGGTTCGTTCTCGCGCCTTGAAGAAGATCGCGAAGGAGGAGAGCCAGTGAGCAAGATCATCGGAATCGACCTCGGAACCACCAACAGCGTGGTGGCCGTGATGGAAGGTGGCGAGGCCAAGGTCATCCCCAATGCCGAGGGCAACCGCACCACGCCTTCGGTCGTCGCCTTCACCAAGAGCGGTGAGCGCCTGGTCGGCCAGGTGGCCAAGCGCCAGGCCATCACCAACCCTGAGAACACGATCTACTCGATCAAGCGCCTCATGGGGCGCAAGTTCAACGACCCCGAGGTCCAGCGCGACCTCAAGCTGCT
>Ga0134122_10001015_pt1 | contig 20053 bp, 17 predicted proteins | sample KB302_FD_96461 | JGI IMG/M metagenome (GOLD analysis project Ga0134122, IMG submission 96461) | Terrestrial soil microbial communities without Nitrogen fertilizer from Kellogg Biological Station, Michigan, USA - KB3-0-2 | ecosystem: Environmental > Terrestrial > Soil > Unclassified ... | reverse complement strand
CTTGTAGAGGATGCGTTCGGCCGTGCTCTTCTTGCCGTCGCTCATCACGGTGTTGATGAACTTGGTCACCAGCGTGCTGCTGTAGACCGGGTCGGCGGCCAGTTCGCGCTTCGGAATCTCTCTTCTACGTGGCATGTCTTGGAACCCTCTGCCTGCTGCCAGCTACGACTTGGGGCGCTTGGCGCCGTACTTCGATCGACCCTGCTTGCGGCCCTGGACGCCGACGGCATCCAGCGTTCCGCGCACGACGTGGTAGCGGACGCCGGGGAGATCCTTGACGCGGCCGCCGCGGATCAGCACGAGCGAGTGCTCCTGCAGGTTGTGCCCCACGCCCGGGATATAGGTCGTCACCTCGATGCCGTTGGTCAGGCGGACGCGGGCGACCTTGCGCAGCGCCGAGTTCGGCTTCTTCGGCGTCTGGGTGAAGACACGCACGCAGACGCCGCGCTTCTGCGGGCTGACCTGCAACGCGGGACTCTTCGTCTTGGTGACGATCTTCTTGCGTCCCTGGCGAACGAGCTGGCTGATCGTGGGCATGGCGCGTACAGGCGAAAACTCGCCCTACTGCTCCTACTCGCAAAACGCGAAACGCGGCTGCGAGCGTCCACAGCCGGCGCGTCGTTTCAGGCCTGAAGAGCGGCATTGGGCCGCGTCTGGCACCTGAAACTGAATAACCCTATCTGTGTGATGCGCGAAGGCAACCCGCCTGTCGGCGGTGCGGTCGCGGACGTTACCACTCGGTCGAGGCTAGATAGGGTGTCCTAGCCTCAAGCAGAACCTGACGAATATAGCACACGGAGATCGACGCCCACAACAGAGGACGACGGCTCGCGCTACACTCTGGGCCCAGAAAGGGCGAAGCAGACATGGCCAAGCCGGCCCATCAGGTTGCACAGGTCGCCGCCCCGGAGGGGGGGTTCCGGCGCGAGCTCGGCCTTTTCGACTCCACCATGGTCGTCGCCGGGTCGATGATCGGCTCGGGCATCTATATCGTCTCCGCCGCGATGGCGCGCGAGCTCGGCAGTTCCGGCTGGCTCCTCGTCGCCTGGCTCATCACCGGGGTCCTGACCATTACCGCGGCCCTTTCTTATGGGGAGCTGGCGGCGATGATGCCGCAGGCGGGCGGCCAGTACGTCTACCTCCGGACCGCCTATTCCCCGCTGTGGGGATTTCTCTACGGCTGGACCCTGTTCACGGTGATCCAGACGGGCACGATTGCCGCGGTCGGCGTCGCGTTCGCACGGTTTCTCGGCATCCTCGTCCCCTGGGTCGCGGAGGACCGGTATCTCGTGGCCCCGATCCATCTCTCGACCGGCTATGCCGTGTCGCTTTCGACGGCCCAGCTGGTCGGCGCCGTGTTGATCGCGTTCCTGACCTGGACGAACACGCGCGGCCTCAAGTACGGCAAGGTCGTGCAGAACGTCTTCACCACCACCAAGACCGGCGCGCTGATCGTCCTCATCGCGGCGGGCATCTTCATCGGACGGAATGCCGCCGCCGTGGCCGGCAATTTCGGCGACCTCTGGACGCCGCGCGGTTTCGAACCCATCGCGCCGGGCGTCACCGCCGTCACCGCCTTCGGCATCTTCGTCGGTCTCTGCGTCGCCCAGACGGGGTCGCTCTTCTCCGCCGACGCATGGAACAACATCACGTTCACCGCGGGCGAGGTGAAAAACCCGCGGCGCGACATCCCGCTCTCGCTCGCCTTCGGCACGATGCTGGTGATCTCGCTCTATCTGCTGGCCAACGTCGCCTACCTGATGACGCTGCCGCTGGCGGCGATCCAGCAGGCGCCGGCCGACCGCGTCGCGACGGCGACGGTCAACGCGATTGCGCCCGGGCTCGGCGCCGCTATCATGGCGGTCGCCATCCTCATCTCGACCTTTGGCTGCAACAACGGCCTGATCCTCGCCGGCGCCCGCGCCTACTACGCGATGGCGCGCGACGGCCTGTTCTTCCGACGAGCCGGTACACTCAACGAGGCAGGGGTGCCGGCATGGGGACTGCTGCTGCAGTGCGTGTGGGCGATCGTGCTGGTGATCCCGCGGACCTTCGACCCGGCGACGGGGCAGTACGGCAACCTGTACGGCAACCTGCTCGACTACATCATCTCGGCGGCGCTTCTCTTCTACATCCTGACGATTGCCGCCGTCTTCCGCCTCCGGAAGACGATGCCCGAGGTCCCGCGGCCGTACCGGACCTTCGGCTATCCCATCGTGCCGGCGCTCTACATCGTCGCGGCGGCAGTGATTCTCGGCGTGCTGCTGGTCTATCGCGCGTCGACCACCTGGCCGGGATTCATCATCGTGCTCCTGGGCATTCCCGTATTCGCGCTGCTGCGCGGCCGCGGCCGCCGTTAGCCGCCGCCCTCGCCGCGGCCGCTGCGCTCTGCCTGTCGTGCGCGAAAGGCGGAACGTCGGTTCCTCCGCCCGCGTCGCCGGCGGCTCCGACGCTCGCCATCGCGACGTGGAACATGCACGCCGGCCGCGGCGATCTCGCGCGGCTGCGATACGACCTGGCGTCGGGTGTCCTCACGGGCGGCGTGCCCGGCGATTACGTCCTTCTGCTCCAGGAGGATGTCGAGTCGCCAGACTCCGTCGACTCCGCAGGGGACAAGCCCGCTGGGACCGTGACTGACACGCACAGCGCGCGCGACACGGCGGCGGTCAACGGGCTGTCGTTCTTCTTCGCGCCGGTTCGAGCACGCGAGGGCCGGACGAGCGGCAACGCGATGCTCTCGACGCGTCCGCTGCTCGACCCGCGCGTCGTCACGCTGGAGCGCGAGCGGCAGCCGCGCAGCGCGGTGGCCGCGACCATCCGCCTCGATGCCGCGACGCTGTTCCTCGTCAACGTGCACATGGAGAACAGGCTCGCCTGGTGGCGCCTGCTGTTCAGCGACACGGCGCGCGGCAGGCAGGCGTCGACGCTGCTGCGCGAGGTTCCGCCGCAGGGGGATGGCATCCTGGGTGGGGATCTCAATACGTGGCTGGGGCCGGGCGAGCCCGCGTGGCGGATGATGCTGCAGCGGTTCCCGGACACGCCCCGCGATCCGCCGCAGCCGACCTTTCATGATCGGCTGGTGCTGGATCACCTGTTCTTCGATTTACCGGCTGGATGGACCGTGACGCGGCGCGTGCTGAAGGACGCGTACGGGTCGGATCACCATCCAGTCGTCGGAGTCGTGACGGCGCGGTGACCGCGTTGGCTTCGGAGCGGACGCGGCAATGACGTGTGCGGTTCTCAGCAGATAGGTCGATTGCTGATCGGGGCGGTGAACGTACCGCTGCGGATCGCGCGCGCCCCGCCCACTTTGTTGCCGGACGTGGGATTGAGGTCGGCATGAAACGTGCCGGACACGTTCGAGCCCGACACGCTGGTGATGGTCACGACGCCACCGGGAACGGCTTCCCACGCATCCGCGCCGCCGGGCGTGTTGGCGTTCATATTCATCGTCACCTTCGCGATTCCCGACGGGGTGCCGTTGCCGGCCGCGGTCTGATACGTGCCCGCGGCGACGTCCGCTGCCGCGCGAAGGATCTGAATATTGAAGAGCGGGCCGCCGGTTGAGCACGACTCCACGCCCACGATCTCGATCGCATGCTGTCCGTCGGGATTCACCGGCGCGACATGCGCGCTAACCACACTCGCCTGAAACGACTGCCCATTGATCGTGGCCGCCATTGCGCCGCCAACGCTTCCTGGTCCGGTCGCGCTGTTGGCGCCCCCACACGCCGCCATGCTCGCGGCCGCCGCGATCATGCCAATCACCATACGCATGAACTCCTCCGTTTCTTTCTCAACTGAACGCCATCAAGGCCGCGTTACGAGCGCTGCAACGTGGTACCCGGAAACATGTCGCCGCGACGAGCGCCAACAGACGAAAACCTTTCGTCGTAGCACGTGGGGTGGCCGCGCGCAGCAGACAGGCGGCGGCGCTCCTGCGCAAACTGCGCAAGGCGACGGGCATCCTGGGCAGCGACCTGAACACATCGCTGGGGCCACAAAGCCCGCGACGATGATGCTGCAGCGCTTTCCCGACACGCCGCGCAATCCGCCCCAGTCGACCTTTCACGATCGGCTGGTGCTGGATCACCTGTCTTCGATTTACCGGCTCGATGGACCGTAACGCGACGCGTGCTGAAGGACGCGTCCGGGTAGGATCATCATCCGGTTGTGGCAACGATCGCATCTCACCAATAGACCCATCGCCGTGGTCCTATAGCGCTTGAGATTTCGCCACCGTTATCCGGCCGGTGATCGTTCCGCTTGTAATCGGATTGCCTTTGTAGGTCTGGGTAATGGTCCCCACCAACTGCGAACGATCGGGGCTAAGCGTTGCCTCGAAGGTTGCCGTGTAATCGGTGAACGACGGGGTCGCTATCATCGTTCCCTTGATGACAGAGCCGTTGTCGGCCAGGGAAAAGTTGATGCCGAGGCGAGCCGTGTAAGGAAAGCAGATATTTGTCGACCCGCCTCCGACGCGACCTTGGGCTGCACGTAACAAGTTGTAAACAAATTCCGCACGGCCCGTTCCATCCCCTGTCAGAGTGACGCTGACACTATTGGAAAAGTTACCGGTCCATGTCTCGCGAAAAATGCAACCTTGGTAGTCCGTGATGGTTCCATCCGCCTGGAACGTACCCTGAAATGTACCGCGGCGGAGCAACCGCTCTTTGACCGCTCTTGCAGCTTCAGCGGTGGCTTTGTCGTACTCTTCAGCGGCGTCCGCGATGTCGTCGAAGATCTTCGCGAGGCAATCAACGATGCCACCACCGATCGCTGCCGAGACGCAACCGAGCGTCCCCGACACCTGGTTGACGGCGTCGGCACTTCTCGTCAAGGCGCTCTCGTTGATGGCTCCGATGTCCCTGAGGTGGCCGATCAAGGTAGACCCGCAGGTCGTAATCGCCCACGGCAGCGCCGGCCATGCGATGGAGCCGATCGCGAGCTTCGACGCGCATCCGATGATTTGCAGATTTCCAGAGATGATCTTTAAGCCTTTACCAGCGTCGCCGACTTGTCCCGCCGGAGCGTAGAAGGACGAGCGTTCCGCCACCGAAAGGCTGGTCATCGCCGTGTTCAGAGGCACATTCGGCACGAGCGCTTGCTGGCCAGCGGGGCCGACAATACCCACGTCAACAGTGGTCGACGTGTAATTGTCGAACACGAATACGGTGTTGCCGGAAATCGCTTTGCTGGGGCGCCCCATCGCATCAATGAACATCGTGACCGACGTTCCGTCGGCTCCCCTGTAGACGAGGCCGTTCCCCGCCGTGCCGGAGAAAGTCGCCACGGCTTCGCCATTCTTGTGAACGGCCATCATCGTCACCGTCGCCTTACCCGGGACAAAGGAGATGACCCCGTCATAGAGCGCCGCCGGGCCGGTAGACGGTGTGGACGCGGGAATGTCAGTCGTTGGACCGAGTGGCGTTCCGCCGCCGCACGAAACCGAACAGACGACGACCGCAAAAGCACACGCCATCTTTCGAAGATTCATCGAACATTTCTCCTGTCGCCATGCGCATCGCGTGGGGCATGCGCATCCGCGCTGGTAACCGGCCTGAAGAAGCCCTGACTCGTGTCGTCCCGGTCCGCGGAAATGTGAGACGAGGTCCGCCTCGCCGTGCGCCGGTGTTCGGCGCTACCCCTTCCCAAGCCCTCCCGAAGAGTCAGCGAATGATCGTCTGGCTCGTAATCGTCACGGCGTTGTCGTTGGCTCCTCTATAGTGGCCACCGCCGGTATTCTTCATGAGGTAAATCTGATACAGGGCGTTGGACGTGAAGCGCTTCGCCGTGACGTGCAGGTCGATGCGCCCTTCGATCGTGCCGGCGAGAATCGGCGCGAAGTCCATGAGAACGTCACGCGGCTCACCGGGTCCGGTGGTTGTCCCCGCCTGAACGATCCCGATCGAATAGCAACTCGACGCCTTACCGCTGCCGACTCGACGCGGGCCGTCGTACACCTCCACGGGGCAGCCATCGGTGTCGCCATCCGATTCGCCGCTGCCCATCAGTTGTATCGACATCGTGTCGGGAGTAGGCAATCCCGCCCATCCGGCCGGATTGATTCTGAACTCGATTCTGAAGGTATCCCCTTTCGAAAGGGTGAACGGAGCGACGGCCGGCGTCGGCGTTGCGGTCGGCGAAGTCGGGCTACTGCCAGCGCCCGCGCATCCGCCGGTCGTGATCACAATGCCGACCGCTATCAACAACAGCTCGAACCGATTCATGAGGCACGCTCCTGGGTAGAACCAGGCACGTCGCCCCGAACAGACGCACGCCAGCGGCGCAATCTTTCGAATACCCATCGAATATTCCCCTGTCGTTCATGCGCATCGTCGTGTGGCGATGCGGACTCCGCGCTGGTGACCGGCCTGAAGAAGCCCTGACTCGTGTCGTCCCGGTCCGCGGAAATATGAGGAGGCGGGTCCGCGTTCGCGTGGCTGCAGCAGCTCCGCGGACCCGCCCGACGTACGTGCAGCAGGAGGCAGGCAGCCGGCAGTGAAAACTGCCTGCTGCCCGCTGCTCGCTGCCAGCCGTCAGTGATTGAAGCGGAGCGACACGGCGAGCGCCGGGTGCCGCTTGCGTTCGACGTTCGTCGCGTTGCCGTACATCGCCACGTCGAGCGCCACGCGCTGGCTCATGTTGATGCCGACGCCGGCGGACGGGTTCCACATCTGGCGCGCGTAGATCGCGCCGCCGCGCACCGCGAGCGCGCTGAAGCGGTACTCGTAGCCGCCGTGGAGGCTCTTGCCGCCGTATCCCTTTCCGGCTTCGCCGACGGCCGTCCACTTGTCGGCGCGATAGCCGACGTTGCCGCGCACGTCGACGGGAAGCGTGAGCTGCCTGTCACCGACGAAGGTCGGGAAGCTCTCGACGAAGTCGGAGTCGCCAAGGAACGGGTTGCCGAGCGAGTAGGTCGTCCGCTCGACATTGGTCCAGTTGATGCGATTGGCGATACCGTTGACGCCGAAGCCACCCTCCCAGCGATTCATCACGAGGCCGACGCCGACGTCAACCGCGCGGCCGGTACCCGAGGTCGCGTTGTCGCGCGTGACGAGGAGCGGCGACGGGAGGAACGGGTTCACGGCGAGCAGGCCGTTGCGGTCGGTGTCGAGCCGCAGCGCGAGGTTGACGTCCTCGTAGCGGAAGCCGTGCAGGTAGTTGTAGTTCGCCGCTACGTAGACGCCGTCACGGTCGGACGAAGACGACGGCAGGGCAAACCGGCCGCGGTAGCCGCCGATCACGGCCAGCGCCATCTGACCGCGTCCCGTGCTGTCCAGACGGAAAGCGTCATTCGGATAGTAGACGTTGGTTTCCGAGCCGAGCACGTTGATCAGCTTCTGATCGAAGTTCACATCGGTCTGCATGCCGATGTAGGGCCCCGCGCCGACGTAGACGCCATGGAACGCGCTGCCCGGTCCCTTCTTCACCTTGATGGTGCCGCCGAAGCTGGGCGACATCAGTCCTTCCGCACGCGGCTGGTTCGACGGCGCCAGCCCGCGGTAGCGGTTCAGATCGGTGCTCAGGTTGGCGTCGCGGATGTCGGTCACGAACTGATTCAAGGCGGTGCTGCGGCTGCTCTGTCCCGGCGTCAGCGCGTTGCGGCCGAACGTGAAGTGCAGCGGCGAGGCCGCGTACTCCGCGGTCCGAATGACGTCGAAGTTGTCGTTGGTCGGATTCAGCCGGTCGAAGTCGCGGAACACCTGGAACAGCCCGAACGGGAGCACGATCGAACGATAGTCGTTCTCGTCGGCAATCATGTCCGAGGCGAGGTTACCGCCGCTGCCCGGCGAGCCGAGCGCGACTTTCCTGGCGTCGAACGACCAGTTCTGGGCGAGGGCCGGCGCGGCAAACAGCACGCACGCGGCGACCGAGAGCACACCATTGCGTAGGGACACGGATATCCTCCTGGAACAACCGGATTGAATTGGAAGACCGGCCCGAGCCGAGCCGATCACAAGACGATATCGGACGCCCGCGGACTCCGGAAGACACGCCGGATCAAATTCAGTGACGCCTGATGCAGAACAATGAAATCCGGACGTCTCCGCGCCGCGCCAAGGCGTCGAAATGTGTCAACGACGCGCGCGCGTGTTTCCAACGCTGTTCGATCGAGGTGCCGCGCACGTGACCGACCCTCGCGACGCCCTTGCGGATCGGCATCGGAGTTCTTTATCCTGAAACCCGTCCCCGCTCATTTTTCGAGGAGCTCCCCCGTGCTCGATCGCCGCACGCTGATCCTGCTCGTGCTCGCGCTGTCCTCTGCGACCGCGCTTGCCGCCGCGCCAGCCGGCGCGCCGAAGCCTGCGCCCGCCGCCGGCCCGCAGCCGCTGCAGACGGCGCGGCTCCTCGGCGGTTACGAGACGCTGGCGATTGCCGGCGTCGGCCGCGACGTGCCGCGCGCGCAGGTGATCCCGACGCTTATCCGAATCCTTCACAACTCGCCGAAGGGCACCGATCCGCACCTCGACGACATCCGCGATCGCCTTCATGACACGCTGACCACGCTCGCGGCCGTCGACAGCGTCGGCGTTGCCTGGCCCGACGGGTTGTCCATCGCACAGGCGGCCGACAAGCAGAAGAAGAAATTGATCGAGGCCTCGCTCGGGGCGCTCGGCCTCGAGCTGCACGAGCAGCGAGGCGCGTACGATGTGCGTGACGACGGCGGCGTCGCGGCTGCGGCGCTCCGCAAGACGCTGACGGACGCGGGCGTTGCCGTCGCCGACGTCCGCGCCGGCCTGAACGCCGGCCGCGCGGTCCGCATCGCGGTGCCGGAGATCACGGTCCCGATGCCGATGCCTCGTTCGGCGTGGGAGAATGCCGTCTTTCACCGCGCCACGCCGGAGGCCGAATGGATCGCCGCGGTGCTCGACGACCCGCGTGCGAGCCTGCTCGGCTACGGCCTGCTGGCGCTCGACGAGGAGACGCGCGGCTGGCTCGCCGCCGACCGGCAGCTTCTCACCGACGCCTCGCAGCACTGGGAGGCGTTCGCGGTCGTCGCGCCGGCGCTGCATGTGACCGCAACGGCCATCCAGCTGCCAGGCGGTGCGCCCGCGGCGCTCGCGTGGGAAGCGGTCGCCGGCGCCAAGCCGGCCGATCCCAGTCGGTTCTTCCGCGCGCTCCTCTCGGCCGACGAGGGGCGTCTGGCGTTCTTCTTTGCCACGATCGCCGGTCTCGACGAGCCGCGCTTGCGATTAGTCCTTGGCGGCAACCCGCCGACGCGCAACGCGTTGCGCTGGGCCTACGACGCGTTTGCCGATCCCGTGATCCCATGGACGCTCGCCAACCACCCGTTCATGCGCCGCCGCATGGACGGCGCCGTGATCCTGCGGGCGCTCGCCGTGGACGCGTCGGGTCGGCTCGCGGGGCCGACGTGGGAGAAGGTCTGGCAGAGCGCCTTCGACTCCGACGACCTCGGCATCAAGGGCACGATGAAGGGACTCGAAAAAGACCGGGCGATCGACGCGCGCTGGATCGTGCAGCACGTCCTGTCGCTGCCGCAGGGCGAGCGCGATGCGCGCCTCCAGGTCCTGCTCTTCGCGCAGCGGGCGTTCCCGCATCCGCAGCCGCAGGACGCCATCGACATCCTCGTCGCGCTTCGCGGCTACCAGCGGTTTCCCGCGGCCGCCGCGCTGCTCGAACGCATGGGCGTGACCGCGCCGGCGACGTATGCGTCCGTCCTGCGCGGAGCCGAGCACGCGGCGAACGTGTCCGCCGACCATCGCCAGGCGGTCCTCAGCCAGTTCCAGGGTGCGCTCGCCATCCTCGACCGGCTGCGTGCCCGCGGTGCGCTGACGACCGCTGCGGCCGAGCGCTCCGCACTCGATCTCGCCGCCCTCGTGCCGGACGCCGGCTGGTATCACGGGCGCGTGGCGGCATGGCTCGATGAGACGATTGCGAAGGTGCCCGGCGGCGCCGATGCGGACGCGGACGCGCGTCAGCGGCGCCTGATCGACGCGCTCGCCGGCGTGCGCCCCTCGCAGCAGCCGGCCACCTTCATGTGGGAGTCGGAGCAGTACCAAGTGGCGACCGGCGAAGCGGAGCGCGAACGGATTGACGCGGTCGTCAAGCAGCAGCTCCGACCCGATGTGGCCGCCGTGCTGCGCCTGTCCGCCGCGGTGACCGCCGTGGGGAAAGCGGCGACGGTCGATGCGCTGCGCCAGGCCGCCGCGAATGTCTCGCAGCTGCTCGGCGCCCTCGTCGCACCCGCGAAGGAACCGCAGCTCTATGCCGACCTGCTCGGCGACGCGCGAAACGCCATCAAGGACCTGCAGAAGATCGACGAAGCGAAAGAGATGAAGAAGGCCGAGACGGCGATCGCGCCGATTCGGCGATTGCTCGATCTGCAGACCTCGTTTGTGCTGCGCCTGCTCGACTACGCGGTGTTCATGCCGTCCGAGGACAACGGCTCGATGGCCGACGTCGCCGCCCGGCACGATTTCGGCGGCGAGACCGGCGCCACCGACGCCGTGCGCGCGCGTGCCGCGTGGCTGGCGCCGTCCGAGGTCAGCGAAGAGGGCGGGTGGCGGCTGCGTGGCAGCCTGCTGGCGATGGACGTCGCGACCGGGCGATTCGCCGTCAGGCGGCTGTCGGCCGCGCCTCCCTCGCATCCGCCAACGCTCGTGGACAACACGCGCCTGCAGCTCGCGCAGACGCTCGCCCTCACCGGGTCAGCTCAACTCACCGACGCCGGGCGCGATGCCATCGCCGTGACGATCGCGCGCGGACGAGACCGCGTTCGTGCGGCGGCCAGCACGCCTGGGACGTCGATTCCAGCCCCGGCCGGGATGAGCGCGTGGCGCCGCGAGGCGCTCGCGTGGACGGCGGCAAACGACGCGGCGCACCTCGAGGCGCAGTTCACGGTGCACGAGTTGTACGCCCTTGGGGCAGCGCCCGGTTCGACCTCGCCCGATGGCTGGGGCACGGCGCAGACGCTCACGAGCGGCTGCCTCTGCCTGAAGCTGCTGACGCTGACGCCGTGGGAGGAGCTCGCGGGCCGCAACGGAACGACCGTCGCCGTTGCCTCGGCGTCCGACCTTTCGCTGCGCCTGGCCGAACACCTGAGCGCGCTGAAGGTGCCGGCCGCACTGCTGCCAGCGGTGCTCGCCTTCGCGACCAGCGACGTGATCGAGAACGCGGAGTCGCGGTTCGAAGAGGATTCGATGGCCCTTTCCCGAGCTGCGCAGGCGCTCACGCGCCAGCAGGTCGAAGACATCGTCGCGTCGGTGGTCGGCCGCGGCCTGGCGAGGCCGCAATGAAACGCGCGCTGCTGCTCGTCCCCCTGTGTGCGAGCGTCCTGGTCGCCCAGGGCAACTCCGGGTTGTCCATCGCCTCGCCGACGGCGGACACGCTGCTGACCGGTCCGGTCGTGCTGCGCGCCGCGATCGATCCGGCGCTGGTGGAGCGTGTGCAGTCGCTGACGTTTTACGCAGACGGCAAGGTTATCTGCGCCGACGTTCCGGCCAGGCGCCCGGAATGCCCGTGGAACGCCGGCGCGGACGTCAAGCAGCACCTGATCCGCGTCGTCGCGGCGCTCGCCGGCGACGCGCGGGTGGTGGCGACCGTCCGCACCGCCAGACTCGACTTCGCGGAGAGCGTCCGGGTGGACGTGGTGCAGGTCGCCGCCGTCGTGACGGACAGGAGCGGCCACTTCGTCAGCGGGTTGGATCAGAACGCGTTCCGGTTGTCCGAGGATGGCGTCCCGCAGAAGATCAGCCACTTCGCCGCGCAGAACAGTGACCTCGATCTCGTCGTCGCGGTGGATGCGAGCGGAAGCATGGAGGACGCGCTCCCCGATCTGAAGGAGGCGGTCAAGGCGTTTCTCGGCGCGCTCGGGCCACGCGATCACGTCACGCTGATTGCGTTCAACGACAACATGTACACGCTCGCGTCGCGCGAGACGAGCGCGACGGCGCGCGTCGACGCGGTCGATCGCCTTGTCGCCTTCGGCGGCACCGCCCTCTACGACGTCCTCTCGAAGTCGATCGACCTGGTGGCGACGGGCACCGGCCGCCGGGCCGTCGTGCTGTTCACCGACGGCGACGATCGAAACAGCCAGGCGACGCTCGCGTCGACGGAGGAGAAGCTCCAGGGGTCCGACGCGACGCTTTTCGTGGTCGGCCTCGGGCGCGGCGCGACGGCCGATGCGCTGCGCAAGACGCTGGAAGACCTCGCCGATTCGAGCGGCGGGCGCGTGCTGTTCGCGGAGAAGGCGAAGGAGCTGCGCGAGCCGTTCACCGCGGTCGTCTCGGAGTTGGCGAATCAGTACTTGATCGGGTTCGAATCCAGCAACGGGAAACGCGACGGTGGCTGGCGCGCGCTGAAGATCGAGACCACTGACAAGCGATACCGCGTACGGGCGCGCCAGGGTTACCGCGCGGCGGCGAAGTAGTCAGCAGCTGCCGGCCGCGCCCGCGTGCCGCCGCGCCTCTCTGGCCAGCTGCAGGAACGTCCCCTTGAGACGGTCCAGGTCGGCCTCCTCGAGTTCCTCCAGGTCCAGCAACTCGTTGCGCGCGTGTCCGAAGGCGCGAATCAACTCGTCCAGCTTCACCTGGATCGCCTCCGTATCGCGGTTCTGGGTGCTTTGAATCAGGAACACCATCAGGAAGGTGACGATGGTCGTGCCGGTGTTGATGACGAGCTGCCAGGTGTCGCTGAAGCCGAACAACGGCCCGCTGAGCGCCCACACGAGGATGACTCCGACGGCGACGAAAAATGTCACTGGCCGGCCCGACGCGTGGGCCGTCCACTTGGTCAACCGAGTGAACCACGAACGTGATTTGGTCGGTCTCATGGTGCCCGGATGCTATCATTCGCGCATCCCCTCAATGGTCCGCACGTTCAGGCGCGTGGTATGGCCGCCTGTCGATCCGGCGCTCGTCGACGCCGGACGGGAAGGCGAGCTGGCGGTTGCGCGTACGCGCATCGCCATCGTCGGGTTGCTGGCGCTCAATCCGGCCGCGGCACTCGTACGCCAGCCGGGTGACGCCGCTGCCCTGCTGACGCTCGTCATCGAAATCTTCTTCCTCGCGCTGTCGATCACCGTCCTCCAGTTCGCGCGGCGCCACCCGCCGGTGGCGGGACTCGGTTTCGCGGCCGCCGCGCTCGACGTGTCGGTCGTCAGCGTCTACCACGTCACGGTATTCGCCGGGGCGTTTGCGCCGCTCGCGTTGAGCAGCCGCGTCGCGTTCGCGCTCTACCTGCTCGCGATCCTGGCGACCAGCCTGCGCAACGACGGGCGCATCGCGACGTTCGCGGGCCTGCTCGCCGCGTCCGAATGGCTGGCGCTCATTCGATTCTTCGACGACACCGCGGTGGACATGATGGCCGCGGTCGAGGAGCTGGTGATCATCGCGGCGGCGACGATGCTGGCGCGCATCATCGCCTCGCGCGCGCGGGGGCTGCGGCTGTCGTCGATCCGCGACAACCTGACCGGCCTGCTCACCCGCGCGCACTTCGAGGAGCGGCTCGCCACCGAGCTGATGCGCTCGACGCGCACGCACCGGCCGCTGGCGCTCGCCATCATCGACGTCGATCAGTTCAAGCGGGTCAACGATACCTTCGGCCATCTCGCCGGGGACGAGGTGCTGCGAGAAGTGGCCGCGCGCCTGACGAAGACCGTGCGGCGCAGCGACCTCTTCTGCCGCTTCGGCGGCGACGAGTTCGCGCTCGCCTTCATCGACACGAGCGTGGTCGACGCGGCCGCGCGGCTCGAGGACATCCGGCGTACGGTGTCCGCCACGCCGATCCCCTTGCGCATCCCGGGGGTCGTCACCATCACCTGTTCCGCCGGGGTTGCGGTGTCGCCGCTCGACGGCGAGGACGCGACGGCGCTTGTCGGCATCGCCGACGCGCGGCTGCTGGCCGCCAAGAGCGGAGGCCGCGACCGCCTGATGGTTGCAGGATAGCTTCCATCGACGTTCACTGATGACGAGCCACAGAGTCACAGAGGCACAGCGAAATCTTTGTACAAGTGAATCTCCGTGTCTCCGCGTCTCCGTGGCCCGTGATCCGGGACCTGGGTTCTAATGTAGCGATGTCGCTGATTGACGTTGGCAAAAAAGCACCGGCGTTCGCGCTGAAGGATCAGGCGGGCACGGTGCACAAGCTGTCGGACTACGAGGGACGCCCGGTCATCCTCTACTTCTATCCCAAGGACGACACGCCGGGGTGCACGAAGGAAACCTGCTCCTTCCAGTCGTACCTCCCGAAGTTCAAGCCGAGCAAGGCGGCCGTGCTCGGCGTCAGCATCCTCGACGAGAAGAGCAAGGCGAAGTTCGCGGACAAGTACAACATCACGTTTCCGCTGCTGGCCGACCCCGAGCATGAGATCGCCGAGAAGTACGGCGTCTGGCAGCAGAAATCGTTCATGGGCCGCAAGTTCATGGGCATCGTGCGGACGACGTACTTGATCGGGCCGGACGGCAAGGTGCAGCAGCGCTGGGACAACGTGAAGGTGGACGAGCACGCCGACGAGGTGCTCGCCGCGTTGCGCTAGGGCCGCCTCGCCCCTACGATCGGCGCTGCCTACGGGAATCGTCCCGCGTCGACGTCCTCGATGAATTTCACCACGCCGTCCATGTACACCTTCTGATCGTCGTACATCGCCAGGTGGCTGCCGTTCGGGCAGAACAGATACCGGCCGTGCGGGACGCGCCTGGACATCATCTCCATGTACGCCGGATCCATCGTGTCGTAGCGGGCGCCGATGACCAGCGTCGGCATCGTCAGCTTCGGCAGGTCCGCCGTGCGATCCCACTTCTCGAGCTTGCCGCTCGCGCCCATCTCGCTCGGTCCCTGCATCGGGACATAGATCGCCTCGTTGAGATGCTTGAAGCTGCGCTGCACCGGCTCGGGCCATTGATCCGCGGGCATCCGCAGCAGGTGCTGCGTGTAGTAGTTCGGTATCAGCAGCTCCATGTAGCGCGGGTCGTCGAACTTCTTCGCTGCCTCGAGCTGCTTGATCTCCGCCAGCGCGTTCTGATCCATCGCCGGCATCAGCACGTTCTTCGCGTAGTCGTTGTAGGCGGGAATGCTCGACATCATGTTCGAGATGACGAGCCCCTTGACGTGCTGCGGGTACTTCAGCGCGTACTCCATCGCGAGGATGCCGCCCCACGACTGGCCGAGCAGGTAGAAGTCGTCCTGCGTGAGGCCGAGCGCCTGGCGCACCTGCTCCACCTCGTCGACGAAGCGATCGATCTCCCAGAGCGACGGTTCGTTCGGCTGGTCGCTGTAGGAGGAGCCGAGCTGGTCGTAGTAGTAGTACTCGATGCCCGCCTTCGGGAAATAGCTGTCGAACCCCTCCATGTATTCATGGCCGGCGGCCGGACCACCGTGCAGGAGCAGCACCTTCACCTTCGGGTTGTTGCCAATCCGCTTCGTCCAGACGTGGAACATCCCCTTTGGCGTGTCGATGGGGATCATCTTCACGCCGCCGCTCAATTGGTCATCCCGACCCGAGTAATCGAGATAGGTCCGGCTGACGCCGGACCCCACCGGTTCCACCGCCGCGGACGTCGAAGCCGGCGCCGGCCGGCCACAGGCAACCACGGTGAGCACCATCAACAGCCAAAGTCGTTGCATGGCGGGAAATGGTAGCCTGACGCCCGCATGAATTCGTACCTGCACGGGACGAGCGCCATTCCGCTGCTGGGCGACACGATCGGCGAAAACCTGCGCCGTACCGTGGACCGGTTCGGCGATCGCGAGGCACTCGTCGTCCGCTGGCAGGGTTATCGCGCGACCTACCGTGAGCTGTGGGACCAGACCACGGAGCTGGCGCGCGCGCTGATCGCGTCGGGGGTGCAGGCGGGCGACCGCGTCGGCATCTGGGCGCCGAACCGCTTCGAGTGGGTGGTCACGCAGTTCGCGTCGGCGCGCATCGGCGCGATCCTCGTCAACCTTAACCCGGCCTACAAGGCGTCCGAGCTGCAGTACGCGCTGACGCAGTCAGGCGTCTCGCTGCTGGTTCACGCGCGCGCCTTCCGGTCGAACGACTACGTGTCGATGGTCGCCGAAGCGCGCCCCCGCTGCCCGGAGCTGCGCGAAACGATCGTCATCGACAGCGCCTGGGACGCGCTGCTGGCGCGCGCCTCCGCCACGCCGGCAGACGAGCTCGCCGCGCGCGAGTCGCGCCTGCAGTTCGACGATCCGATCAACATCCAGTACACCTCCGGGACCACGGGCTTCCCGAAAGGCGCGACGCTCTCGCATCACAACATCCTGAACAACGGCTACCTGGTCGGCGAGATGATCAAGTACACCGAGCAGGATCGTGTCTGCATTCCCGTGCCCTTCTATCACTGCTTCGGCATGGTGATGGGCAACCTGGCCTGCAGCTCGCACGGCGCCTGCATGGTCGTGGCGGCCGAGGCGTTCGACGCGCTCGCCACCCTCGACGCCGTCGCCGCCGAGCGCTGCACCTCTCTCTACGGCGTGCCGACGATGTTCATCGCGCAGCTCGCGCATCCGCGCTTCAGGGAGTTCGACCTGTCGTCGCTGCGGACCGGCATCATGGCGGGGTCGCCGTGCCCGGTCGAGGTGATGAAGCAGGTGCAGTCGACGATGCACATGCCGGAGGTGACGATCTGCTACGGCATGACCGAGACATCGCCGGTCTCGACGCAGAGCAGCTGGGACGACGCGCTCGACCGCCGCGTCTCGACGGTGGGCCGCGTGCACCCACACGTGGAGATCAAGATCGTCGATCCGGAATCGGGCGCCATCGTGCCGCGCGGCGTGCCCGGCGAGCTCTGCACCCGCGGCTACAGCGTGATGATCGGCTACTGGGGCAACGAGCAGGCGACGCGCGACGCGATCGACGCCGGCCGCTGGATGCACACCGGCGACCTCGCCACCGCCGACGAGGACGGCTACGTCAACATCGTCGGCCGCATCAAGGACATGATCATCCGCGGCGGCGAGAATGTGTACCCGCGCGAGGTCGAGGAATGTCTCTACACGCATCCCGCCGTGCTCGACGTGCAGGTCATCGGCGTGCCGAGCGACAAGTACGGGGAGGAAGTGATGGCGTGGGTGAAGCGGAAGCCCGCGGCGACGGTCAGCGGCGAGGAGCTGGCCGCGTTCTGCCGCGGCAGGATCGCCACGTTCAAGATTCCCGCGTACTGGAAGTTCGTCGACGAGTTCCCGACGACGGTGACGGGCAAGGTGCAGAAGTTCAGGATGCGCGAGATGGCCGTCGCGGAGCTCGGGCTCGAACGCGCCGCGGAGCAGCGCACCGCGTAGGCCGTGAAGCGACACTGCGAAGAAGTCTGCCTGCAGGCAGACTTCTTCACGTGCGTCGCGCGCGCGAACCGGCCAGGATTCCGTCCGCCGAATGTAAAGTTTGTCCGCCTTCGTGTCGTCTTTGGCAACACGCCCTAAGGGTGTCCCTAGACGTTTTAGAGGTTTTCCGCGGTTTGCCAGCTCGGCATATGCGTTGCTGATCGATCGGTCGCCATGCCGAACCTTCTTCATCGCATCCTTGTTGTCGCCCCGTATCACGACGTCGCCGAACGCATCCGCCGCTCCGTGGCCGGCCACGATATCGTCGTCCGCGCCGACTTCGGAAGCGCCAAGAAGGAGCTGGATCGGCAGCCGCCGGACCTGCTCATTGCGCAGGTGCGGCTCGGCGCGTTCAACGGCCTGCACCTGGCGATCCGCGCCAAGGGCCACGGCCTGCCGACCCAGACGATTCTGATTGGCGAGCCCGATGCCGTCCTCGAAAACGAGGCCAGGCAGCAGGACGCGCGATACCTCACGTTGCCCGTCGACGAGGAAACGCTGGCCGCGACGGTGCACGAGATGCTGTCTTCGGCCGACGCGACGTTCACCGACGCACCTCTGGTCGCCGCCGGCAGCACGCACGCGACCGCGGTGTCCGCCGCCCTCTGACGGCGATCCGGCAGGAAACAGGAGATCGGGGATCACCGCGCCTGGCGCGGTCCCCGATCCCCGGATTGCCGCTTCCCAATCCAGATCCTGACCAAAAGTCATCTGCGTGGGCGAAATGCACCGCCCACTGCCTGCTGCCCGCTGCCTGCTAGTTGGTGGCCGGCTGATCTCCCTTGAGCAGCCGCTGGCGCGCCTTGTCGACGTCGCGCTGGAACACGAACAGCTTGTCCGCGTTCCCCATCGGGTCGGTGAAGTTGTACTGCTTGCCGCCCTTGATCCTCACCTTCAGGTTCTTCTCGAGATAGTCCACCTCGAACACGTCGAGGTTCGTCAGCGCCACCGTGAAGGCGTCGCCCTTGTTCGTCGTGTCGTACCGCAGCCCCTGCGCCGTGGCGACGAGCGTCCCGCGGCACGAGCCGATGCCGTGCTTGTGGACCACCTCCGCTTTCGCGTCGAGCTTCACTTCCTTGAAGCGGACCATCAAGTCGCGCGGCCCCGGCGTGATGTCGATCGACTGCGCGTACTGGTCGTAGCCCGGCGCCGACACGTTGATCTGATGCGTCCCCGGCTTCACGTCGGTCGTCGTCACCGGCGCAGCGCCGACGAACTGGCGATCGACGAAGACCTGCGCGCCCGGCACGTCGCTGTCGACGCGCAGCGTGACGAGGTCTGGCGGCGGCGCGGGTGCTTCAGCGGGCGGAGGCGCGGCGGCGGGAGCCGGCGCGGCGGCCCTGCGCGCGGGGCGGGGCGCCTCCACCACGGGTTCCGGCACGGGTATCGGCGCCGGTCGCGGCGCGACGACCGGGGGAGGCGCCGTTGAGACGGGCGTTCGCGCAGGCGCGGGCTTGGGAGACGAGAACAGGTAGATGCCGACGCCGGTGACGAGGAGGAGGACGAGGAAGACGGCGATGATGATCGGGCGATTCACGCGCCAGATCCTAAACGGATCTCTGGAACTTCGACAACGTGAATGTCGCCGGCGGCGGGCGGGTGCTCCACCGCGCGCACGAGGGCATCGACCATCTGCCGCACCGTCACGAGCCCGAGGCGCTCGGCGCTCGCCCGCTTCGAGGGAATCAACCGCATCAGGGCATAGATCGGCACCAGCATGTACGGCCATCGATGCCCGGGCCCGAGCACGTACCAGGGGCGCAGGACCGTCGCGGTCAGGCCCGCGTCGGCGATCGCGCGTTCGCCGGCCGATCGGACCTCGATGAACGCGTGCATCACGGGCGCGGGATGCGCAACGCTGACATACACGAGATGCCGCGCCGCCGCGGCTCTCGCGGCCTCGACCGACGCCAGGATCGACGGCAGGTCCACGCGGCGGAATTCCGCGGCCTTCTTCGGGGATGGATGCGGCGTGCCAACGAGATGCACGATGGTGTCCGCGGCCGTCACGGCCGCGGCGAAGGTGGACGCCTCGAGCGCGTCGCCGACGACGGCGGTTGCGCCCGCCGGCAGCCTCCCGGCTGATGCGGGACGCACCAGCGCGCGCACGCGATGCCCGCGCGTTAGCAGTGCCTCTGTGAGACGGCGGCCGATGTAGCCGGTTGCCCCGGTGATAAAAACGTCGCGCGGGATGGCCCAGATAGTACACTCGGCGGCATGAAACGCCGGGGCGCCCGGCTTCCCGTCGTCCTTGCTGCCATAGCGCTGGTCTGCGCCGCCGTGACGGTGGAGGCGCAGTTCCGCCGCGGCGGGTTCGGCTTCGGCGCGCGCACCGCCACCGCGAAAGACTTCGACGGCAGCTTCCACTTCTGCCGCATCGTCTTCCGGAATTCGATCCAGGGCGATGGCGGCGGCTGGAGCGTCGACTATCCGCGCGCCGACATCAATTTCTCGATCCGGTTTTCAGAGCTCACCAAGACGCAGGTCAGCCGGGACGGCACCGGCGAGCCCAACCATCTGCTCGTCCGCCTCACCGACAACGAGCTGTTCGACTGCCCGTTCGTGATGATGACCGAGCCCGGCGGCGTCGCCTTCGACGACGACGAGGCGAAGAGGCTGCGGCTGTACCTGGAAAAGGGCGGCTTCCTCTGGGCGGACGACTTCTGGGGCGAGTACGCGTGGAGCTGGTTCGTCGGGCAGCTGCGCAAGGCGCTGCCCGCGGGCGAATTCCCCATCTTCGATCTCCCGCCCGAGCACCCGCTCT
>Ga0134122_10001014_pt1 | contig 20056 bp, 19 predicted proteins | sample KB302_FD_96461 | JGI IMG/M metagenome (GOLD analysis project Ga0134122, IMG submission 96461) | Terrestrial soil microbial communities without Nitrogen fertilizer from Kellogg Biological Station, Michigan, USA - KB3-0-2 | ecosystem: Environmental > Terrestrial > Soil > Unclassified ... | reverse complement strand
CCACCGTCGCCAGCGGCTGGGCCACCCGGTAGTACATGGGCGCCGGCACCCGGCTCACCTGGAACGACCGGGTGGACCCGCCGGACCGGGCGATCAGCGCGGCCGTGCGCGCGGCCCGGAAGAGCGCCTCGTCCTCCAGGTCGTCCGAGTACGCGTAGCCCACCTTGTGGCCAGCGATGACGCGGAGACCCACCCCCTGCACCAGGCCGGTCTGGGCGCTCTTGACGCGCCGCTCCTCCAGCACCACGGCGGTGGTCTCCGCCCGCTCCACGTACACCTCGGCGAAGTCCCCCCCGCGCTCCATGGCCGCCGACAGCAGGCGCTCCATCAGGCCGGGCGGGAGCAGCGGGGGCGCGAGCGGCCTGGGGGGCGCGGCGGTGGCCGCTCGCTTGCTCTTCGGCATATCCCGCGCGTCCTTTCGAAAGGCGGCGACGCTACCCTAGAATCGCGCCGCTCTGGCTCCCAAGTCGTTTGGCAAATACCAGCTCATCAAGAAGCTCGCGACGGGCGGGATGAGCGAGGTGTGGCTCGCTCGCCGCTCCACCAAGCGCGGCGAGCAGGAGCTGGTGGTCAAGCGCATCCTGCCGCACCTGGCGTCGGACCCGCTGTTCGTCCAGATGTTCCTGAACGAGGCGCGCATCGCGGCGCGCTTCAACCAGGAGAACATCGTCCGCATCCACGACTTCGGCGAGGCGGCCGGCAGCTACTTCATCGCCATGGAGTACATCCACGGCGAGGACCTGGGCCGGGTGATGCGCAAGGCCTGGAACGCCGGCCAGTGGATCGCCCAGCCGGTGGCGATGCGCATCATGAGCGAGTGCCTGGAGGCGCTGGCCTACGCGCACGCCAAGACGGACGAGCAGGGCAAGCCGCTCAAGGTCGTCCACCGCGACATCTCGCCCCAGAACATCCTCATCGGCTTCGACGGCGGGGTGAAGCTGGTGGACTTCGGCATCGCCAAGGCGGCCGACGTGTCGTCCACCACGCAGGCGGGGGCGATCAAGGGGAAGTTCGCGTACATGTCGCCGGAGCAGGCGGTGGGCAAGCCGCTGGACCACCGCGCGGACATCTTCTCCGCCGGCCTGGTCCTCTACGAATTGCTCACCGGCGTGCGCCCGCTCCAGCGCTCCTCCGAGGTGGCCACCCACGTGGCCGCCATGGAGTGCAAGATCGACCCGCCCTCCGCGGTGTCGGAGACGCCGGCCGAGCTGGACGCGGTGGTGATGAAGGCGCTGTCCAAGTCGCCCGCGGACCGCTACCCGGACTCCGAGGCCTTCAACCGCGCCGTCAAGAAGCTCTGCTCGCGCAAGAAGTGGGACGCGGGGACGGGCGAGCTGTCGGAGCTGATGCGGATCCTCTTCGCGGACCGCCTGGCGGAGGAGGGCGAACCGCCGCCGCCGCAGCAGGAGCCGGAGGAGGACTCCCGCGGGTTCGAGCGCGACCGCGACGACGAGCCGCCGCCGGAGGAGGACGACGGCGACCACACCGCGGAGGACTTCCGCAAGCGGGGCAAGCCGCCGAAGCGGGACGCCTCGCGGATGCAGCGGGCCAGGGGAGAGGAGAACGAGGACTCGCGCCCGCTGTACCGCACCGGGGAGAGCTACGCCGCGCCCAACGAGCCGCAGCCGTCCGACGAGCCGCAGGGCCGCGACATCTACGGCGAGGACGACCCGCTCCCCGAGGCGCTGGACGACGACGACGGGCCCGCGCACGACGAGGACGACTCCGAGTCCACCCGCGCCGGGCCGCCGCGGAAGCTGGTCTTCATCAGCGGCCCCGACAAGGGGATGGTGAAGCGGTTCGGCGGCGTGCGGATGGTCATCGGCCGCACCGACAACTGCACCCTGGTGCTGCAGGACAAGTCGGTGTCGCGGCGGCACCTGGAGCTGGTGCAGGGCGAGCGCGGCGTGCTGATGCGCGACCTGGGATCCGGCAACGGCACCAAGGTCAACGGCGAGCGGCAGGACGAGAAGATCCTCCACCACGAGGACGTGGTCGAGATCGGCCAGACCCAGTTCCAGTTCGTCGACGAGGCGGAGGCGGTCAAGAAGGCGCGGGAGGCCCAGGAGCGCAAGGACGAGGAGGAGCGCCAGAAGAAGGAGGCGGCGGAGCGGGGAGAGGAGCCCGCCGCGGAGCAGCCGGCGGAGGCGCCCGCCGAGGCGCCGGCGGAGGGCGAGGCGGCCGCGGAGCAGCCCGCCGAGGGCGCGGAGGGCGAGCAGCCCAAGGCGGACGAGGCGCCGGTCCCGGCGGCGGCCGCCGCGGCGCGCTCGTGGAAGGCGATGAACCCGCAGCAGCGGATGGGCCTGGCCATCGGCGGCGGGTTCATGTCGCTGATGTTCATCCTGTTGATGTACTTCATCTTCCGCACCCCGCCGCCGCCCCCGGTGGACCCGGTGAAGGAGCGCGCGGCGGAGAAGATGCGGCTGGCGCGGATCGCCATCACCGACGACCGCTTCGACGACGCCCTCAACTTCATCGAGACCGCGGAGCGGCTGGCCCCCGGCATCGACGAGGACGGGCTGATGGCGGCCACGAAGAAGGAGATGGCCGCGCGGAAGTCGCTGGAGACCGCCAAGGGCCTGTTGGAGCAGCAGCGCTGGGACGACGCCCGCGCCGAGCTGACCCGCACGCCGGAGGCGTCGCCCAAGGTGGCCGACGAGCGCGAGAAGCTGACCAAGCAGCTCGACGAGCGCGAGGCCCAGTACCACGAGAAGAACCTGGACGACGCGCTCGCCGCCGCGGACCTGTCGGCCGCGCAGCGGGAGCTGGAGGCGCTCCCGCCGGAGCGCCAGGCGCCCTACGCCACCCGCATGGCGGAGCTGGAGGCGGCGGTGCAGCAGGCGGAGGCGCAGGAGCGGCAGCGCGGCGTCAAGCACACCAACGAGGGCGGCGACCGTCCCCCGCGCCAGGGCACCGGGACGCCGCGCCGCAACCTGGACAACTACTTCCTCGCCGTGAACCGGAAGTTCCAGGGCCAGGACTACGACCGCGCGGTGATGGAGTGCGACCGGGTGCTGGAGGCGTCCGCCGAGGCCGACGTGCGCACCCGCGCGGAGGGGCTGAAGCGGCTGATCCCCAGCTTCCAGCGCGCCTTCGAGGACGGGCTGCGCAAGTCGCAGGCCGGCGCCAAGGAGAGCGCGCTGCGCCCGCTGCAGAAGGCGCACGACCTCTACCAGCAGATCGGCCTCAACGGCGGGCTGGGCGACGCGATGGACGAGATGCTCCTGGAGTCGCTGCTGGCCAGCGCCCGGGCGTCCGTCGCCCGCGGCGACCTCGCCAGCGCGGCCGTCGACTACCGCAGCGCGCAGAAGCTGGACGGGCGCAACGAGGCCGCCGCCACCGGCATCCGGATGGTCTCGGCGAAGGCGGAGGAGATGTACGGCCAGGCCTACTCGGAGAAGGACACCGACCCGGCGGCGTTCAGCCAGAAGATGCGGGTGATCATGGAGATCCTCCCCAAGACCTCGGACACGTACCGCAAGGCGGCGGCGGCGCTGGGGCTGGGGCAGACCAAGGGGCGCGAGGTGGCCGGCGGCCCCGGCGGCCGCTGAGCGGGCGCGTCAGGGCGGCGTGCTGGCGGCGGTGGGCGGCGGCTTCTCCAGCGACTGCTCCACGCGGCGGCGGAGCTCCAGCGGCTGCTTCAGCTCCGGCTCCTGGTCCGCGGCGGCGCGCTCCAGCGCCTCCTGGTCGCGGCGGCGGCGGGCGGCCTCGTCGCCCTGGTCGCCGCGCATCGCCCTGCGGAGCAGCGCGTAGCCCAGCCGGACCCGCCAGCCGCCGGGCTCCTTCACCGCGGTGAGCTCCTGGGTGCGGCGGACGCGGGCGATCTCCCCGCTGGCGATCTTCCGATCCAGGCGGCGGATGGCGGCCTCGGTGTCCAGCGCGCCCGGCTCCTTGGCGTGGGCGAACAGCTCGCGCGTCACCTCCCGCGGATCCGGGCCCTCCACCTCCAGCGTCACCACGGCGCGGCTGCCGTCCACCTCCACCTTGCGCACGGTGCGCGCGGCGCCGGAGTGGCGGGCCAGGTCGCGCACGCGCTCCATCTCGCGGGCGAACTCCGCGAAGGGCTTGGCCGCCTGGTCCTCGGAGGAGAGGCACTCCCAGGCGGTGCGCGCGTCCCCGGCGCTGGAGGCGGCGAAGAAGCGCGTCACCACCTCCGCCGCCGCCTGGGCCGGCGTCGGCGCGGGCGCGGCGGCGAGCGCGAGGAGGAGGGACAACATGCGCGCACCATACACGCCCTCCCTAAGCGGGGTCGCGCACGCTATGGTCGCCCCTCCACCAACGGAGAGTGCTGATGGAGCAGTCGTCGCTGCGCGAGCTGGGGATGGACCTCCTGGAGGAGCGGCAGTTCGAACGCGCCCTCGCGGTGTTCTCCGAGGCCGTGCGCCGCCAGCCCGCCGACCACCGCTCGCGGATGCTCGCCGCGCGCTGCTTCTCCGAGCTGGGCGAGAAGGAGCGGTCGGTCACCGCGCTGCACGCCTGCGCCGAGGGCCTGGTGCTGCGGGACTACCTGCTCTCGTCGATCGCCGCGGTGAAGCAGGCGCTGGACATCAGCCCGGCCGAGCGGCGGCTGAAGGACACGCTGTTCCGCATCCACTCGCGCGCCTCGCGCGGCACGGTGGGCAAGGCGCAGGTCCCGCCGCCGCTGCCGCCGGAGACGCTCTACGACGGCAAGGTGGCCGAGGACCTGATGCCGCTGCAGGGCGAGGAGCTCTCCAACCGCGCCATCGAGGTGCTGGCGGCGCCGGACCCGGGCGGCGCCGCCGATCCCAACGCCCGCCCGCCGCTGCCGTTGTTCGCGGACCTGGAGCGCGACGCGTTCGTGGAGCTGGTGATGAAGATGGGCTACCTCCGGGCGAAGGAGGGCCAGACGGTGAGCGAGGAGGGGCAGGGCGGGGACACCATCTTCGTCATCGTCGCCGGCAAGGCGCAGGTCACCCGGACGGTGGAGGGGGAGAAGAAGGCGCTGGGCGTGCTGGGCGGCGGCTCCATCTTCGGCGAGCTCGCCCTGCTCACCGGCGCGTCGCCCACCGCGACGGTGACGGCGAGCACGGACACCGAGCTGTTCGAGATCCGGCGCGACGTGCTCAACGCCGTCGCCAAGCAGTTCCCCAGCGTGCCGTCGGTGCTGGCGGAGTTCGCGCAGCAGCGCATGGCGAAGAACCTGATGGCGACCTCGCCGCTGTTCCAGCAGATCCCCGAGGCGGAGCGGGCGCCGCTCCTGCAGCGGTTCGCCTTCCGCGCGCTGGCGCCGAACGAGAAGGTGCTGGTGGAGGGGGAGCACTCGCCCGGGCTGTTCCTGGTGCTGGCGGGCGAGCTGGTGGTGCAGAAGGACGACCCGGCGGGCGGCAAGGTGACGCTGGGCATCCTGCGGGAGGGCGACGTGGCGGGGGAGATCTCGCTGTTGACGGGCCTGCGCGCCACCGCCACCGTGGTGGCCACCCGGAAGACCGCCACCGCCTTCCTCGACCGCTCCGCCTTCGCCGAGCTGATGAAGCAGTTCCCCAACACCAAGACGTACCTGGAGGGGCTGTCGGACCGGCGGCTGAAGCAGATCGGCGAGGCGCTCCGCCCGGCGGAGATCATCGACGCCGACGAGTTGGTGGAGGTGGAGACCTGAGGTGACCCGCGGGAGGCTGCTGGCGGCGGCCGTCGCCGTCGCCGCCGGGGTGACCTACCTGCTGGTCGCGCGCCACCCGACCCCGCCGGAGGAGCTGATCCGGCGCCAGGCGGTGGCGATGGCGGACGCGGCGGAGAAGAAGGACCTCGGCTTCATCATGAAGCAGGTGTCGGAGGAGTTCCGGACGGCGGACGGGTACCGCCGCGAGGACGTCCGGCAGCTGCTGGCGGGTCAGCTGTTGCGCGGGGAGTGGGTGCGGGTGATGACCGCCAACGTGGAGGTGACGCTGACGTCCCCGGCCAGCGCTACCTTCCGCGGGACGTACCTCTTCGGGAGGTCGAAGGCGAAGGAGCTGAAGGACCTGGCGAAGGAGAGCGTCATCGCCGCCTACGAGATCAACGCGGACGTGAAGCGGGAGGCGGACGGGGAGTGGCGGTTCGTCGCGGCGTCGTGGGAGCAGGTGGAGCCCGCGTCGCTGCTGGCGCCGTAGGATTGGGGTCCATGCACGGATGGCGAAGAGTCGGGGCCGCGGTCCTGGTGGTGGTCGGCTGCGCGCACGCGCCCGCGGAGACGGCGGCGGCGCCGGCGCCGGTGTCGAGGTGCGCGGCGAGGATGTCGCCAACCAGCGAGGGCGAGCACGGGGTGACCGGGGCGTTGGCCCAGCTCGACGCGCAGCTGCGCGCGGCGCACCAGGCGGCGCGGGTGGAGGCGTGCGGCCGGCTGGGCGAGGAGCGGCTGGTGATCCGGTGGGCGTTCGGGAAGCTGGAGGCGCGGTGGCGGGGGCAGCTCCTCACGCCGGAGGGGCTGGACGTGATCCCCGCCTCGTACCACCCGCTCAAGGACGTGGCGCACGCGGTGTTGCTGGCGTCGCTGCTGTTCGAGGCGCCGCCTGGCCCGGCGCGGGATCAGAAGGTCGCGGCGGCGATCGCGGCGATCGACGCGGTGCTGGCGGAGGTGGACGGCGCCGGGCCGGCGTCGAGGCTCATCCCGCCGGAGCAGATCCCGCGGCAGGGACGGATGCTGGAGCTGACGCGGGCGGCGCTGGTCAAGCTCGCGGCGGGTGGGTTGCCGGAGGCGGAGCGGAGGCAGTACTTCGCGGCGGTGCGCCCGGACGTGGTGGAGAACCTGCGGGTGGTGGCGGAGGAGCTGCTGCGAAACCTGGACCGGGAGGTGAAGGAGATCCGGCGGAAGGCGGAGGCGCAGGACCCGCGGGCGTGGGACTCGGTGCTGGTGCTGGCGGCGTCCGTGCACCAGGCGAGGGCGCGCGAGCTGGGCGTGCAGTACTTCGAACGGCTGCTGGCGGAGCCGGTGGGGGAGGGCGCCCGGAACGAGCGGCGGCTGGTGGTGTCCGAGGGCGTGTTCGCGGAGGCGGACCAGTACGGGCTGCTGGCGCTCCACCTGGTGGACCAGGCCGCGTCGGCGGACGTGTTCGGGGATCCGCTGCGGCTGCAGTGGGACGCGCTGGGGGACCCGGGCGGCGCGCTGGACGCGGTGCTGCCGCGGTAGTCAGCGCACCCGCTGGCCGAAGGGCGCCAGCGCGAGCATGGCGAGCTTGAGGTGCTGGAAGGCGAAGGGGATGCCGATCAGCGTCACCGCGAGGCCCAGCGCGAGCGCGAGGTGGCTGAGGAAGATCCAGAGGCCGGCCACCAGGAACCAGACGATGTTGAGGAGGGAGCCGGCGGCCTCGCTGCCGATGCCCCGGCGGACGTCCTGGATGTCCTTGCCGAAGGGGAAGAGGCCCAGGCCGGCGATCTTGAAGCACTGCAGGCCGAAGGGAGCGCCGACGACGGTCAGGCACAGGAGCAGGCCTGCCAGCGCGTACTCGATAAAGATCACCAGCCCGCCGCCGAAGACCACCCAGAGCAGGTTGAGGAGAAGCGTCATGACCGGAGTACGCCGCAGCGCGGCGTGTATTGCGAGAAACCTGCAACACCTCGATCAGCGCCGGATGGTCGCCGGGGGAGCGGCCTGCGGCCGATGCGAGGTGTCGCGGGTTCCCGTGCGCTCGCTCGAAACGCGCAACACCTCGCTTCGCGGCGGTGTACCTCGGAGGGGGCGGCCCCGGCCGGAATGCGAGGTGTTGCGGGTTACGGGCGTGCCGCCGCGGAGGTGACCGCCGGCGTGGACGGGTATGCCTTCGCGGTATCCGCGAGCGCGCGCTCGGCCGTGGGATCGTGCGCCGCCAGGAGCACGCGCGCGCGCACCAGCGCCGGGATGGGGTCGTTCGGGCGCGCCGCGACCGCCGCCTCCGCGTCCCGCCGGGCGTCCTCCAGCTTCGCCGCCTGCCGCTCCAGCTCCGCCGCCGCCGCCAGCGCGCGCCCCTTCAACCCGGGCGTGAGCGCCTCGCGCTTCGCCAAAGCCGCCGCCACCGCCTTCTCCGCCAGCGTCGGCGCCTCGCCCGCGAACAGCTTCGCCGTCGCCAGCCCCGCCAGCGACCGCACGTGCCCCGACTCCCGCCCCAGCGCCCCCGAGAACGCCCGCGCCGCCTCCGCGTTCCGCCCCAGCTCCAGGAACGCCTCGCCGCACGACGCGAGCAGCCCCGGGTCCTTCCACCCCGCCTCCACCGCCCGCTGGTACGCCCCCGCCGCCTCCCGGAAGTCTCCCCGCGCCTGCCGCGCCCGCCCCAGCACGTAGCTCAACCAGGCCGACTGCCCGCCGCGCCGCTCCACCTCCCGGTACAGCGCCTCCGCCTCCGCCGCCTTCCCATCCGCCAGCAGCAGGAGCCCCCGCGCCGCGTACCGGTCCTCGTTCGCCGCGTCCGCCTGCTCCGCCCGCTCCAGCTCCGCGCGCGCGGGCGCCTCGTGCTCCGCCAGCCCGTGCGTCCGCCACAGCTCCAGGTGCACCCGCGCCGCCAGCGCGTTCGCCTCCCGCACCCCGCGCGCCACCGGCGGCTCCAGGGCCTTCAGCGCCGCCGCCAGGTCCTCCGGCGAATCGCTCCGGGCCAGCTCCCGCGCCGCCTGCACCTGCTCCGCGTCCGCGATGCGAACGGTGGCCCGGTGGTAGCGCCAGGACACCAGCCCGGACAGCAGCGCCGCCGCCACCGCGATCTGCACCAGCGCCGACCGGAGCGTCTCCCGCCGCCGCCAGTCCGGCGGGTCCTCCGGCTCCGGTGGCTCGACCTCCACCGGGGCGGTGGCCTCCACCTCCATCTCTGCCGCCGCCTCCGGCGCCTCCGGAACCGGCTCGTTCGCGCTCACGGCCCGTGGCATAACGTCGCGCTTCTCCGGCGGTCAACGCGGGAGCAGCCGAAAAGGGAGCGCTCGTGGCCCTGTACGCCGCGCTGGCGGACGACGACTTCGTGGCGGTGTGCGCCGAGCTGGCCCTCGGCGACTTCGCCTCCGCCGCCGGCATCCCGCAGGGGTCGATCAACACCAACTACTTCCTGCACACCTCCACCGGCCGCTACTTCCTCCGCCACACCACGGTCCGCTCCGACGCCGACCTCCGCTTCGAGGCGGCCCTCCTGCTCCACCTCCGCGAGAGCCGCTTCCCCGCGCCGCACCTCCACCTCTCCCGCTCCGGCGAACCCTTCCTCGCCCTCGCCGGCGGCCGCGTCTCCGTGTTCGGCTACCTGCCCGGCGAGGAGCTCACCCGCGACCGCCTCGCCACCGACCACCTGGAGCGCCTCGGCGCGGAGCTGGCCAAGCTCCATCGCGCCGGCAACTCGCTCTTCGGCGACCGCGCCAACCCCTACGGCCCGCCGCTGGTGCGGCGCTGGCTCACCGAATTGGCGGCCCACCCGGACGAGGAGCTCCGCGGCATCGCGCGCGAGTGCGAGGACCACCTGGACAAGGTCGAGCAGAGCGGGGGCCTCACGCCCCGCGGCGTCATCCACGCCGACCTCTTCATGGACAACGTGAAGTGGCTCGGCGACCGCGTCTCCGCCTTCTTCGACTTCGAGATGGCCTGCCGCGACGAGCTCGTCCTCGACGTCGCCATCACGCTCAACGCCTGGTGCTTCGACCGCGAGTACCAGCCGGCGCTCTGCCGCGCCCTGCTCCGCGGCTACCAGGACGCGCGCAAGCTCTCCCCGGGCGAGCGCGGCCGCCTCTACCAGCAGGCGATCTTCGGCGCGGTCCGCTACACCGCCTCCCGCATCCGCGACTTCCACCTCTCGCCGCTGCCCCCCGAGCGCCTCTTCCGCAAGGACTTCCGCACCTACCTGGCGCGGGTCCGGGCGCTGGACGCGATGGGACCGGGCGGCTTCGAGGACCTGCTCTTCACAGGCCGCGGGTGATCTTCCACTGCTGCCCGATGCGCTTGAAGCTCATCTGCATGATGTCCGAGTCGCTCTGCGGCCTGGGTGAATACGCCGGCAGCCGGTAGCGCCACACGTACGAGTAGGTGGCGATCGCGGTGTCGCGCTCGATGTCGATGCGCTTGAGCTCCATGTACAGGTTGGCGTTCTGCACCTTGGAGAGCCGCTTGGGGAGGATCTCCCGCAGCGTCGGGTAGTCCAGGTCGTCTTCGGTCTGGATGGTGCCGGCGTCGTCCCGGTACTGCTCGGAGCAGAGGGCGATGATGGCGCCCACGTCCCTGGCCTCCACCGCCGTCCGGTACTTCTCCATCACGTCCTTGATGGCCCGCGTGTCCGGATTTTCCGGGATCTCCGTGCCGGGGAAGTAGTGGACGCAGCCGGAGGCCCATACGGCGAAGACCGACAGCAGCAGCGCGCGTTTCATCGTCATCGGGCGGTTCTCCATGCAACCCCGGGGCCGCGGGCTCATTTCCGCAGCACCTCGGTGATGAAGCGGTTGAGCACCGGCACCTCGCCGTCGAGGATCTTCAGTCCTTCAATCTGGATGATGCGCTCGCCGATGATGGCCAGGGGCTTCAACAGGAACCCGAGCTTGAGGGAGATCTCCCCCTCCACGGTCCGCTCGGTCTGGCCGCCGCCGGCGTCCCGGAGACGAATTGTCCCGGTGTTCACCAGCATCCGTGAGATTTTGTCCGAGGTGGGCGTGTTGGTGAACTTCAGCTCCTTCCGCTTCTTGTCCCAGGTGGACGACTCCACGAAGGCGAACCACTCGGGCGGCACCGGCTTGGGCCCCACGGAGGCGATGACGGGCTTGGGGCGGTAGCGGACCTTCCGCCTCACCATGTCGCCGTCCTCGTTGCGCTCCTGGGGCACCACCTCCAGCAGCACGCCGTGGTTCTTGAGCAGGAACTCGCCGTACTGCGGGTGGAGCATGGCGCGCTCGACCTCGTCCACCGTCCCCTGGATGCGGTGCTTGACCTCGAATCGCATGGCCGCCGCTTAGCGGAATCCCCCCGCGCGCGAAAGGGCCGCGTGGAACCCGGTAAGGTGACGGACGTGCGCCCCGCCCTCCTGCTCGCCCTCCTCGCCGGCTGCTCCCCGGCCATGACCAGGTCCTTCTCCCAGCCCTCCAGGGTCCAGGTGGGGCCGCTGGAGCACACCGCCATGGGCGAGCGCGGCCAGACCGCCTGGGCCGCGCACCTGGCGGAGTCCACGGGCCCGGGCTTCCAGCCGCCGTGCGCGCCGCGCCGCTGGGCGCCGGACGGCGAGCCGCGCGGGCTGATCGTCGCCTACCACGGCTTCACGGCCTGCCCCGACTCGATGGAGCCGCTGGGCCTGGCGCTCGCCGCCGCCGGCTACGAGGTGCTGGCGCCGCTGCTGCCGGGCCACGGGCGCGCCCAGCCGTCGCCGCGCCCGTCCGGGAAGCTGGTGGACGACGTGAGCGACATGCCGGCGCGCGAGGACTGGCAGCGGTACCAGTCCTTCGCCACCCGCTGGGCGGACGTGCTGGCGGAGGCGAAGGGGGCGCACGGGGTGGTGGGCCTCTCCCTGGGCGGGACCATGACCGCGCTGACGGTGGGCGCGCGCCCGGAGGCGGTGGACCGGGCGCTGCTGGGCGTGCCGCTGTTCTCCGTCTCCAACGACTTCGTGAAGCTGATCCTGGGGACGGCGGCGGGCGTGGACGCGCTGCTCAAGGCCAACCCCATCGACCCGCTGGAGGCGGAGTCCGGCGGCACGTGCGAGGTGGACCGGAAGGCGGGGCGGGGCGGGTACTGCTCCTTCCGGGTGCAGAACGTGGGGGCGATCCAACTGGCCGGGGCGGAGGCGCGGCGGCTCCTGCTCGCCTCGAAGGGCCTGCCGCTGATCCAGGTGGCGGTGGTGGACCGCGACGGGGCGGTGGACAGCGCGCTGGCCCTGGCCACGCTGAAGGAGATCGCGGACCACGGCCGCGCCGGCCGCGGGCGCGCGTGCACCTTCGACGCCTCGCTGCCGCACTCGTTCCTGTCGCCGGTGGACACGCCCTACGTGAAGCCGTGGCTGGTGGGGTTCACCCCCGCCGCGGTGCGCTTCCTGGCGGAGGGCGTGCCGTTCCCCGAAGGGCCGTGCCCGGGCAGCCCTACGGCTCCGCCGGCAAAGGTCCCTTGAACGTCTTCTCCTCGAACTCGCAGCGCTCCACCCACTCCGCGGCGCGGGCCTTGAGCGCCGCGCCCAGGTCCGGCAGCTGCCCGGCGTCGTTGCGCACCCCCGCGCAGTCCCCGGCGAGGAAGAGCGCCTCCAGCCGCAGCCGGATCGCCTCGCGCTTGATGCTGTCCGGCAGCTCCTTCTGCAGCGCCTTCTCCAGGTAGCGCGCCGCCAGCCTGGGCGCGTCCTCCGCCGACCGCCGCCCCAGCAGGTACGAGACGTACGGGTTCTCCGGGTCGCGCTCCAGCGCCTCGCGCAGCCGCAGCAGCTTCACCTCCTCGCGGCCCGGCCTGAAGTACGCCAGGAGCGCCTGCCCGGACGCGTTGCCGGTCTGGGCGGCGAACAGCTTCACCCGCGCCGTCCGGTCCAGCGACGAGGTGAGCTTCAGCTCCAGCACCGCCCTGAGCAGCGCCACCGCCTCCTCCGGCTTGGCGGCGTTGGTCAGGATGTCCGCGTGCTGGAGCATCACGTCCGCCTGCAGCGCGGGCTGGTCCTTCAGCTTCAGCTCCAGCCCTGCCAGCAGCGCGCCGGCGTCCGCCACCCGGTCCAGCCGCGCCATCGCCATCGCCTGGCCGACCTGGAACTCCGGCTCCTCCGGCTGGATCTCCGCGCAGCGCGCGTAGAGCTTCAGCGCCTGGGCCGGCTCCGCGCCGAGGCGCTCGGACGCCTCGCCGCGGAGCACCGCCACCTCGCGCGCGCACGGCCGGGCGAAGAGGCTGCCCTGGCGGAAGCGCGCGAACGCCTGCGACACCTGCGCCTCGTCCAGCGGCATGGCGTCCAGCGACTTCTCCCACTCCGCGGCCAGCGCATCCAGCGAGCGCCCGTAGGCGGTCTCGAAGTCGCCCCGCTCGTAGAGCGCGCGCAGCTTCTCCGGGCCGTGCGTCTCCGCCAGGTAGCGCAGGAAGGACCCCGCCACGGTGTACGCGCGCGCGGGCGCCGCCAGATAGAACCCCTGTGGCCGGACGATCTCCCGCACGTCCGGCGCCAGCTTCTGCCGCCGCATCCCCGCCGCCCACTGGTGCAGGGACAGCTCGTCCGCCGGGTTGTCCGCCGCCACCGCCAGCCCCTCCACGATGCCCATGGAGGGCCAGATCCCGTACCGCGTGGTCACCCGGAACGGCCCGCTCCCGTAGGGGCTGGCCATCACGTGCGCCAGCTCGTGCTTGAGCGCGCCGGTGCCGTCCACGTGCAGCTCCAGCCGCCAGGGCTTGGCGAACTGCGTCTGCTGCGCGCCCACCAGCGCCGCCTTCTCCTCCGGCGACCGGTAATAGAAGACGCGGATCCGCTCCTTCGGCCCGCCGGAGAGGAACGCGGTGAGCTGCGCGTGGCGGAACTCCAGCTCGCGCTCCAGCCGGTCCACCTGCAGCTTGTCCATCCCCCGCGGGTAGGTGACGGCGAAGTGCTCCGTCTGCCGCGACCCGCCGAGCACGTCCGCCAGGCGGTCGTACGTCATCCGGAAGCCCAGCTCCGGCGCGCGGCGCTCGAGGGCGAAGATGCCCGCGCCCATGGCGATCACCAGCAGCAGCTCCCAGGGCCGGAAGTGCGGCCGGGTCAGCCTCCCCTCGCGCATGTTGAGCATGCTGGCGGTGAGCACCCACAACAGCCCGCCCCACAGCAGCGTCTCCAGCCGGAACCACCACAGGGGCCAGCCGATGGAGAGCGCCTCGTCGTACAGCGGGCCGGGCACGTACCCCAGGAAGTGGTTGTACGCGTAGAGCTGGGGCCCGAAGAACACCGGCCAGAAGGTCGCCACCAGCGACCCTGCCAGGAAGAGCAGGTACAGGAACGCGGCGGTCAGCCTCCGCCGCATGGCGAAGGCGCAGAACGCGCCCGCCCCGGAGGCCAGCACCGCCGAGGGGAGCACCAGCAGCGGGAAGAAGCCGACCTGGGCGAAGGGGTCGCACCGGGTGGAGAGCGCGGCGTGGACGGCGGAGATGGTGAAGGCGGGGAGCACCAGCACCACGTTGAGGAGGATGGCCGCCGCGCCGGCGAGGAAGGCGGCCTCGATGGGGCCGTCCTTGCGGCTCGCCTGCGGCGGGCGCGGGTCCCGGCCCTGGATGATCCGCCGCTCCTGGAACGCGGCCGAGGCGCCCACCACCCCGCCGAACAGGCCCTCGCCCACCGACAGCGCCAGGGCCAGCTCGTAGCCCGGGAGGTTGAAGAGCGGGACCGCCACCAGCGCGCTCGCCCCGGCGACCATGACCAGGCACGCCAGCAGCACCGGAGGCCGGCGCAGCAGGTGGATGGCCCGAATCAGGACTTGCCGCATTCCCTCCCCTATACTCAGGCGCGCAATGGCGGACCAAAAAAGCGGCCAGGAGATCCGGGCACACGTCAGGGCGCCCATCGAGCTCAAGGTCGATTACAAGAAGATGAACAGTTTCTTTGCGGACTACACCAAGAACATCTCCAAGGGCGGCACGTTCATCAAGACGAAGAAGCCCCTGACCATCGGGACGCGCTTCCTCTTCAAGCTCACCATTCCCCACCGCCCGGAGCCCTTCGAGCTGCTGGGCGAGGTGGTGTGGTCCAAGTCGGACGGCGAGGAGCCGGGGATGGGGATCCGCTTCATCTACCAGACGGAAGTGCAGCGGGGAGAGTTCGAGGCGGTGGTGGAGAAGCTGATGGCGGATAGCCTGGGCCCGGACCTCACCCAGAAGCTGCTCCAGAAGGAGCTGCGGCACTAGATGAAGCGCGCGGCGCTGCTGGCGCTGCTGGCGCTGTGCGCCTGCCCCGGCCAGAGCGCCGCCGACGGGCCGAAGGCGCACGAGCCGCCGAAGGCGCACGCGAAGAAGGACGTCACCGCCGAGGACTACCCGGCGCCCCCGCTCCCCAGGGGACACGTGGTCCTCGACGGCGCGTTCGGCGGGAAGGCCGCGGTGGAGGTGGAGATCGCCAACACCCCGGCGTCCACCGAGCGCGGGCTGATGTGGCGCCGCGAGCTGGCCGCCGGCCAGGGGATGCTGTTCATCTTCGACCAGGAGGAGGAGCAGGACCACAGCTTCTGGATGAAGAACACCCTCATCCCGCTGGACATGATCTTCATCGGCGCCAATCTGCGGGTGGTGGGGGTGGTGGAGAACGCCGAGCCCCGCACCTTGACGAGCCGCAGCGTGGGTTACCCCTCCCGCTACGTCCTGGAGGTCCCCGGCGGGTGGTCCGCCAAGGCCGGGGTCGGGGCGGGGACGAAGGTGGCGCTCGACGTGCCCGTGGCCCACTGAGCCGTTATTCTGGGCAGCAGCGTGAAGATCGGCTTCACCCCAGCGGGCGTCTCCACCTCCACCGGCACCATGGCCGGGGGACAAACCCCGTTTCTAGGCGGGGTTGGCCAGCCGCACCCCATGGCGGTGCTCCTGTTCGGCAAGCGCCCGGCGCCGCTGGTGGACAAGCGGAAATATCCCAGCCTGACCAAGGCGCTGCGCAAGCTGAAGTCCCTCAAGGACCAGATCGGCGAGATGGCCGGGATGGGCGAGGACGACGGCGGGGTGGACCTGTCCGAGGGTCGCAACGCCAGCATCGGGCGGGACGGGCGGATCCGCTTCGGCCTGGAGCTCTTGGAGGAGTCCGAGGACGACGACGACTTCCTGGTGGCGGTGGTGGGCCACGAGATAGGCCACCAGCCGTGGACCTGGCCGGAGCACAACCTGGCCGGGATGACCAAGCGCGACCTGGACGCCCTCTACCGCGAGGAGGAGGCGAAGGCGGACCGCTTCGCCGGGCGGGCGCTGGCGGAGCTGGGCGCCAACCCGGACTCCATCTGCGACTTCCTCATCTCCACCGAGCGCTTCGAGGCCCACAAGCCTTCCGACTACTATCCGGCGGAGGTGCGGGCGGAGATGATCCGGGACGCCTACAGCAAGAAGCTGAAGGCGCTGCAGCGGCCCAAGCTGGTGCTCCCCGGAATGGCCGGCCGTTCGCGCGCGCGCGACCTGCGCTGAAGGCGTGACGGGGGATGCATGCGGACGTTGCTGGTGGTGGCCGTGCTGGCGGTGTCGCTGGGCGCGCTGTCGCTCCAGGGGTGTGGCGGGGGCGGCGGCGGAAACGACGGCGGGGACGACGGCGGGCAGTGCCTGGGCGACCCGGAGGTGAACGCCTGGAACGGCGCGCCGCCGGCCACGCTCTCCGCCACCGGGCTGTACTCGGACCTCTCCAGCCAGACGCTGGCGGCGGGCGTCCGCCCCTTCGCGCCCAGCTACCAACTGTGGTCGGACGGGGCGCAGAAGTCGCGCTGGGTGAAGCTCCCGCCGTGCGGGACCATCGACACCTCGGACATGGACCACTGGAAGCTGCCGGTGGGCACCCGCCTGTGGAAGGAGTTCTCCGTCGGCGGCCAGAAGGTGGAGACGCGGATGATCGCCCGCACCGGCGAGGCCGACTGGCTGTTCGCGGCGTACCGGTGGGACCCCCTGGGCAACCCCGACCCGCCGCTGGTCACCGGCGGCTACCCCAACGTCAACGGCACGGACCACGACATCCCGTCGGTGAACCAGTGCGGCCTCTGCCACGGCACGCTGCCCGAGCACGTGCTGGGCTTCTCCGCCATCCAGCTCAGCCAGCCCTCCAGCGGCAACGGCGACCTCACGCTGGACCAGCTGGCCGCCGAGGGGAAGCTGAGCGCCGCGCCGGCCGACGGCGGCTACCCGGTGCCGGGGGACCCGGTGACGGCGGCCGCGCTGGGGTACCTGCATGCCAACTGCGGCAACTGCCACCACCCGCAGGGCATCGCCTTCGACAACACCCCGTTCTCGCTCCGGCTGGAGGTGGCGCAGCGCACGCCGCAGGAGACCTCGGCCTGGCTGACCGCGGTGGGCGTGCCGGTGGACAAGTACTTCCGCCCGAACGTGGTGGACCGGGTGACGCCCGGCAACCCGGACGCCAGCTGCGTCTCGGTGCGCATGTCCCAGCGCGCCCCGGGCGAGCAGATGCCGCCTTTGGCCACCAAGCACGTCGACGACGCGGGCGTGGCCGCGGTCAATGCGTGGATCCGCTCGCTGTGACCCGGCGGCGGAGCAGCTCGGCGCGGAGGGACTCCTCGCCCCGCGCCATGGCCCAGTGGTGGTTCCAGGAGAAGACCGGCTTGAGCAGGAAGGAGAGCCTGCGCAGCAGCGGCTTGTCGGCGCGGATCCGCCAGTCGTAGGAGACGTCCACCTCGTCGCCGTCCTGGCGGAGCATCCACTCGCCGCGCCCCACGAAGTCGCCGTCCGCCTCCAGCACGAAGCCCTCCGGTGGCCGCCGCTCGACGACGCGGAAGGCCCAGCGGAGCGTGTAGGGCAGCCGGCCGCGGGTGTGCAGCTCCACCCGCTTGCCCACGCCGCCGTCGTGGCCCGGGTCCAGCACCTTCACGTCCAGGTAGACGGAGGGCCACCAGCGCGGGAGCGACTCCACGTCCTCCAGGATGTCGGAGACCTCCTGCGCCGTGCCGCGGAAGCGCCAGCGCGTGAGGAACCGGTACTCGTTGGCTGGCACGCGCGCGCAATGTACACGCGCCGCGCCCAAGGTCTGAAGCCCGGCTCAGTGCAGCCCGTTGCCCGGCACGGCGGAGGTCTCGACGCGGCCCGCCGGCGCATCCGCGAGCAACCGCTCCAACTGCTCGAGCGCCGGCGGCTTGGTGACGTGCCGGTCGAAGCCGGCCGCCCTGGTGCGCTCGATGTCGTCCGGCATGGCGTATCCGGTCAGCGCCACCAGGTACACCTTGCGCAGGGCGTCCTCGGACCGGAACGCCCGGGCCACCGCGTACCCGTCCATCCCGGGCAGGCCGATGTCGCACAGGGCGATCTCCGGCCGGAAGTCGCGCGCGCGTTCGAGACCCATGGGGCCGTCGTAGGCGACCTCCACCTCGTGTCCGCCGAACGCCAGGGCTTCGCTCAGGCTGTCGGCCGCATCCTTGTTGTCCTCGATGATGAGCACCCGGCGGGCGCGCGTGGGCGGGGGGGCCCGGTCCCGCGGCGCGGCTTCCGCCGCGTCCGGCAGGAGCGGCAGGGAGAGGGTGACCTCGGTGCCGCGCCCCTGCCCCCCGCTGGCGATGACGACGGTCCCCCCGTGCAGCTCCACCAGCCCCTTCACCATCGCCAGCCCGAGCCCCAGGCCCCCTCGCGCCCGCTCGATGCTCTGGGGCGCCTGTGCGAAGGGCTCGAACATGTGCTCGAGCACCTCGGGCGAGATGCCGACCCCCGAGTCCCGGACGCTCAGCTTGACCCACCCGCCCTCGCGCGCGAGGCGGAGGGTGACGGTCCCCCCGCGCGGCGTGAACTTCTCGGCGTTGTTGAGGACGTTCGCCAGCACCTGGGTCAAGCGGTCCGGATCGCCGTGGATCCAGAAGGGACCGGGCTGCAAGCTCCCCTCCAGCCGGAGCCCGCTCGCCTCGAAGCTGAGGCGCTGGTCCTCCACCGTGCGGCGGGCGAGCTCGCCCAGATCGACCCGCGTGCGGTGGAGCTGGATCTTCCCCCGCTTGATCCGCGTCACGTCGAGCAGGTCGTCCACCAGGCGGGTCAAATGCGACAGCTGCCGGTCGATGACCGACTGCGCCCGGCGCGCTTGCTCCTCTCCGGGGGTGGCTCGCGCCAGCACGTACAGGCTGTTGCGCAGCGGCGCCAGGGGGTTGCGCAGCTCGTGAGACAGCACGGCGATGAACTCGTCCTTGCGCTGCTCGGCGTCGCGCAGCTCCGTGACGTCCTCGAGGGCCAACAGGATCATCCGCTCCGAGCGCGCCAGGGGGGTCGCCGTGAGCCGCAGATGGAGCCGGGGGGAGCCGGCCTTCTCGTACGTCAGCTCGCACGCCTGGGGGCCCTCCGCCACGAGGGCTTTGCCGATCAACGCGCTGAGCTTCTGGTGCTCTTCCGACTGCAGCAGGGCGCCCAGGCTCTGGCCCACCAGGCGGGCGCGCCCCCTCCCGAGGAGCCGCGCCGCCGCGTGGTTCAGCTCGCAGATGGTCTCGTCGGTGTAGAGCGTGGCGTAGCCGATGGGCGCGAAGTCGAAGAGCTCGGTGTAGCGCGCGAGGCTCGCCTCCGTCTGCGTCCGGGCCGCCCGGAGCTCCTCTCCCTGCATCTCGAGCTCGACCTGGTGGACCTGCAACTCGTGGAGGAGCTTGCGCAGGTCCGGCGCGGAGAGCTTGGCCACGTCCGACTCCCGCAGGCGCAGGCGCTCTTCCGCCCTGTGTCTGAGCTCGGCGGGGTCGGGCGGTGGCGGTTTTTCGCGGGTCACCGGGCTTGCCCCCCAAGCGCTTGGCGCTCGCTCCCCTGGGCCCGCTTGAGATCATCCACGTCGATGCTCATGCCGTACCACTTGACGATCGCCCCCAGCGGATCCCGGATGGGGGACGAAAGCGCCTTGAACCACCGGTACGCGCCGTCGCGGCGCCGGAGGCGGAGCTCCGTATCCAGCGGGATCCCCTTCTCGATCGCGGCCCGCCACTCCTCCCTCACGCGCCCCCGGTCGGTGGCTTCGACCTGCTCGAGCCAGCCCTGGCCGAGCAGCGCGTGGGCCGGCACCCCGGTGTAGTCAACCCACTGGCGATTGACGAAGTCACACGTGCCGTCCGGGAGGCAGTTCCAGACCAGGCTCGGCAGGGACTCGGCGATTCCATGCAGCTGGCTCGCCTGTTCGCGCAACGTCGACTCGAGCGCTCGGGAGGTGCTCACGTCGGTGAACGTGATGACCAGGCCGTCGATGACGTTGTCCTGCGTGCGGTAGGGCATGAGGCGGACCGTGAACCAGCGGCCGTCGTGGCCAGGCACCGTCTTCTCCTTGAAGACCAGGGTGCGCAGCACCTCCCGCGCATCGTCCGCCAGCTCCGGGTAATCCAGCTCCGAGGTGATGTCCGTGATGAGGCGCCCGGCGTCCCCCGGGATCAGCTTGATGATCTTCGCCGTCTGGGTGGTGAACCGCCGGACCTTGAGCTCGCCGTCGAGGAACAGCGTCGCGATGTCGGTCGAGTTCAAAAGGTTCTTCATATCGTTGTTAATACGCGACAACTCATCCACCTTAACCTAAAGCTCATGGTT
>Ga0134122_10001013_pt1 | contig 20058 bp, 23 predicted proteins | sample KB302_FD_96461 | JGI IMG/M metagenome (GOLD analysis project Ga0134122, IMG submission 96461) | Terrestrial soil microbial communities without Nitrogen fertilizer from Kellogg Biological Station, Michigan, USA - KB3-0-2 | ecosystem: Environmental > Terrestrial > Soil > Unclassified ... | reverse complement strand
CTCCGCGCGCGCTTCTTCGGGTCGCTTGACGCGCGTTTCGCGCTTGACGCCGACGACCTGCCTCCAGACTTTGGCCAGGTTGCGCAGCGTTCCGTCGTTGTTCAGCTGCACCGCGATCTCGCCGCCCTCGCCCAGGACGGGAATGCGCAGATCGTGGACCGCCACCTGGCGCTTGAACGTCACGGTCACGTTCTTCTGCACATCCGGCTGGCGCGTGGTTTCCTTCACCGCGCTCACGGGGACTCTCGCGATCATGAAGCGCCCGCCTTTCGACGCCACCGCGGCCGGCTCGTCGATTCCGAGCTTCACCAGGACCTCGCGCGCCCGATCGACGTAGGCTGCATCGGTCAGGGTCGGTGTCCCGAAGTCCGTCTTGATCTCCGCCTTGACGTACACCGCCCCGCTCGCGGGGAGGATTCGCACCTGCCGGCGTACCGGTTTCTCGCCGCGCTCGGAGAGGGTGGCCTGCCGGACGCCGCCCGAGGTTTCGAATTGTAGATTGGCGAAGGTTTCCGGCAGGGCCAAGGGCTTGAGCTCCCAGATCGGCAGAAACTCCGGCAACCTCTCGAGGGGAATATCGATCGGCGGAAGCCTGAAGGGAGGGCCGAGATACTGGATGTAGTAGTAGCTCGTCCCCGACGCGTTGAACTGGTTGGTGAACTCGTGGTCGAAGAGGGGCGTCTGGGTGACGTTCCATCCCCCTTTGGTGATGCAGAGCGGCACCGTGGTCCCCGTGTCCATGCCGTCGATAAACGAATCGGAGACGTCGTAGCCCTTGTTGTTGTAGTCGTCCCAGAGCTTGTTGGTCTCGGACGTATGACAGTAAGCGAGCGTCGAGACGCCGCAGGCCATGCGCAGATCGTCGCCCAGAGCCGGCCCCCACCGCTGGTACACGTTGCGCATCGAGGAAGAATCGTCCGATCCGTCGAATTCGCCCGGGCAGGCATAGTCGAAGTCGCTGGTCCCGCAGCTTCCGCTCACGGGCCCGTGAGCAAAGACGTCGCACGAGCACTGCCAGTAGTAGCGAAGCCGGCCTTTGCCCTCGTTGTTGCCGAGCCGCATCTTGCTCTGAGTGCCGGAATTCCCGAGGGTGGACCAAGAGGTCGCCGAGCCGTGGCCGGCGTAGAAGAACAGCATCACGTCCTTGTCGATCCCGCTGTCCGCATCGAGGTCGTCGCCCGGCGACGCTTTTGCGGAATCGAAATAGAAGTGGGCGGTTTTCGTTTTGCCCACGTGAAGATGCTCGCGCTCCCACGAGTCCGGCGCGTGGTTGTCCGCCGACGGATTGCCGCTGTTGTCGACGCCGAAGAGGAACTCGTTGGCCGTATCGATGTGCCAGTCGGTATTGCCATGGGCCGAAGCCGCGGTTTTCGGCGGGGGATTGCGACAGGCCGCCGCGGTCAAGACGAGGAGCAACGTGGCGCAGCGCAAGCTCGTGGCTAAGATGTTCAATCGCATGTCGCCTCCGGAAGAGTTGAGGTAGCTCTCTTAGAGGAAGGCGAGCCAGGCCCTCACGGCGTTACTGCGCCAGGAAACCAAGGTGGAGGGCGATGGGATGGGGAGTGGAGCTGCTTGAGCAGGGAGCGCGAAGGGCGCGCCTATACGATCCTCGGTTCCGGCGAGTACGACCAAGAAGGCGGCGCGCCTACAGGCCGATCACTTCGACCCTGTACGACGGCTCGCATTCTCCGCCAGCCGCGCCTTGACCAACTTCCGCACCAGCGCAACCGGCAGCGGCTTGTCCGCCGGGAAGCGGATCGTGCCTTAGCTGGTGTCGTAGCCGACGAGCTCCTCCGCGAAATCCGCTACGGTCGAAGCGTTCAACAGATAGAGCGCGCAGTGCTTCGCCGCGGCGCCGAAACCCACGAGCCTCCCGTCCTGCCGGAACGAGGGGATCTGATAGCTGATGCACTCCTCCGCCTTCGGAGCCGCAGCCCGAATCGTCGCGCGAAGCTTTTCCAGAGCGGCCCGCTGCTCCTCAGCAGGTTCGCGAGGTATTCGTCGATCGTCGTGACTTTGGGTGGCGGCCATGGTAAGTATCCACGAATCCCGGTGTGAGGTGAGTCAAGGTCTGAACTTCACCATACTTCTGGCCGGAAGTGGAGAGTGCCCTTGAGCGCCAAAGGCGCGCCCGACCACAGCCTGGGGCATCGCCCCAGGTTGGGGAATCCAGGGAAGGGCAAGGGCTGAAGGCCCGGTCCATGGTGGAGCCGGAGTCGGGGCCGCCGGTCGGACTGGCCCAAGTTGTCCGCCTACCGGTGGCCAGTAGGCGCAAGCTCTTCTCTTTAGCAGGCCCTCGAAATGATAGTAGGATTGTCGGAAGAGCAGCAGGGCGCGAGCTCGTCCGCAGCCGGCAAAGAGAACATCGGCGCGCAGCCCGGCCATTGTCGGCTCTCGAAGAGAAGGCAACTCATGCTGCGCACCGCGCATGCAAGGGGATGTTAATCGGAGCTTCACCCTTGCACTAAACACGTCAATCGCTCAGTTATTCGCAGGCAACCATCCCTCGGAAGTACGCCGCCCTTGAGTCACCCGACCAACAGCAGCATGGTCGCCGAGGGAGTAGACCAGCCCCGCGTGCCGCAGCCGAAAGCCGAGCAGAGTACGGACCTCGGCGCAGACTGCAAGATGCCGCCTATCCGGCGAAAGTATCGCGGCCTTTACCTGACACCGGCCGCTTCCGAGCGCCGCCACGATTTTGGGCGCCATTGTGTCCCACATCTGAGGCTCGTCCGCGGTTCTTTTGATGCCGTTGAGTAGATCGAAGAGTGGCTGCAAGCGAGGGTTGCTATTCGCGGTGGCGAACTCGAAGTGGATGGGCAAACCCGTTAACCCGCAGACGCGAATATCATCCGGGTGGCATCTTTTGCCGCTCCAAAGGCAAACCTTCGTTTCTGCCGGTGCACAAAACCGGCCGGTTGCCGACCTAACGGCGATCTCTTCGAGGACACGTGAATCCGTCAAACTACTTGTCACGAACAGTCTCTTTAGCGCCCTCTTGCCAGTCGCGGCGCATCGCCAGAGTTCAGTCGGGAGTACCCGCTTCTGCGTGATCGCGCATGGCTCTAAGTTTCCTGGTTTGACGTATTTCCCGGTGATCTCGCACTGTTCGGCTTCGGCCAAAATCAGAGGCTGCCCGGTCTCATGGCAGGCAATAAACTCACTCTTGTGCCCAGTCTTCGCGGAGACTATCGATCGGATTTGTTCGTCGATGCGATATCGCAGGCCTGATACTTCGCTGATTGCGAGTTCGGTATCAAGAACCTCGGCATTGGTGAATTTGCACCGCGAGAAGTAGGCAGGTTCCGCCCTCCTTGCGCTGAGAACCGATGTTTTTAGGAGAGAGCTCGCGACCAGGCGCCCGCTCACCGCTGACGGTTCGACTTCATCATCGAGGACACGCTTTCCGCTTAGACTGCATAGGGCGGTGTGTTCAGGAAGCGCAAGCCTTGCGCTGATCTCAGACCGAACGAGGAGGTGCTGCAGTACCAACGCTCCCGTGACCTGGCATTGCTTGAGACACGTCGTCGGAACCGTCCTGCCCGATAGGGCGCAGTGGCCCATCTGCGGAGCGTCGAGCACTACTCCCCTGTGAGGTGTCACAGTCAGTATATTCTGGTAATCCGAGTCAGCCTCAAATCCATATTGTGCCCGTATTTTCAGCTGCCGGTGAAGCCTCCCCTCGAGCGCGACTAGTGTCATTTCAAGCCTGGGTGTGAACTCATCCTCCAACTTCTTTCTTTTCCGCTCATCTCCCCCTGCGGCCTGCATCTCCTTCGCTCGGCGTTCCAAGTAGAAGCGGGAGAATTCAGAGATTGCCACGTCCATGCCGGCCACGTCGGCCAATCTCGCGAGGTCGAGGCCAAAAGCAGCGGGATTCTCTACTACTGGAGGCAATGGTCCTAGCCCTTCCCGGCCCATCTGTGCATGGTGTTCTGCCAATGCGCATGAAACCTCGACGAGGCGCTCGTAGCTGTCATGTGCCACAGTGGCCCGTACCCGGACGAGGGCCGTTCCTTCGAAACAACGATGAACGTCGGCGACCTCCGCTGCCTTGGGTATTCCGCCGAAATCCCTGACCCACCTGCGGATGATTTCCTCGCTCTCCCTGACTGGATTCTGGTCGAGTTCCTCTACCTCGTAGATTCCAGTGGCGGTTACCCGGCCTACGAGCCGGAGGAAGACGGCAGTGCCGGGAGCATAGAACGTGCTTCTTATGCCCGCACTGGGGCTTTCCTCGAAACGAATGTGTTCACGTCCTCCGTTGTCTTCTACGAGGAATAGGCCCGATGGTTGCGGTGTGACGCTTGCGCCCAAACTCTTGAACGCCTCCAGAGTGAAGGCGCGCGGCTCCATTGATCGCACGACGTCGGGAAGAGTTGGAGCACGAGGTCCAACAAATTCAGTCCCTTCCATTCCGCCGAGTATTACGTTTATGTTCTCCTCTTCGCGCTCCATCGTATGCTTGGCATCGGCGATACTTTTTTCCGTCTGAAGTGTTGCTGCCTCTACGTCCTTTCCTGCGAGCGCTGCGAGAACAAGAAGGCGGATTCTCTCGTCAAAACCCGTCGTTCCGCTCTCATCTCCGCCGATGCCTGATGCCTCTAGAAGTGCTTCAATGTCGCCGATTGCGTGGGCTGCCATTTGGAGCTTTTCCATCAGCCGCCCTACGATATGTTCCTCGAAGGTGCCGCGCAGCATGATGTTGAAAATGCCGACACTCGCATGCTCGGACGCCAAGCGTTGAATGCGTCCGATGCGCTGCTCGACAATCATCGGATTCCAAGGGAGGTCGTAATTGACTAACACATTGGCAACCTGAAGGTTAACGCCTTCGGATCCAGCTTCGGTAGACACGATGACGTGGCATTCAGGAGGATTTTTGCGAAAGCGAGTAATCGTCTCCTGGTTGCGAGAGCCGGAAGAACCATTGATGATGCCGACTTTCAGCCCATTTTGTTCAAGGTATTCCTGGATGGTTGTCTGGGTCTCCAGTCGCCCAGTGAAGACCACTAACCGCCAGCGCTGCGGGTTCTCCAGCTTGAGGCGATCGACGAGTCCACTTAACCCTTGAAGCTTGGCGCTCGCAGGCATGCCAGCAACAATGGCCCGAACTGCGGTGGCAAGTTCCTGTGGAACTGTTCCGTTCCTCGCCATATTATTCAGCTGGGCTGTCAGTGCGTGTGGGCTGCTGGTCAGTGCTTGCAAGATCGAAATTTGCGCGAGACGATTGAGTTGCTGGATTGGCTTGGCGATAGCGCCGATTAGCTGTAGTTCCCCTGCCGTCGGCTCGACCTTATGCATTTGTACGACCCGGTCCGGGAAATACAGCTTCGCATCGCCGCGTCGAACTCTCGACATGTAACCGTAGACAATAGACCGAAACTCTTCGCGCGCCTCCGGTTTTAGTTGGCGCGCCTGCTCTCGGTTGTCGGCGATGTACTTTCGCGCAAACATGCCCTTGCTGCCAAAGGGATTTTGGTGACCTCTGGCAACGGTGAGGAGATCAACCAGTGAATAGAGATCCCAGAGTCGGTTTTGGATTGGCGTCGCAGTAAGCATCAGTACGAACTGAAACCGACGCTCTTCCAGTGCCTTCCGGAAGCGCTTGGCGACTTGCGGCGGAGACTCTACGCCGTAGAGATTTCTCAACTTGTGTGCTTCGTCCAGGATCAGCATCTGGAAACGATCATGCTTGATTGAGTCGAGATGCAAGCGCGCAGAATTGTACGTCGTGATAATGGCGCCTGTTTCATCAAAATCAGCTGATATCAATTCTTTTCCTGTCGCAATCTTAGAGGGGATATTGAATTTTTCGCGGAGTTCCTCTTGCCATTGAGGCCCAAGCAGCTTGGGGCAGACCACGAGAACTTTGGAAATACGTGAGCGGGCGATCAACTCGCTGATGATAAGCCCGGCGCTAACGGTTTTCCGAGGCCAACATCGTCGGCGAGTAGCGTGACCGGTAGGCGGTTGCAGAAGGTGATGAGGTTTGCGACTTGGTGGTGGTAAGGCTTTACCAGATCATGCCATCGAAATTCAGATTTTAGATCCTCGCGCTTCTCGATGACGAGTGGATCGGCCAAATCCCATTCGAGGCCAGCCCGATAAATGCGATACTCGTCTGGCGTGAACCTGCGGCGCAGAACTCTTGTTTGAATCTGGGGTGAAGGCACGGGTTGGCAGTTCTAGGCTAGGAAGCCCAAAGGGTGTTGCGTTTGGCAAGCGGTGAGCGTTGAAAGCGCTTCAGCGCTCTACAAGTGCAAGAAATGCGAGGTAATTCCCTAAAGGGCGCAGTGCGCGCGCCAGCCCTGTAGAACCTAGGGAAGGAAACGGCGGGGCAGAGCTTTAAAACGGATACACTGAAGCGTCTGCGCGACGCCATAGAAATAGTCGGAGCCGTATCCAGACACAACCCTGCCGACTCCATCAGAGTGGCCGACCAGTTCGTGAGGGGCATGATTGAGAGCATCACTCACTAGAACCCGCCCGGGTGCCTGAAGTCAACAGGCGCTAGACACGCTTACCGGACCTGGCCGATGGTAGAAGGAGACCTCCGTTTGACCGACCACGACGTGAAGCCGGTGGGAGTGCGGCCCCCGCTGCCTCCGGCCGCCGATCCGCTGCAGATCCACCCAGAGATTTCCGAGATCCGCTTCAACGAGGACCCCATGGCGCCTCTAGATCCGGAAGACTGGCCAGAGGACGAGCAGGAGTAGGTGGTGGTGACCAGCGGGTTCTAAGGAAGATCCGCCCGTCTGGGTGAAGAATCGTCCGGCGCCGGCTTAAATTCACCCGCCGAACGTTCATCTCGGGAGTTGGCGACCCATCCCGACTTTATGGACAGTCCGGTCGGTTCCGTCCACAGCCATTCTCACCCCCGCAACCGAGACCGCCCGGTGGGCGTCAACCGCAAGATCTCCGGTGCCCCCTTCACCCACCGCCCCAACCCACCCTCACCCTCAATCACCCCCTTCCACCGTTCCGACCGCCCCAGCGCCGCAACGGACTCCTCATACTCCGCTGCGTCGCGAACCATCGCGAACCAAACGAACACCTCCTCGCCCTCCCGAATCGGCAATCGCGGATAGGTGTTCGGGCTCCCTTCCGTCACGAACGAGGCCAATATCCGAAGGCCGCATTCCGCCGCCACCGGCGCCACCGTCTGCTCGAAGTAGTCGAGCAGCTCCGGACCGGCCGGCGCGTTCAGATGATAGATCGTTGCCACCAGCAGGCCCTTGGCAACCTCGGGGGAATCGATCGGCATGCGTTCGCGCGTCTCGGCGGGGAATCCGGACTCCGGCCGCACGGGGTGGAGGAGCAGTACGTCGTCGGAGTCGATCATCGTGGCGTTCGCGGCTTCGCGGTGCGTTTTCCAGACCGGGCCGGAATAGAAGGTGGTGAGCGCCTGGAGGCGGGACTCCATGTCCGAGAAGCCTCGGAGCCAGACGAAATAGTCCGGACGGTCGAGGTCTCGGAACTGGCCGATGACTCGAATGCCGAGGGCTTCCTGAGTCTCGATGAATTCTCGGTCGAAGAGGTCGATCAGGACGTCGCGCTGTCCCGGGTGGAGGGTGTACTGGCGAAGCTCCACGATGGGGCAGCAGGAAGAGTCCGTTTGCGTGGTGGGGGACTCGGAGGGTGCGGTCGCGAGTAGGGTCATTTCCAATTCTCCTTGGAGGAAGCGCCGGGGGCTGAAGAACTGTAGCCGGCGATTAGGTCGAAAGCGGTCCTAGATTGTCGGACGATGGAGGGATCTAACCCTGGCTGCACGGTGATATTCTTTGAACAGTGGAGGCGGAAATGTCGCTCGAAGAGATTCAGGCCCAGGTGCTCCAACTTGAACCTAAAGAGAGGGCCGAGCTCGCCCGGCAAATTCTTTTGAGTCTTGAACCGGATCTCGATGAGGATACGGAAGCGCTCTGGGCGGAAGAGGCGGAACGTCGATTCCAGCAGCTGAAATCGGGCGAGGTCGAGGCAATTCCGTCGGAGGACGTTTTTCGGGATGCCAGGTTGCGCCTTCGGTGAGCCGAGTTCGGTGGCATATCGCGGCGCGGCTCGAATTCCTCGACGCGGTAGATTTCTACGAGAGCGAATCCCCGGGATTGGGTGCGGACCTCCTGCGCGAAATGGACGTTGCTCTTCGGGCGGTGACCGAGAATCCTTCATTAGGCCCGAAGGTCTTGGGTGAAACCCGCCGGAAGCTCGTCCGCCGTTTTCCCTACAGCATCTTCTATCGCTTCGACGACGGGCTCTACGTTCTGGCTGTGGCCCACCAGAAAAGGCGCCCGGACTACTGGGCCGGCCGCCTTTAGGACCCTTGACGCCCACCATCCGCAGCGGCCACGATATTCGCCGGACTTCTCAAGGAAAGGCACTCCCATGGCAACGGGCACTCGGAAGCCAGGCGAATTCTGTTGGATCAATCTGTTGACTCCGGAGCCCGAGGCGGCGCGGGAGTTTTTCGGCAAGTTGCTTCGCTGGGAGTATGGCGAGATCCCGGGGATGGGCCATCTGGTCAAGGTCGGCGGCCGGCCGATCGGCGGGCTGTTCGATCTGGCGTCGCCGCAGACCCCTCCGGGGACTCCGCCGGGGATCGGCGTGATGGTGAAGGTCGAGAGCGCCGACGCGATCTGCGAAAAGGTCGTCGCGCTCGGCGGCAAGGCGAAGCCGGGGTTCGACATCGCCGAGCAGGGGCGGATGGCGGAATGTTTCGATCCGAACGGCGCCGAATTCGACCTATGGGAGCCGAAGAAAGGGCAAGGCACCGACGTCGATGCCACCCTGCACGGCGCGCCGAGCTGGTTCGAGACCATCACGTCGGATCCGGCCCGGGCGAAGAAGTTCTACTGCGATCTGTTCGGGTGGACCGCCGAAGACAACGTGAGACCGGAGTTCACCTATACCAGCTTCAAGCTCGACGGCGAATATGTCGCGGGGATGATGCCGATCCTGCCGCGGATGGGGGAGATCCCTTCGCACTGGGGCGTGTATTTCACCGTCGAAGATGTGGACGAAACGGCTCGGCTGGCGGAGGAGCTGGGCGCCAAAGTCTTCATACCGCCGCAGGACATTCCCGAGGTCGGCCGGTTCTCCGGCATTTTCTCGCCGCAGGGCGTGATGTTCTACGCCATTCGGTACAACGGCTGAGGCGAGGCGTTCAGCGCAGCGCCTTGCGCACCACCAGCTTCAAGCCCGACCAGACTTCGGTGACGGCGCAGACCTTCACGTCCACCCAGCCGAGCGGCAGCGCGAGCTCGCGGATCGTGTCCTCGGTGATGTCGGTCGGCACCTTCGCCGATTTCTTGGGCCAGGAGACCCAGACGATCGCTTCCGGCCCGAGCTTCTTGCGGTAGGCGGCGAGCGCCTGGCCCAGCTCCGTGGCCTGGGTCGTGAAGTGGTGGACGAAGCCGGTCTTTGCCGAAGGGCTCTTCGCGAACGTCACCCCCTCGGGAAGCGGAGCGACCAGGTCGAGGTAGTTCTCGGGAGCGCCCGCGAGGTGGGCCTCGACTCCTTCTTGGATTCCGAGCTTCGCGACGAGCGGCGTGCCTGAATATCCGGGCATGGGGTCGGGATTCTACGACGCAAGAATCGCCCAGCGCTCATGATCGCGCCAGCGCCCGCCGATCTTCAGATAGCGCGGCGAGTAGCCTTCTTTCTGGAAACCGATCGACCGGACCAGGGCGATCGACGCTGCGTTGCCCGGCTGAATGTTGGCTTCCAGGCGATGCAGGGCGAGATCGTGAAACGCGTAGCGCACGACGGCCCGCAGCCCTTCGCGCATCAGACCCCGGCGCTCGAAACCGGCGAACGCGTAGTAGCCGAGATAGCCGCTGCGGAAGATTCCGAGGACGACGTTGGTGAGGTTGACCACCCCCGCGATCCGGCCGGTCTCTTTGGCGCAAACCAGGATCCCGTGATTCTCGGGGCGTGCCATCGCATCGAGATAACGCCGAAACGCTTCGGGCGTGGACGGTGGGGTGATCCACGGCCGGTGCAGCTCGGCGCTGGCCTGGGCCGACGCGATGAGCTCCGACTCGTCGTCGAGGGTCGGCGGTCGGAGGACGATGCGAGGGGTCATGCCCGGCTACGAGAGCAGGAGGCGGCGTTTCTTCGCACTCCGGCGAAGAACCGGTCTAGAACGACTTCTGGCCGAAGTTCGCCGCCAAGGCCGCGAGGTCCTGGCCGTCGATGACGTCGTTGGGGTCGAGGTCGGCGGTGCGCAGGAAGCGAATCTCGCCGCGGCGGGAACCGAAGGCGAGGGCCAGGGCGATCAGATCCTTGCCATCCACTCGGCCGTCCTCGTCGAGATCGCCGACCAGGAATCGGGTGCCGGCGATGATGAAGCGGGAGACCTCGCGATCGACGCTGTTGGCCGGCATCGCGAGGTCGCGCGAACGGAAGGCGACCGTGACCACCCCCGCGAGGGGCTGGGTGGGCCGATAGCTGATCTCCGCCCGCTGCGCGTCGCCCGAGACGAGCGCGCCGACCTCTACGCCGTTCACCACCAGGCGGGTCGAAGCGAGGTCGATCCCCTGGACGAAATCGAGCAGGGCGAGTCGGATCGTCACGTCCGCCGGGACATCCCTCGAACCGTCGGCCGGTGAGATCGAACCGACCACCGGGGGAACCTTGTCCGTGAGGGTCAGCTGATCGGCCCAGATTTCCGCCAGTTTGTCGTAGCCCGCGGCGTTCGGATGCAGTTTGTCGACGCCGCCGGTGTACAGCGTCGTGAAGGCGTTCGGCGTCTCCCAGAAGAAGACTTCGAACGGATCGGCGAGCGCCCGCTTCTCGCTCCAGGCGAGGTTTCGCACCGAGGCGGCGAGCTGGGCGGCGACCTTGTTGTCGGCGTCCCGGTTCGCGCTCGGCAGACGCGGGATGACGGAGGCGTGAATCACTTTGAGCCCCCGAGCCTCGGCCTTCCTGGCGATGCGCTGCAGGTTGGACGTGATGGTCTCGATCGACACCTGGGCGTTGATGTCGTTCGTTCCTTCCATCAATAGCAGCTTGTCGGCCGGGTGGTCGCGCAGCACCTGGTCGATGCGGGTGACGGCTTCGGTGGTCGCCTCGTTGCCCAAGCCGGCGTTGAAGACCGTGGCGCCGGTCTGGCCGCGCGCGATCAGCAGATCGTCCAGGCGGCCGGGATAGCCCATTTGGGACAGCGGCCGGGTCGAAGCGTCGCCGACGCCGAAGGTGATGCTGTCGCCGAACGCGATATAGCGGTTCTGCGCCTGCGCCGCGGCCGGCAGGAGGGACAGCGCGGCGGCGATCACGCCGAGGAGAAACTCGCGGGCGCGCGTCATGGCTCTTGGCTCCAGCGTACGGCCAGGTTGGCCTGCGCGCTTTTTCCGTCGGCCGGCCAGCGGAACGTGACGGCGCCCGAGGCGGCGGGCAGCAGGCGCGGCCGGTCGGCGCGGTCGGCGGCGGGGGAGTCGGCGGTCGAGATCGCGGCCCGGCGCAGCGGTTTGCCCGCGTCGTCCATTTCGATCGCCTCCCAGCCGCGCGGCGCGGCGGTGCGGGCGAGCAGGCGAAGGCCGTCAACCGTCTTTTCGAGCGTCGGGAAGACGGATCCCGGCGGGCCGACCGTGCGCGGCGCGGACCAGCGGCTGCCGCGATCCGTGGCGAACGCGGCGGTCATCACCCGGTAGTCGTTGCCGTCGAAGCGCGCCCAGGAAAGCAAAGCGCCGGAGACGGTCGAAACCAGCGCGGGCGTGATGTCGGGCACCTGGTTGCCGGGGGCGACGGCGCGCGGAGCCGTCCATGCGCCGCCCGGCCGTCCGCGGCTCCAGAGGATCTCGTCGTCCTCGCCGTCGAACGCGCTCCAGGCGAGGACGTAGGAACCGTCCGCGAGGAGCGCCGCGGCGGGCGCGAGCTGGCTGCCCGGGCCGGGGGGAGAAATCGTCCGCGGCGCCGACCATTGGCCGTTCCGGAAGCGGGAAGCTTTGACCGCGAGCGAACGTTCGTCCGTTCCTTCGAGCCAAACGAGCCCGGCGAACCGCGCGCCGACGGTCAAGGCGATCGCATGCTCCTGGAGCGGCGCGGAAGCGGGAAGCGTGGGAAGAAAGCGCCGGGGTCCCGAAACACCCTGGCCGAGCAGGACGAACAGCTCTCGCCGGTCGCCGCGCGGGCGGGTGCCGAGCGCGATCCAGGAGGCGTCGGTGCCCGCGACCGATTCAAGCGCGGCGTCGGCCGGAAGCCCCGGATCGACGATCGCCCCGGAATCGAGCTCCAGCCGCAAACCGTCGCGGCCGGCAACCAGGGTCGGCGCGGCGGACGCGGTCACGGCACAGGCCGCGAGGAGGCAAAAGACACGGAGCGTCTGGGGCTGGAGCATGGAGACGCGATCCTATGGGGCGCCCGGGTTTCCGTCAACGAGGTTGGCCCCAAAGGAAAGGACCCAAGGACGGCAAGGGCCGGGAGGTGACCCCTGTGGTAACTTTCGCCGCCATGAGCGATTTGACCTTGGAGACGCCGACCGGCAAGGCGTCCATTTCGGAAGTGCGCCCGGCACTCGACGCGGCGCTCAAAGCACAGTTTCCCGGCGGGATGCTCAAATGGAGCTGGGACGGGGACGTCTGCAACCTCACCGGCCCCGGGGCGAAGGGCACGATCGTGCTGGAAGACGGCAAGCTGGTCGGCCGCGCCCATCTCGGGCCTCCCGCGAGCATGATGCGCGGCGTGATCGAAACGAAAATCACGGCCGCCATGAAGAAGGCCGCCGGGTAAGCGGGCCTGAGCCGCATGCTGCCGCCACCCGGGCCGCTCGGCGCGCTCGCGCGCCGGGCGGTCGAAACGCCGGAGCGGCCGTTCCTCTTCTTCGTCCGCGGGCTCGATTGGCGCTGGCTCTCCTATAAGGAAGCGGCGGAGCGGACCGGCGGCCTCGCCGCGCGGCTCGAATCCCTGCCTTTGAAGGCGCGTACCGGTTTTCCCGCGACCGCGGGACTTTCCTCTCTGTTACTCGACCTGGCCATCCGCTCGACGGACCGAATCGCGGTGCCGATCGGGCCGCTCGACGCCGAATCCGAGCGCGATCCCGAGCTGGCGCGGCTCGGAGCGGAGGCGTTCCTCGCGCTGCCCGGTTTCGCTCCGAGTTTGACCCTCCCGACTGTCGAAATCCCCGACCCCTCCCCCCTCTCCGGAGTGTTGCCGGCAGGCGAAGGGGGCCTTCTGATCGAGGACGACGGCGCGACGCGGATCGCCTCCGCGCAAGAGATCGCGACGGCCGGCGAGCGGTTCGAGCGCGCGCTCGGAGAGACTCGACGGCGGCCCCCGCGCGAAATCGTCGTGATCGGCCCTCCATCTCGGCGACAGATCGATCGGGCATTCTCGGATTGGGCGCTTCGGTCCGGCGCCGCCTGCCTGTTCGAGCCTCAGCTCCAGGCCCGTGCGGCGAGCGCCGCCTGGGGGCGGGTCACCGTCTATGCGGGGACCCACTCGGAGCTGGCCGAGCTGGCCGGCCGGGCGCGGAGTGCGCAGCGGGTGCCGTCTTCCCGCCAGGGCCTGCCGTTCGACCGATTGCATACGGTGTTCTCGACCGACCCGCAAGGACTCGACCCGGCCGCGGTCGAGGAGTGGCGCGCCTTGGGGGTCGAAATCGGATGACGCCGCGCGAGATCGCCGAACGGTTGAAAACTTGGGCGCTCGAAGCCGGGTTCGACCGCGCGGGGGTGGCAACTCTCGAACCGCTCGAACATGGGCCGGCGCTGGTCCGTTGGCTCGAACGGGGAGAGCAGGCGGGGATGACCTGGATGGGCAACCGCCTGGAGGCGCGGCTCGATCCGTCGCGCTTCTTTCCCGGGGCGAAGAGCGCCCTGTGCGTCGCCCTCCACTATTGGCCGCTCGCCGGTCAAGGCGATCCGGAGGGCGATCTTTGGCCGCGGGTCGCCCGCTACGCGCGCGGCGTCGACTACCACGACCTGATGACGCGCTGGATGAAGCCGCTGTGCGACCGAATCGAGGCGGAGTTTCCGGGCTCGAAGGCGCGCTACACGATGGATACCGGCCCGGTGCTCGAACGCGAGCTGGCGGCGCGAGCCGGCTTAGGGGCGGTAGGGAAGAACACCCTCCTGCTCCACCCGGAGGCAGGCTCCTGGTTTCTGCTCGGCGAGATCTTTACGACGCTGGACCTCGCGCCCGATCAGCCGCTCGCGGATCTCTGCGGCAGCTGCACCCGTTGCCTGGAAGCCTGCCCGACGGGGGCGCTCGTGGCACCCTACCGGTTGGACGCGAACCGCTGCATCAGCTACTGGACAATCGAGCACCGCGGGGAGTTTCCGCCGGGGATCGCGGAAGGTCTCGACGGCTGGCTGTTCGGCTGCGACGCCTGCCAAGAAGCCTGCCCGTGGAACGCGGCGCCGCCGCCCGCCGATCATCCGGAGTTTCAACTACCGCCCGAACGCGCCGAGCTCGACCTCGCCGGCCTGCTCGGGCTCGACCGGGAAACCTATGTCGCCCGTTTTCGCGGCAGCCCGCTCAAACGGGCGAAGCTCGAAGGGTTGAAACGAAACGCGCGGGCGGTGGGATGAAACCTAGAGCCGCCCGCCGACGATCGGCAGCTCGCGGCGGTGGAGCCAGGTGATGATCGCGCCGCTGACGAAGCAGGTGAGGGCGAGCCCGAACAGCAGGCCGCCGTCTCCCTGGACCTCGATGCCGAGCTTCGTCAGATGGGAAAGGATCGCCCCGGCGAGGACGCCCATCGTGATCAGGCCGCCGAGCGCGGCGGTGCCGGGGATGAGCAGCAAGACGGCGGCGATCAGCTCCGCGATGCCGGAGCCGATCCGGCCGACGGGCTCAAGCCCCAGTTTCGAGAAGATATAGACCGATTCCGGCGCGGCCGTGAATTTGAAGTAGAGCGTCTGGATCAGGATCGCCGCCACCACGATCTGCAACAGCCAGCTCACACGGTTCTGGTTCTTGGTCAATGGGGTCATGGTCTCTCCGTTCGGTGAGGCACGAGACTATAGGCATCGCCGGGCTCTTTCACCCGCCTGTGATCGAGCACTCTGCCCTTGGAAGTAAAGCTATGCCGGAGAAGGCGAAGCGGTTACAGCCTCTGATAGCCTTCCCATGACGAACGAGCAAGTTTCGAGGAGAAGACCATGGCCGAACCCAAGACCAGGCCGACCGGCGAAAGCGTCGCCGCCTTCATCGATCGCCTCGAACCGGAGGCACGCCGCGACGACTGCCGCACGCTCGTGCAACTCTTTGAAAAAGTAACCGGCAAGCCGGCGACGATGTGGGGACCGGCCATCGTCGGCTTCGGTTCCTACCGGATGAAATACGCCAACGGCAAAGAGGCCGACTGGCCGATCGCGGGCTTCTCGCCGCGGAAATCGGACCTGACCCTCTACCTGGGCGGCATGGAAGACGACCTCCTCGCCCGACTCGGCAAGCACAAGCGGAGCCCCGGCATGTGTCTCTACATCAAACGCCTCGCCGACGTCGATGTCGAGGTGCTGGAAGAACTGATCACGCGATCCGCCGCGGTGTGAGAGCCGGTTGGTTGCCCGGCGCATCCGACCGAAGCCATCTCCGCCGGTTCCGAAGTCTTCTTCGGACCGACCGATGACGTCTTCCGGCCGACCGAAGAGAGCTCCGGACCGTCCGGAAGGGTCACGGGTGTCCCGGAATCCTCTTCCGTCCGTCCGTAGCGGACTTCGGAACGACCGTGAGCTTCTCCGGACGATCGGGAATTCCCTTCGGACAGCGGGCGACGCCTCCGATCCAATTGGTACCTGTATTCGGTCCTCCGGATGACCGGACATTCCCGCACAAAGGAGCTACCTATGGCCATCGCACACCGTCGCACCGTCGTGACAACCCTCGCCCTCGGAGTTGCCTTCGCCGTTTGCATCGGCGCAAACGCCGACGCTGCGAACGGCAACCCGAACCATTTCACGCTCTATAACCACGACACCCACCAGGCCTTTCTCGACCTCGGCGATCCCGGTCCCAGCGTTGGCGACCAGTACGTCTTCGGTGGCGATGTGTCCAAGCAACAGGGCGGCACGCCGATCGGGCGGTTGTCCGGACAGTGCACAACCATCAGCGACATCGAGATGCTCTGCACATCGAGCTTCACCTACAACGGAGGGCAGATCAGCTTCCAGGCTCTCGTGGACGTGACCGTGTTCTTTGCCGGGCAACCGTTCGAATTTGCCGTGACCGGTGGGACGGGGGCCTACCGCAAGGCGCGCGGTACGGTGATCGGCCAGATCCTGCCCGAGCCGCCGAGCGGCAGCGACGCGCTCTTCACCGTCGACTTGGAGTGAGGGCGGGCCGGATAGGTGGAGCCGCCGAGCGCGTCATCCGCAAGGACCGCGACCACGCGATCAGAGTCGGCACGACGCAAGTACGCCAGAAAGGAGAATCGTAACGATGCAAACCAAAGAGAATCAGACGGAGACATCAACGAAGGAACAGCCATTCGAACTGGGATTTTGGGGAGTTAGGTATCAGGTCAGCGACGTTCAGCGCTCGATTCTCTTCTATACGCAGAGGCTCGGTTTCAAGGTGGACCTGCAAAACTTGCCCGCTTTCGGACAGGTCTCGCTCGGCGATCTAAAACTGATCCTCAGTGGCCCGGGGGCGTCGGGCTCTCGACCGATTCACGATGGCCGCCAGCAGGAACCGGGAGGATGGAACCGGGTGATCTTGCGAGTGAAGGATTTGCCCGCAACCATGACTGAGCTCGCGAACCAAGGGGTGCCATTTCGCAACGAGATGGAAGTCGGTCCTGGCGGCAAGCAAGTCCAGATAGAAGATCCTGACGGCAATCCGATCGAGTTGTTCGAACCGGCCTCGCATTGAGGAATGGCGTACCGTGCCTGCTGGAAGAAGTCCCAAATCTCGTTCGCGGCGTGGAAGTCGCGGTTGGAGCTGCCGGACAGGCGCATGCCTTGGGTAGCGGGATGGGGCCACGCCCGGTGATTATCACGAACTTCTACATGAGCTTCGTGGATTTCACCAATCATCCCTGGGTTGTTGTCCTAGGGCTGCGATCGCCCGGTTAGATCGCTGGAAATCTGGCGAGCCGCGCTCGACCTTGCCGGGCAATTGTGGCTCGGTCGGCAACTTGTGGCGAAGCCCCCAAAACGCGAGACCGGCGAATACGATAAGCGGAAGAACGATGGCCAAGAATACGATCTTAAGGCATCAACCGCATGATTCTTCCGCCGGTCGCCATGCGAATGAATATAACGCGCGGTGTGTCCTCGCTGGGACACTATCTGTTGGGTCGGTAATACAGGGTTCCGGGGCCGCCTTTGACACCTAGGGGCTTCTTGTTTAGCATCCGCATTGAATTGACGTTCAAGGAGATAGTATCGAGGAGAACCTCGTGACAGTCCTCTCCGTAAAGAAACTCTTCAAGAACGACTATCTGGTAATCCTCGCGGTCATCTGTTCGACGGTTCCATGCCTGCTCTATCTTCTTGGCTCAACATTCGGCTTCATGTTTGGCCGACACGGCGTCGTGGAAGTCTCCGCCACAGAGCTTCGTGGCTGGCCGTTCTGGATAGCGGTCATCGCCGGAGTCTCCGTTGTGGTACTTATCTCTCGAGTCGTTTGGATAAATGGCATCCTTGAGAGCGGATCGACCGTCAGTGGGTGCATCGATAAGGTCTGGCATGACAGAGACCGTGGGCGAATCGAATACGAATACACATTCCAAGGCAGAACTTATCGATCTTGGACTGCCATCAGCGTCTCGGCCGACAATCGCCACCTCAAGAAGGGCGACACCATCGAAGTCGTCGTCGATCAGAACCACCCACAGCGTGCACTCCTGAAACAGCTCTATGTCTAACCGCGGTGGCCGGAGGTCCGTGCGATGTCACCTGACCCGAATTATCTGTTGCTGCCGAACCGTTGGGCCAAGGAGGCCGCTGCGAACACGGTCTCTCACCCAGTTTGTGGTTGCCTCGATGCACAAGATCGCAAACTGAGATGGTCGGAATTGAAGCTGCACACAGAGCAGCAAGACACCGCGTCCTCCGGTTGGATGCGGCTCTTGGAGCTAATTGAAGAGGCAGCAAGTGACAAGCGTCAGGAATTCTCCCCCGGAAGAGAAATGACCCCGGAACAATGGACGCAAATAACGGTGCTGCCCCCCAGTATCGCAAAACTCAAATCTGTAAATCACTTTATTCTGTACGGGAGCAGCCTAGTCAGTATTCCTCCTGAAATCGGCGACATGACGAGCCTGGAGCAGTTTACGCCCTACACTTCGTATCGCCTGCATTGGTTCCCCTATGAGATCACGCGGTGCGCGAACCTGAAGCGTAGCACCGTAAGCACTCGTGCGCTTTATGGTAATTACAAGTATCGCCCGCCTTTTCCGAGGCTGCCCCAGCCACACGACTCGTACACTCCAAAGACATGTAGCGTCTGCGACACACCCTTTGGAGATTCCGCGCCGCTGCAATTTTGGGTGTCATTGGGCGTCGCCACGGATGTTCTCCCATTGCTTGTTCATGCATGTTCCCAGGAGTGCTTGTCGAAGATTCGGACTCCCCCCAAAGGCTACGTCCAGACGCCGCATCAGGGGGGGCTTGGGTTGACCCAGCCCCGTCCCGATTACTGAGGGGAATGGCGGCTGCAGCAGACCTGGATCTCGACCCCTGCGACCTGAATCCGAACGACTCGGACCTGAATCCCGGCCGTTGTGAACGAGGTCCGAGCGGCTCGGACCGCGGTCTATCCGAAGCTGCGATCGTCCGCCGTTGGCCCGTAGATCGACGGCACCGGTATGTCGTTGAGCCGGAGGTAGACGGTCAGCTGACCTCGGTGGTGCGAGAGGTGCATGAACGTGTCGGCGATCGCCACGTGGCGCGGCTGCTCCATGACCACTTGACCGGCCACGAGCAGTTTCCAGGGCGTCAGCAGGTGCTCGTCGGTGGTGCCGCTCAACGCCTCCCGTGCCTTGGCGACAGAATCGTCGAATGCCGCGAGCAGCTGTTGGTTCGTATCGGGCGCATCCGGCCTCTTGGCGCCACCCGGCGGGTTGAGGTCCAGCTCGTCCTGCGTGATCATCATGGCGACCCATCCGGGCATCGTCCCCACCAGCGTCGAGAGGTAGCCGAGCGGCATCGATTTCTCGTGCGGTTTCCAGTCCGGGCGTCCCTCGGGCACGCGCTCCAACGCCCGGCGCGTGATGACGGCTTCTCTCTCTAGTTGCGCCGAAAACAGCTCGGTCATTTTCATCGTCGAGTTCCCCTTTCGGTGGTCCGGTCCATGCCTCGTCGAGGCAAGTGAGGCAAGTATAAAGCTTGGGGCGCCCGACGGTGATGGAGCCTCCCTTGTCTCGAACAACAGCTTCTCAAACACCAGGAGATAGAGAGCCTCCGGCGAATGACATAGGGTCTCACCGCCGGTCGACGAGGAGCGATCATGGAAAAGCGACGCAAGAAGTTGAATCTTCACCGAGAAACCCTTCAGGCGTTGGCAAGTCGCGAGATTCGAGAAGTAGCCGGTGGGGCGACCTTCAGGGACGTCGTTTGCGGCAGCGGCGTGCCGATCTGCGGGATTACTCGGATCAGTTATTGCCCCTGCAACTAGCGGCCGGCAGGCGTGAGCGCCAGGTAGATGAAAAAGGCGCCGAGCCCGAGGCTCAACACGCCGGCCCAGCGAAATTCCCAGGCGCGTTCAGGTTGAACGCGCCCGTAGATCCGCAGGCCAAGCTGGGGGAGCGTGAATCGGACGAGACCTTTGAGGACCTGGAGCCAGCCGATCACGGTGAGGACGGCGGGGAGCCCGGACCAAACGTTGTGAAACGCCGCGATCAGGCCGCCAAAACCCAGTAGCAGGAAGCCCTCGAAGAAGACGCCGGCTTGCCCCTTAGAGCGGAGGAGGGCGAAGTATTCGACCCATGCCATCGGTTGGAAGAAGTGCGACAGGCCGATGACCAGGAATTGGAGACCGGCGAACAGCTCGACCGCTTGGTGTACGTCGCTCATGAGCGCCTCCGCCCGATTCCAATTCTTCCCGGAGGCGAGTATAGGCTCGGGCGCATCGCCGGAAGTCCGAGGCGGCGTCCCAGGGACAAAGTCCGGGAGCTCG
>Ga0134122_10001011_pt1 | contig 20063 bp, 15 predicted proteins | sample KB302_FD_96461 | JGI IMG/M metagenome (GOLD analysis project Ga0134122, IMG submission 96461) | Terrestrial soil microbial communities without Nitrogen fertilizer from Kellogg Biological Station, Michigan, USA - KB3-0-2 | ecosystem: Environmental > Terrestrial > Soil > Unclassified ... | reverse complement strand
GAAGGACATCGCGCGCAAGATCGAGCAGGAGCTGACCTACCCCGGGCAGATCAAGGTGACGGTGATCCGCGAGACCCGCTCGGTGGAATACGCCCGCTGATGAAGCTCCTGTTCGTCGGCGACATCGTCGGCAAGCCGGGCCGGCGCGCCCTGCGCAACCTGCTGCCCCGGCTCGTGGACCGCCACGGGGCGGACTACGTCGTGGTCAACGTCGAGAACTCGGCCGGCGGCTTCGGCGTTACGCCCGAGGTCCTGCGCGAGCTCGAGGGCCTGCCGATCGACGTCTTCACCACCGGCAACCACGTCTGGGACAAGAAGGAGGGATTCGAGATCCTCGACCGCCTTCCCAACCTGCTGCGCCCCGCCAACTATCCCGAGGGGAACCCCGGCAAGGGGCTGCACGTCGGCGAGACGGCGGCCGGTATCCCTGTCGCGACGATCAACCTCGAGGGCAGGGTTTTCATGGCCAGCCTGGAGTCACCCTTCCGGGTGGCCGACCGGCTGCTGCAGCAGCTCGACCCCGGCGTCCGCGTGGTTTTCGTCGACTTTCACGCCGAAGCCAGCAGCGAGAAGCAGGCCCTGGGCTTCCACCTCGACGGCCGGGCGAGCGCCGTCGTCGGCACTCACACCCACGTCCCTACCGCCGACGAGCGGATCCTTCCCCGCGGCACCGCCTACCTGACCGATGCCGGTATGACGGGGCCCTACGAGTCCGTCATCGGCATGCGGGTCGACAAGGTCCTCAAGCGCTTCCTCCTCCAGACCCCTTCGTCCTTCGAGGTCGCCAAGCGGGACGTCCGCCTGGCCGGCGCCGTCATCGACGTCGACGAGGCCACCGGCAAGGCGCGGGGTATCGAGCGGCTGCTGGTGCCGGATACGGTAGGGGCCTAAGGCCGCGTCAGCAGAAGATATCCCTGCCTGGGATCAGCATCTCGTGCGATCTCTACCATGGGCGGAAGATTCTTCACCTTGGCCAGGTCGTCCTTCTGTGCCAGCAGCCAAACCCGTCCGGGCCGGGCGAGGAAGGCCCGCAGCTTCGCCTCGCTGTCGAGGTCCACGCAGAAGCGCCGCGTATAGAAGAGGAACGTGGAGTCCAGCCGCGGATAGATGCCGTACGTCTCGCCGGGAGCCATGCGAGCGACGAGCACCCGGGAGAGCCCGCGGGCCGACTTGAAGACGTCGAACCGCGGCAGCGCGTAGAGCGAGACTCCCAGTGCGGTGAGGGCCATTCCCGCCGCGAGCGCTCCCACGGCGCGCGGGACCGCGCCGGAGCGGGAGGACCACCAGGCGAGAACGGCTCCCAGGGCCAGGGGGAGGAGGACGGCCGCCAAGCCCCAGACGAAGGAGTCGCCGCCCAGGGGAATCGCCTCGGCCCGCCCCCGGCCGGCGATGGGCAGGGCCATCACGATCGCCAGGGCAAGGCCGGCCACGAGCCCCAGGGGGATCACCAGCCAGCCGCGCCAGCGAGGCCATTCGGCGGCTGCACGGTCAAGGCCGGCGCCTGCGAGCAGCGCCATTCCCGGATACATCGTCAGGATGTAGACCTCGCGCTTCGCCGGCGAGAGGGTGAAGAAGAGCAGGGTGACCCCCACCCAGCAGAGCGAGAACAGGAAGCCGTCACGCTGGAGCGTTTCGTGTAACGGCGGCTCTGGCCGGCGGGGTGGGGGCTCGACCCGCCCTGCTCGAAGCCGTCCCACAATTTCTTTGCATCCGACCACGATCGCCGTGGGGAGCAGGAACGACCAGGGGAAGAAATCAACCGGGATGACGGTGAGGTAGTAATACCAGCTCTTGAAGTGGTGCCAGGGGTTCGCGTACCGGGTGACGTTCTGCTTGAAGACGATCTGCCGCAGGTACTCGGGACCGCCGGAGAGCCCGGCCGGCACGAGCCAGGCGAACACCACCGCAGCCCAGAGCAGCAGGCCGAGGCCGATCCGCATCCGTCTGGCCTCGCGGCCGTTGCGGGTGATCGCCAGGAAGGCCAGCATCGAGAGGAGCGGCGGCAGCAGGCCCACCGGCCCCTTGGCCAGGGTCGCGAGGCCGGCGGCGGCGAAGAACAGGAGGTAGAGCCGCGGCCGTCCCTCGGTGTAGCCGCGCACCCAGAACCACACCCCGAGCGCCACCAGTGCCGTGAGCAGCATGTCGATCTGGCCGAAGCGTCCCTGCCAGAGGAGCCTGAAGCAGGTGATGAAGGCTGCGGCAGCCATCCAGGCGGCCCGCCGGCCGAAGAGGCGCTCGCCGAGGCGGTAGACCAGCAGCAGCGCGCCGATGGCGGCGAGGGCGGAGGGGAGGCGCGCAGCCGTCTCGTCCAGCCCGCCGGTGAGCGAGCCGAAGAAAGCGATGCTCCAGAAGAGGAGCGGCGGTTTCTGGCTGTAGACCTCGCCGTTGAGGAGCGGCACCGCCCAACTGCCGGCGAGCCGCATCTCGCGGGCGACCTCGGCGTAGCGCGCCTCATCCGGGTTCCACAGATCCCGGCGCCCCAATCCCGGCAGGAACAACAAGCCGCCCAACAGGGCGAGGATCAGGAGGTCGCGCCGGCGCGGCTCGCTCAAGTCAGTCGGCGTCCGCCACCGGTGCGGGGCGGTGGATGAACCAGAGGTTCCGGGTGTAGATGAGGAAGCCGGTGGCTTGGCCGAGGATGAACACCGGATCCCGCCGGTGGATGGCATAGGCGAGCAGCACCGCTCCGCCCGCCAGGCTCAGGTACCAGAACGACCGCGGGACTACGCTCTGCCGGCGCCGCTCGGAGGCGAGCCATTGGACGAAGAAGCGGCCGAAGAAGAGGGCTTGGCCGATGAAGCCGATGACGAGCCAGACGGGATTGTGTTCCAAGCGTCGATCTCCTCGGACAGGCGCCGGTCGAGCCAGCGCTTCTGCATCCAGCGCACCGCGAAGAGGTCCGCCAGCGCCCGCCAGATCCGGTTGCGAATGTTGTATTTGGGTTGGCCGTGCAGCCGCGGCCGGTGATGGACGGGCACCTCGGTCACCCGCGCTCCCTCCATCTTCAGCAGGGTGGGCAGGAAGCGGTGCATGCCGGTGAACATGGGGATACGCCGCAGGTACTCGGTACGACAAGCCCGCAGCGTGCAGCCGACGTCGGTTACCGAGTCGTGAGTGACCCGGTTGCGCACGCCGTTGGCGATGCGCGAGGAGACTCTCCGCATCCAGGTATCCTGGCGGTTGGCGCGCACGCCGCAGACGACGTCGTAGGCGTCGAGGCGCTCGAGCAGCCTGGGAATGTCCGCCGGGTCGTTCTGGAGGTCGGCATCGAGGGTCACGACGACGGCGCCGCGGGCGAACCGAAAGCCGGCGTCGAGCGCCGCCGACTGGCCGGAGTTGCGCCGCTGGCGGACCACCCGCACCGCGGAGTCTTCCCGTGCCAGCCCCTTGAGGATGTCGGTGCTGCCGTCGGTGCTGCCGTCGTCGACGTAGATCACCTCGTACGGACGGCCGATGGCCTGCAGGGCACCCTGGACCTCGGCCGCCAGGATGGGGAGGTTCTTCTCCTCGTTGTACACGGGGATGACGACCGAAAGGTCGGGAGCGGTCACGGGGGTATCTTAGTCGAGGCGGGGAACGGACGGCCGGCGGTCTAAGATACGCCCGCCATGGAACGCGGCCCCATCTCCCTGCGCCGCCTGGCCGGCTGGGCGCCCGTCGTGGCGGGATGGGCTCTGCTGACCGGCATGTCGCTCGCGCTGCGCCCGCTGATGCCGGTCGACGAGACTCGCTACGCCGCGGTGGCCTGGGAGATGTGGACCCGCGGCGACTTCCTGGTGCCGCACCTCAACGCCCTCCCCTACAGCGACAAGCCGCCGCTGCTCTTCTGGCTCATCCATTTCGGCTGGTGGACCTTCGGGGTCAACGAATGGTGGCCGCGCCTGGTGCCGGCCCTCTTCTCCCTGTTGAACCTCGGCCTGGCCTCGGCCCTCGCCCGGCGGCTCTGGCCGGACCGGCCGTCCGTCGCCCGCTCGGCGCCCCGCGTGCTCCTGGGCCTCCTGCTGTGGAGCGCTTTCACCGGCATGCTGATGTTCGACATGCTCGTGACCTGCTGCGTGTTGCTGGCGTTGCTCGGCCTGCACGGCGCCTGGGCTCGCGGCGGTGCCCTCGCCTGGTTTCAGGTGGGAGCCGCCCTGGGGCTCGGCATCCTGGCGAAGGGACCCGTGGCGCTCCTGGCGCCGCTGCTCACCGCCCTCCTCGCGCCCTGGTGGGGGCACCGGCGAGCGGACTGGCGCTGGTGGCTGGGGCTCGCTGCGGCCGTGGCGTTCGCCGCCGCCATCGCCCTCTGCTGGGCCCTGCCGGCGGCGCGGGCCGGCGGTCCAGCCTACGGCGACGCCATCCTCTTCTCCCAGACCGAAGAGCGGGTGGTCCATTCCTTCGCCCACCTGCGGCCCTGGTGGTGGTATCTGCCCCTGCTGCCGGTCCTCCTCTACCCCTACTCGTTCTGGCCTCCCCTGTGGAAGGCCGCGGTCCGCCTGCGGCCTCGTGCCGCCGATTCCGGGGTTCGCTTCTGCCTGGCTTGGACGCTGCCGGCCCTGGCCGCCTTCTCGCTGATCAGCGGCAAGCAGCCGCACTACCTGCTGCCGCTCTTCCCCGGCTTTGCGCTGCTCGCCGCGCGGCTGCTGGAGGAGCCCGTTCCGGAACCGACGCGGTGGTCGCTGGTGCCGTCGGTCGCCGTGCTCCTCCTCGTCGCCGCGGTTCTCAGCGTCGCACCGGTCCTGGCCCATCGCCCCGGCATCCCGCCGTGGGCGGCGCAGATCTTGCCCGCCGCGGGCGTGCTGCTGGGGTTGGCGGCCCTCGCGGTGCTGTTTCTCCCCGGCCGGTTCTTCGCCGGCAGACCGGCCGCACCGGCCCTGCTGAGCCTGCTGCTCATGGCCGCTCTCTACACCGCCGGCTCCGGGGCGATCCGCCGCGCCTACGACGTCGCCCCGATGGCGCGTTATCTCGCCGCGATCCAGCGCCGGGGACAGCCCATCGCCTACGTCGGGGAGTATCACGGTGAGTTTCACTTTCTCGGCCGTCTCCAGCATCCCCTCGAGCAGGTTGCCACCGGCGCCGAGTGGCGCTGGCTGGTGGAGCACCCCGACGGCAAGCTGGTCGAGCTGGCTTCGCTGCCGCTCGCGAAGATCCACGCCGACTTCGCTCAGCCCTATCGTTCCGGCGTGCTGGCGGTGTGGAGCCGGGACTCCTTCCCGTCATTCCCTTCCGGCGCGTCTTGAGATTCGGAGTCATCCGGTGCTATATCGCCGTGCGTAGCTTTCTCCAGAGCCTCTCCCGGGAGAGACGGAAAGACGACCCAGAGTCATGAGATCCGGCAGGGCGTGGGCCCTCGAGGCCATTGTCATCTCCGTTGCGGTGTGGCTGCTTTCGGCGTCACCCGCCCAAGCCGGGCAGCCTGCCGCAATCGAGGTGAGCGCCGGCCAGTTCAGCGCCCTGCGCGGCTCCGCCGCGCACGAGATCGGCTGGGAGTTGGGCTTCGCCTCCCGGCGGTTTCGCTGGCTCCCCCGCGTCGTGCCGGGATTGAGCCCCACCGTCGGAGCGATGGCGACCGCCAAGGGCACGCTCTACGTCTACGGCGGCTTCCGTTGCGATCTGCCGCTGGGGAAGACGTGGCGGTGGAGCCCGCAGCTCGCGACCGGTGTTTTCTACCGGTACGCCGGACACAATCTCGGGGGCGCCCTGGAGTTCCGTTCGGGGATCGAGGTGTCGCGCCGTCTCGGAGAGCGGGCCCACCTCGGGCTGACCCTCTATCATCTTTCGAATGCCGGCCTCTTCGACAGCAATCCCGGGAGCGAGTCGCTGGTGCTGACCTTCAGCACCCGGCCTTGAGGCGTCCGGGCGCTGTGCTATCCTCCGGCCCATGGCGGTCGATCCCGAGCTGCTGGAGATTCTGGTCTGTCCGAAGTCGAAGGGCGAGTTGGAGCTGATCGAGCTGCCGCCGGAGGTGCGCGGTCCGCTGGTGGAAAAGTATCGCGAGCACTTCCGCGACGAGGAGCCGGTCGTCGAGCAGGGCCTCTACTGCGCCGCTTCGGGGCTGGTCTACCCGATCGTCTCGGATATCCCCATCATGCTGATCGAGGAGGCGCTCCCCGCCTCCGCCGTCGGGCGCTGAGTCTGCCGCCGGCTGCCGGCCTGCCGAGCTTCCGGCCGTGAACCATCTCTTCGAAGCTGCCGAGTCCCGCGCGGAGCGGACCGGCTACTGGTTGTACGCTTCCCATCTCGCCACGATCTTCAGCATCGCCGCCTCGAGCATCCTGCTCGGGCTGACCGTCCTCTCTCTCCCCTGGACGCGCCGCCGCTCCGTGCCGTGGGCGGATCTCGCGCCATTGCTGATTCCCGTGGGTTTCTATGTGCTGCTGCTCGCCGGCTCTATCGTCGCTTCCTACGATCCCCGGACCAGCGTACGCGGCTTGACCGAGATCTTCAGCCTGTCGACGCTGTTCCTCGCGCCGCTGCTGGTCCGCGGCGAGCGGCAGGTGCGTCTGGCTGTAGACGCGCTCGTCCTGGTGGCGGCCCTGCTCGCCTGCTGGGGGCTCGCCCAGTACCTCGTCGGCTACGGCGACATCGACCGGCGGATTCGCGGCCCGTTCTCGCACTACATGACGTTCTCGGGGTACCTCCTGATCTGCGACGTGCTGCTGGTATCCGCCATGGTCTACCGCGGCCGCTGGCGCAGCCTCTGGCGATGGGGAGCGCTCGCGGTGGTCAACGTCGGCTTGCTCGGCAGCTACACCCGCAGCGCCTGGGTGGCTCTCACCGTGACGCTCACCGTGCTGGTGATGATCCGCGCGCCGCGCTGGCTGCTGGCCTACGTGCCGGCGGCGGTGTTGTTCGTGGTGCTGGCGCCGGTGCCGCTGCTGCATCGAGTGATCTCGATCGCCGACCTGCGGGATTCGTCGAACTACGACCGCCTCTGCATGCTGGAGGCGGGTCTCGCGATGATCCGCGAGCGACCCCTTTTCGGCCTCGGCCCGGAGCTGGTGGAGCGGCGGTATCCCATCTACCGCTCTCCCTCGGCGCCGCGCTACGACGTGCCCCACCTCCACAACAACCTGCTGCAGATCGCGGCCGAGCGCGGGCTGCCCGCTCTCGGCGCCTACCTGGCGCTGACCGTCGCCGCGATCGCCGCCGCCTGGCGGGGGTTCGCACGCGAGGGCGGCAGCAAGGGGCGAAGGGCGGATCTCTACGTCGGCGCGATGCTCGCCCTCCTGGCCTTCAACCTGGCCGGGCTCTTCGAAAACAACTGGGGGGACACCGAGGTGCAGCGGCCGGTGCTGTTTCTGCTGGCGATCCCCTTCTGCCTGCGGGCGGGACGGGCCGATCCGCCACCGCCGGAAGACGCATAGGTTTCAAGCGGTTTTCAAGGTAATCTATCCACGCCATCCACGGAGGTTGTTTGAAGATAGCTGCCACCACGTCCGAAGCGTCTCTGGCCGAGCTGCGGCAGAGAATCGACGTCCTGAACGACGAGATCCTCGGCCTGCTCCAGGAGCGCGCCGAGGTCGTGCTGGAGGTCGCCAAGCAGAAACAGGTCCGGGGTCTGGGCGCCTACGATCCACAACGGGAAGAGGAGATGCTCCGGCGCCTGACCGCGGTGCCGACCGGTCCCATCGGTCAGGCCGATATACGGGAGATCTTCACGGCCATCTTCCGCGCCTGTCTCGTCATCCAGAACCGCGCCGCTTCATACACCGGAGAGCGCGGCGAGGGGACGTAGGGAGCCCATCATCATGAAAACGACACGCGCCAAGGAAACCGGGAAGACTTTCCGGAACAGGGCCGCGGACCGGCTGTTCGCGACGCCCCGCCGGCGGCTCGACGACTTCAACTTCGGCCAGGAGACCGCCGCCGTCTTCGACGACATGCTGGACCGCTCCGTGCCGTTCTATGGCGAGATCCAGCGCCTGGTGGCGGAGCTGGCGGCCGACTTCGCCGCCGAAGGCACCGCTATCTACGACCTCGGTTGCTCCACTTGCAACACCTTCCTGCAGATCGCCGGTGCCCTTCCCGCCGGCCTCAACGTGCGTTTCATCGGCCTCGACTCCTCGCCGGAGATGCTGGACCTCGCCCGGCGCAAGCTCACCGAGGAGGGGTTCGCCTACGAGTACGAGCTGCGCTGCGCCGACCTGGACCGCGACATCGAGGTCCGCGACGCCTCCGTCGTGCTGCTGGTGCTGACCCTGCAGTTCGTCCGCCCCCTCCAGCGCGAGCGGCTGATCCGGCGGATCGCCCAGGGGATGACCGACAACGGCTGCCTGATCCTGGTGGAGAAGGTCCTCGGCGAGAGCTCCACATTCAATCGCCTGTTCATCAAGCATTACTATGAGATGAAGAAGCGGAACGGGTACAGCGATCTGGAGATCGCCCAGAAACGAGAGGCCCTGGAGAACGTATTGATCCCCTATCGTCTGGAGGAGAACAGGGAGCTGTTGCGCAGCCAGGGCTTCCAGCACGTGGACGTGTTCTTCAAGTGGTACAACTTCTGCGGCATGGTGGCGATGAAGTAGCGCCGCACTGCGAATAGTGATCGAAACCCCACCTTCCACGGCCTCCGTTGCACGAAGCTGGCGCCGGTTCCTGGCGCCGGCCGGCCGCTTCTTCTTCAAGTTTCGGGATCTGCTGTTCCCGCTGGTCTTCTTCGGCCTGGCGCTCCTCAGCTATCCCCGGCTGTTTCTCGGCAGCGAGCGCTGGGACCATGCCCTCGACGCCCTCGGCGTCGCCGTGGCCCTCCTCGGCCAGCTCCTGCGGGCGGTGGTCATCGGCTTCGCGTACGTGCGGCGCGGCGGCAAGGACAAGCAGATCTTCGCCGATTCCCTGGTGCAGGAAGGGTTCTTCGCCCACTCGCGGAATCCGCTCTACCTCGGCAATTTCCTCGCCCTCGTCGGCTTCTGTCTGATCCACAACTCGGCGCTGTGCTACCTCCTGGGGATCCCATTCTTCGCGCTCGCCTATCTTTCGATCGTAGCGGCCGAGGAGGAGTATCTGCTGGGGCGGTTCGGCGCCGTGTACGAGGCGTACTGCCGGCGGGTGCCCCGCTTCATCCCGTCCTTTCGCGGCCTTGGCGAGACCCTCGGGGACATGGAGTTCGATTGGAAGCGTCTGGTGAGGAAGGAGTATGGGTCGACGTTTGCCGGCGCCTCCTGCGTCCTCGCCCTCCTGGTCTGGGACGAATACGCGCGCCACGGCCTCGGCGCCGCGCAGAGCACGCTGGCGGCGGCCCTGTGGGTCTGGGTGCCGCTGACGACCGCTTATCTCATCGCTCGATACCTCAAGAAGACCGGCGCCCTTGGCAGCGGCTAGCCTTCCGGGAGGTCTCGGAGAGCGGGTATAGTCCCGGCCCATGGCGGTTCGTCCGCTCGGCACGGCCGTTGCACAGCCTCGCGGCGAACGAGGTCCGCTCGGAGGGCTGAGCATCGTCCGGTACCGGTTGAACGTCCCAGAGAGAGGACACGGATTCGCCGCGTGCGTCTCGATCAGTTGTTGGTCCAGCGAGGGCTGTTCTCCAGCCGGGAGCAGGCGCGGCGGGCTGTCATGGCAGGCATCGTCGAGGTCGAAGGGAAACGGCTGGACAAGCCGGGGACGGCGGTGCGCGAGGACGCCCGCCTCGCGGTGCTGGCGCCGAAGGAGCCCTTCGCCTCGCGCGCCGGCCGCAAGCTGGCGCACGCCCTGGACCATTTCGGCGTCGATCCCGCCGGCCGGGTCTGCCTCGACGTCGGCGCCTCCACCGGCGGCTTCACCGATTGCCTGTTGCAGCGGGGAGCGGCCCGGGTCTACGCCCTCGACGTCGGCTACGGCCAGCTCGACCAGCGGCTGCGCGGCGACCCAAAAGTGGTGGTGATGGACCGCGTCAACGCCCGCCACCTCGCGCCGGACGCTCTGCCGGAGCCCTGCGACCTGATCGCCATCGACGTCTCCTTCATCTCGCTGCTCAAAGTGGTGCCCGCCCTGCTGCCGCACCTCGCGCCGGCAGGCCTCCTCCTGCCGATGATCAAGCCGCAGTTCGAGGCCGGCCGCGGGGCGGTGGGCAAGGGGGGCATCCTGCGCGACGAGGCGCTCCGCCGGCGGGTCGTCCGCGAGTGCGCCGAGGGCATCGCCGCCCTTGGCCTCGCGCCGCTCGGCGTCTTCGATTCGCCGGTCGCCGGCACCGGCGGCAACCGTGAGGCCTTCGCCCTCTTCCGGCGGAGCGGGCCATGAGCAGCCGCAAGCGCGCCGGCAGAAAGCTCCTGCGGGTCGGCGTGGTCGCCAAGGTGGCGAGCCGCGAGGCCGTCTACACCGCGCACGAGCTGGCGGAGTGGCTGCGCCGCCGCGGCCTGGAGGCCGCCCTCGACGAGGCCACCCTGCGCGCCCGCGGCATCGAGGGCGAGCCGCCGTTCAACGCACGCGAGGCCTACGACCTGGTGGTGGTGCTCGGGGGGGACGGCACCCTGCTCTCCGTGGCGCGGACTCTGGCGCCCGGAGTGCCGATCCTCGGCGTGAATCTCGGCAACCTCGGTTTCCTCACCGAGATCAACCGCGGCGAGCTCTACCCGGCCTTGATCCAGGTGCTCTCCGGACGGTACCGCATCGAGGAGCGCTCGGTCTTCGACGTCGAGCTGCAGCGGCACGGCGGCGCGCCGGTCGCCTTCCGGGTGCTCAACGACGCCGTCATCACCAAGAGCGCGCTGGCCCGCATCATCGAGCTGACGCTCAAGGTGGATGGCCACCTGATCGCCCGCTTCCGCTCCGATGGGCTCATCATCTCCACCCCCACCGGCTCCACCGCCTACAACCTCTCCGCCGGCGGGCCGATCGTCAACCCCCTTCTGCCGGTGGCCGTGCTCACCCCCATCTGTCCGCACGCGCTGTCGATGCGCTCCATCGTGGTGCCCGACGCCGGTCCCATCGAGGTCATCCTGGAGACGCAGCGCGAGGAGGTCTACCTGACGCTGGACGGCCAGGAGGGGACCTCCCTCGGCTACCGCGACACCGTCCGCATCACCCGCAGCGCCGGCTCCGTGCGGCTCGCCAAGGTCAGCGGGCGCAGCTTCTACGGCAGCCTGCGCGGCAAGCTCCGCTGGGGGGGTCTGGAAGGCGAGAAGGACGGGGGCGGGGCCGGAGGATCGGTCGTGTGAGCGGGGAGCCGCGGGAGCCGGCCTCCCCTGCTTCCCCGGAGCCCACCGGGTCCCGGAAAGGGGGAAAAGGCAGCCGGCGTCGGCACGGCAGGGTGAGGCGCTGGCTGGTCCGCCCCTTCGTCTGGGGGCTGCTGCTGCTCATCTGCCTGCTCGCGGCAGTCCTGTTGCTCCTGCAGAGCCAGTTCGCCCGTCAGCGGGCGCTCTCCCGCATCGTGGCGCAGATGACGGAGTTTCTGGGCCGGCCCATCCAGATCGGCGAGATCGACTACACCGTCTTCCCCCTCGCCATCGAGCTGCACGACGTCGTCGTCCCCGGTCCACGGCCGGCGGACCCGCCGGTCGCCCGTGCCCCGCTCGTCCGCCTTCAGATGTCGGTCAAAGATCTGGAGGGGAGGGTTTTCGACCTCCAGCAGATCGACATCGAGCGTCCCGAGGTCTACATCCAGCTCGACGCCGACGGCAGCACCAACCTTCCCTCGTTCCACTTCCGGCAGGGCGGACCCAAGCGGTTCGACGTGCGCATCGGCCACATCCTCGTCCAGGACGGCGTCTTCCGCGTCAACGACGCCAGGCTTCCCCTGGAGCTCGACGCGCGCGCCATCTGGGGCCGGCTGATCGGCCGCGCGGAGCGGCGAGGGCAGGGCGCCAATCGCCTGGACGGCCTGATCACCGCTCAGGAGGTGGTGACCACCCTGCCGCGGGCGCGGCCCTACCGCTTCACGGTCTCCGCCAAAGGGAGCATCCTGCCGGCGGATGGACGCGTCCGCATCGCCAACGCCCGTCTCGCCGGACCGGATCTCGCGGCCGGCGCCAGCGGCTTTATCGACTACCGCGCCGAGAACCGCCGGGTGGAGTTGGCGATCGACGCCCGGGGCGCCGCCCAGATCGCCAACCGGCTCGGTTACGCGGAGCGGCCGATCGAGGGTCCGGTCGCCGCGCGCGCCCGCTTCGAATGGACGCCTGCAGGCTGGACCTATTCCGGCACCGCCTCCTCGCCGCGCATCGCCACCTTCGACCGGGTCTTCCAGGACATCGAGGCCTCCTTCATCGGCGGACCGGAGCGCCTGGACGTCAACGTCGTGCGGTCCCGCTATGCCCAGGGCACCGTCAGCGGACTGATCGCCATCGACACCCGGGGGACGGGGAAGCCGGGCACCCCCGTCGCCCTCGACCTCGACTATGCGGACCTCTCGCTCCACCAGTTGGTCGCCGACCAGTTCCCCGGCGAGGACCTGGCCGTCGTGGGCGGCCTCTCCGGCCGCGTCCGCGGCACTCTCGAGTACAAGCTCAACACCGAGGCGCCGCTCGCCGGCACCGGCCGGGCGGACGCCCACCTCCGGGGAACGAGCGAGACCGGCCTGCCGGTCACCGGGGACCTTCCCATCGACCTCGATCGCGGCGTGATCTCCGGCCGGAACCTCCACCTCACCGCGCCGGGGCAGGACGTGACCTCCACCGGCTTCACCTACGACCTCGAACGCGGCACCGGGCGGCTCGACTTCCGGCTGGTGAGCCGCGACGTCGGTCCTCTGAGGCCGGTGCTCGCCGGATCGCCGAAACCCGGCGAGGAGCCCGATTTCTGGCTCCCCGCCGCCGGGCGCGGCACGGCCGAGGGCGCAATGGACTTCGCCCCTCGGGACTACTCGCTGCGCCTCCGCCTCGACCTCCAGGACGCGGTGGCGCCGGTCACCTCTGCCGACACCGTCCGCGGCTCGTTCACCCTGAATCCCCGGGCGGTGGAGGACCTGCGCCTGGAGCTGACCCGCGGCGGCGGCGCCCTGCTGTTGACCGGCCGCATCCCCCTGGCCGAGCCGGGGCGAACGGTGGCCTCCCAGCCGTTCGCCCTCGCCGTCGACGCCGCGCAGTGGCCCGCCGCCGGTCTCGCCTGGTTCCTGGAACCGGAGCTGGCGCGGCAGCTCGAAGGCGAGCTTTCGGGGCGCGTCGATCTCTCCGGCACGACGGACCGCCTCACCGGCCGCGCCGACGCGCGGGTCGAGCACCTCGTGGCCTTCGGTGCGCCGCTCGGCCAGGCACGCGCCGCGATCGCTTTCGACGGCGGCCACGTCACCGTCCAGCAGGGGCGGATCGAGATGCCCGCGGGAGCCGTCTCCGTCGAGGGGAGCTTCGATCAGGCGACGGAGGCGATGAGCCTCACCGTGAAGGCGCCGTCGCTATCGCTGGCGGCGGAGCCCTTCGCCCGCTACCTGGGAGGCGACCTGACCGGACGGATGAGCGTCGAGGCGGCCGTCTCGGGGACGCTCCGCGAGCCGCGGGCGACCCTCTCCGTGCACGGCCGGGACCTCGCCCTTCAGGGCCGGCCGCTCGGCCAGTCGGGGGACACGGCGGTCCAGGCGACCTGGGACGGCCGCCGGGTGGACGTCCTCGGCTCCCTGCTCGGCCTCGCCTCCTTTCAGGGGGGCGGCCGGCTCGACCGCCAGGGAGCGGAGGTGGCCGTCGACCTGCGCAGCGATCAGCTCGGAGTGCTCGCCCGCGCCCTCTCGCCGCAGCCCCTCCCCGACTTCACCGGCGCGTTCGCCGGCGCGGCGAACCTGGCCGCCGACTTCGGCGCCGGCACTTGGCACGCCGGGCTCGAGCTCGCCGATCTGCGGCTGCAATACCGGGGAAAGACCATCGCCAGCCGCGAGCCCGTCGCGGCGGAGCTGACGCCGGAGCGGATGACGGTGAGCTCGTTCTACCTCGGCGAGCCCGGCACCGAAAACGAGCTCTTCGTTTCCGGTACCGTCGGCTTCCAGGCCGGCGCGCCGCTCGACCTCCACTTCCAGAGCACCATCGGCGCGACCTGGGCGGAGCTCTTCCTGCCCGACTACCGCATCGAGGGCGCCCTCGACGTGCTGGGAACCGTGCGCGGCACGGCGGACAGCCCGCTGCTCAGCGGTCAGGGAGAGGTGAGGGACGCGCAGGTCATCGTGCCCGACCTCGCCCAGGCCTTCGAGGACATCAGCGGCTTCCTGAGCTTCAACCGCGACCGCATCTTCCTCGACGAACTGCACGCCCGTCTCGGCGGCGGCACCCTGCGGGCTTCGGGGAGCCTGGACCTCCCCAAGCCCGAGCATGGCCTCGCCTATCGTCTGAACATCTCGGCGGGGGACATCAGCCTGCGCTTCCCGGAGTACCTCCTCAACCGCGGCAACGCCGAGCTGGCGTTGATCTCCAACGATCTGGGCCGGCAGATCGTGGGGGAGGTAGACCTGCAGCGGTCCCTCTACGTCGAGGACGTGCCGGTGGACCTGGTGCAGTTCATCCAGAGCCTCTTTCAGCGCCAGCGCCTGGTGCTCGCCGAGACCGGCGACTTCGAGGCTTCCACCCAGCTCAACCTCGCCATCCGTGGCCCCGACGCGCTGCGCGTCCGCAACAACGTCGCCAACCTGCAGGGAGACGTCGGCCTGACGGTCCGCGGTACCCTGGCGCGGCCGGTGATCTTCGGCGAGGTGGACTTCGACGCCGGCGGCACCCTGGTGTTCAACGACAACCGCTACGAGGTCCAGCGCGGCACCCTGACGTTCAGCAACCCCAACCGCATCGATCCCGTCGTCGACCTGGTGGCGCAGACGGAGGTCCAGGGCTTCAACATCACCCTCAACCTCGGCGGGACGCTGGAGCGGCCGGACGTCAACTTCTCCTCGGACGCCAACCTGGCGGACCTCGAGATCGTGTCGCTCATCGCCACCGGCCAGCGGCCCACCGAAGGTCCCCTGCCGGTCAGCCCGGCCGAAGAGGAGCTGGCCCCCAACCTGGTGGCGCGGCAGTTCCTCTACGGGCAGGCCGCCTCCGCCATCTCCCAGCGGGTGGGGAACATCTTCCGCTTCGACCGCTTCCGCATCGATCCCATCGTCGAAGCGGGCCAGCCGGTCTCGGGCATCGGCGTCACCGTCGGCAAGCGCCTCTCCAAGGACGTCTTCGTGACCTACTCCACCGAGCCCAGCACCAACCGGCAATACATCGTCCAGGTCGAGTGGCGGGTGCGCAAGAACGTCACCCTGGTGCTCACCCAGGCCGGCGACGGCAGCTACGCCATCGACACCCAATGGCAGCGGCGGTTCTGAGATGAGGGCGGCACATAGGTTCGGTGAAGGACCGGGCGGCGTGCCCTTCGAGACCTCACCCCCTGACCCCCTCTCCACAAAGTGGAGAGGGGGGGCGCCTGCGAAGAGCGTTGCCGGCGTCTACAGGGAAACTCGATTCGGAATCGTTCCCCCTCTCCAGCTTCGCTGGAGAGGGGGTCAGGGGGTGAGGTCTCGAAGGGCACGCCGCCCGGTCTACCCTCATCCCCTCTGGCTCCTACTGATTCTCCTCGCCTCCCTGCCCGCCTGGTCTCAGACCGAGGCTCCCCCCGAGCCTGCCCCCGCCCCCGGCCCCATCGTCACCGCCATCGAAATCCGCAGCGACGCGCCGCTGGAGGAGGCGCTGGACCTCGAGAACCTCGTCGAGACCGAGATCGGCCAGCCGCTCACCGCGGAGGACGTCCGCCATACCCTGCGCAGCCTCCAGGCGACCGGCTCCGCGACCGAGATCGAGCTTTACACCCGGGACGATCCGGAACGGGGAGGCGTCGTGGTGGTGCTCGTCTTCCATGCCGTGGTGCAGGTGGAGGAGGTCCGCGTCGAGGGCGAGCTGGGGCTGCCGCGCGAGGACCTGCGGCGCGCCCTGCCGCAGCACGAGGCCGAGCCGCTCTTCGAGGAGAAGGTGCTGCAGGGGGTCTACGAGCTGCAGGACCTCTATCAGCGCAGCGGCTACTTCCAGGGCGCGGCCCGCGTCTCGGTGGCGGTGGACGAGGCGCGGCGGCGGGCCGTGGTGACCTACCACGTCACCAGCGGCGTGCGGGCCACCATCAGCACCATCGCCTTCGACCATGCCGTCGATCCCTTCGCGCCCGCCGCCCTGGTCAAGCAGCTCCAGCTCAAGCCCGGCGGCTTCTATCGCCGGCAGACGGCCCGCGAGGACGCCGAGCGCCTACAGGCCTGGCTCATCCGCCAGCAGCACGGCGCTGCGCGGGTCGATCCTCCCCTCGAGGAGTACGACCGTGAGACCAACAGCGTCAAGCTCACCTTCCCCATCGAGGTCGGGCCGAAGATCTCTCTCGTCGTCGTGGGCGCCGACGAGAAGACGCTGCGGCGCAAGGGCCTCCTCCCCTTCCTCGGCGAGAGCGGCTACGACGAGGCCCTGGTGCTGCAGGCGGTCAACCGGCTGAAGAGCTACTTCCAGGAGCAGGGCCATTACGACGTCAAGATCGAGACCGGCGAGAAACGGTCCAACGGCGAGCTGCAACTGACGTTCACCATCGAGCCCGGCCCCGAATACACGCTGCGCGAGATCGCCTTCTCCGGCAACGACGAGGTCTCCGACTCCGAGCTGCGTCAGGTGATGATCACCTCCGAGCGCAACCTCCTGCGCCCCGGCAGCGGCCGGCTCGTCCAGCACGATCTCGACGAGGACGTCGACAACCTCCGCCGCTACATGGCCCTTCACGGCTACCTCCAGGCCGAGGTGGGGCCGCCGCAGGTGGCAAGGGATCACGGCGACCTCCGGCTCACTCTCCCCGTCCGGGAAGGGCCGCGCCAGCGGGTGGTGAGCCTCAGCTTCGAGAACGTCGAGGCGCTCGACGTCGGCGCGCTGAAGAAGAACCTGCCGCTCAAGGAGCACGAGGGGTTCCATCCGGTTCTCCTGGAGAGCACCCTGGACGCCATCCGGGCGGAGTACGCCGCCCGCGGCTACGTCCAGGCTCAGGTCTCTGCCCGGCAAGACTGGAATCTGGACCATACCCTGGTGGACCTGATCATCCAGGTGATCGAGGGTCCCCGCCAGGTGACGGACCGCATCATCGTGCGCGGCAACGAGCGCACCCTGGGCGAGGTGATCCGCCGCTCCCTCGAGCTGAAGCAGGGCGATCCCATCAGCGACGTCAAGCTGCTGGAGGTCGAGCGCAACCTCTACCGCCTCGGCATCTTCTCCCGCGTGGACGTCGACCTCGTCCGCTCCGGGCTCGACACCACCGAGCGCGACGTGCTGGTGCGAGTCGAGGAGGGCAAGCCCCGCACCCTCATCTACGGCATCGGTTGGGACTCGGTGGACAAGGTGCGCGGGCTCTTCGGCTTCAACCACAGCAACGTCGCCGGCCGCGCCTACAGCCTGCGCACGGATCTGCGCTGGAGCCAGCGCAACAAGCGCTTCCGCTTCATCTTCAACCAGCCCTACCTCGGGGAGTACCCCGTTTCCCTCACCTCCACCGTCTTCTACGAAGGCGAGGCCCGGCGGCAGGAGCAGCCCTACGACGTGACGCGCTACGGCGCCCGCGCCGAGGCGGTGCGGGTGTACGGCAACCGCCGCGTCAGCCTCGGGCTCGACTACCGCACCGTCGAGCTCAAGAACGTCGACCTGGGAGTCGTCTCCAACGAGATCGAGCGGCGCAACCAGCCCTACCAGATCACCAGCCTGGTGCCCACTTTCTTCTGGGATCGTCGCGACGATCCCATCTCCACCACCCGCGGCTGGAGCACGCTGCTCCAGCTCCAGTACGCCTTCCCCGCCTTCGAGACCGACACCGAGTTCCTGAAGCTCTCCGTGCAGCAGACCCAGTTCTTCGACCTCGGCCATCAGAACGTGGTGGCGGCGAGCGTGCGCTTCGGCGGCATCGAGCCCTTCAAGTCGCTGGCGGCCCTCCCGGACGATCCGCTGCGGGAGTTCTCGAGCCGCAACGTCCCCATCCCCGAGCGCTTCGTCGCCGGGGGCGACGCCACCCATCGCGCCTATGGCTTCCGGGAGCTCGGCATCCGCGGCGAGACCCTGCTGCCGCGGGCGAGCGGCAACGGCTTCGTGCCGGTGGGCGGCGACGGCCTGTTCCTCATCAACCTGGAGTACCGCTTCCCGCTCTTCGGCGACTTCGGCGGCACGGTCTTCTTCGACACCGGCAACGTCTGGGCCGACTGGCGGTCGATCAACCTCAAGGACTTCAAGAACGGCGCCGGCCTGGGCGCCCGCTACCTCTCGCCGCTGGGTCCCATCCGCGCCGGCATCGGCTGGAAGCTCGACCGCGAGCTGGGGGAGTCGGGCTACGAGCTGTTCGTGAACATCGGGAACACGTTCTAGGATGGCGGATTCGGCGCTAACGTAGAATCTCTTACTTCACGGAGGTCTTCGTATGCGGAGGCTCGCTCTCGCCGTCTTCCTCTGCGCCGCGACCCTGGCGTGCGTCTCGCCGTTCGCCGTGCCCCCTGAGGAGCCGCGGCCGTCGTGGCCGGTGCGGCACGCCCGCCAGGGCGACTCATGGCAGAGCGATCTGTGGGGATTCCAAGGTGGAGTCACCGTCGGCCCGAACGACGTCGTCGAGCGCCCCGAAGTCCGGACCAACGACGTCCATCCGATCTACACCGAGGGAGCACGGCGGAAGAAGATCAGCGGCGTGGTCGTCGTCGAGCTGCGGATCGATGCTGAAGGACACATCACGGACATCGTCGTCACCCGATCGCTGGACCCCGAGCTGGACCAGGCCGCCTTCGACGCCGTCAGGCAGTGGACCTTTCAGCCGGAGAAGCTCAACGAGGCCCCCCTGCCGACCGTGATGGCGATCACGGTCAACTTCCAGATCCAATGAGGCTCGTTCCCTTGCGGTTGACCGGCGCGGTACAGCAACGTACACTGAATCAGGTCGCCAATTTCGCCTAGCTTCTCTAAGATACTTTCGCGAACGGCCTCGGGCCGCCGCGAAACCGAGCAGGTCCTCACCATGAGCCAAGAGACACCCTTCGCCACCATCGAGGAGGCGATCGAACGCTTCCGCCGGGGCGAGATCGTCATCATCTGCGACGACGAGGACCGCGAGAACGAGGGCGACTTCGCCATCGCGGCCGAGAAAGTCACGCCGCCGGCCATCAACTTCATGGCCAAGCACGGCCGCGGCCTCATCTGCCTCGCCTTGACCGAGGAACGCTGCCGGGCCCTGGACCTCCCCCTCATGGTGGAGGCCAACACCTCGCCCTTCGGCACCGCCTTCACCATCTCCATCGAGGCCCGCGGCAAGATCACCACGGGCATCTCCGCCGCCGACCGCGCCGCCACCATCCTCACCGCCATCGATCCGGCGACGCGGCCCGAGGACCTTCTCCGTCCGGGCCACGTCTTCCCCCTGCGGGCGAAGAAGGGCGGCGTCTTGAAGCGCGCCGGGCAGACCGAGGCGTCGGTCGATCTCGCCGCCCTGGCCGGCCTGCAGCCGGCGGGAGTGATCTGCGAGATCATGAACGACGACGGCACCATGGCTCGCGTGCCCGACCTCGCCAAGGTGGCCGAGGCGCACGGGCTGCTGATGATCACCGTCTCCGACCTCATCAGCTACCGGCTCCGCAACGAGACCCTGGTGCGCAAGATGGCCTCGCCCACCCTGCCGACGGTGTTCGGCGACTTCCGCATCCACGCCTACCGCTCGGACGTGACGGGCGACGAGAACGTCGCGCTGGTCATGGGAGAGATCGATTCCGAGGAGCCGGTGCTCGTGCGCGTCCACAGCCAGTGCCTGACCGGCGACATCTTCGGCTCCTGCCGCTGCGACTGCGGCCCTCAGCTCGAGCAGGCGCTCCACCGCATCGCCACGGAGGGCAAGGGCGTGCTCCTCTACCTCCTCCAGGAGGGCCGGGGCATCGGCTTGATGAACAAGCTCCGCGCCTACGAGCTGCAGGAGCAGGGACACGACACCGTGGAAGCCAACGAGCGGCTGGGCTTCCGCCCCGACCAGCGCGACTACGGCATCGGCGCCCAGATCCTGCGCGACCTCGGCGTGCGCAAGATGCGCCTGATGACCAACAACCCCAGCAAGTACATCGGCCTCCACGGCTACGGCCTGGAGATCGTCGAGCGCATCCCCCTGGAGGTGGCGCCGACGGAGACCAGCCGTGCCTACCTCCGCACCAAGCGCGACAAGCTCGGCCACCTGCTGAAGCTGGT
>Ga0134122_10001010_pt1 | contig 20063 bp, 21 predicted proteins | sample KB302_FD_96461 | JGI IMG/M metagenome (GOLD analysis project Ga0134122, IMG submission 96461) | Terrestrial soil microbial communities without Nitrogen fertilizer from Kellogg Biological Station, Michigan, USA - KB3-0-2 | ecosystem: Environmental > Terrestrial > Soil > Unclassified ... | reverse complement strand
TCCGACGTGATAGTGAGGAACTGACGGCGTGTATTACGACCGGACCTGTAAGACTTGCGCCCATGAGAAGGGCGACCATCGCGGGCAGCATGGAGCGCAAGGAGATGGTCAGCCGTGCCTTTGCTGGGACAAGACCGCCCAGAGGCCGTGCGATTGCAAGCGGTTCGAGCCGCGACCGGTTGGAGACTATTTTCAGAGTTCCGACGAATCAAGCGGAGGAAAGAATGGCTGACCGCTGCGAACACTGCGAGACGCGCCTTGATGGGCTCATGCCTCACGCCGACTCCTGCCCAACGAAGAACGAGGAGATCCGGGAGAGGGCAGAGAACATGAAGGAGGAGAACGAGGTCATGAAGGATCTATTGCAGCGGTACAGCGACCGCTGCCCTTGCAGAATCGGCAGTCCTTGCAGGCTGTGTGATGAAGCTTCGGCGTTCCTGTAACTGACACTCGGGAAGCACGAATGGATGAAATGATCTTGAAGCACATTAGGACGCTGCCGCTTGAGTTGGTTGCCGCTGAACTCGCCAAGGATCTGACGATTGAGCCGCTGACGAGTTCAGGCTATACCTATGACGACAAGCAACGCGGGTACACCGTGCGCATCGAGGTGGTCAGAACTGCTAGGGGCTAAGAAACCTATGGCGAAGCCGAAACTAATCCCGTTGGAATGTTGCACGCAGGGGGAGTATGGCCCTTGGTGGGCGTATACCAGAGACGAGATTGTCGCGGTCCGCAAGCGGGACGTGCGCGGGGTCGTGGATCAACTGATGATTATGGGCAAGCATGACATCCTAGACCTTGGACATGGCAAGACTCCGCGGTATCTCAGAGTGAAGGATGGTCCGCTTGGGAAATACCCGCCCGTGGTTGTGATGCCCAAAAAACAGTACGTTGATTCGTTCGGAGAGTAGAGTCCTAAGGAGAGAACGAATGCATACGATGAAATTTGGTGATGACTGGATCGCCAACGTCAACGGGGACTTCAGCGGCGATGTCCTGATCCGGAATCATGAGAAGAAGATTTCCGTAGACCTCCCGTTCAGCGTCCTGAAGTGCATCGTAGCGGAATGGGTCAAGCGCGAGCGGATCGCGGCTCTGGAGAACACGGAGGACGCCAATAAGATCCTTGTCCCCGACGTTCACCTGCTCGACCTCCAAAAACTATCTCGACTCGTATAACCCAAGGAACAGACGCATGATTGATCGACGTGGATTCCTGAAGTTCCTTGGCCTTGGTGCTGGTGCCGCCGTTGCCGCGCCAATCATCAAGCCAAAGGCGTTCTTCTCATTCTTCGGGACTGGCGAGGTGTTCGCGCCAAAGGTGGTGGCGGTTACCACGGCAGACATGGGCTGCGAGTGGGTGGCTGTACGTACTAGCCTTCCGTCGTTCTCGACATTGAGCCTCAACAGCGGTATTTTGCCGTCGTACTCGTCGGTCACAATGGTGCGGCGAAGCGAATTGAGCGGCTTCATCGCCGCACGCAATTCAGGTGAATCAGGCCGATGAATGATCTAGACTGGGCCTATCGGACTGGGATGCTGTTCCTCGCCTGCTTCCTGATTGGCTTGGCAATATTGATGTTCGTCATGCGCTTTTTCGTTGAAGACTAGAGGATGCAAGCTATACTCTATGCGGCGTTAATCTCATGGCTGTATCGGCAGCATGGAGAGCGCGGCTTAGATGACTTGCATCCTAATCACCGGTAGCGGCACTCAAGCAACCGCACTCTCCATCAAACTAGCCAGTCAAAATCATCGGATCCGCACGCTGTCACGCTCTGAAGCAGGCAGAGTAAAACTCAAGCGCAGCATTCCAAACAATCTAAAGGACCGCATCTCCGTCATGGCTGGCGACATTTGCGATGGTGAGCGCCTGGACATGGCGCTGCGAGGGGTCAATCAAGTCATCCATACCGCAGCTCTTAAGCGTATTGACGATTGTGAATATGATCCCGCCGAAGCGGTCAGGGTGAACGTGCTAGGGACTCGTACATTAATTCAGGCTTGCGTGGAAAGCGAGATTGAAAAGGCGGTGTTCATCAGCACCGACAAGGCAGCATCTCCCAGCACTACCTACGGAGCTACCAAGCTCTGCGCGGAAAGAATGTGGCTATCTGCCAACGCCTATAGCGCAGGGAAGATCCCATACTTCTCGGCGGTACGCTTTGGCAACGTCTGGGGTAGCGCAGGCAGTGTGCTGCCTACTTTCGATGAGCAGGCGAAAACAGGGAAGCTGACCATTACCGATCCAGCCGCCAGCAGGTTTCATATCACGCTGACTCAAGCGATTGAGTTCATCTTAAAAGCACTAAAACTGGCGCAACCTGGGCAACTGTGGATCCCGAAGATCCCATCCTACAACCTGGGCAACCTTTGCTCTGCCTACATGGTAGAGCGCGGTTTAAGTCAGCAACCAGAGGTCATCGGTCTGCGTCCATCTGAAAAGCAGCATGAGGAATTGATAGGCCACAACGAATCAACAGCGGCGAAAGACAACGGCGACGAGTACATCATTGACCCGAGCAAAGTCTATACGGACAAGCGGTTTTCCTACAGCTCCGGTAAGAATAAGTTCCTGGGGATCCCTGACCTTAGAAAGCTGGTACGGGATGGAATCTAAGCTACTGACGGCGTATCGAGCGAATCCCAATCACGGCGTTGGACCCTGTGAAGGCAGTTACGCATGGAAGGTGGAGCGTGAAATCGAACAGCGGTTCCGAGTACGTCACGCGGTTGTCATGTCTTCTGGGACTGCTTCTTTACATTCTGCTATGGTGGCTCTCGCCCTACGGCCCGGAGATGAGGTTATCACCAGCCCCATCAGCTTCGCAGCCACCGCTTCCGCTATTGTTCTTGCTGGCGGGGTGGTTCGTTTTGCCGACGTTGATCCTAGGACTTTTGTACTTACTCCGGAAACGGTGAAGCGTGAGATCACAGGGAAAACCAAGGCCATCCTGTACGTGCATCTATTCGGTGCCAGCGTTGGATCCATCCAAAGCCTTTCACAACTCGGATTGCCCGTGGTGGAAGATGCGTGTCAGGCTGTGGGTGGAGAAACCGGAAAACATTATGCAGGCACGTGCGGGATTGCTGGGGCCTACAGCTTTGGAGGTCGCAAGCAAGTTACAGCAGGCGAAGGCGGAATGCTCGTCACCAACTCAGACACCGTGGCACGATCCGCCCGTCTCACCATGAATCATGGAGAATGCTTTGGCGGTCCCGTAGGCTACAACTATAGGCCAAATGAAGCTACCTGTAAGCTGATCTTGGCTGGCCTAAAGAGGCTGAAGGACAACACGCCGTTTGCGGTGCCGTACCTTGTCAAGAAACGTGGCCCAAACGACAAACCATACATTGACCGGCCGCTCTATGAACTGCCTGCATTCCAGAAGTACAAGCGCGGTAACTTGCCGGTAGCAGAGGAGTTGACGAGGAGAACGCTGTGCGTGCGCTGACCATCGCAGAACCTGGGATGACCTGGGATCGCAACATAGATAATGCCCTGCGAATGATCAACCTTGCCAAGCAAGGCGGCGCTGACATCTGCAAATTTCAATGGACGTCTTCCGGTAAGAAGATCCAAGAGCGTCGAAAGGTGGATCCAAAGTATACCGCCATCTACGAGCGTGGAGTGCAATATCCGTTGGAGTGGCTACAGATATTCAAGGGCCATTGCGATAGCGTTGGGATTGAATTCGCCTGCACAGCTTATCTTCCGGAAGACATCGAGGTAATCGCGCCACTAGTCAACCGCTTCAAGGTTTCAGCCTATGAGTCCAATGATCAGGAGTTTGTAAGGCAGCATCTTCAGTATGCCAAGGACGTCATCGTGAGCATCAATCCTGATTATTTACCGCTCATGCGTTCCAGCAGGTCCAAGCAGATCAAGCTGCTGCATTGCGTGTCCAAGTATCCCACTGAAATGAAAGAGCTTGGACTATCCAGAATCGTGGACTATGACCTAGATGGCCTTTCATCCCACTGTCCAGATTGGCGCATTGGCGGTATCGCTGTAGCTGCTGGGGCTCAGATTCTAGAGGTTCATTTCAGGGACTTCACAACGCCGAATACCAACCCCGATTATGGACATTCATTGAATCCAGAAGAACTGTCCAACTGTGTTAGATATGTCCGCGAAGTTGAGGCGGCGCTATGAAACTATGGTATGAGCCGGTAGACAAACACCATTATGAGTTTCTCTACGAGTTGCTTGCGGAGCGCCCAAAGGAAGCCTGCATTTCCCACAAGCAGATGCCCACGATGGAACAGCATCAAGCGTTTGTAGATTCCTTCCCCTATAAGGAATGGTACGTCATCCGCATGGGCGAAGAGATGGCGGGGTCTGTGTACCTGACCCATCAAAACGAATTCGGGATGTTCATCAAGCAAGGCTTTGAAGGGAAAGGCATCGCTACCAAATCGTTCCAGTGGATGATTGACCGTCATCCAGGGGAGCGGATGCTATCGAACGTCAATCCCAAGAATGACCGGATCATCGCTGTGCTTAAAAGGCTTGGGTTCAAACTCCTTCAGGAAACATATAGCTATGAACGCTGAGCGCCTTGAAAACCTGTGGGCCGGTGAATTCGGCAATGCCTACAACCTCCGCAACCTGAATGCCTACGATCTCCGCAAGCCCTATTGGGAAGGCATCCTGACTGCCAACAAGCTATCAAACGTATTGGAAGTCGGTTGCAATGTTGGCGGTAATCTCCGGTGGATGACGGGCCTGACGGATGCTTACGGGGTGGACATCAACAAGCAAGCCCTAGCTATCGCTCGTACCGTCAATCCTATGATGAACGTGATCTACTCCAAGGCAAGGGAGTTGCCATTCAAGGATTCTTACTTCGATCTAGTGTTTACCTGCGGCGTTCTGATCCATCAGCCTGAAGAATCACTCAAGCAAGTCATGTCGGAGATAATCCGCTGCTCTAAGAAATACGTTCTGTGCATGGAGTATCTCTCTGGAAGCGCGGCGAAACGTGAGGAGGTCCCCTACCGTGATCAGCCAGGTAGTCTATGGCGCGATGATTACGGGGGCCATTACATGAAATGGTTTGGGCTCAAGCATGTAGATTCTGGGTTTCTATCTAAGGCTCAAGGCTTTGATGATCTGACTTGGACGCTCATGCAGGTGCCAGAATGATCGTAGCGGCAATTCAAGCGAGGATGGATTCGTCACGGCTTCCCGGCAAGGTTATGATGCCGATCTGTGGTAAGCCCATCCTTCAGCATGTAGTAGAGCGGGTAGCTAAATCAAACGTGGAACACGTTGCCATCCTGACGGGAAACCAGCCGATTGACAATCCTGTAGTTGAACTAGCCGAGCGTCTAGGCGTGGAGTGCTACCGAGGCTCTGAATCGGACGTGCTGGATAGGTACTTTCATTATGCGCTCAGTACCCCGCGCTTGGAGATCGGGGATACGATCCTCCGCATCACCGGAGATTCCCCGCTCATGGATCCTACGGTAATAAACAAGGTCATTGACCGCGCCATTATGCAGCCCTATCTAGACTACATTTGCAATGCGAGGCCGAAGCGAACTTACCCAAGGGGACTGGACGTGGAGTTGATGCCCGTCGATACGCTCTACCGGCTGCATCGGATTGGCGGTTCTGGCAAAGCCCATGAGCATGTTACATGGATGATCAAGCAGCGGCCCGATCTGTTCTGCTGCGGCTTGGTGGAGGACATTGAAAACAATGGTGATCTCCGGTGGTGCGTGGATACCAAGACTGATTTGGATGTCGTGCGCCGGTTGATGGAAACTGGCATCACCGATTACCGTAGCCTAGTCAGTTATGCGCGGTCCCATCCTGAATGCCGCTTGAACGCTGACGTGGAGCAGAAGGATGCTTAAGTATTGCGTTAGGTGCCTATACCCGGATTCCAAGCCCGATCTGTTCATTGATGTGGAGGGTGTCTGCTCTGCCTGCCGATCCTTTGAACAGCGCAAAGCCATCGACTATCCCAAGCGCAAGCAGGAGCTTCTAGCGATCCTTGAGAAGTATCGCAGCAAAGACGGCAGCAACTACGATTGCATCGTCCCCGGTAGTGGTGGCAAGGACAGCACCTTTCAGGCGCTACAGATCCGTGAGCTTGGGTTTAATCCCCTGATCGTCACGGTAACGACGGATCACCTTACGGACATCGGCCGAAATAATATCGAGAACCTGAAGAACCAAGGCTTTGACTATCTCGAGGTGACTTCGAATCCCGTGATTCGCAGGAAGATCAATAAATTCTGCCTGGAAACGGTAGGGGATATAAGCTGGCCCGAGCATCTACTCATCTTCACGGTTCCTATTCGCATAGCTGTGCAATTGGGTATCCCACTCCTGATCTGGGGGGAGAACAGCCAGCATGAATACGGCGGTCCTGCGGGGACTGAGAATGCAAGCGTCTTGGATCGCCGTTGGCTAGAAGAGTTTGGAGGCTTGAACGGTCTGCGCGTCTCTGATGTACAGGAGATGATTGAAGCCTCGCCGAAAGACATGATCCAGTATCAGTACCCAAGCGACAGCGAACTCAAGCGCGTGGGGGTTACAGGGTTGTTCCTGGGATATTACCTGCCTTGGGATGGCGCTGCCAACGCAGCTTATGCTACAGCCCACGGCTTCACACGCTATCACAAATACGTTGAAGGCTCCCTGTTTGATTATGAGAACCTAGACAACGCACAGACTGGGATCCACGATTACTTCAAATGGCTCAAGTTTGGGTTTGGCAGGGCGACAGACATTGCTTGTAACTTGATTCGCAGGGGACGCCTTACTAGAGAAGAAGCCCTTAGCGTGGTGCGTGAAAACGATGGAGCCTATCCATCATCCTATCTAGGCGTCCCGCTTAAGGATGTGCTGGACCGTATCGGCATGACGGAAGCTGACTTTGACCACATCTGCGCCAAGTTCAAGAACAGGAAGATTCATGCTGACGAGTCGTATCATTCCGATTTTACTATATAGAGGCGTTGAACTCGTCAAAGGCCAACGCTTCGATAGCTGGCGCGGTGTCGGCTCTGCCATCCAAGCCATGAACATCTATGATCGCCGCAAGGTAGATGAACTCATTCTGCTGGACGTAGGGGCTACCCGGGAAGGTAGAGGCCCTGACCTTGATCTAGTCGCTGAAGTAGCTGACGAGTTTCGCTCACCCCTCACCGTAGGTGGCGGCATCCGCAGCTTGGAAGACGTCAAGCAGCTCATGCGCTCAGGGGCTGACAAGGTAGCTATTGGTACCCGCACAGACTTGATCCCTGAGATAGCAGATTCCTTTGGCTGTCAAGCCGTAGTCGCCAGCGTCGATTATAAGGCCAAGGAGTGCTATATCCGCTCTGGGACGCAATCTATCGGTTTTAACCCCGTGGCGGTGGCAAAGCGGCTCGCTGGTGATGGCGCTGGGGAGATCCTACTTAACTGCATTGACCGAGACGGCACCCAGCAGGGCTATGATCTAGAGACGCTCCAGCAGGTATGCCTAAGCGTAGATGTCCCGGTAATCGCTTGCGGGGGATGCTCTGGCTATCCCGATATGGCGAAAGCCTTGCAAGCTGGAGCGTCAGCGGTAGCGGCAGGGGCGCTGTTCACATTTACTCAAGCTACCCCGATAGGGGCAAGCCGATACCTGAAGGAGAAGGGCTTCCACGTTCGAGTTTAATTCCGGGCCGGATAGGGCGTAGTGTCCGCTACGGCAGAGACAAGGTAAAAGGAGCTTCCCGAATCCGGTATCCCTACCCAGCCCGAACAGATTAAACGGACTTTTCAAGACTACCCTGAATCGCCTGATGAAGCAACTCCGTCCCGGCATCCTTGTGGTAGTTCGCCGTCAAGCTGTCCAGTGTTCCAACATCCACCTTCCCATCATTGGCATTCTGCTTGGCTTCCTGAATAGCCCCGAGGGTGGCTTCATGGGCTTCCCGTTCCTTGATGGCAGCGGATCCACGCAGTTTGCCGTAGACTGCGCCGGCTGTAGCAATCAACGCACCGGCACCGGGAATAAAGTAATTGATGATTGCCCCCATGGTAGCCCCTGGAGTGCTGTTGACGGACTCCCCAGGCTTCGGCACGAACAGCCAATCCAGCACCGCGCAGCCGCTTAGGGAAAGTACAGCCATGATGAGGCAGCAGAAGACAAACCAATCCCATACCCGTTTCATGCCCTCTTCTCCTTCTTGGTCCTGTCCGTGTCGTTCTTCTTCAAGTTCAAGGTGATGGTTTCCGCCCCGAGCTCCAGCGCCTCCAGCTGATGAGGCTCACAGGAGCCGCTCAGGATGGCTTCGTTGATGCGCTTCATGTTCTCCAAGCCGTTGGTTTTGCTCTGGATGCTCGTATCATCCAGATTCACCGATTTCCCCTCGCCAGGGTCAAGCAGCCACCGTAGCCATTTAGGTGTCACTGGAACTACCTCCCTTCTTGCGGTAGAGATTCTGGAGCATCACGTTGGTCTGGGCTTCGAAGTCTTTCCGATCCTGCCTGCTGCGGGCCTGCTCGTCCTTGAGTTCCGATTCCTTCTTGTCGAGCTGGCTGGTCAACCATTTGAGGCTGATGCCCCATGCGATGACAATACCTCCCATCAGAGCCCAACAGACGGACCCGATTTCTCCTGTCGGCTTCGCCACCTCGTCGAATACCATCGCCGCTTTACCCCTTCCTACCCGGTCGCTGACCCCATTTTTCATTACTGTGACGGTGCTGAAAATCTGATTCCCTGAATGGTGACATCCGCAGACGCAGCCGAAGCAGCCTTCTGGAAAATAATATGCCCAACCTGGGCTGATATTTTTGTCGCTGCAACCGGAAGCGTACTAGACTCCGTATGTACTAGCGCGTCATTGATGTAGAATTCTACATCCCCAACCGAGTTGGTCAGCATTTTGAGTTTGTATTTTGTATTCGTCGATACAAGAACACCGGAATCTACTACCGCCTCAGCCCCACCCGCACGGCAAACGCATTGCCAGTTCGTATCTACGTCATCCGCATACCTGAAGTACATGGAATTTGACGGTGCTGTAGCCGTTGGGAAGCCAATTGGATCTCCAGCGGAGAAGCCGAAAAAGTATTGCGTATCAACGAAGGCGTTGAACATCATACTGCCTTCAAGCGATGGGTACATGTCTCGGCTATAGCACGCTGGGGTAGTTGCACCACCGTCATTTAAGGTAGCCCTGCGAACATTATTAGCCGTCACTACCCAATTCCATGCCCAGCTTCCTAGTGTGGAATTGTATGCTGCCGTTGCGCTACCGCTGAACGTGCTGAACTGAATGGAGCAGTTTGTTAAATGTGGAGCTGGTGCGCTGGTGCCGTTGCATCGGCAATCGAAAAACATCCCATCAAAAAAGCCAACGGTAGCGCCGCTAGCAGCTGGATGAACGTGATCCCATCGGCTAGCCTCCTCACCGACACCTGGATCCCCAGCGCCAGATTCCACCAGTGGCGTTTGATCTGAAAGCAAAGGGCCGCCGCCACCGAATCCACCGCCACCAGATGCCGATCCACCGCTAAGAGCTTGGATAACCTGAGTTACCTCAAGGTTCGGATCTTTTCTAATAGGACGTGGATTACGAGGCATCAGCGTCGTTCTCTTGGCCTGGCGAACAAGAGATCATGGGCAAACTCGCCAAGATCATTAGGATCTGAAGTGCCATTCATCAGATCGTAAAGGTAGTTCCCGGTGATGGACAGTTGGCCCGTAGGAGCCCCCACCCAATAGCCAGAAGCCTTGAAGGACTTCTTAAGGAAGTCGTCCCATTCCTTCTCGCCTGCTACCGCATCTGAACCTGCTTTCAAAGCCGCGAAGTTGTCATCAAAAGCCGCCCCAAGCGGAGTGAACTTGAATTCTTGGGGTGCCTTTCCAGTGGCGAGATCTGTTACTGCCGTGGCAATCTCATGCCCCAAAGGTACCGCCGAGAACGGGTATTCAATCGCATTCTTTGCCCACCAGCCACCGTAGGATTCATCCTTGGATTCATCCGGCATACGGCCTTTGACGAACTGATGGATGGTTGCTGCAAGTGCCGTTGACATCACGGTGCGGAACAAAGTAGCGGCGACGTTATTGCCGTTGCCAACGTCATGACCAGCCTTGCGAAGCTGCGCGTACAAGACTGACCCCGGAGTATGGAACATCGTAATCAGCCGCCATGCCTGATTGTTCTTGCTCATGATGGGTGAGACGTCGCCAGCGCCGCCAGCGCCAATACTCAAGCGCACAGCCCTATCAGCAGCGGCAATGCTCAGGCGCTCAAGATCAGCCCCGTCCTTGCCTTCCTTGGCAAGCTCCACCATGGCTTTTTCTTTCGCTCCCAGCCACGTAGGAACCGCCCGGAGCATGTTGGCAAACCCCACGGTGGCATACATCAGCTTCTCAACGGAAGCCTTGAAGCCGGTCTTAGTCCCAAGCTCCTGAATGTTCTGCTGAATGTGAGTGTTGCTGCTCTCGGCAAAGTGCTTCATCTCTGGAGAGACTTCCGTAACATACTTCCACATCTTCGCAGGAGCAGAGTAGAACGCCTTGATGCCACTCATGAGATGGAGCGCCCCAACCTCCTGAAGCGGTCCTCCAAAGCTGAGAGCGTGAACGAAGAACGTGGAAGCCCTGCCGGCGAGAGCGACAATGGTAGCGTTCCTGCGGAGCGCCCCCATGAAGCCATTGAGAGACGATAGAGACTGATCACTTGGCGACACCGAATCATTGACCACGCGCTTAAGCCATTCACGCGGGACGTTCTGGTATTCGTCTCCCAGGTGATCCTTGAGCAGCTTTTTGATAACCGTATCGCCAGTGATCTTGTTCGCATCAACCATCCAGCGACGGAAAGCAAGATCCTGAATCATGCTGCTCATGTGATTGCCAAGGCGGTCAATATCGAAATCCACAGGAGCGGCAAACTGTTCGATACGCGACTGTCTATAGCCGTCGTTCGTGGTGGCTTTGCGGTAGGAAGGATCGAGCAGCTTGCCCACGGAATCAGAAATCTGTATCTCGCCGGTCTTGGATTCCAGCCGATCGTACATCATGGGATAGTAACCGCCCTTGCGATCTCCCATGCCTTCCAGCATTTGCTTGGCATGAACGCGCTCTACAGGCAACCCCGTAGCCCACTTGTTGAGCGCATCGACACGCGGGAAGAAGCCTTCGATAGCTGCTAGGGTGGACTGCACGTAATCCTTCTCATGCTCCGTGAGCAGCTTGACGGCTTCCTGAATCTGTCTCTCCGTCAAGCCGCCTTCGCGCTTCGCTTCGCCACGTACCATCTTGGAGTAATTGGATTCATTGCCGCCGTTCATGGCGATGCCGAGGATAGTCCTGCGCGAAAGCGGACGCTCGAGGCCGGGGATGGATACCTTGTCAAACAGCCTTGCTTCTACATCCTTCGGGATTGCCTTCTTTGCCTTAAGGATCGCGTCTACGAATTCCTTCCGCATGTCGAGTGCATCAGCCTTGGCTTTCGAGTACGGCTCAAACAGGGATTCCGTAAACGGCCCGTCAATCTTGCCGCCGTCCAGCATTTCGTAGAAGGCTTCAGGGCGGTTGTTGAGGACGTCTAGAATCTTAAGCGTATGTTTCAAGCCGTCCAACTTGGTCTTTTCGTTCTTAGTCCACCCGCTCAAGGGCAACTTGTCATACTGTGCCTGAACGCTGGCGGCGATACGTTCGCGCAGAGATTCCATCGTCACGCGCTTCATAGCGGCCATGACTTCGCCTTTGTCCCGAGCCAGATGGGTGATCTGTTCGATGGTGTCGTTGAGCGACAGGATATCCTTGACGGAGAGATCCTTGTAATGCGCTGAGAAGCTGTCTTCCCTGAACTTGGGATCAATCCAGATCGGCTCGAGGCGAGTATCCCCGCTTTCTTCCTTCGCCTTGATCCAAGCATCAATCGGCAGTTTGCCTTCCAGCTCTCTGGGATCGACAGCAATGATACCGATACGCCTGAGCAGGTCTTTTACCTGCTGGCCGAATTCTACGGCTTCAGGCTTCTTGAAGACACCCGCATCAGGGACGCCTTCCCACTTGTTGATGATCTTCTTGGTGGCGTCTACCGCATCCTGAGCGGCCCGATAGCCTTCAGCGGCACGGAGTTCCTTGAGCTTGGCATCGAAGATTTTCGCCGCACCGTCAGCGGTCGCCATCCCGCCCTTGGCTACCAGATCAGCGACTTCCCTTGCAGCCTGACGTTCGGCAGTCAGGTAGGTACGCGGATCCAAAGTAGCCAACGGGGTGCTGGCAACTTCCGTCTGAGCATCAGCCCTGACGTCAGCCATCTTCGGCAGCTTCCGAAGGGCTGCTTGGTTGGCCTGCTTGAATTGATTGAGCTTGTTTTCAACGAGGTATTCCAAGGCCAGCCGCTTGAGCGCGGAAGCCTTGTCACTATGCAGGGCCTTGACCGCTTCATCAGGCAAGGTAGAGGGATCGGTGATCTTGGGATACTTGGCGTCTAACCTCGCCTGAGTTTCAGCGTCAATCGCAGCCTTCTTTTCCTTGGCGTTGAATGGAACGGGCTCCTTACCAGTCATCTCAAAGGCATTCGCTTGTATCTCTTGTTCCTTGGCTTCAAAGTCTTTGGTTACCTGCTCGCGTACCCGTTCGGTTTCCTTCTTGTAGAGATCCCCCTTCAGGTTATCCCGCCGTTTGATCTCCTTTTCCTTCAGGACGTTTTCAGCGTGCGCTTGAGCTTCACCGATCGCCTGCGAAACTCTCGCTACCTGATCGTCATTAAGCCCAAGGATTTCAGGCTTGGCGAGCAGCGTTTCGGAACCTTGATCGAGCCGCCCCAACATGACGGCTTCCTTGACCTTATCCCCCTGTGCGATATCCACGATCTGCTGGACGATGGCTTGCCTAGCGGCTTCCGGGTCTTTCTCCAGGGCCTTCGACGATTCAACACGCTTCTGCCATGCCTCTCCCTCGCGCACGTTCATCGCATCAGGAGCGGATCTCAACTCATTGGCAAAGAACTTGGAAGCCGCCTCATCCTTGCCGATGACGTGATCAAAAGCAGAGGTTTTGACAGTCAGATCCGTGCCGCTCTCAACGGCTCCTTTGTACGCCTGCTCCGTAATGCCTAGTTCTCTGGCTTTGATGGGCGCGTCATTCTTCCAATATTCCGCGAAGGTGCTGACGGGGAGGTAGGTATATTCGTTTGGTGATCCCTTCGCCAGATTGTCCGTCATCGCCTTGGCTTGGTCAGGTGTTTCCTGAGCGGCATTGCTATCACGGATCAACTGAGCCCTGGAGAGAGCGGCATCCGCATGGAGTTTGGCCTTGTAGATTTGAGAGCGGCCCATCGCCAGATCCGTTGCCAGTGCGAAGGCATGAGGGATACCGCCCGTCAGCGCAGAGATAGCAAGATCCTCTCCGGTGGGAGCTTGATATGGAGCCACGCCACCTACTGCATTCAGGAGCTTGGTAGCCTCCCCCTGCATCGCCATCCCAAGGAATCCGGAGATACCACCCTTGCGCAGTTGATCCTGCACCATCGTCAAGGATGCGGAAGAATCGTTCTTGATGATGGCGTTCATGACGCCTTTGGAAAACGGTGAGAGCGCCTCTACGGACTTGACGGAAAGCATGTCTGCCGCAGAACGCACGAAAACGTTCTTGACCGTCTCTGGCAAGCCCTTTAGTTCGCTTTGATCGAGTTGGGACTTAAGTTCCGATGCCGTAGCCGCCATACCACGAGCGATAGGAGCTACCGCTAGAGAGCCTACCGTACCAGCAAAGACCTTCTTCCCAGCACTCTTGGCAAAGCCGGTTTCAAGGGCCTTGCTGAACGCACCCTTTAGGAAGGCTTCCGCCGCTTTCTTGCCGCCAGAGAACACACCCTTTTCAGCGGCACTGTAGATGCCGCCCGTCATGGCAACTTCACCGGCGAAGGCAGGAAGCCCCGCAAGCGAATCCGCCAGCTTGCCCATGAAGGACGTCCCGCGAAACTGCGCGGCTTTCTCCAGGCGTCCATAGTCCTGAAGCAGTTCTATTTGATCCGGTGTAGCGGCTTTGGCTTCCTGTGCTTTGGCAGCGATGTAGAGCTCACCCATTCGGGCAACGTCAATCGCATCGCCGCCAAACGGCATCCAGAAGCCGGGATTCTCGCGGGCTTTGTGCTTCAGGGATTCCCAAGCGCCGATCTGTCCAGAGCCGCTGACGTAATCTTCCTGAGCCTTTCGGAACTCATAAGCACCTTGATAGAAGGCGTCTTCCGCCTGCTGCTGGCTGGTATAGGCTTTCGGTCTGACGTTGCCGTATTCATCTACCCCAAACGGCTGGAGCGCCTCATCACGATTCCAATACTCCTCCGCGTGGCGCTTGGCATCCTTCCGGGCTTTTTGCTGGATGACGGAATCCGACTGCGGCCAGAGTTCGGAAGGACGGTTATAAAGTAGATCCAATTTTTTAAGGGCCGGTAGATCCTGAAGCGCCACGGTAGCGGAATCCGTACCCGCCTCGCTGATCAGCTTGGCGAGCTTTGGATTGCTGTTGATCAGTTCCGGCGTATTGAACTGCTGCGCTTTTTCCTGCTCCTCCAACGTCTCCAGATTCTTGCCGTTGCTGACAAACTGCTCCGGAAACTGGAACTTGTTGGCAAGCCGGATCACCCGTGCGGAACGCTTGGGATCACGCTTCGCCGCTTGGTCGATATTGAACTGGGATGGATCCGCAGGCTTATCCAGAGCCGCAGCAGCCTGCTCCCAGACGTTTTGAGGCGCGGGGATGAGGGCTTCAGCTTTGTTCCAGATGCTAGGCTCTTGATCCTGCGGCTGTTCATCCATCATTCGTGCGCCATTCTGATGAGGTCATTGATAGACGCTCCAGCACTCTGCGCACGCTTCAGCTTCTGGATCTTCTCATCTGAGCCATCCTTGCCGGTGGCCTTTTTGATGAGAGAGTTGATATCACGCTTTTCGGTTTCGCTGACCGTGAATTTCTCAGGCACTTCATTCCCGGACCTTGGCATCAGCGGGACACTCATCATGTTCTTGGCTTCCGGCAAATCCGAAGGAGGCGGAAACATAAACCGCTCAAAGAAGTTCTGCGGCTTAGGCTGCTTTGTGATGTACTTGCTGATGATGTCCTCGCGCTCAAGCTGATTGAGTTTACCGCCCTTGATCTTCTGTTCAGCGTCCATGAGTTTTTTGATCTCATTGAATGCGCTTTCAAACGCCTTGCTCTTGTCGGGATGCTTCCCAAGATTCGCCAGTGTATCCGCGCCTGAGAATCCGAAGCGTCCGTCATTCTTCGCGTTGGTGAAGAAGAAAGACCGATCCTCATGCGTCGTCTTCAGACTTAGATCATCCTCGCCCTTGCGCACCTTGCTCCATTGTTCCGCGAACTTGTCAAAATTGGCTCTAGTCAGTTGACCGCGCCACTTCTCCATATCGGCCGGCGACATCTGGGAAATCTGATCATTGGACATGGCATACCACTTGGTAACACCCTGGTAATCGTCGTCTTCCTTCATTGGCCGCATGAGAGCGTAGGATGATGCAATCAACGCCTTGCGGTCATTGTCTGGAAGCGCAAGCCACGTAGCCGAGTCAATTACTTCCCAAGGCAACTTGCCGTAATTCTCAGGCTGATTGATCAGCTTGGAAGCCTGCTGAAACGTCTGATCAGTAACTTCCTTCTGTGCCATCTTCTCTAGTTCATAGCGCCTGGTAAGCAACTGCTCTGCATGGTGGCGCACTTCAGGATCCGCCGTCTTTGTCATAGAATCAAGTGCGGCCATCGCTTCGCCAATCGTGGCAGGCTTCTTTGCCATCACCGCATCGCTTAGGCCGTAGGCATCGCCTAGCACGGTATCGCGCCCTGCAATGGCCTTAGCCTGGATCAAATCATTGCCAACAAACTCCTGCTCATTGGCTCCGAAGAAGTCCTTAACCGCTTGGTACTGCTTGGAAGCCGACAGGCTTTTAAGTGCCGTCAGATGGATCGAGCTTCCAATTTCAGTTTGCTTCTCTGCAATCTGCTTGGGACTCCAGCCATTACGCTTCCCGAAGTCTTCCCACGCCAGCTTAGAGCCCATCGAAAGCGGAGCGATATTTTCAGGGGTAGGATCCGCAGCGGCAGCTTCTTGATTGGTCTTTAGTTCCGCGAGGATCTCATTGTTATCGTATTCCTTGATCTGGGCGTTTTCGTATGGAGTGGCGAAGCTGTCCAACCCCTGCTTATGCTGCAAAAAATGCGCGTAAGCTACACGCTTCACATCGTCGTTCGTAATGTCCTTTTCCACATCCTGATAGAACTTGTCGTAGCCAGAGAGAGTGCGGTCACGTCCACCAATCGCTGCTTTACCATGCTGTTGCGCAAGTTCATTCTTGGCTCTGGTGGCTTCAGCGGTCAGCTTGTTAGAAATCTCCAGGGCCTGTAGATTGACGGCATCCTGATAGTGTTCCTTGTACCGCTGCATTTCACGGCGCTGGACGTCTATTGCAAGGCCGGTAGCCTGATCGGTAACGTTCTCGGCAGCCTGACCGCCACCGAAGGCCGATAGAGGCTGTTCCGGCGAAGTCTGAGGGACCGCCAGAGGCCGCTCCTGCACCTGCGGCTCGCCATATTGAGGGATACGTGCCATCTATCCTCTAACCCGGATGATCCGGGAAGTAATCGTTAGGGACCACCAAAGGAGGCGTATAGCGGTAGTAATCACTCAAGCCGCTATAGCCGATCCTTGCAGCTCCAAGGCCTCCCGCAAGCAGGGTATTGTTTGCGTTGTTCCGGCCGCTCATATAGGCCATGTTGCCTTGGAATCTCTGATTGCCAGCCTGCATCCTCATGCCCATGGCTTCTTTGTAGGCATTCATCCGCAAGGTGTTGTCATCAGCGGCACTGAGGGCGGCGGTATCGTTACGCAGCGCGAGAGGCGTCCCGCTGTTCACGCTCACCCCTTGGCCAGCCGCTGAAGTGACCTGCCGCGCAAGCAAGTCCTTAGTAGACATCCCATGGCGCGTAATCGCCTGTTCTCCGCGTGCTAGAGCATCTTCCGCGCCAATCTCCATCCCAGCGGCATTGGCGTTGCCTAGAGCCCTTGCAGCCCTTCCTTGGGCCTGCATGGCGCCTGCCTGCCCTACGGAGCCTGCAATCTGACCACCTACACCAGCGGCAGTCCCTAGCAAGCTGAACAACCCTGCACTTTCACCCATCGCTATTTCCCTACCTTGAAGGTCGGGCAGATCGAACTGATCTCAATCGGGTAACACGAAACACCGACTATAACACAGCGTCCACCCTTATTCCAAATTGCCTTCAGCGGGACGGTAACCGCTTCACTGAGAAGTTCCGGAGGAGCGTCCAAGTAGGTCCCACTGGGACGCTGCGGCAAGGATGGTTTCAGTCCATCCTGGGAATCATCGTCAGGGAACTCCTCACCGGACCAGAATTCCCGCGTGTTGTTCACGTAAGCGGTGGTGTGGTTCACTAGCTTGGCCTGATCCATGATCGACTGACCTTGCGGATTGTCGATATCAAGGGTCTGAAACTGCGTCACGTAAGGCAGTCCGAAATGGATCACTTCATGAGGACTAGACAGCGTGGCAATCCCGCTCGCCACCGTCACCGTGGCATAAGTGGAATTCGACATATTCGGATTGGCGCGTTCCCAGCCATCACCCGCCACCATGACGGATTTCGCCTCGAGATGCCAGAGGCCGCGCACCGTTTTGACCCCGATGCCGAACTCCGTTTCAGCTACGTTCTGCATGGACGTCGGCACGGCAATATCAGGAGTGCCGCTAACCGACGTAGCGCCAATTACAGTCACAATCAGCAGCCTGACCAACGCGGGATCTCCAGCGGTATCCACTCCATGCACGAACACATACTTCCCGACGTCAGCGGAGATGAACTGGCTGTAGTTGGTGGTAGCCACCACAGTTGAAGTGGTCGTGTAGGTCGTGCCGGTCAGCGTGACGGTATGGGCTGTGTTCGTGTTCCTGCCGTCGTACGTCTCCGCGCAATCCATGAATACGTTGTCTCTGATGTCCGTGGCATCCGGCACGGAACGCGAGTACATGCGTTCGATGTACCTGTGAGTGCCGCCGTTGATGGTCCGCTTGATGCAGAGATAGAGCGCCGTTTCCGTACCTTCGGGGATGGCGCAGACGTTTTCCACCGTGCCATCCGTATCATGCCTGCCCCATCCAATGATCTGCTGTTCTTTCACATAGGTCATGGAAAGGAGTGCGCCGTCATCCCTGACAACCCAGATCACGCTATTGGGAATCTTCTGGTACGCCCAATCCACCACTTCAAAGCCGTCCAGCAGATGAGCGGACCAGGCGGTAAGATCGCTGCCTTCATAGCCATCCGTACCGAAGTTGAAAAACAGATCCCTGATGATCCCCGCCTGAGTTTGCACATACACCGCAGAGCCGTTGATACTGATCGGCTTCAGCGTCGTGGATCCGTTATAGGTGTAATGCCGGATATTCGGCTGTGTCACCGTAATGGTTCCCGAGCCATCGCCGTTAGCGGCTGATTCGCTTGAGTCCGTAAGCAGGATCAACTTCCGCATATCCACAAAGTTGCGGATCGCCGTCACTCCGTTGGAAGACATCTCAAACTCAAAAGGATCGTCTTCCTCTAGAGGATAATGGACGCTGAAATTATAGAAGTCCCCGATCACGCTCCCCCAGAAGGTGCGCGGTTTGTTGGTGGTTTCCCCGAAGATCAGCCGTTGCTGATAGAAGGCGCACCGTCCCGGCCAATCTCCCGTGAATAGAAACACCTCGTTGTAGGTAAGCGGGGAATAGGCCGCATTACCTGTCAAGTTGGTGTCGTTGAACGTCGTATCCGTCGTGGTCCCGATGAGTGAATAGATACCACCGGATTCCCTGTAGATGCTGTACAGGGCCGCTGCGGTTACGCTGGTGAGGGTGATGTATTCCGGTACCGTCCATGTCAGGACGTTTGGGGAGGTCGTGGTTGGTGTTCCTGCCGATGCGATGGTGATGAACGTCCTTCCGCATACACCCCCCGAGCTGTAGGCCGTATAGCTGGTGCTGCTGATGTTCAGCAGGTTGAATGTATTGGTAGTGACGGAGCCTACGGTATACTCCCGCTCATTCACCTGGGTCATCCCCACCACGCCGCCAATGCGGATGGTATCGCCGTTACTGTAGCCGTGAGCCGTGAGCGTGACCACGGCTTCTGACGCTTGGCTGATGCTGGCGATGTTGGAGTTGGTCGCCGTGCCGGGAAGCGATTCCGTTCCGTCAGTGAGGAAGATCGCGCTCACCTTGTACTTGTAAGTCTTACCGCCGGCTACTCCAGCAGTCCCCGTCATGCTGCGAGGAGCTTCATACCTGTGGAACTGAAGCGTGCTGAGCGCCCAAGAAGCATGAGCGGATCTGACCAGCTTGCGCGGCGCGTAACTAGGGTGGGTGATGATGATGGTATCCTGCGCCTGCGCGTAGTCCAGTAGGTCTAGATCGGCTTCCGCGTAAGTGGTGGTGACGGTGTAGATCCTCGCTGCCGTGCCGCCTGAAGAGTACGCCGTAAATGCCGTGCTATTGACTCCCGAGCCGCTTTGCTTGTAGAGGATCTGATAACCATTCGCGCTGGCACTCGCTACGATATAAACGAGGCCGTTTACCTCAGTCATGCCAACCACACCGGATATGAACACTTCATCGCCGTTACTGTAACCGTGAGCCGTACTGGTCACAACCGCAGTAGCCGCCTGACTGATCGAGGCGATATTGGTTGCCGTGGAAGTAACGTACCCGCCATCCCTGATGAAGCGCACGTAGAGATTGCCGAACTCCAGGGTATAGGCGTCTGCATCGCTGAAGATGAACGGGATCAACCTGACCGTCTTGGTGGAGTCTTTCACCTCGCCTACAAATTCAGTCCCAGGACGATTGACCACGCCACCAGATCGCGGCACAAAGGCATTCCGGCAAGTCCCAAGGGATGCAAAGTAGGCCGCAAGATCCACCCGAGAATTTAGCTTCGGATCAATTTCACCTCTGCTGAAGGTTCTTTGCGCGATGTTCGGCATCTATCTCAGTCTTTCCAAGGGCTGGTGCTGACGAGGATAGCCGCGCCGAGACT
>Ga0134122_10001009_pt1 | contig 20075 bp, 17 predicted proteins | sample KB302_FD_96461 | JGI IMG/M metagenome (GOLD analysis project Ga0134122, IMG submission 96461) | Terrestrial soil microbial communities without Nitrogen fertilizer from Kellogg Biological Station, Michigan, USA - KB3-0-2 | ecosystem: Environmental > Terrestrial > Soil > Unclassified ... | reverse complement strand
GTTTTGGCCGCCTGTCACCTCGCGCCACTCGATGGCCGTGTGCTGCACGATGAAGGCGAAGGCGATCGTCATCATGGCCAGATAGGGGCCGGAAACGCGGATCGCGGGCAAGGCGAGCAGTGCGCCGATCGCCGCGGCGAGCGCGCCGGCGCAGGCGAGTGCCGCCCAAAAATTGATGCCCTTGAGCGTGAGGACCGCTACGGCATAGGCGCCGATGGCGTAAAAGCCGATGTGCCCGATGGAGATTTGTCCGGCGAGGCCGACCAGGATGTTGAGGCCGACGCCGACGATGGTGGTCAGCGCCACCAGCGCCAACACGAACGGGGTATAGCCCTCGCCGAGGAGGGCCACGCCGAGGCCCGCCGTCGCGAGGACCGCAATGGTTGCAACCTCGAGGGCCCGGTTCATCGCGCCCTCGTCATACCTTCTTGACCGGCGCGCGGCCGAACAGGCCATTGGGCATCAGCGCGAGCGCGGCGATGACCACCGTGAACATCACGATTTGCGTGTAGGTGGAACCGAACAGCGCCGTCACCAGGGCCTCGGCCATGCCATAGAGGATGCCGGCGAGCATGACGCCGGAGGCCGACGTGATGCCGCCCAGGATGGCGACGGCGAAAGCCTTGATGCCGAACAAGGTGCCCATGTCGGAGTGCACGCTGAAAAGCGGCGCGATCAGCAGCCCGGCAAGGCCGGCGAGGGCGGTGGAGAGCGCATAGGACAGGGCGATCGTGCGCTTAACGTCGATGCCCATCAAGCGGGCCGCATCGGCATTCTGCACCACCGCCAAGAGGGCCTTGCCGCGCCGCGTCCGCCGCAACAGCAAGGCAAGCGCGCCGGCGATGGCGATACCAATGACGGGGATCAGCAACTGCAAGGGAAAGACGCCGGCACCGAAGATCTCGACCGGCTTCATGGCCAGCAGCGAGGGAAAACTGCGCGGCTCCTTGCCGAAGGTGAACAGGACCGCATTGTCCAAGACAATGCCGCCGGCCACCGTCGCCATCAGCCAGGCATTCGATCCGCGTTCCGCGAACGGGCGCACCAGCGTACGCTCCACCAGCAGGCCGAAACCGGCGCACGCGACGAGCGCGGTCGCGAGCGCCAGCGGTAAGGGCCAGCCGAGCCGCACCGCGAAGGTGTAGCCCAGCACGGCACCCAGCATGACCGAGCTGCCTTGCGAGAAGTTGACCGTGTTGGAAACCACATAGGTGATGTGAAAGCCGAGCGCGATCAGGCCGTACATGGAGCCCAGCGCGAGCCCGCTCATGATGGCGGAGGTTACGAGGATGGTTGCCCCTCCGATCGATGGCACGGGACCACCAGCGTCGTCGGCGCGACGCTGGTGTGATCCTCAGCTGCGGACAAAGACGGTCGACAATTGTTACTGCGTCAGCGGCAGGATCTCACCCTCCACGAAGTGCGTAAAGAGGTAGTCCTTTTCCGAGAGCGCATCTTGGTTTTCGGGATTGAACGGCTTTTGGTAGGTCTTGATCAGGCCGGCATAGCTGTCGATGGCATAGAAGGCGTCGCGCACCTTGGGTCCCTCGAGGGACTGCGCCTTGCCGATCGCCAGCGCAGTCAGGTGCATGGCGTCATAGGCGTTGGCGATGCCGACCGCGGGCGTCACGTCGGCGAGCGTTTTGATCTCCGGATACTTCTTTTTCAGGGCCGCCAGCACCGCCTCACCCTTGGGTGAAAGCTTGCCCGAGAAACTATAGGTTTGGATAAAGTGCACCTTGGCGGCGCTGGCGCCCGCCAGTTCGCTGAAGCGCCCGCCGGCCGGCCCCCAGTGCGACACGATCGGCACATTCCAGCCCATGCGGTCGAGCGACTTCACGACTTGCGAGGAGGGCGCCACATTGGCGACCAGGTAGAGCACGTCGGCACCGGCCTCCTTGAGGCGGCTCAGCTGCGGCACCACGTCGACGTCGTTGGTTTCGAACTTCTCGATGCCGGCATAGGCGATGTTCTTGGCAGCGAGTGCCGCCTTGAGACCCTTTTCGTTCGATTCGCCCCAGGGGTTGTTGATCAGGATCATGCCGGGCTTTTTGGCCTGGTGTTTGGCGATCGAGTAGTCGACCAGCGCCTTGTCCACCAATTCGTCCACCGCCGAGACACGAAAGACGTAGTTCTCTGCGGCGCCGTTGCGCGTGATCGGCGTGCCGGCCGCCCACACGCCCATGAAGGGAACCTTGTTCTGGTTGGCGAACGGCACGATCGCCAGCGACACTGGCGTGTCGAGGCCGCCGAACAGGGCCGCGACCTTCTCGCGCTGCACCAGCTCGCGGGCCGCAATCGCTCCCTTGGCGGGATTGCTTTCGTCATCGCGGACGACGAGCTCGACCTTTTTGCCCAACAGGCCGCCGCCGGCGTTGATCTCGTCGATGGCGAGGGCAAGGCCGCGCACGATCGCTTCGCCGGATTTTGCCGATTGGCCCGACATGGCCGCGATCAAACCGAGCTTCACGACGTCTTGGGCACCGGCGGGTAGCGACGCGGCACTGGCGAGCGCGCCCGCGAGCAGGAGACGCCGGGCTAATCGAGCAGGCGCAACGTCGGCAAGCATGGCAAAGCCCCTTTCGCAACTCGGGAAGATGGATACCCCTGGCAGAGAGCAAAGCATATGCCACACGCGCCGGCCCATGGATACGATTTATTGGCGCAAATCTGCCCAAGTTACGTGCATCGGCGCGGGCAAGCGGCGACATTTTTTGTCAATAGTGCATACGATAATGGAGTGGATTGTGTGCGCTTGCCGGCGCATAGTGCTGACCACGCCCGTCTCGCCACGCATTGGGAAGGATCCATGTCCGCTGCCGCCACCGAGCCACGGCCCGAGCACGCAACGGCCACCGCCGCCAAGATCGTCGAGCAGTTCCTAATTGCCTCGATGGTGCCCGACCCCGTCACCGCGGCCCGCTACATCTCGCCCGATCTTAAGATCACCTTCACCGGCGGGCGCCGCTACCGGCACCCGAGCGAGACCGCCGCCTTCAATGCCGGTCGCTACAAATGGGTGAAAAAGAAGATGGAAAGGAGCGACGTCGTCCCGGGCACGCACGAGACCATCGTCTACAATCTCGGCACCCTCTACGGCGAATGGCCCGACGGTACCCCGTTCGAGGGCAACCGTTATGTCGATCGTTTTGTGGTGCGGGACGGCAAGATCGTTGAGATGGACGTCTGGAACGATAGTGCCGAGCGCCTGCTGGTGCGGAACGGTATCGCCGGCTGAGGCTTAGCGCCGGCGCCGGCCAAGGCTCACCGGCGGCCCGGCGGTGCCCTCGGCATAGGCCGCTAGAATATCGCGCAGATCGCGACGTTTGTCGGGGCGCATCTTGATCAGCGCCCGCCCTGCCACCGCGTCGAGGTGCTCCTGCATCAGGGTATTGGCCCGCGCCGCATCGCCGCTCTCGAGGGCTTCGATGATGGCGCGGTGCTCGCTCACGGCGCACTCGGCCGAATGCGGCCGGCCGTAAAGGGCCAAAATCAAGCCGGAGCGCGAGACCACTTCGGCGACGTAGCGCGCCAACAGGGCGTTGCCGGTCAGGTCCGCCAATAGGGTGTGAAATTCGCCGGCGAGCCTAATCGACAGCGGCTCGTTGCTGCCACGCGCGGCCTCCTCTTCGGCAACGTGCCGATGCAGACCGGAGGCCTGCTCCGCGCCGAGCTGGCCGGCCAGCGTCGACACCACCAGGCGTTCCAGCCCCAAGCGCACGGCGAAGATATCGCGCGCCTCGTCCCAGTTGGGCTTGGCCACGGCGGCCCCGTGATTGCGGCGCAGCTCCACCAATCCCTCGCCGGCAAGCCGGCCCAGCGCATTGCGCACCAGCGTACGGCTGACGCCGAAGCGCTCGCCAATGGCGTCCTCGGGCAGTTTCGCACCGGGTTCGAGGGCCTGCTCGATGATGGCGCGCCGCAGCGCCTGATAGATGGCGCCGGCGCGATCGGCGCCGTTCCTGGTTGGCGCTCTTGTCATGCCGGCCGGCACTTTTGCATGAGCCTGCCCAATCCCAGCCCCACCTCGTCAACGCGCCGCCCATGGCCCTGCATGCTAGCCGGTCCCGCCGGGCTTACGGCCCCGTCTCCCGCTTGCCCCGGGGGAGCTCGCCGCGGCGGCGGTGACGGTCTACCCGATCTAAAGCTTCGCAGCCCCGTCCTGATATTATAGGGATGGAGGGCTTGTCGATGAGAGGAATTCACCCCGCCCATGGCTGAGCCAACACCCTCACGCCTGCTGCGCCACCCGCTCAGCGTCGTCAATATCGGCCTGCCCCAGTTCGCCGCCGACCTCGCCGCCTCGGGCGTGCCGGTGTGCCACGTCGACTGGCGGCCGCCGGCGGGTGGGGATGGCGAGCTGGCGGCGGTGCTCGCCCGGCTGCTGGGGGATGCGGCAATCGCGGCGGCGAACCGAGAGGCCGTGGCGCGGATGCTCGCGGCCGAGCCGGTGCTGATCGACGTCGTGCCGGCGTCTGCGGCCATTCCGGCGCTTGGCGAGGGCAAAACCATTCTGCACGCCGGCCCGCCGATCGCCTGGGAGCGCATGTGCGGCCCGATGCAGGGTGCCATTGCCGGTGCCATCGTCTTGGAAGGCTGGGCCGGCGATCTGGCGGCGGCGGCGGAACTGGCGGCGGCGGGCGGCGTGAGGCTCGAACCCAATCACCACTTCGGGGCGGTGGGGCCCATGACCGGCATCACCACGCGCTCCATGCCGGTCCTGGTGGTGGAGAACCGCACCTTTGCCAATCGCGCCTACGCCACCCTCAACGAGGGCCTGGGCAGGGTCATGCGCTTTGGCGGCAACGATGCCGACGTGCTCAAGCGTTTGGCGTGGCTGCGCGATGTGCTGGCCCCGGCCCTGGGCAAGGCCGTACGCGCCGCCAACGGCGTGCCCTTGAAGTCCATGGTGGCCCGCGGCCTCGCCATGGGCGATGAAATGCATCAACGCAACGCCGCCTGCACGAGCCTTTTTTTGCGCGAGATTGCGCCGTGGCTGGCGCGCACGTCCGCCGCCGGCGTCGAGTTGGCCGAGGTTTTGGCCTTCATCGCCGCCAACGACCAGTTCTTCCTCAACATCGCCATGGCGATCGGCAAGGCCATGACCGATCCGGCGCGCTACATCGCGCGCGCCTCGATCGTCACGGCCATGTGTCGCAACGGCACCGACTTCGGCATTCGCGTCAGCGGCACCGGCGATCGGTGGTTCACGGCGCCGGTGGAAATGCCGGTCGGGCTCTATTTCCCCGGCTTCTCGGCCGACGACGCCAACCCCGACATGGGGGATTCGGCCATTGTCGAGAGCATCGGCCTTGGCGGCTTTGCCATGGCGGCGGCGCCGGCGGTGGTGGGCTTCGTCGGCGCGGGTTCGGCGGCGGAGGCCGCCGTCTTCACGCAAAGGATGCGCGAAATTACCGCCAGCGAGAACCCACACTGGACGATCCCCGCCCTCAACTTCGCCGGCGTTGCCACCGGGATCGATGTACGCCTTGTGGTCGAAACCGGCATCGCGCCAACCATCAATACCGGCATCGCGCACAAGAAACCGGGCGTCGGCCAAGTCGGCGCCGGCGTGGTGCGCGCACCGCTGGCGTGCTTTAGCGCGGCTGTTGCGGCGCTCGACGCCGAACCGGAGGCGACATGAGGGCCAACGTGCGCAACGCCGTGCGGCGTGGCCTCTACCTGGATTCGGTGGCCCTGATGCGGCTCTCCCGCGAGATCGCGGCGCTGAGCGGCGTCGAGGATGCCGCGCTGATGATGGCGACGCCGGCGAACAGGGCCATCCTGGCCGAGGCGGGGCTGCTCGATTCCGACGGTCAATCGGCCGGCGCCAACGATCTCATCCTCGCCGTGCGCGCACAGGGGGCCGAAGCGGCCGACGCGGCGCTTGCCGCCGCCTCGCTATTGCTCGAGCGACAGCCGAGCACGGGTAACGCCGCCGTCCCCCATTCTCCACGCAGCTTGCGCAGCGCGCTTGGCGCGCAACCGGGCGCCAACTTGGCGCTGATATCGGTGCCCGGTGACTACGCCGCCGCCGAAGCGCGCAAGGCGCTCGGCTGCGGTCTCGATGTGATGATTTTTAGCGACAACGTGCCCTTGGCCGAGGAGGTGGCGCTAAAACGCGAAGGCAAGGCGCTGGGCCGCCTGGTGCTGGGCCCCGACTGCGGCACCGCCATCATCGGCGGTACCCCACTGGCGTTTGCCAACCGCGTTCCGCGCGGCGATATCGGCCTCATTGGCGCCTCCGGCACCGGTCTGCAGGAGGTAAGCTGCCTGATCGCGGCGGCCGGACGGGGGATTTCGCACGCGATCGGCGTCGGCAGCCGCGATCTTGGCCGCGAGGTCGGCGCGCTGTCGACCTTGGCGGCCATCGACCTGCTCGACGCCGACCCGGCAACGGCGCGCATTGTGCTCATCTCCAAGCCGCCGCATCCCGAGGTGGTGGCAACCGTGCTCGCCCGCGTCGGCCAGAGCCGCAAACGCTTCACCATGTGCTTCTTGGGTGCCGTCGCCATGCACCTCCCGCGCAACGCGAGCGCCGCCGCGACGCTCAGCGCTGCGGCCGAGGACGTGCTAGGCGCGGCCATCGCGCCGGTGACCTCGCCCATGCCGGCGGCGCGGGACGGCCTCATCCTCGGCCTCTATGCCGGTGGCAGCCTCGCCGCCGAAGCGCAACTCGTTCTGATCGCCGCCGGTCGCCCGGTGGCCTCGAATGCTGCCGTCCCCGGGGCCTCGGCGCTCGAGGCCGCGGCGCCGCGGGTCGATCGCATCATCGACCTCGGCGCCGACGAGTTTACGCGCGGCCGGCCACACCCGATGATCGACCCTGCCGTTCGCAGCACCAAGCTGCGCGGCGCGCTGCTGGATCGAGGCGTCGCGGTCATCCTCCTCGACATCGTGCTGGGCCTCGGCGCCCATCCCGATCCGGCTCGAGAGGTTGCCGCTGTTCTTGCCGGCGCACCGCCAGATCGGCCGCATCTGGTCGCCTCGGTCACCGGTACGGAGGCCGATCCGCAGGTGCGTTCGCGCCAGATCGCCACCCTCAACGCCGCCGGCGTGCTGCTTGCGCCATCCAATGCCCGCGCCGCCGCGCTGGCGGTCGACTTGGCCAGGGGCTGAGGCGCGCAACCCCATGATGCGGCTCCCCTCGTACGCCATGCCCACCCCGGCGCCTCTAGGCCGGCAAGCCGTCGCCGCCGGGATCGGCCCGATCGCCATCCGGGCGCTGCGTCCGGGCGCGAGGGGAAGCGTGCGCGCCGTGTTCGAACGCTGCTTTTACGTCGAGCTCGAGTCCGGTTGGGCCTGTATCGGGCCCGAGGACCTGGGGGCTGGGCCGCTCAACCTCGTCTGTGCGCGGTGGCCCGCCGGGCCACTGCGGGCGCACGTGTGCTGTGGTGAGGTCGCAGAGATCGACGCCGGCATGCTGTTGGCTGGCCACCTAGCCATCGCGCTTGGCGAGGCTGCGCCCTGGTTGCCTGAGCGCGTCGGCCATTGGGACAAGGCGAGCCTTGGCCGTGGCCTTGCGGCCACTGACGTGGCTCTCCGCGCGCTGGCGCCGCGCGACGGCCTTGCTCTCCTGTCGGGTGAGGACGGCTCTTTCCGGCCGGCGCTTTTGTCAAGCCGCGAGGATCCCCTTGCCCACCTCGAGCAACTTCTCGCCGAGCAGCGCGCGGTCGAGCCGCCGCCGATCGATGTCGCGAGGATCGCCCCGTTGCTCGGCCTCGGCCCGGGATTGACGCCGTCGGGCGACGACTATCTGGGTGGCCTCTTGGTTGCCCTCTCCCTGGTCGGGCGCAGCGTTGTTCGGGACCGCCTTTGGCAGGCCTTGCATCCGCTCACGATTGGCCGCACGACGGCCATCAGCCGCGCTCACCTTGCCGCCGCGGCCGAGGGCCTCGGCAGTGCCGCTCTGCATCACGCGCTCGGTGCCATCCTGAGCGGGGCCACCGAGAAGATCGCTACGGCCTGCGCGGGGCTGGCCAAAGTGGGCCACACCTCCGGCTGGGACGCGCTCGCCGGCGCGCTTTCGGTCCTGCGGGCGCACACTTGCGGGCACCTTGAATTTGCCTTGCTTGGCAGGGATTGGGGCTGAGCTGGCCGTGCCGGGCGGGGCAGCGGAGGCGTGGCCAGCCCCTCCGCGTGAATAAGATCTCGAGCCGAGCCCACGTGGAACGGCCGATGCACTTTGGCCGTTCTCAGCCGCCGTTGGGCTACAAACTGGGCTACGGCGGGCAAGGCTGGCCGCTGGCTGGCCTCACCCGGCTTGCTCCTGTTCCTCTGTCTCGAAGCCAGGCAGCCGAGCGGCGCGACCTATCGTCTGGGTCTCGGGTGCTTTGTGCATCCAAGATTGGCTTCGATGATGGTCCTGCTGATACGGCTGTTCTAATGGAAGGGGCACTCCAGTGATGGGGTACCCTTTTCAGTTTGTGATGCTCGACGCTGGCGGTCCTGTTGTGCGCAATGCCGGTCGCCTCGCCCTCGATGCCCTACCGTTCCCGACGCTTGCTGCTGGTCGTGTCGTGCTGATGATCCGGTGCCTCAAGCTCGACGGCTTTAATGCGGTTGGCCACACCCAACTTCGCCCATAGCTCACCGAGATGAGCCAAGACCAGCTCAGTCACGTCGGCACGCATGCCCTCGTCCCCACCGGACGCCTTGATCTCGATGGTTGCGCTATCGGGTTCGGCCGAAACCGAAACTACAACGTTGATGTCGCGGGTCATGGCAGCACCCCTGCTGTGACCTGTCCCGCGATGAGACAGCTAGCATGGAGTAAGGTTAGCTGCCTGTGTCTGTGTCCGTTATGGTTGATATCGCAACGATGATGCGGTGATGACGTGCGCGACGTGTGACGAGCGAGCGGTCAGAGCGAGCAACCGGAGGTGTCAAGGGCAGGGATGGGGGTAAGGTCGCGAACGTACTGCTGATCATGTCGGGATCGCGGGTCCGCGTGGCGGCGGGGCATAACCTATCTGCAATCAACCATTCTGAGTTTTATTTGCCTCAGACTAACCCCTACCTGCGCCTGCTTTGGAAAATCATTCCGCTTTGATCGTTGGCCTCGCGTAACGCAGCATGCACTAATGCCGGGACTTCCTGCACGAGATACGGGAGGGGGCGACGATGGATCACGACAAAAGCCCGGCTTTCAAGGTGCTGCCAAAAGAGCACCAAGCGCCTCCTCCCAATGATGGAGGGCGAGATCGGCAGCGGCGATTGTGCAGCCGTGCGCTGGGATGATTTTCGAAGCGACGGCTTCTCAACCGCGCAGCGACAGGTCGGGCTGAAGGTGCTTGCCTATCTGGGTTTCGTCACGGTCGAGCTGGACGGTCGGCGCAACCTTTATCGCAAGAGCGAGGATTGGCGCCGTCTCGACACTCAGGCAGCCGAGCGCTTGCTTGCCGCAGCGCGAGCGGTGAAAGCCAAGAGAGATCAGGCGAGCCACCGACGATGCGGTTGGCTCGCCCTAGTCCTCCCAAGAATGGCAAGCGTGTCCGGCACATCGTTGGTGTAGGCAATGGCTCCACGTGCCCCTTCGACAGGCTGCGCATTGAGCACCTGGCTCGCCACGCTCATGACGGGGAACACCAGCGAGCCGTCGTGTTCAACGATCTGAGTGACGCTGATCGCACGACGCTGCGCCAAGGCCTCGATCTCGGCTTTGGCTTTCGCCTTGCAGTAACTCGATGGCCAAGGACTGGAGCGGATGCGGTGAAGGTCGGCGGCCAACTCCCGCCACGCGTCGTCTGGCGTCCTCCAGTTGATGCAGCAGCGAGACCTTGCCGTTCAGTGTCGGCTTCGGTGGCCTATCATCTTCGACCAGCGCAGTGCCGGGTGCTGCGCTCCTGAGAACCTGCGATGAGGCCGCGTATGCCTGGCTTCCGGTGTCATAGAGATCACTCAACTGCTTGGCCTTGGCGGTCAATGTTGCGAGCCTGGCCCGCTCTGCCAGAACTTGCGCATCGTCCTCATCAAGGCCATGACCGTCACGCCCGAACGGCGCGAGCATTTGCTCGGTCAATCGTTCACTTTCGCCGCGCTGGCTGTTGGCAAATTGCCTTTCGGAAAGCTCCGGTTGAGCCGCTGCAAGTCAGACTTTCTCTGCATGAGTTGGTCAAGCCGCTGCTGGGCACGCTTCGGCAGGACAAAGTCCATGTTCGGCCTTTGCAACGCTGTAGGCCGCTGCTTAGCGCCAGTTCCGCCGCCGGTGGCGCTGGAAACCTCTGTTGGGTCATGCTCGCCTCCAATCATGATTGATCGAAGTGAGCAGGCGGCGTGGGCAACGAAAAGCTATTCGAGCAGGCGTTGCGTTGGGAGGAGGCCGCAGCGCTCAACACGCACGACGCCAGACCTACAGCCTCACGGGGTTAGACGTTATAACGAAAAAAGCGGTATAACATCTAGGGGCACATCCCCCGAATACGCGCTCGCCAAGATCCGCAAGGATCGCCCCCCATTCACACCCGCGTCCTCGCAGGCGAGCTATCCCCGCAACACCGCCCTAATCGTCCGCTCGCTCGGTATCGCATCCCTCACTCGAAGCAAGAGATCCAGCACCTCGGTGAGCTTGCCCCGATGCTGCATGGGGCAGGTGAGTTCGCCGCGATCTCGACGCCCGCGCCGTCCCGATACCGCGACAGCGCAAGACGTAGTTGCCTGGAGAGCTCGCGAGCAGAGGCACCGGGATAGAACCTCGATGCGGCGAGTAGGAGCGCGTTGCGTTCCGAGATCAACAGCATGGTTCTTGGTAAGCGTCGGCCGCGACCGAAAGCAAAGTTGCACGGTGCTATTTTGCCGACGTGGATCGTCATGGCGACGTGCCCTCGAACCGTCCGCCGGGCAACCACTCACCGAGCTGCTTGAGCTGCGCCAGCTCCCGGTAGGCCGCCCAGGTCCATCAAGTATTTTTGACCAAGCAGGGACTTTACCGTGCGGCCCATCTCGCTCAGCGCGGAAAGTTCACTCGCCTCCTGTTTGGCTTCGCCTTCAACCGGAACCTTGCCGGAACCTTGTTTGCGCTTCGGGCATGCAACCGTACTGAGTTCCCCCTCTGGGGTGCATAGAGTGCCAAGGAAGGCAATTGACACCCATAAACGTCCCGAGGTCCCTGAGCCGACGCGGGTAGAAAGGCGACTTAGTGACCGGGAGACGAGCGTCGTAAGACTGGTGGTCGAAGGTCGCCCGAACAAGGAGATCGGGCGCATCCTCAATATCTCTTTGAAGACGGTGGAAACCCATCGAGCAACCGCCATGCGGAAGCTCCGCCTGTCCTCTCTCGCCGGTCTCGTGCGCTACGCCGTTCGCAATGGTCTGATCAAACCTTGATGCAATAAGCATCCTCATCGGCTTCCCCATCATCTGGCTTTGCCGTGCGTGGTGAGGCTCACCTCGACGGGCAACTGGCTGGTGACGATGGTGGAACCACGCCCATGCCGATCTTCGAGAATTTCCAGCAAGTCCCGGCGCTGCTCGGCAGTCATGGTTGAGAGACCCCAGTCATCGAGGATCAAGAGCTCGACGCGGGCCAGACTTTTGAGCAACCGTGCGTGGCGGCCGTCGCCACGAGCCAATGCTGGAGCATCGAATAGCCTGGGTATCCGATGGTAGAGAACGGAGCGATTGTCTCTGCAGGCCTTGTGGCCGAGAGCACAGGCGATCCAACTCGCTCGACCCACTCGCCGGCGACGAGCTTTTGGAATAGCGCTTGGGGGCGAGACGGGTGGCCCGCGGCTCGCCATCCCGTCTCGGCCGTAGTCCCCTGCTATTTGATCTGCAGGTCAGAGGTAAACTTCATGCCCTTCGTTTCCGGGCTCAGCAGCAGGGCGATGACCGCAACCGAGGCGCCGAGGATGGTGCCGTAGAGCATCGGCTGCGGGAAGCCCATGCCCTTGTCCACGGCAAGAAAGGTGACGGCTGGTGGCACCAGGCCGCCGAGAATGGTGCCGAAGTGATAACAGAACGCGCTCGCGGTGCCGCGCACCTCGGTTGGGAAGCGTTCGGTCAAATAGGCCGGCTGCAGGCCATAGATGGCCCCCGCAAAGGCGCCCTGGAGCGCGAAGCCAATCGTGATCCAGGTGAGATCGGTGGTGTTGAGATAAAGCGGAGCGATAAAGCAGCCGATGACGGCCGGGATTATGATGGCCAGGCGCCGCCCGATATGGTCGCCAAGGAAGCCCCAAAACCCCATGGCAAAGAACACGATGGCGTTGTGCAGGATGTTGGGCAGGGCCACGTCGCCGGGACTGAGCTTCAAATCCTTCTGCAGCCAGGACGCAAACATGGCGATCATGGAGTAGTAGACCAGGAACTGGCCGGTCATCCAGATCGAGGCCGTGAAGGTATTCCACAGGAACGGCGGCCTGAAGATTGCGAGTTGGGTCGGGATCGAAACGCCGAGCAAGGCCGCCAGATTGGGCAGCAGGAAGGGCGTCAATCCGGCCGCGACGACGCCCAGCAGCTTGTCGTCCAAGAGCAGGGCGAGCAGCTTGGGCTCGAGCGCGCCGGCGAGGGCAACCGGCGCCAGCATTTTCAGGACATAGAAGAGAACGGCGGCAACCGCCACGGCGCCGAACAGCCAACCGGCGACCCTCAGGAGCAGCGAGGGGGCAACGCCGCCCCTTGCCTGCGCGGCTGGCGCCAGGCTCAGTTGCTCGATCCGCTTCCTGTTGTTTTCCTGCCAAACCTCTGATTCCTTCACGAAGTAGCGAATGAACACGCACAGGATCGCCGGCAAAATGCCGACCCAGAGCATGCCCCGCCAGCCGATGGTGGTGAAGAGCAAGCCGTATATGAGGCTGGCGAGCAGGAACCCTAGACCCCAGGCGCCTTGCAATAGGCCGCTCATGATGCCGCGGGAACGGGCCGGCCAGGCTTCCATGGCGAGGGCCGCCCCCGCGGGCCACTCTGCCCCCATACCGACGCCGAGCAGGATGCGAAAGAAGGCAAGGAAGGCAAAGCTTGGTGCGAAGCCGGCGGCGAAATTGCAAATCGAGTACCAAAGTATTGAAATCATCAACGGTGTCTTGCGCCCGATCCGGTCGCAGAGCCAGCCGGAGCCGAACGCCCCCAACAGGCGCAGCCATAAGGTGAAGGTGACCGTGCCGGCGACCAAGGTCAGGGGAACGCCGAACTCCTGACTGATCGGCACCATGATCAGAAAAAAGATGGTGAAGTCGAAGGCGTCAAGCATCCAGCCGAGAAACCCGGCCGACCACGCCAACCACTGGTCCTTACTCGGTTCCTTCCACCAGGCAAAAGGTCGATCAGAAATAGCGACCGTCATGGCATTTCCCTCCCCAAACGTGCGCACATGGGGTCGGTTCAGGCCCGTTTCCTTGGCAAGCTTGTTATGACTTCAACCGGCCACCTTTGTGCAAATTGAGCGCCCAACACAGCGCCGACGAACAGCGCGGTCATGCTAGGCGCAGAAATGTTCTTGCTACAAATCAATTCTGCTGGCGAGTGCACGCCGGGGGCGGCCCATGGCGCTGGCTTGCCCGCGGCGCCAGGTTGCGGTGCACCGAGACACGCGGGTTCGGGGAAGCGGGGCCGTCGAGCCTATTCGGCCGCGCTGCTAATCGGACGCACGGGATGCTTGTATCAGAGCTGGGTTCGCCCCGAGCTCGGCGAGCCTTGCCAAGAGGGAACGGGCCTCGTTGGCGAGCGCCAGGGTCAACGCAGCGGCGCCGGTCTCGCGCGCCAGGGCGGCGGCCTGCCCGGCAAGCAGGGGCGAGAAATCCGTCGACCCCCGCGCTTCCGCGCCAAGGCGCAGCGGCTGCGTGCTGGCCGCGGCCAGCGGGAATGGCGGCGCCTCAGAACTGATGGGGCCCACTTCGCTGATCAGGCGGTTGCGGATCGAACGGGCCGGGCGGCCACTGAAAACATTGGTCAGGACGGTGCTCTGATCCCCGGCCGCGCGCAGCGCCGCCCGAAAGGGTTGAGAGATTTTGGCCTCGTGGCACAAGAGATAGGCGGTGCCGATCTGTACCGCGCTCGCACCCAAGGCGAGCGCGGCAACGATCCCGCGCGCATCGGCGATCGCGCCGGCGGCGATGACGGGAACGCGCACCGCATCCACCACCTGGGGCACCAGTGCCAGGGTCCCTACTTGGGCGCCGAGATCGCGCGTCAGAAACATGCCGCGATGGCCGCCGGCTTCGAACCCCTGGGCAATGATGGCGTCGGCGCCGTGCGCTTCCAGCCAACGGGCCTCCTCGACCGTGGTCGCCGAGCCTTGAATGATGGCGCCGGCGGCCTTGAGCCGCGCCAGCAACGCGGCCTCGGGTAAGCCGTAGTGGAAGCTCACGACGCGGGGCCGCAGCTCGACCACCAGTGCGCACATGGCCGCGTCGAACGGGGCCCGGCGGGCGCCGGCGGCGGGCCCGGGGTCGAGACCGAGCTCCGCGTAATAGGGAGAAAGGCGCTGCTGCCAGCGGCTTTCGCGGGCGGGATCGGACGGCGGGGTGGTATGGCAAAAGAAGTTGGCGTTGATCGGGCCCCGCGTCTGCTGGCGGACGCACTCGAGTTCGCTGCGGGCCGCAGCGAGGCTGAGCATGCCGCAGGGCAGCGAGCCAAGCCCTCCCGCCCGCGACACGGCGATTGCCATCTCGGCCAAATTCGCCCCGGCCATTGGCGCCTGGATGATCGGCTGGGTGATGCCGACGAGGTCGAGGTAACGACGATCAGGCCACATGGTAATCTCCAGCCAACCCGGCTGCGCCACCATAGGCCGCTTCGTGTTATTCAATCGAGCGATTTCTTTTGATCTTTGCTATCATAATATAAGATATCAGAATCGAGGCCATGGGGACGATCTGGACATGGACACGTCAGACCTCAAGATCTTTGCGACCGTTGCCCGCTGCAACGGCATGAATCGCGCCGCGGAGGCGCTCAACACGGTGCAGTCGAACGTCACGGCACGGGTGCGCGCGCTGGAGCGCAAGATCGGCTGCGCCCTGTTCGATCGCCACAGTCGCGGTGTGGCCCTAACGGCGGCGGGTCGGCGGCTGCTGCCCTATGCCGAGCAAATCCTGCACTTGCTCGCTGAGGCGCAACACGCCGCCAAAGATGACGGCGAGCCGGCCGGTACGCTGACGCTCGGTTCTCTCGAATCGACGGCCGCTCTGCGTCTGGCGCCGGTGCTGTCCCGTTTCGTGGCGGCATGCCCAAAGGTCGATCTCGTCTTGCGCACGGGGACCACCGCCGAGCTGATCGAGGCCGTGTGGGCGCGCCGCTTGGAAGGGGCCTTCGTCTGCGGCCCCGTCGATCACGGCGAGCTCGACATTGCTACGATGTTCACGGAGGAGCTCGTGCTGCTGGCCGCCCCGGGCCTGACATCGCTCGACGCGGCCATCGGCGCAAGCGACACGCGCATCGTCGTCCTCAAGGCCGGCTGTTCCTATCGGCAGCGGCTCGAGGCTTTTCTGGCCAAACGCGGCATCCAATCGCCGCGCCTGCTCGAGTTTGGCACCATCGAGGCGATCTTCAAGTGCGTCGGCGCCGGTCTCGGCATCACGCTGTTGCCGCGCAGCCTGGTTGCGCGGATCGGGCAGGAGGATCGGCTCAGCGTGCACGCGCTACCGAGAGCGTCGGCGCGGGCCGAGACGCTGTTCGTGCGCCGTCGCGATGCCTTGGCTTCGAGCGCGCTGATCGCCTTTCTCGATTGCGCTCGTCGCGACGCCGCCGGCAAGGCCCGCGCCTTGCCCGGGTCGGCGAGATCTAAGGCTGGTGCCGCCACGGCAACCGGTTCCGACGGCCGCGCCCGCAAGGGTGCCAACACCCCCACATCACGGCGGCCGGCGCGAGGTGCTTCCCATCGCGCCTGACGCAGGCGACAATAGGCCCGGCCGCGGCGTGCCCCGCCGCCACTGTTGCAGCAAAGATCGAGCCGCCGATGTCCAACACCACCGTCTTTCGCAATGCGGCCTGGCTCATTGCCTGGGATGGGGAACGCGCGAGCCACGTCTATCGGCGCGATGTCGATTTGGCGATCCGCGGCAGCGAGATTGTCTTCATTGGCAAGCGCTATTCGGAGGCGGCCGATACCGAGGTCGATTGTTCGCGGCGGTTGCTGCTGCCGGGTCTCGTCAACATCCATTCGCATCCGACCAGCGAGCCCTTGCGCAAGGGCATCACCGATGAGACCCGTAGCCCGGGCTTCTGGCACAGTTCGCTTTATGAGTTTCTCACCGTCTTCAACAACGATGCCGAAGGTGCCGTTGCCGCCATGCGCGTGGCCCTGGCCGAGCTCCTGCTCAGCGGCGTCACCACCGTCGTCGATCTATCGGTTCCGTTCGAAGGCTGGCTCGACACGTTGGCCGAATCGGGCATCCGCGCCGTTGCCGCGCCGATGTTTCGCGATGCGCGCTGGTTTACCAAGAACGGGCATCAGCTCGACTATGCCTGGGACAAAAAGGCCGGTCGCGAAGCTTTCGAGCGTGCCCGCCGGCTCATCGATCTTGCCCACCAGCACCCTTCCCAGCGCCTGAGCGGCATGCTGTGCCCGGCCCAGATCGATACCTGCTCGCCCGAGCTGATCCGCGATGCCTACGACTATGCCATCGAACGTCGCCTCCCCTTACAAATTCACGCCGCCCAAAGCGTCAACGAGTTCCACGAGATGTTCCGGCGCTACGGCAAGACACCGATCGCGTGGCTCCATGCGATCGGGGCACTCGGCCGGCAGACGATCATCGGGCACGGTATCTTCCTCGACCATCACCCTTGGCTGCATTGGCCGACGCGCGGCGACCTTGCTCTTTTGCGCGACGCGGGCGCCACAGTGGCGCACTGTCCGACCGTGTTCATGCGACGCGGCATCGCCATGAACACCTTTGGCGCCTACGCGCGCGAGGGCATCCAACTCGGCATCGGCACCGACACCTACCCGCACAATTTCCTGGAGGAAATGCGCAGTGCCTTCACGATCTCGCGCGCGGTGGCCGGCAGCGTCGACGATCTGAGCACACTCGACGTCTTCAACGCCGGCACCCTGGGCGGCGCCCGAGCCCTGCTGCGCGACGATATCGGCTGCCTGAAGGTCGGCGCCAAGGCCGACCTCGTCTTGGTCGACATCAAGGACCCAGCGATGATGCCGATGCGCGAGCCGCTCAGAAGCCTGCTCTACGTGGCGGCCGATCGGGCGGTGCGTGACGTCTACGTCGATGGGCAGCGCGTCGTTGCCGACCAACGCGTGGTCAGCATCGACCATCGGGCGGCGGCGGAGGCTTTGGAAGAAGCGCAAAAGCGCTCAATGCGCGAGGTGCCGAAGCTCGATTGGGCCGGGCGCAGCGCCGATCAGCTGGCACCCATGGTGCTGCCGATCCTGAAAGGCTAGCCGCCGTGCGGCGGAGCCGTTTGCGCGTGGGCGAGATGGCCAAGTTTCGCCCAAAGCCGGCAGCCGTCGACCCCGGCCTTGGCGCTGAGCCGCGCCCCCGGCGGCAACCGCAGCCACGACTGCGGTTTGAAGCTTTCGCCGCCCTCGGCAAACCCACCCGAGAGCACCAACAGTTCGAGGCCGCCCGGTGCCCTGTGCTCAATGGCGCTCGAGGGGGCCCAATGTTCCAGGCGCACCTCTTCGCGGGCGTCTTGGAACAACGGCAGCAGCTCCAGGCCGGGCTGCGCCGGGTCGCCGCAAAACGGCCTCGACGCCGTGTCGATGCGGACTTGCGTGCGGTCGTGCAACTGGAACTGCCACAGCTTGACGAAGATGGTGCAGCCCAATTGCGATCCCGGCGTGTGGCGGGAGGTGGGCGGGTTGCGAATGTAGGCGCCGGCCGGGAAGTCCCCGTGCTCGTCCGAAAAGACGCCCTCCAGCACGAGAAATTCTTCACCCCCAGCGTGCGTGTGGGGGGAAAAGCGGCTGTTGGGCGCGTAGCGCACGATGCTGGTGGCGCGGGCGACCTCGCCGCCGACGCGATCGAGCATGCGCCGGTCCACCCCGGCGATCGGCGACGGCGTCCAGGCAAGATCGGCCGCGTGCACGGCAACCCGCCGGGTAAAGTCGGCATTGAGCTGCATCGACGCTACTCCGTTGCGGTGCCGGCCATGCTAAAATCGTCGGGCCCGCAAAGGCAAGCGCCGACCGCGTCTCGGCGCTAGGGACGGCTCGCCTCGGAACGCCCATCCAGAAAGGTCTTGATCAGGCCTAGCGTCGCGGCCGGCTCTTCCTCTTGGGGGACATGCCCGCAACCCTTGAGCAGCGAAAGCCGCGCGTTCGGCAGAGCGCGCGCCAATCTGCGCCCAACCCACGGGGGGACCACGCGATCTTGGCTGCACCAGATCAACAGCGTCGGCTGTTGAATGGTTCGATACCTGGCCGTCAGGGTCGACAGCTCCGCTGGAATGATCCCCTGTGCGGTTTTAACGAGAGCGTGGCGGCCGCCGGGGTCGTAGAGGGGGCGGGCGTAGGCGCTCACCGCCGCTAGGGTGATTTTTTGCGGGTCGGCGTAGGCCGCAACGAGACCTTTATAGACTTCAAGCTCTGGCGGTGCGGCCAACAGGCCAACGTCGGCCAGCACCGGCGTGCGCAAAAGCTCGATGAACAGCGGCACGGGTTGGCGATAGGCGATGCTGTCCAGCAGCACCAGGCGCGCCACGGTTTCGGGTTGGGTCAGGTTGAGATGGAGCGTGAGCGCCAGAGCGACGCCGCCGCCCAGGGAGTGGCCGACGATTGTCACACGCCGCAGCCCCTTGCGCTTGATAAGGGTCTCGAGCAGGAGCGCTTGATCGAGCACGCCATAGGCGTCATCGACGGGTTTATCGGAGCGTCCAAAGCCCTTGAGATCGACGCTGAGCACGTGGTGGGTGCGGGCCAATCGTGGCGCCAAATGCCGCCAACTGTAGCTATTGGCCCCGAGGCCGTGAATGAACAGGATGGGATCGCCGCTGCCCGCCGCCTCGACCCAAAGCCGCAGCGGCGCCTCACGCGAGCCCACATTGAGGAGCGTGCCGCGCGCCCCTGGCGCCGCGACCCCAGGCGTGTTGCTACAACTGAAGCCCAACACCACGGCGCACCCGGCCGCGAGCGCCCGGGCAAGACCGGGGCGCCGCGCCGCCATCGCGATGAGGGTCCGAGCCATGCCGATTCGATCCGTGTCGCAGGCTACGCCCGATCGTCGCGCCGAACGGTTTACCCAAACCTTGACGGCAAAGATTAGCCGCTGCCTGTGGCCTGGGTGTCACCGAGGTGCGCTGCGGGCGCCCGACCGCCCCGCCGCATTGGCGTCCGGGCACGGCGTCCGTCGATTGACGGGTTGCGGCCATGCCCCTTTTGTTGGGGCAGGGTGAACCCAAAGCGTTGCCGGGCGTTCTGTGTTGGCTGCAGGTCCTGTCGCGAAAGGAAGCCCATATGCGCAACACCCTCATTGCCCTTCTCCTCACCGGGCTCTTGGCCCCCGGCGGCGGCGCCTTGGCGCAAACGAAAGATCAGCCCACGCGCAGTGCCGCATCGCTCGAATGCTCCAAGCAGGCCGATGAAAAAGGTTTGCACGGCAAGGCGCGCAAGACGTTTCGCGCCAAGTGCCTCAAATCCATGAAGAACAAGAGCGCTTAGGCCGGCGTCGCGCCGGCCCCGCATCAGGGGCGGACCAGCCGGGCCGCTTGTTGTCGAAGGCGGCTCAAGGTTCCCTAGACGACTCACGGCTGCTCCCAAGCTTGTTCACGTCGCATCAAAACGCGCGTTCGCGCTTTTGTCACAATGCGCCTCGCGCGTGGGCCGGCGCCAGGACGGCGCCGACCCGCACCCTGGCTTCCGCGCGTATGGGTGCGCCTCAGGCCCGTGGCTTCCCCGCTGCCAGCCGCGCATATACGTCCGGATCGCACCGCTCCATGAAGCGCTCGGGCGTGGCCAGCGCAGCGAAGCCATGCTGGGCATAAAGCCCGTGGGCGTCGGCGGTGACCAGCAGCCAACGCCGCAGGTCTTGCAGGTGGGGGTGCGCCGTGACCGCCCGCATCAACTCCTTGCCGATACCTTGGCCGCGATGGTTGGGGTCAACGAACACGTCGGACACGTAGGCGAAGGTCGCCCGATCCGTGATGACGCGGCAGAAGCCGACGGTGGCGCCGCCCTTGAT